>SWCF01002994.1_pt2 | contig 88510 bp, 103 predicted proteins | sample 4690081 | NCBI WGS metagenome assembly SWCF01 (sample SAMN10267280, study PRJNA491770) | bioreactor metagenome | isolation source: DHS bioreactor inoculated with | place: Japan: off Shimokita Peninsula
GTTCTGTGCAAGCCCGGTTCGGTGACCCCGCACACCAAGTTCGTTGCCGAAGCCTACATCCTGACCAAGGAAGAGGGTGGCCGTCATACGCCGTTCTTCACCAACTACCGCCCGCAGTTCTATTTCCGGACGACGGACGTGACCGGTGTGGTGACGCTGAACGAAGGCACCGAGATGGTGATGCCTGGCGACAATGTGGAAATGAACGTGGAACTGATCGTTCCGATCGCGATGGAAGAAAAGCTCCGCTTCGCCATCCGTGAAGGCGGCCGCACCGTCGGCGCCGGCGTCGTCTCCAAAATCGTCGCTTAACGAGCCAATTGAGAGCGCGGTGCGCGAATGGCGCGCATCGCGGTCCTTTTTTCGGGATAGAACACAATGAACGGTCAGAATATTCGCATCCGGCTCAAGGCGTTCGACCATCGCGTGCTCGATAATTCGACCCGCGAGATCGTCAACACGGCCAAGCGCACAGGCGCGCAGGTTCGCGGACCCATTCCGCTGCCGACGCGAATTGACAAATACACCGTCAACCGGTCGCCCCACGTCGACAAGAAGAGCCGCGAGCAGTTCGAAATCCGGACTCACAAGCGTCTTCTGGACATCGTGGATCCGACCCCCCAGACGGTGGATGCACTGATGAAGCTCGATCTCGCCGCCGGTGTCGACGTCGAAATCAAGCTCTAGGCTTAAGCGTTTAGACGCGGTTTTCGCTTTAGTGGGTCCTCTTGGGAAACAATGACCCGGAAAGCCGCAAGATAAAGAGAAGGTAACAACCGATGCGTTCTGGATTGATCGCACAGAAGCTGGGAATGACCCGCATCTTCACCGATGACGGCGCTCATGTACCCGTTACCGTTCTGGCGCTGCAAGGCTGCCAGGTGGTGGGCCAGCGGACGCAGGACAAGGACGGCTATGTCGCGCTGCAACTCGGCGCAGGCTCGGTCAAGGTCAAGAATGTAAGCAAGGCCGAGCGCGGACATTACGCCGCTGCCAAGGTCGAGCCCAAGCGCAAGGTCGTCGAGTTCCGCGTGAGCGAAGACAACCTTATCGAAGTGGGTGCTGAACTTCAGGCGGACCACTTCATCGAAGGTCAGCTCGTGGACGTCACGGGCACTTCGATCGGTAAGGGCTTTGCCGGTGCCATGAAGCGTCACAATTTCGGTGGCCTGCGTGCATCGCACGGCGTGTCGGTCTCGCACCGCTCGCACGGTTCGACCGGTCAGAACCAGGACCCCGGCAAGGTGTTCAAGGGCAAGAAGATGGCTGGGCACATGGGTGCCGAGCGCGTCACCACCCAGAACGTCAAGGTCGTCAAGACCGATGTCGAGCGTGGCCTTATCATGGTTCAGGGTTCGGTTCCTGGCTCCAAGGGCGGCTGGATCCAGATCCGTGACGCCGTCAAGAAGCCGCGTCCGGAAGGTGTTGCGTTGCCTGGCTCGTTCAAGGCCGCAGCCAATGGGGAGAGTGCATAATGGAACTCCAGGTCACAACCCTTGAGGGTAAGTCGGCCGGCAAGGTCACTCTCGATGACGCCGTTTTCGGTCTCGAGCCCCGCGCCGACCTGATCCAGCGCATGGTGCGCTATCAGCTTCTGAAGCGCATGTCGGGTACGCACGACGTCAAAAATCGTGCCGAAGTGTCCCAGACAGGCAAGAAGTTCGGTCGCCAGAAGGGCGGCGGCGGTGCTCGTCACGGTTCGCGCCGTTCCAACATCTTCCGTGGTGGTGGTCGCGCATTCGGTCCGACTCCGCGCAGCCACGCGGTCGATCTGCCCAAGAAGGTCCGCGCGCTTGCTCTCAAGCACGCTCTTTCCGCCAAGGCAAAGGCCGGTGATCTCGTCATCATCGACCAGGCCACGGCCGAAGCGCCCAAGACCGCCGCACTTCGCGCGATCTTCGGCAAGCTCGGTTTTTCCAATGCGCTGATTATCGGCGGCACCGAACTGGACACCAATTTCGCGCTTGCCGCGCGGAACATTCCCCAGATCGACGTGCTTCCGGCGCAGGGCATCAACGTTTACGACATTCTGCGTCGTGAGAAGCTGGTCCTGACCAAGGACGCTCTTGCTGCGCTGGAGGGCCGGTTCCAATGAGCGCGCTCAAGCACTACGACATCATCCGCAATCCGGTCGTGACTGAAAAGTCCACCATGGCTTCGGAAAACGGTCAGGTCGTGTTCGATGTTGCCATCGACGCAACCAAGCCGGAAATCAAGGCCGCCGTCGAGGCGCTCTTTGAAGTCAAGGTCAAGGCTGTCAACACGATCGTCCGCAAGGGCAAGGTCAAGCGGTTCCGCAACATGCTTGGCACCCGCAAGGACGTCAAGAAGGCCGTCGTTACCCTCGTTGACGGTCAGACCATCGATATTTCGACCGGTCTGTAAGAAGGCGAGAAGGAAGAGTTCAAATGGCTTTGAAACAATACAATCCCACCTCGCCGGGCCGTCGCCAACTTGTCGGCATCAACCGGTCCGAGCTCTGGAAGGGCGGTCCGGTCAAGAAGCTGACCGAAGGTCTTTCCAAGTCGGGTGGCCGTAACAACAACGGTCGCGTCACTTCGTTTGCACGGGGCGGCGGACACAAGCGCAGCTATCGCATCGTCGATTTCAAGCGCACCAAGTTCGACGTCCAGGGCACCGTTGAGCGCCTTGAATACGATCCCAACCGGACCGCGTTCATTGCTCTGGTGACCTATGACGACGGTGAGCAGGCCTACATCCTGGCGCCGCAGCGTCTCGCTGCCGGTGACAAGGTGATCTCGTCGATGAACGCCGTGGACGTGAAGCCGGGCAACACCATGCCGCTCGAGCGCATGCCGGTCGGCACGATCGTTCACAATATCGAGCTCAAGCCAAAGAAGGGCGGCCAGATGGCCCGCTCGGCCGGCGCTTATGCTCAGTATGTGGGCCGCGATGCCGGCTGGGCGATCCTTCGCATGGGTTCTGGCGAACAGCGCCTGGTCCACGGCTCATGCCTTGCGACCGTCGGTTCTGTTTCCAACCCGGATCACTCGAACACCTCGATCGGCAAGGCCGGTCGCAATCGCTGGCTGGGCCGGCGTCCGAATGTTCGCGGTGTCGCGATGAACCCGGTCGATCACCCCCATGGTGGTGGTGAAGGCCGTACCTCGGGTGGCCGTAACCCGGTTACTCCGTGGGGCAAGCCGACCAAGGGCAAGCGCACCCGCACCAACAAGGCGACGGACAAGTTTATCGTTCGCTCGCGGCACCTCAAGAAGGGCAGGTAAGCCATGGCACGTTCCGTCTGGAAAGGCCCGTTTGTCGACGGGTATCTGCTGAAGAAGGCAGACAAGGTCCGGGAATCGGGCCGCAACGAAGTGATCAAGATCTGGAGCCGTCGCTCCACGATCCTGCCGCAGTTCGTTGGCCTCACCTTCGGCGTCTATAACGGTCAGAAGCACATCCCGGTGAATGTCTCCGAGGATATGATCGGCCACAAGTTCGGTGAGTTTTCGCCCACGCGCACCTATTACGGGCACGCGGCCGACAAGAAGGCGAAGAGGAAGTAACGATGGGCAAGGAAAAGCGTGAACGCGCGCTCAAGGACACAGAGGCGAAAGCCGTCCTTCGCATGGTGCGCACGAGCCCCCAGAAGCTCAATCTGGTTGCCGCACAGATCCGTGGCAAGAAGGTCGAGAAGGCTCTGGCCGAACTCGAATTCTCGCGCAAGCGGATTTCGCTTTCGGTCAAGAAGACCCTCGAGAGCGCCATTGCGAACGCCGAAAACAACCATGGTCTGGATACGGACTCCCTGGTGGTCTCGGAAGCCTTCGTTGGCAAGGCTCTGGTGATGAAGCGGTTTCATGCACGTGCCCGCGGTCGCGGCGCTCGCATCGAAAAGCCGTTCTCGCATCTGACCATCGTTGTCCGTGAAGTCGAGGAGGCCGTCTGATGGGCCAGAAAGTTAATCCGATCGGGCTTCGCCTCGGCATCAACCGCACCTGGGACTCCCGTTGGTACGCCAACAAGGGCGAATATGGTTCGCTCCTGCAGGAAGATCTCAAGATCCGCGAGATGCTCGAGAAAGAGCTCAAGCAGGCCGCTGTTTCCAAGATCGTCATCGAGCGCCCGCACCGCAAGTGCCGCATTTCGATCCACTCGGCTCGCCCGGGTATCGTGATCGGCAAGAAGGGTGCGGACATCGAGAAGATCCGCAACAAGGTCAAGAAGTTCACCAATTCGGAAGTGCACATCAACATCGTTGAAGTGCGCAAGCCGGAAACCGACGCAACGCTGGTTGCACAGGGCATTGCCCAGCAGCTCGAACGCCGCGTGGCGTTCCGCCGGGCCATGAAGCGTGCCGTTCAGACGGCAATGCGCATGGGCGCCCAGGGCATCCGCGTCAACGTTGGTGGCCGTCTTGGCGGCGCCGATATCGCCCGGACCGAATGGTACCGTGAAGGCCGCGTGCCGCTTCACACCCTTCGTGCCGACGTCGACTATGGTGTTGCCGAAGCCGCGACCACCTATGGCATCATCGGTATCAAGGTCTGGATCTTCAAAGGCGAGATCATGGAACACGATCCGATGGCTCACGAGCGCCGCGCCACCGAAGGTGGTGACTCCGGCGGGCAGGGCCGCCGCGGTCCGGCTGCAAGCTGATAGGACTATAAAAAATGCTGCAACCGAAACGTACAAAGTTCCGCAAGGCCCACAAGGGCCGGATCCACGGCGCCGCCAAAGGCGGCACCGATCTGAATTTTGGCGAATATGGCTTGAAGGCTCAGGAACCTGAGCGTATAACCGCCCGCCAGATCGAGGCCGCACGCCGCGCGATGACTCGCTACATGAAGCGTGCCGGTCGTGTGTGGATCCGGGTTTTCCCGGATGTGCCCGTGTCGTCCAAGCCGACCGAAGTCCGTATGGGTAAAGGTAAGGGTGCTCCCGAATATTGGGCAGCCCGCGTCAAGCCCGGCCGGATCATGTTCGAAGTTGACGGCGTAAGTGAAGAGATTGCGCGTGAAGCTCTGCGTCTGGCGGCCATGAAGTTGCCGATCAAGACGCGGTTCGTCAGCCGCATTGCAGATTAAGGACGTACAGCGATGGCAAAGCCGAGCGACGTTAGGGCAAAGACGGTCGACGAACTCAAGGACGAGCTCGTCAATCTGAAGAAAGAGCAGTTCAACCTGCGTTTCCAGCGCGCCACCCAGCAGCTGGAAAACACTTCTCAGGTGCGCAAGGTCCGCCGCGATATCGCGCGCGTCCAGACCGTGCTTGCTGAGAAGTCAGCAGAAGCCAAGTAAGGAGCCAAGATGCCCAAGCGTATCCTGCAGGGGACAGTGGTCTCCGATACGAACGAAAAGACGGTTGTGGTGAGCGTCGAACGCCGCTTTACACACCCGATCATGAAAAAGACCGTGCGCCGGTCCAAGAAGTATCACGCACACGACGAGGCCAATGCGGCCAAGATCGGTGATGTGGTGCAGATCCAGGAATGTGCGCCGATCTCCAAGAACAAGCGTTGGACGCTCGTTAACCCGGCGTAACGCAAGAGCTCATAAAGAGGTCTAGTGCCGTGCCGGATACCGGACGCGGACCAGTAATTAAAGAAGGCAACCAGTCATGATTCAGATGCAGACGAACCTCGACGTCGCCGATAATTCGGGCGCTCGTCGTGTTATGTGCATCAAGGTGCTGGGCGGTTCGCATCGCAAGTATGCGTCTGTTGGCGACATCATCGTTGTGTCGGTCAAGGACGCCATCCCGCGCGGCCGCGTCAAGAAGGGCCAGGTTATGAAGGCTGTGGTGGTTCGCACCGCTTCCGACATCCGTCGCCCGGACGGCACCGTGATCCGCTTCGACCGCAATGCGGCGGTGATCATCAACAACAACAAGGAACCGATCGGCACCCGTATCTTTGGCCCGGTTCCTCGTGAGCTGCGCGCGAAAAGCCACATGAAGATCATTTCGCTCGCGCCGGAGGTGCTGTAATGGCTGCCAAGATCAAAAAGGGTGACAAGGTCATCGTGCTGACTGGCAAGGACAAGGGCAAGACGGGGCAGGTGCTTCAGGTCATGCCGTCCGACACGAAGGCCCTGGTTTCCGGGATCAACCTGGTGCGTCGTCACCAGAAGCAGACCCAGAGCCAGGATGCGGGCATCATCACCAAGGAAGCCCCCATTCACCTGAGCAATATCGCTCTGGTCGATGCCAAGGACAACAAGCCGACCCGCGTCGGCTTCAAGATCGAAGACGGCGTCAAGAAGCGCGTCGCAAAGCGTTCTGGAGAAGTGATCGATGGCTGAGACATACATTCCGCGCCTGCGCACACATTATGAAGATGTGGTGCGTGCCGGTCTCACCGAGACCTTCAACTACGTCAACCCGATGCAGGTTCCCAAGCTTGAGAAGGTCGTTCTCAACATGGGTGTCGGCGAAGCGGTTGCCGACTCCAAGAAGGTGAAGGCTGCTCTGGCCGATCTCGAAAAGATCGCCGGCCAGAAGCCTGTCGTCACCTATGCGCGCAAGTCGATCGCCGGCTTCAAGGTCCGCGAAGGCATGCCGCTCGGCGTCAAGGTCACGCTGCGTCGTGCCCAGATGTATGAATTCATCGACCGCCTGGTCAACGTCGCGCTGCCGCGCGTCCGCGACTTCCGCGGCCTGAACCCGAAGAGCTTCGATGGCCGCGGCAACTACGCCATGGGCATCAAGGAACATATCGTGTTCCCCGAGATCAACTATGACCAGATCGACCAGGTCTGGGGCATGGACGTGATCGTCTGCACCACGGCAAAGACCGACGACGAAGCGCGTGCGCTTCTCAAGGCTTTCAATTTCCCGTTCCGCCAGTAAGCGGATAACTGGAAAAGAGACGAAAGAGAGACTTAGATGGCTAAGACTAGCTCCATCGAGAAAAACAAGCGCCGCGCCAAGCTCGCCAAGCAGTATGCGCCCAAGCGGGCTGCGCTCAAGGCAAAGGCAAAGGACGCGTCGCTCAGCTTTGAAGAGCGCTTCGCTGCCCAGCTCAAGCTGGCCGAGTTGCCCCGCAATGCTTCGCCGGTTCGCATTCGCAACCGTTGTGAGGTTTCGGGTCGTCCGCGCGGCTACTATCGCAAGCTCAAGCTGAGCCGTATCGCGCTCCGCGAGCTTGGCTCGATGGGCATGATCCCCGGTCTGGTCAAGTCGAGCTGGTAAGGAAAGAACGAAGATGACTCTTACAGATCCTCTTGGCGATATGCTGACCCGCATCCGCAACGCGCAGATGCGCCGTCGCGATGTCGTCCGTACGCCGGCTTCGAGCCTTCGCGCTCACGTTCTCGACGTTCTCAAGGCTGAAGGCTACATTCGTGGCTATTCGGAAGAGACCAACGAAAACGGTCTGCCCGAATTCTCGATCGAGCTGAAGTACTCGGAAAACGAGCCCGTTATCCGTGAACTGCAGCGCGTGTCGAAGCCTGGCCGTCGCGTTTACGCCTCGGTCAAGAATATTCCGGTTGTCGGCAATGGTCTTGGTGTCTCGATCCTCTCCACCCCCAAGGGTGTGATGGCCGACCACAAGGCTCGCGCTGAAAACGTTGGCGGCGAGGTTCTCTGCCGCGTCTTCTAAAACGTGTTACATGCCGGTCGTTTCAACCGGCCGGCGTGGCGCACATACGTTTGGAGTTTCCGTGTGATCGGAAGCGGGCAGGGTGAAAGCCTGCCTTCACACAACGAAAAGGCAATTTAATATGTCGCGTATTGGCAAAAAGCCGGTAGCACCGGTCAGCGGCGTGACGGTCACAGTGGACGGCCAGAAGGTCACCGCAAAGGGCTCCAAGGGTGAGCTTTCTGTGGTGCTCGTCGATCTGGTCAAGCCCGAAATGACCGATGACGGCGTCGTTGTCACCCCTGTCAACGACAGCCGCGAGGCCCGTTCGGCCTGGGGTCTGTCCCGCTCGCTCGTGCAGAACATCGTGACCGGCGTCTCGACCGGCTTTGAGCGCAAGCTCGCCATCACCGGCGTCGGCTATCGTGCCCAGATGCAGGGCTCGGACCTCAAGCTGTCCCTCGGCTTTTCCCATGAAGTGATCTTCAAGGCGCCCGACGGGATTTCGCTTGCAGCACCCACCCAGACGGAAATCGTCGTCACGGGTATCGACAAGCAGCAAGTTGGACAGGTCGCGTCCGACATTCGTGAATTCCGTCCGCCGGAGCCCTACAAGGGCAAGGGCGTGCGCTATGCGGACGAGCACATCTACCGCAAAGAAGGCAAGAAGAAGTAAGGATTGGTCGAGATGGCTAAGCTTTCTGGTATCGAACGGCGCAAGGCGCGTGTTCGTCGGGCTCTCAAGGCCCGTGCCAACGGTCGTCCGCGCTTGTCGGTCTTCCGTTCGGAAAAGAATATCTACGCACAGATCATTGACGATGCGAATGGCGTGACCCTGGTGTCCGCTTCCTCGCTCGAAAAGGATCTCAAGATCAAGAACGGCGCCAATCAGGCCGCTGCCTCTGAAGTTGGCAAGGCACTCGCTGCCCGCGCCACCAAGGCCGGCGTTTCGAATGTCGTGTTCGATCGCGGTTCCTATCTGTTCCATGGTCGCGTCAAGGCGCTGGCCGATGCAGCCCGTGAGGGCGGGTTGAGCTTCTAAGCTCGACCAAACCGAAATTACAAAGAGCTGGTAACGATGAAAGACTTTCAAGAGCGCGACAGCGAGTTTGTAGATCGCCTGGTGCACATCAATCGCGTCGCCAAGGTGGTGAAGGGCGGCCGGCGGTTCGGTTTTGCCGCGCTCGTCGTCGTTGGGGATCAGAAGGGCCGCGTCGGCTTCGGTCATGGCAAGGCACGCGAAGTGCCTGAAGCCATCCGCAAGGCAACCGAGCAGGCCAAGCGCCAGATGATCCGCGTGCCCCTGCGCGAAGCCCGTACGCTGCACCATGACGTGCAGGGCCGTCACGGCGCCGGCAAGGTGATCCTGCGTGCGGCTCCGGCCGGTACCGGTATCATCGCGGGTGGCCCGATGCGCGCCGTTTTCGAAACTCTGGGCATCAACGATATCGTTGCCAAGAGCCAGGGTTCGGCAAATCCCTACAACATGGTTCGCGCCACGTTCGACGCGCTCAAGAACGTCGACAGCCCGCGTTCGGTCGCGGCCCGTCGCGGTCTCAAGGTTTCCGAGTTGCAGGCACGTCGCGGCGAAGCCGCCGTCGAGGCCTGATAGAGCGCTCGAGGAGAGAAACAATGGCTAAGAAGACCGTCATCGTCGAGCAGATCGGTTCGCCGATCCGCCGCAAGGAAGATCAGCGCGCGACACTTGTGGGCCTGGGGCTGAACAAGATGCATCGCCGCAGCGAGCTGGAAGACACGCCGTCGGTGCGCGGCATGATTTCCAAGGTCGCTCACCTCGTCCGCGTCGTGGATGAGCAGTAAGAGGGATTTGGTATTATGAAACTCAACGAGATCGCCGATAACGCCGGCGCCACCAAAGCCAAGGTTCGCGTCGGTCGCGGCATCGGCTCTGGTCTTGGCAAGACCGGCGGTCGTGGCGTCAAGGGTCAGAAGTCCCGTTCGGGCGTTTCGATCAATGGCTTTGAAGGCGGGCAGATGCCGCTTCACATGCGGATGCCCAAGCGCGGCTTCAACAATCCCTTCGCCAAGAAGTGGAATGCTGTTCGCCTCGACCGCATCCAGGCCTATATCGATAGCGGCAAGCTCGACGCCAAGGGCGTCGTGGATGCCGAAGCACTGGTCAAGGCCGGCGTCATCCGCCGTGCCAAGGACGGTGTGCGCCTGATCAACAGCGGTGAATTCAAGGCCAAGAAGGTCACCTTCAAGGTCAACCACGTTTCCGCTGGTGCCGCCGCTGCTATCGAAGCAGCCGGGGGCAAGGTCGAGCTGATCGGCAAGCCTGCCGACGCCGAATAATTCGTTGCGACTTTTCGAGCGCGCCCTGGCGATCTTCCTGAATACGGGGATTGCATAGGGGCGCGCTCTGACTATATCAGAGCATTGTCTTTTTTCCGGGCCCATGTGGCCCGTTCCTTTGCTCTATAAGCTACTTCAGAGGGAGCCGTCATGGCGTCTGCAGCCGAGCAACTGGCCCGAAACTTGAGTTTTTCGACCTTTTCGAAGGCCAAGGAACTCCAGAAGCGGATTTTCTTCACCCTTGGCGCGTTGCTGGTTTACCGACTCGGCACCTATATTCCGATTCCGGGCATCGACCCCGATGCCTTCGCGTCGACATTTCAGCAGGCGCAGGGCGGCATCTTCGGGCTGTTCAACATGTTCGCCGGCGGCGCTGTCGAACGGCTTGCGATTTTCGCGCTCAACCTGATCCCCTACATTACCGCTTCGATTGTCATCCAGGTGATGTCGACGGCTTCTCCGCGCCTCGAGGCGCTCAAGAAGGAAGGGGAGAGCGGGCGGCGCAAGCTCAACCAGTACACGCGGTATCTTACCGTCATCTTCTGCGCCGTTCAGGCCTATGGCATTGCCGTGGGCCTTGAGGCGAGCGAAGGCGTAGTGGCCGATCCGGGCTGGTTCTTCCGTGTTTCGACGGTCATCACGCTTGTTGGCGGCACCATGTTCCTGATGTGGCTGGGTGAACAGATGACGGCGCGCGGTGTCGGCAACGGCATTTCGCTGATCATTTTCGCCGGTATCGTGGCATCGTTGCCCGCGACCATCGCCCAGACGCTCGAATTGAGCCGCACCGGCGCGCTGCCGACCATTGCCGTGGTGGGCATCCTGATCGGCGCTATCGTCGTAATCGGTGTCATCGTGTTCTTCGAGCGCGCCCAGCGCAGGCTTCTGATCCAGTATCCAAAGCGCCAGGTGGGCAACAAGATGTATCAGGGCGATACCTCGCACCTGCCGCTCAAGCTCAACACGGCGGGCGTTATCCCGGTGATCTTCTCGTCCTCGCTGCTGCTGTTGCCGGCAACGATCGCGACATTCTCGGCCCAGGGCGATGCCCCGCAGTGGCTGCAGTATATCTCGGCGCTGCTCGGGCGCGGACAGCCGCTCTATCTGGCGCTTTTTGCCGGAATGATCATCTTCTTTGCGTTCTTTTACACCTCGATCGTTTTCAATCCGACCGAGACGGCGGATAATCTCAAGCGGTCGGGCGGGTTCATTCCCGGCATCCGTCCGGGTGAAAGAACGGCGCAGCATATCGACTATGTGCTGACCCGCATTACCGTTGTCGGCGCGATCTATCTGACCATCGTCGCGCTGATCCCTGAAGTGTTCCTGAGCCAGCTCAACATCTCGGCCTTCCTGGGCGGCACCTCGCTGCTGATCATGGTCACGGTGACGCTGGATACGGTGAGCCAGATTCAGAGCCATCTGATCGCACAGCAGTATGAGGGCATGGTCAAAAAATCGCGTCTAGGGGGACGGAAAAGATGAGACTGGTTCTTTTGGGGCCTCCGGGGGCAGGCAAGGGCACTCAGGCACAGATCCTGGTATCGACCTATTCCATTCCGCAGCTTTCGACCGGTGACATGCTCCGGGCGGCAATTGCCGACAAGACGCCGCTGGGCCTCGAGGCCAAGGCGATCGTTGATCGGGGGGATCTGGTTTCCGACGATATCGTGTCGGGCATCATTTCCGAGCGCATGGATCAGCCCGATTGCGAAAACGGGTTCATCCTCGACGGCTTCCCGCGCACCATCGCCCAGGCCGAGGCGCTGACGCATATGCTTGACCGCAAGGGGCTTCACCTCGATGCGGTCATCGAAATCAAGGCCGATCCCGATGTGCTTGTCGAGCGCATCATCAATCGGGCCAAGGAAAGCGGCGGCGCCCGGGCGGACGACAATGAGGAAGTGCTGCGCAAGCGCCTCGATGTCTATACCCAGCAGACCGCGCCCCTGGTGTCGTTCTATTCCGAGCAGGGCCTGCTCAAATCAGTGGATGGAATGGCGCCGATCGAGGAGGTCACCTCCGCGATCAAGGCAGCGATCAGCTGACCGAAACGATTGGGCTTGCGGCAGTGTTGACTTTGATGCCGTGAGTCCTTAGAACCGCGCCCAGTCTCAGAAATTTCGAGGGCTGGATTCGGTTCCTTCCGTATAGAGAAGGGGGTCGGATGCCGGTCCCTTGTTGTTGAACGAAACGGGACGGTAACGTCCTCATATCAATTTAGGAGATCCGACGTGGCTCGTATTGCTGGCGTCAATATCCCGACGAACAAGCGCGTGATCATCGCGTTGCAGTATATTCACGGGATTGGGCCGAAAATGGCCTCTGAAATCTGCGAGAAGGTGTCCATTCCGGCCGAGCGGCGCGTGAATGAGCTGACCGACGCGGAAGTTATCCAGATCCGCGAAACCATCGACCGTGACTATCAGGTCGAGGGTGACCTTCGCCGTTCGGTTGCCATGAACATCAAGCGTTTGATGGATCTGGGCAACTATCGCGGCCTGCGTCATCGTCGCGGTCTGCCGGTGCGTGGTCAGCGGACCCACACCAACGCGCGTACCCGCAAAGGCCCTGCAAAGGCCATCGCGGGCAAAAAGAAATAAGAAGGCCGGCGCCGGTGCGGCAGGGTGGGGCATTTTGCCCGGCCCCGACGTTCCGTTTCGGGTTTCTTGAGGTGTAGCCGCTGGAACCACGGCGGCGCTAGAGATCACTAGAGGAAGTAAATGGCTAAAGCAGAAACGACACGCGTTCGCCGCCGCGAGCGCAAGAATATCAGTGCTGGCGTTGCACATGTGAACGCCTCGTTCAACAACACGATGGTCACCATCACCGACGTTCAGGGCAACACGATCTCCTGGTCCTCCGCCGGTACGATGGGTTTCAAGGGTTCGCGCAAATCGACCCCTTACGCAGCACAGATGGCTGCTGAAGACGCCGCCAAGAAGGCGCAGGAACACGGCATGAAGACCCTCGAGGTCGAGGTCCGTGGCCCGGGTTCAGGTCGTGAATCGGCACTGCGTGCCCTTCAGGCCGCCGGTTTCACTGTCACTTCCATCCGGGACGTTACATCCATTCCTCACAATGGGTGCCGGCCGCGCAAGCGCCGTCGCGTCTGATGTGAATGGACCTCGGCAAGGCCAGCCGGGGTTCTTTTACGGTTTGCGGCATGGCGGCCGGGCAGGGCCGCGATTTTGAAAGGAAGTTGGACGTGATGATCCAGAAAAACTGGCAGGAACTGATTAAGCCGACCAAGCTCGACGTCGTTCCGGGCAGCGATTCCGCGCGCGTCGCCTCCGTGGTCGCCGAGCCGCTCGAACGCGGTTATGGCTTGACCCTTGGCAACACGCTGCGCCGGGTTCTGCTCTCGTCGCTGCAGGGTGCGGCAATTACCGCCATCCAGATCGATGGCGTATTGCACGAATTCTCGTCGATTCCCGGCGTGCGTGAGGACGTGACTGATCTCGTTCTCAACATCAAGGAAATCGCCATCAAGATGGAAGACGAAGGGCCAAAGCGCCTTACGCTTTCCAAGCAGGGTCCGGGTGCCGTCACCGCCGGCGACATCAAGACCACTGGCGACATCGAAGTGCTCAATCCTGACCTCGTTATCTGTCACCTTGATGACGGGGCCGAGATCAATATCGAGTTCACGGTCAATACCGGCAAGGGCTATGTCCCGGCCGACCGCAACAAGCCTGAAGATGCACCGATCGGCTATATCGCTGTCGACGCATTGTTCTCGCCGGTCAAGCGCGTCAGCTACAAGGTCGAAAAGACCCGTGAGGGCCAGAACCTCGACTTTGACAAGCTGAGCATGCAGATCGAGACCAACGGCGCGATCAGCCCCGAAGACGCGCTGGCCTTTGCGGCCCGCATCGTCCAGGACCAGCTGTCCGTGTTCGTCAATTTCGAAGAGCCCACCAAGGAAAAGGCCGAGGATTCGACACCCGAACTCGCCTTCAACCCGGCGCTGCTCAAGAAGGTGGACGAGCTCGAGTTGTCGGTGCGTTCGGCGAACTGCCTCAAGAACGACAACATCGTTTATATTGGCGATCTCATCCAGAAGACGGAAGCGGAAATGCTCCGCACGCCGAACTTCGGGCGCAAGTCGCTCAACGAGATCAAGGAAGTGCTGGCCCAGATGGGGCTCCATCTCGGGATGGACGTCAACAACTGGCCGCCCGAAAACATCGAAGACCTCGCCAAGCGTTACGAAGATCATTATTGATCGTCCGCCAAGCGAACGAACTTTTGGATTGTCGCGTTCGCGAACCGAAAAAGATGGTATCCACTTTTTCTGCGAACGTTCCGAAATTAGGAGAGTACCATGCGCCACGGTAAAGCCGGCCGCAAACTGAACCGGACCTCTTCGCATCGCAAGGCGATGTTCAAGAACATGTCCGCATCGTTGATCAAGCACGAACAGATCGTGACGACCCTTCCCAAGGCGAAGGAATTGCGTCCGATCGTCGAAAAGCTCATCACCCTTGGCAAGCGCGGCGATCTGCATGCCCGCCGCCAGGCCATCGCCCAGATCGGCGATGAGACCATGGTCAAGAAGCTGTTCGACGTTCTGGGCCCGCGCTACAAGGACCGCAACGGTGGCTACACCCGCGTCCTCAAGGCCGGCTTCCGCCACGGCGACAACGCCGCTGTCGGGATCATCGAGCTTGTCGATCGCGATGTCGAAGCCAAGGGCAAGGATTCCGGCCCGACCGCTGACTTCACGCGCGACGAAGAGAGCGAAGCCGCATAAGCGGTTTCCGCCTCAGGCAGAATCGAAAAGGGCGGCTCTCGAGCCGCCTTTTTTGTTGGCCGGCCATCCGTTGGCCGGGGAGGCAGCGGTCCCGAAAGTCGGTTGTTGATTGTGGTGATACTGCTGGACCCCGGGAGCAAGTCCCGGGGCGACAGTTGTGGGGGAGGCGTCGCCTCAGAATCTGCCTGTCATTGCGGTATGGTCGATCCTGATCCAATGCTGCAATCGGGTGCAAATCCTTCCGGGAACGCCTGAATGCCGATTAAGCGCTGGGTTTTTCCAGACCCCATTGCGCATACAGGCGATTGAGGGCGCCCATGCTGTCGACCCTTGCAAAGGGCAGGCCGCTGGCCTTAACGACGTGCTCGAGTTTTGAGCGGCGACGGGGCTGGACGAAGGCGATATGGTGGATCATCAGCCATTTGAGGCTGTCCTGACCACCTTCGAGGGAGCCGATCCTGTGGCGTTCGAACAGCGTGCGACGGAAATAGCGCCAGAGATTGCCGGGCATTGCCGTATCGACCCAGATAATGCCGGTGGCGCGCTCGAGGCGTTGGGGCATGAGGCGGGAGTAATTGCCTTCCATTACCCAATTCTCGCCAGCAATGGCCTGGTTGTGCAGGCGCTCGAATTCTTGCGCCGGGCGGGGAACCCAATCGGTGTTCGGCTGATGATGGAGCAGGTCGAGGTGGACGGGAGGCAAGCTCAAAGCCTGACCGATCGCCGCTGCGAGGGTCGATTTTCCCGAATTGGATGGACCGAAAACGCAAATCCGCGGCCCGAGTGTTTCGGGTCGCGGGAATTGGCTGTTGCCGGCGGTCATCAGACCAGAATGTCGTCGACCCAATAGAGGTCGCGACGGTCGAAACCGTTGAACGGGGTGAGGGAAGCCTGAGTGTAGGCGCCCATCAGGCCGAACTCGATATAGTCGTCCTCGGCAATTGCTGCCGGCAGAATGAAGGTCTGGGGCATCACGTCGTAGCTGTCGCAGGTCGGCCCGAAGATCTTGAAGTCCCAACTCTCGCCGGTCAGCACCTTGTCGCCGCGCCACACGCGGATCGGCAACATGAATTCAAGGATCATCGCTTCCATCAGCGAGCCATAGACGCCGTCGTTGAGATAGACCGACTGTTCGCCGCGCACGTGTTTGACGCGCAGCAGGAGCGATGTGCAGCCGGTGGACAGGCCGCGTCCGGGCTCGGCGATCAGTTCGGGCTTGTTCGAGCCGAACGTATCGGCGACAGCGTTGCGGATGGTCTCGAAATAGACGTCGAGGGGCGGGGCCGAATTGGTGATGTAGGGGGCGGGAAAGCCGCCGCCGATATTGAGGCGCTTGAGCTCGATGCCCGAGGCCTGGGCGATGCGCCCCGCAGCGGCGATGTGGCGCTCATAGGCATAGGCTTCCTCGCACTGGCTGCCGACGTGGAAGCACAGCGAGGTCGAATATCCCATGGCCTTGGCCAATGTGCAGATTGCGATGGCGCCTTCCTCCATCACGCCGAACTTGGTGCCGAAATCGTAGGATTTGAGCGCCTTGCCGGCCTTGAAGCGCACAGTCACCTCGACATCCTCGCGGGGGGGGATGACGGCGGCGAGCTGGTCGAGCTGGGCCACGTGGTCGATGGTAAAGGAGCGAACGCCGAACTCGGAATAGGCGCGCTCGATCTCTCGACGCGACTTGATGGGATTGTTGTAGTGCATCCCGGCTTGAGGCGCGTATTTGCGGATCAGGGCCATTTCGGTGTTGGAGGCAACATCGTAGGCCTTGAGCCCCTCGCGATTCATGATCTCAAGAATATGGGGCGAGGGGTTTGATTTGACCGCATAGGTCAACAGGCCATCAAAGCCCGTCTTGAAGGTATTTATGGCATCGACCAGAAGCCGTTCGGAAAACAGGAAACTCGGATAATCGGGTTCCTCGGTGGCGATCAGTTCTGCGGTGTTCGCGTATGTGCGAGACGGCGCGTGGTCCATTGACCTTGATACCTTGTGCGGGGGTTGAAAGCGCGCGTGTATAGGGCTCATTGCCCCCCTCTGCAATGGCCAATTTCGGCTATAGAGCCAGGTTGTGACGATTCTTTGTGCGGGGTCAAAATTGACACGCTTTTGCCGCCAACCTTACGGGCTTGTCACTTGAAACCAAAGCCCTGGCAACTAACCTCTGAGGCGCGTTGCAAGCTCTGGAGTGTGCCCATGTTCCGCAAGTCGATTATTGCCGTTTTTCTGGCTCTCGCACCCGCCGTCGCCTTCGCTCAGGCCGAAAAGGTGGTCCCGCAGAGCCAGGCGGAAATCCAGCTATCCTATTCACCTGTCGTGGAGCAGGTCGCGCCGGCGGTCGTCAACGTCTATGCCACGCGGGTCACCCAGCAGCAGAGCAGTTTCAACGATCCGTTCTTTGAACAGTTCTTCGGGCGCTCGCCGCTGTTCAACCAGCGGCCGCAGACCTCCCAATCGCTGGGGTCGGGCGTGATTGTCAGTGCGGATGGCATGATCCTCACCAACAATCACGTCGTGGAAGGGGCGACCGACATTCGGGTCGTGCTCAATGACGGGCGGGAATATCCCGTCGAGCTGGTGCTGGCCGATCCCTCGACCGATCTGGCCGTGCTCAGGGCCGAGGACGGGGCGGGGGAGTTTCCCTTCGTCACGTTTGCCGATTCCGACCAGTTGCAGGTCGGCGATCTCGTTCTGGCCATCGGCAACCCGTTCGGGGTGGGGCAATCGGTGTCCAGCGGCATCGTTTCGGCGCTGGCGCGGACCGGCATGGGGATGACCGACTACCAGTTCTTCATCCAGACCGATGCAGCGATCAATCCGGGTAATTCGGGTGGCGCGCTGGTCGATATGAACGGGCAACTCGTCGGTATCAACACGGCGCTGTTTACCCGCTCGGGCGGGTCGCAAGGGATCGGGTTTGCCATACCATCAAATATGGCGAGGGTGATCGCCGATGCGGGCGCGGCGGGCGGCGAGATCGTGCGGCCATGGTTGGGCGCGCAGATGCAGATGCTTGACGCCGAGCTGGCCGCCAGCCTGGGGCTGGCCACGCCGCGCGGGGCGCTGGTGACCGAGATCGCGCCCGGCAGCCCGGCGGAGGCTGCGGGGCTGGCTTCGGGAGACGTGATCACCGCGATCGACGGAGTGGCGGTTCAGGACCCCGAAGCGCTCAATTATCGCGTGGCGACCAAGCCGGTCGGCTCGATCTCCCAATTGACGCTGTGGCGGAACGGCGCCGAAACGACTGCCGCACTGGAATTGGGGGCGCCGCCCGCCACTTCGGACCGGCAGGCGACGATTTCGGGCAATACGCGATTTGCGGGGGTTACGGCGGCTGAACTGAACCCCGCATTGGCGCAGCAATTGGGGCTGGGCTTTTCAACGCAGGGCATTGCCGTGGTCGGCGTCGAGCCAGGGAGCCCGGCGGCGCGGATGGGGCTTGAGGAAGGCGATGTCATCGTTGCGCTGAACGGCATGGAAATCCGTGATATTGAAACCTTCGAATCCGTTGCCAGCCAGCGTCCGCGCGCCTGGCAGATTATCCTGCAACGCGGAGGCAGGGTCATCCGTTCGGTGGTGAGCGGATGAGACCCATGTGAGGTGCGATGAGCGACCTTTTTCCCGAGGACCTTCGGGCCTCGCGACCGACCGATGAACCGGGCGCCGACCGGCCGCTGGCCGACCGGCTGCGGCCGAAATCGCTCGATGAAGTGATCGGGCAGACCCATATCATCGGGCCCGACGGCACGCTGCGGCGGATGCTGGCATCGGGGCGGCTGGGTTCGCTTGTCCTGTGGGGACCGCCGGGAACGGGCAAGACGACAGTGGCGCGGCTGCTGGCCGATGCGGTCGACTATCGGTTCGAGCAGATTTCGGCGATCTTTTCGGGGGTAGCGGACCTCAAGAAGGTGTTTGAAACGGCGCGCACGGCGCGGCGGGCCGGGCAGCGCACGCTGCTGTTCGTCGACGAGATCCATCGCTTCAACCGGGCGCAGCAGGACAGTTTTCTTCCCGTCATGGAAGACGGCACCGTGGTGCTGGTCGGGGCGACGACGGAGAACCCCAGTTTCGAGCTCAACGCGGCGCTTCTGTCGCGGGCGCAGGTGCTCAAGTTTACCAGTCTCGATCGGGACGATCTCGATGCGCTTGCCAAACGCGCCGAAGAGGAATTGGGCAAGGTATTGCCGCTCGATGAGGACGCGCGACAGACGCTGATCGGGCTGGCCGATGGCGACGGGCGGGCCATGCTGGGGTTGATCGAGGAGATCATTGCCGCAACGGGACCGGATGAAATTTTAGATCCTGCAGGGCTGGCGCGCCTGGTGCAGCGGCGGGCGCCGATCTACGACAAGAGCCAGGATGGCCACTACAACCTGATTTCTGCGCTGCATAAGACGGTGCGCGGATCGGATCCCGATGCGGCGCTCTATTATTTCGCGCGCATGATCGATGCGGGCGAGGACCCGATGTATCTGGCGCGGCGGCTGATCCGCATGGCGGTCGAAGATATCGGCATGGCCGATCCGCAGGCGCTTCCCATCGCCACGGCCGCCAAGGACGCCTACCACATGCTCGGTTCACCCGAGGGCGAGTTGGCGCTGGCTGAAGTGGTGGTTTATCTGGCCACGGCGCCGAAATCGAACGCGCTCTATAATGCTTACAACCGGGCGCTGGCGCTGGCCAAAAAGACCGGGTCGCCGACGCCGCCCACGGCCATTCTCAACGCGCCAACCAAGCTGATGAAATCGGAAGGGTATGGCGAGGGCTATATCTACGATCACGATACGCCGGAAGGGTTTTCGGGGCAGGAGTATTTTCCCGAAAAGATCGGGCGGCAGGATTTCTATCAGCCGGTCGAGCGCGGGTTCGAGCGCGATATCAAGAAGCGGATGGATTATTTCGGGAAACTGCGCGCGGCGAAGCGCGACGTCAGTTAGGTGAGGGTGGTCTGCAAATGGCGGTATTCTGCGCTTCCGGTGCTCACGTACCAAAATGTACGCTCCGCGCCGGTTCTCGAAAACCACCATTTTCGACTCACCCTGACCTAACTGCTTGCAGGACTGACTTCGCCCATGACGGCGGAGTGATTTCCCGCTAGAAGGGCCGCGAATGACAAAGGACAAAGTTTTATGAGCGGCGTGCAATTGCGGGAAGTGGTGGCGGATGAGGACGGGATGCGGCTCGACCGCTGGTTCTCGGTTCATTTTCCCGACCTGAGCTTCGGGCGCCTGCAGAAGCTGCTGCGGTCTGGGCAGGTGCGGGTGGATAGCGGGCGCGTGGCCACCAATGCGCGGCTGGTCGCCGGGCAGACGGTGCGCGTGCCGCCGCTGGGCGATGCGCCCGTGCGCTCGCCGGACGCGCCGCGGATCAATCAGAAAGATGCCGATTTCCTGCGCGACCTCATTTTGTATGAGGACGATGAGGTCTATGTGTTCAACAAGCCGCACGGGCTTGCCGTGCAGGGCGGATCGGGCACCAAGCGCCATATCGATGGCATGCTCAAATCGCTGCCCAACAAGAAGGGTGAGCCGCCGCGGCTGGTTCACCGCCTCGACCGGGATACGTCGGGGTGCCTGCTGGTGGCCAAGACGCGGGCGGCGGCGAGCCATTTCGGAACCGTGTTCCGCTCACGCTCGGCGCGCAAGATCTATTGGGCGATAACGATTGGCGTTCCCCATCCGCGCCAGGGGCGGATTTCGTGCTTTCTGGCGCGGCAATCGACCCAGGATGGCGAGCAGATGGTGGTTGTCGAAAACGGCACCGAGGGCGCGCAGCATTCGGTGAGCTATTATTCGGTGACCGAGAGCGCGGCCAACCAGTTCGCCTGGGTGACGCTCAAGCCGGTGACCGGGCGCACGCATCAGTTGCGGGTGCACATGATGGAACTGGGTACGCCCATTCTCGACGACCCGCGCTACAACACGCTGGAAAACTGGAATTTCGAGCGGCCCGAGGAACTGGGCAACGGGCTGCATCTGCACGCGAGGCGGCTGGCCATTCCGCTGCGCAGCGGCAAGAGGCTCGATATCACGGCGCCGCTGCCGCCGCATATGAAGGCGAGCTTCGAGACGCTGGGGTTTGATGCCAATCAGTATGATGTGCAGGATGTCGATCCGGAGGATGATGCGTGATGGCCGAGCCGCGTCTAATCATGTTCGACATGGACGGCACGTTGATCGATTCCGGAGCGATCATTGCCGAGCACATGGCGGCGACGTTTCGCGATCACGGGCTGGACGTGCCGACGGCGGAAATGTCTCATTCGATCATTGGTCTGTCGCTGGAAATTGCCATGGAACGTCTGGCGCAATGCGATGCGGAGACAGCCATCCTGATGGCAGGAACCTACCGCCAGCACTATCGCGCCATGCTGGCCGGCGGCGAGCGGCACGAGCCGCTTTATGCGGGGGCGCTGGAGGCGCTGAACCGGTTGCGGGCGCATGAGGCGTCGATCCTGGGCATTGCCACCGGCAAGAGGCTGAGCGGGGTCAATCGCATTCTGGCGTTGCACGCCCTGGCGGATCATTTCGTGACACTGCAGACTCCCGACCACAATCCGTCCAAGCCTCATCCGGGGATGATCCTGCGGGCCTGCGCCGAGACCGGGATCGATCCGTCCTGCACGGTGATGATCGGGGATACGACCTTCGACATGGAGCTGGGGCGGTCGGCTGGGGCGCGGACCATCGGGGTTAGCTGGGGCTATCACGCCCGCGTTGCGCTTGAAGAGAGCGGTGCCCATATCATCATCGACGATTATGCCGATCTCGATGACGCTATCGAAAGGGTTTTGAGCTGATGCGCGAATTTCTCGAAGACGCGATCCGGCACCAGGATGCCGGACAGGGGCGCCATCAGAAGGATCTGATTCGCGAGTTGCCCAAGCGCTTCTACAAATCGGTGGACGTGGCCGAGACCGATGGCGTTTTCACCGTGCTGCTGGATGGGCGCGTGACCAAGACGCCGACCGGCAAGCAGGTTGGCGTGGGCCACGCCGATCTGGCGGCGCGCATGCGCGAGGAATGGGATGCGCAGGGCGATCGCATCGATCCCGACATGATGCCGCATGTCAAACTCATCAACTCGGCCGTCGAGGCGGGCGAGGAGTCGCGGGCGGCTCTGCTCGATGAGGTGGTGAAATATGCGGGTAACGACCTGCTGCTCTATCGCGCCGACAGCCCGCGCGAGCTTGTCGAAAAGCAGGAGCAGATCTGGGACGATGTGCTCGTGCGGATCGCACGGCATTTTTCGGTCAGCTTTCAGCCAACCGTTGGGATTGTGCACAGGGCGCAATCTCCCGACATGCTGAAAAAGCTCAGAGGTGCCATCGAGCCGCTGCATCATGTGCCTGCCACTGCGATGGTGTCGGTGACGGGGCTGACGGGCTCGGGTCTGCTGGCAATTGGTTTGCGCGAGCAGCTGGTCGATGCCGATGCCGCGTGGACGGCGGCGCATGTGGACGAGGACTACCAGATTTCGCTGTGGGGCGAAGATTACGAGGCGGCGGCGCGGCGTCGGCAGAGGCGCCTCGAATTTGATGCCGCCGTCAATGTCATCAAGCTCTTAGCCTGATTTCCTGCCAGCCTGATTCAGCAGCCATTCGGCCACATCCGGGGCGATTTCGCGCAGCGGATCGAGCACGAAATCACGCTCATGGGCATAGGGATGGGGCAGGGTCAGGCGCTCGGTTTCCATCACCAGATCATCGTAGGTGATAACGTCGATATCGATGCTGCGCGGGCCCCATTTCTCGATACGGACGCGTCCGATTTCGGCTTCGGTGGCAAGGCAGAAATCGAGAAGTTCGAGCGGGGAGAGGGTGGTTTCGACCAGAACGGCGCCGTTGTGAAACGGGTTCTGATCGGTCTTGCCCCAGGGCTCGCTGACGATCAGGGCGCTTTGTTTCAAAAGGGAAATCCGGGGATGGCCGGCGATGGCCTCAATGGCTTTGGCGATCTGGTGCGCGGGATCGCCAATATTGGCGCCAAGCGCCAGAACGGCGCGGGCCATCAGATCTGCTCCCGCGTCCTGACCATTTCGATGGCGGCTTCGCCGGCCACGATGGGCAGGGGCGCTTCGGGCTTTCTGACCTTGATGCGGATCCAGTCGAGCTTGTCGAAGCGTTCGAAAAGGCGTGTCATGATATGGTGGCCGAGCGCTTCGATCAGCTTGAAGCGTCTTTCCTCGAAGGCTTCCTTCACCAGATCGTAGATGTGGGCGTAGGAGATGGTGGAGGCCACGTCATCGGTGCGGGCGGCCTCGGACATGTCCAGTCCCAGCTCAAGATCAATGCGGAAGCGCTGGCCGAGGGAGTTTTCCTCCATCATGACACCGTGGTAGCCATAAAAGGCCAGCCCGGCCAGAATGATGCGGTCGCGATCGGCAAAGCTGTCCATGGGACTCACCCCTCCAGTTGCGGCGGACCATAGAGCGTGGCGGCAGCCACGCGCAAGGCGTCGCGATTGGCACGCACGTCATGGACGCGGAAAATATGCCCGCCCTTTAAATAGCCCAGAACAGAGGTTGCGATGGTGCCCGAAACGCGCTCCTTGGGCGGTACATCGAGCAGATTGCCGATCATGCGCTTGCGGGATGTGCCGACGAGCAGGGGAAAGCCGAGCGCGTGCAATTCGTCGAGACGGTTGAGGAGCTCGTAGTTCTCGGCAAAGGATTTGGCAAAGCCGAAGCCGGGATCGAGGATGATCGCTTCGCGGGCGATACCGGCCTTGAGCGCGATCTCCACTGACCGGGAGAGCCAGCGCGTCATTTCATCGATCAGGTCGCGCGCGGTATCGCGCTCGGTGTCCCAGTGCATGGCGATGACGGGAGTGCGGTGATGGGCGGCGACGTCAGCGATTTCCGGATCTCGCTGGAAACCCCAGACATCGTTGATGATTTTGGCGCCCGCCTGGACCGCCTGATCGGCGACCAGGGCCTTGTAGGTGTCGATGGAGATCGGGGTTTCAAAACCGCGCTCCGCAAGGGCGTCGAGCACGGGCATGACCCTGTCGAGTTCGTCCTGTACGCTGACTTCTTCAGAGCCCGGCCGGGTGCTTTCGCCGCCGATATCGATGATATCGGCGCCCTCGGAAACGAGGTCTCCTGCGTGCGCGAGGGCCGCGTCGAGGGCGGAGAAATCACCGCCATCGGAAAAGCTGTCTGGGGTGACATTGAGAATGCCCATGACGAGAGGCGTGCGGCCCAGTGTCAGCGGGCCGCCGGCCATCGGAACGTCATAGGCGAGGTGCGTCACTGCACCGAACCGGCCGGGACCGCATAGAGGTCGTATTCGTCGGAATCGACCACGGTCACCGAGATCATGTCGCCGGGCTTGATGCCGGTAGCGTTCTCGACGATCACATTGCCGTCGATCTCGGGGGCATCCCATTGCGAGCGGGCGATGACGCGCTGCTCTTCGGGTTCGACATCATCGACCAGAACGTCGATGGTGCGGCCGACACGGGAGGCGAGGCGTTCGGTCGAAACTTCCTGCAAAGCCTCCATGAGGCGGCCGTAGCGTTCCTGCTTGAGCTCATCGGGGATTTCATCAAGGCCCAGATCGTTGGCGCGGGCGCCAGTGACCGGCTCGTAGGGGAACGCCCCGGCGCGGTCGATCTTTGTCTCGTGGACCCAATCGAGCAGCATCTGGAAGTCTTCCTCGGTCTCACCGGGGAAGCCGACGATGAAGGTCGAGCGGATGGCGAGATCGGGACAGGTTTCGCGCCATTTGCGGATGCGGTCGGCGGTCTTTTCCTGATTGGCCGGGCGCCGCATGGATTTGAGAACCTGCGGGCTGGCGTGCTGGAAGGGGATATCGAGATAGGGCAGGATCACCCCGTCGGCCATCAGAGGAATGACGTTGTCGACGTGGGGGTAGGGATAGACGTAGTGCATGCGCACCCAAGCGCCGAGCTTGCCCATCTCCTCGGCCAATGTCTGGAAGCGCGCTTCGACCTGACGCCCGCGATAGGGGGACGTAGCGTATTTGATGTCCACGCCATAGGCGGAGGTGTCCTGGGAGATAACCATGATCTCCTTGACGCCGGCCTTGACGAGCCGCTCGGCCTCGTAAAGCACCGAAGCGATGGGGCGCGAGACGAGATCGCCGCGGATCGAGGGGATGATACAGAAGGTGCAGCGATTGTTGCAGCCTTCGGAAATCTTGAGATAGGCGTAGTGACGCGGGGTCAGACGCAACCCCTGTTCGGGGACGAGATCGACAAAGGCGTTGGGCACCGGGGGCACGGCCTGATGCACGGCATCGACGACGGCCTCATACTGGTGCGCGCCCGAAACGGCCAGAACGCCGGGATGGGTCTTGCGGATCAGCTCTTCTTCGCCGCCGAGGCAACCGGTGACGATGACGCGGCCATTTTCCGAAATTGCCTCGCCAATGGCGTCGAGGCTTTCGGCCTTGGCGCTGTCGAGAAAGCCGCAGGTGTTGACGATGACGACATCGGCGCCCTCATAAGAGGGCGAAAAGCTGTAGCCCTGCGCGCGCAGCGTGGTGAGAATGCGTTCGGAATCGACGAGGGCCTTGGGGCAGCCAAGGCTGACGAGGCCGATCTTGGGGGCGTTCTGCGTTGATGTTGGCGCGCTCATGGGCGTCCGCTGATCCTTGAAAAGGCGAGATTGCCAAAGGTACCGGGCCAAGCGGACCGGCGCGATGGGATATGAAACTCGCATGAATTTGAGCGTGTCATAACGTAAAGCGCGCAAAGGTCAATCTTTGCGCGCTTCATACCTGCCTTGATGTCAGGGCGCGGCCCTTCGATTTCAAGCCTTGGGGGCCGGTTTTGCGCGGGTTGCGCGCCGTTTGGCCGCCGGCTTGGGGGCTTCTTCCTCCGGCATGATGGCCGGCTCTTCGGCAACCGGGGTGGCAGGTGCGGGAGGCGTTGGGGCAACCGGAGCGGGAGCCGCAGGCTCGACAGGGTCGGGTTCCTGATCGGCCAGGTCTTCGATTGCTTCGCGGACGTCATCGATTAGGGAAGCGCCCATATGTTCGGGCTCGTAGGTTTCGGCCTCGACGCTGTTGGCGCGGAAAAAGACAATGACTGCTTCGCAAACAATGCGCAGGGCCACGAAAGCCAAAAGTCCGAACACAGCGATTTCGAGCAGGCCCCAAAGCCCGTTGCCGAAACCGAACCGGAAGCTCGAAAAGAAATGATTGATCGCCCATAGGCCGATCGCGGCCAGGCCGAGCAGATAAAGGATCGTCACGAGGCGTGGCGAAATGATCCGGCCCAGATTGAACAGGACGCTGCCCGTTGCCAGTTTCCGCAGATCGTCGAAGCGCATTTTTGTCCCCTTGCACCCAGAAACAGTGAGGATTGCTTTGCAGTCACCTTGTCGCGATCAGAGCGCGGAGGCAAGCCTTGCCGGTCCGAAGTGCGTTTCAAAGTGCGATTTGAGCACCGAATCCACCTCGGCCATCGAAACGATCTGCCCCAGATCCTCAAAGCTCGTCACGCCATGCTGGCTTATGCCGCATGGCACGATGCCCGAATAATGGTCGAGGTCGGGGCTAATATTGAGCGAAATGCCGTGGAAGCTGACCCAGCGCGAGACGCGGACGCCGATGGCGGCGATCTTGTCTTCCACGAACGGGCCCTTATCGGGGCGCTTTACCCAGACCCCGATGCGGCCATCGCGTTTTTCGCCCTTGATATTGAAGGCGGCGAGGGTGTCGATCACCCAGTTTTCAAGCCCGGCGACCAGGCACCGGATGTCGCGTCCGCGCTCGCGCAGGTCAAGCATGACATAGGCAACCCGCTGCCCGGGGCCATGATAGGTGAATTGCCCGCCCCGTCCGGCCTGGAACACGGGAAACCGATCTGGGATCAGCAGGTCCTCGGTTTTGGCGGAGGTGCCGGCGGAATAAAGGGGAGGGTGCTCAACCAGCCATATGGCTTCAGACGCTTCACCGGCCGCGATGGCGCGGGCGCGCTCTTGCATTGTTGCCAGTGCATCGGGGTAGGCCACGGGCGCATCGGCGATAACCCAGTTGGCGGGAAGGCCATCGGCCCGCATGAGCTTGGGCGCGCTTGTGCAAATGTCGATCTGGTCGGTCTTTAACACTTCACTAACCATGACGCCTCAATGTCGGAGCCGGCGCGCGGGAGAAATATCGATTCTCGCCGTACGGTTTGCATATGGGATTCCGACCTGTTGATGAATACGCTTGAAACCATCGAAATCGATGTCTCCGTGGAACTTGGGGCGGCCGTTCTGCCGGTCCATCACCTGCTGCGCATGGGGCGCGGCGCGGTGATCGAACTCGATGCCTTCGAGAACGACGCCATGCGTATCTATGCCAACAATACGCTGATCGCAAAGGGCGAGGTTCAGGTCGACGAGGGACAGCTTAATGTGGTGGTGACAGAGAAGGTCATCAAGCCCGCCTGACGTTGAGTGCAAAACTTTATCCCCAAACGGCGAAATAGCCCTTGAGGGACACCAAACCATTTGCTACATGCAGCCTCGCTTCGCCCGAGGGCGCAGCATTCCCCAGACAGTGCGGTCGTGGCGGAATTGGTAGACGCGCAGCGTTGAGGTCGCTGTGGGGTAACTCCCGTGGAAGTTCGAGTCTTCTCGACCGCACCATCTGTGGCCCTTATGGCCATTTCCTTCCCTTAAAATTATTGCGCTTTCTGTCTCGCCCCTTTTGGGGCGCTCGACCTTTTTTGCGCCGTTATGTGCCGCCAGTCGCGCCTGGATGGAGGCAATATTGCCGGATTCCGGCGGTTTAAGCGCCAATCACACTCTCGTCATCATCGTCCAAGAGGGTTCGGTGGTCGGGTTCATTTGAGCCCGACGAATTGAGTTCGTCTCCGAGAGGCGTTCCACACCGAACGGAAAAGGACACAAAATGGGCATTCGAAACACCATAGCCGCGCTGACCGCCAGCTTTGCATTCGCAGCAGGCGCAGGCGGTGTGGCTTTGGCGCAGGAGGCCGCTCCGGCCATTCCTGAGCAGCCTCCGATGACGGCGCCGGCCACTGACTTCGACCAAAGTCAGATCGAGTCGTTCGCCGTTGCTTATGTTCAGGTCATGGATATCGGAATGCAGGCGGAACAACAGTTGCAGAGCGCCGAGACTGAGGACGACCGCGCGGTCATTCAGATGATGGCGCAGGAAGAGATGGCAAGTGCCGTCGAAAGCACCGAAGGCATTACCGTCGATGACTACAACGCCATCCTGACGGCGGCACAGGCCGATCCGGCGTTTGCCGAGGAGGTCGGGGGCGCCATTAACGCGGTTGTTCAGCCGGACAACTGATTGTCGCAATCCACCGAGTATTGAATGAAAGGGGCATCGGCTTCGATGCCCCTTTCGAAGTCGGCGTTGCCCAACCTCCAGCCCCAGGCAATATTTCGGGCTGGCCTGCATTTGCCACTAAACCAGATGTGCTGGCGGCAATGCTCGCCATAGGGTGTTGCAGATTTGCCGCGCTCTCTGGCCAGATCGCACCAAAACGGCAATCGGGCCGTCATGCGGCGGAATTATGGTGAGAGAAGTTTTAACCCTTATGGTTAATTGTTGCTCACGTTGTTGATTCTTGCCTGGGTAGCTATCGATGAGCCTGACACGACGCGGATTTCTCGTAGGCCTTCCGCTTTTTCTGGCCGCGTGCTCGACGCGCACCACTTCATCCTCAATCTCGATGGTCAGTGCCTATGGGCCCGTTGCCGATGAGCCGTTTCCGCTTGCCGCGCTGAATGCGCGGTTGATCAAGCCGGAATTGCGGCGGCAGGTGGTGGACTACGAGACCAATTATTCCAAGGGCACGATCGTCGTCGATACGCCCAATCGCTTCCTCTATCTCGTTCAGGAAGACGGCAAGGCCATGCGCTATGGCGTGGGCGTCGGACGGGAAGGGCTGGCTCTTCGCGGCAATGCCTATATCGGGCGCAAGGCCGAATGGCCGAGCTGGACGCCGACGGCAAACATGCTGCGCCGGGACCCGGAAGCCAACGGACCGTATCGCAACGGGATGCCGGGCGGCCCCAACAATCCGCTGGGCGCACGGGCGCTCTATCTCTATCGCAATGGCGGCGACACAATGTTCCGCATCCACGGCACCAACCAGCCGCAATCTATCGGGCTGGCGATGTCTTCGGGCTGCATTCGCATGCTCAACCATGACATCATCGATCTCTACGAACGCGTGCCGTCGGGGACCCGTGTAGTGGTCGTTCAGGCCTAGCGCTTCGTCCGATCCGATTTCGAGCGGCCCCTCAGACCTCTGAGGGGCCGTTTTTCGTGAAGGGCCTGCTGAGGTATTTGCTGCCGGGCACCCCGAACCGCCAGGGCAGATCGACAGCCTTGGTGATGCCGATGCGCGGGCCGATGACGACGGGGCCCTCCACGGGGGCAGGAGCGAAGCAGAAGGGGGCGTCGGACAAGGGGCGATCATTGTGGCTCAGGTCGATGCCGAGGGCTTGGGTCAGCCGTCCGGGGCCGGCGCATAGCTTTTTGGGGTCGGGCAGGCCGCGCCTGTCAATCATTTGCTCAATGCCGTCAGTTGGCACGAGCGCGCGGATGAGAACCGCGCTGCCGGGACGGCAGACGAAGTTGACGCACCAGTGGATGCCGTAGCTGCGATAGACATAGACCGTGCCGGGGAGATCAAACATCGGCTTGTTGCGGGGCGTGGGGCCGCGAAAGCTGTGAGAAGCAGGCTCGTTGGGGGCGTAGGCCTCTGTCTCGATGATGGTGCCGCCAACGCCGTCGACATGAAATCGCGCTCCGATCAGGCGCCGGGCGACGGCCACGACGTCATCGTCGAAATAGCGATTGATGAAAGTCGGATCGGCCATTGAGGCTAAATAGCTTTACGAGTCGAGGATTGCAAAGCCGGCGCCGCTTGTGGCGCAGCCGATCAGCCGGACAGTGTTGCGGCCCTCATTCTTGGCGGCGTAGAGCCGTTCGTCGGCCAGCCTGAACAGTTCCTCAAAGCCGGTGCGGCGGTCGAACACGACGCCGCCCACGCTTACGGTAAGCTGGTGGTGGTGGCCGTCGGCGACAAAGGCGAGTTTTTCGACTGCGCGCCGCAGCCGTTCGGCGACCGTTTCGGCGCCATAGCGGTCGACGACGGGCAGGAAGACGCCAAATTCCTCGCCGCCCAGGCGACCGACATTGTCGCCGGCGCGGACCGAAGAGCGGATGGCACGGGCGATCAGGGTCAGGGCGATATCGCCATTGTGATGTCCGAAGCGGTCGTTGATCTGTTTGAAATTGTCTGCATCGATGACCAGCAGGGCGCCGTGGACGTGATCGCCTTGCGGGACCAGCGCCTCGAGCCGGGCCTCGACCAGCGCGGTGAAGGCCGTCCGGTTGAGGCAATTGGTGAGGCCATCGGTGGCGGCCAGAAGACTGAGCTGTCTATTGGCCGATGCCAGTTCGCGCAGCTTGATCGAAAAATAGAAAAAGAACGGGGTGGCCAGCCCAAACGGCACAATGATCGCCGCGAGGGCTGCGCGGACCCTGATTTCCGAGGGAAAGCCCGCAAATGTCATGATGTTGTAACCAAGCGCCACCAGAACGCAGAACAGCGGTCCGCACGCCGTCCATGCCGCGATCGGTATCCACTCTTTGAGCCTATGGCCGCCGATGCTCATTGCCGCCTCCATTGCGTGCTGCAATGTGGTGCGGTCGACGATAAGGGTGTCCTTATATGGCTTTAGGCTAAACTACTTAGCGCGCGCCGGCGGTGGGTGGCTGCCATGCGATTGTGCTGTGGCAAATGGCGGGCGGATGGGTTACGCCATAGCCAGAGCCAAGAGTCGCGGCTTCGCGAAAAACCGGGAAGGAGAGTTGCATGGAAGACGCTGCACCGACCGGACCGGAACCCGACGAAAACCCCGAAAGCATCTATGATGCGGACGGTCGGCTTCGCTCCGATTGGTATGAAGCGCTCCGCGCCGAGATCGAGGCGGGGGATTCCGAGGCGCTGCGCAAGCGCATGGAGCCGCTCCATGAATCGGAAACGGGCGATGTCATCGAGGCCTTGCCGGCCGACGAGCGGGTTCAGCTTGTTACGCTGCTTGGCGATGCCTTCGACTATTCGGCGCTGACCGAGGTCGACGATTCGGTTCGTATCGAGCTTATGGACGAGCTGCCGAACGCCGAGATCGCGCGAGGTGTCGCCGATCTCGACAGCGACGATGCCGTTTACATTCTCGAAGATATCGACGCGGAGGACCGGGACGAAATTCTGGCGCAAATGCCGGCTTTCGACCGCATCTCGCTCAAACGCAGCCTTGATTTTCCAGAGGACTCCGCCGGGCGGCGGATGCAGACCGATTTCATTGCCATCCCGCCGTTCTGGACGGTAGGGCAAACCATCGACTATCTGCGGACCAATGATGATCTGCCCGACGATTTCTACCAGATCTATGTCGTCGACCCGGGTTTCAACCTGCTGGGCACGATCCCGCTCGACCGCATTCTTCGTGTGCAAAGGGCGACGCGCATCGAAGACATCATGAACACCCAGATCCGCCAGATCGACGCCACGCTCGATCAGGAGGAGGCGGCACGCATCTTCGAGCGCTACGATCAGGTCGAAGTGGCGGTGGTCGATGAGAGCAGGCGACTGGTGGGCGTCCTGACCATCGACGACATCGTCGACGTCATAAATGAAGAGGCCAGCGAGGATATCCACCGTCTCGGCGGCGTGGGCGACGAGGACATTTCGCGCACAGTGCCGGGCGTCGTGCGCAGCCGCGCGACCTGGCTGCTGGTCAATCTGGGCACGGCAACGCTTGCCTCGCTGGTTATCGGGCTGTTCGACGGCACGATCGAGCAAATGGTCGCACTGGCCGTGCTGATGCCCATCGTCGCTTCCATGGGCGGGGTAGCGGGCACGCAGACCATGACAGTGACGGTGCGCGCCATTTCGCAAAGGGAACTGGACAAGAACAACGCCTGGCGCCTGATCCGACGCGAATTGCTCGTCGGGCTGACCAATGGCGTGATCTTTGCGGTATTGCTGGGGGTCATTACCGGTTTCCGCTTCGCCAACCCGGCGCTGGGGCTGGTGATCGGCATGGCGATGGTGGTCAACATGATCGTCGCCGGTGGCTGTGGCATCCTCATTCCGATGCTGCTCAACAGGCTCAAGATCGATCCGGCCGTTGCGTCCTCGACTTTTGTCATGACGTTTACCGACGTTATCGGCTTTTTCGCCTTCCTGGCCCTCGCCGGCTGGTGGTTCGGCCTGTTTTGAAGGTGATTCGCAGCCATGCGTGGATTGCAAGCGTGATTTGCGTGAATGTGGCCTAAACATGGCTTGCTTAACCGGCGCTGCGTAGTTAATTAGGCGTTACCGGTGAGTGACAGAGATGGCGCTCACCGATTTTGCAACAGCGCAAGGAGCTTGCATGCGTAGCCAATCCAAGGCCGTATGCTGGCGAGCCGCAAGCTGGACATGTGTCGGCTTGATCTCGCTCGGTTTCATTGTTTCTGTCATTGCTGGCGCCTGATACGGCCTTTCGGCAAGAGACGGATTCAGATACGACAATGGGGTGCCCGGAAACGGTCGCCCCATTTTCTTTTTGGGTGGTTCCCCATGCATATCATCAAGCTTTGTGTTGGCGTTTCCTCGGTCGAGGAATTGATCGAATGGCGGGCCCTGCGCCGTGAGCAGGGGTTCGGACGTCCCGATGGCCTTAACGTTCATCGTACGCGCATGATGCCCAAAAGAGCCGATGAAATCGTGGGGCAGGGATCGTTATACTGGGTTATTGCCGGTGCGATCCGGGCGCGGCAGGTGATTGCGGACCTCAAGTCTGAGACCGACGGGGAGGGCCGGTCGTGCTGCGACATCGTGATGGAGCCTGAACTGATCCGCACAGCGCCCTATCCGCGTCGCCCTTTCCAGGGCTGGCGCTATCTGCAACCCAAGGACGCCCCGCCCGATCTTGCCCGGGCAGGCGAGGACGCTCCGCCCGAAGGCATGGCCGAAGAACTGGCCCAACTGGGGCTTCTTTGAGCCGATCCGATGATACCCTGCCTTAGTTATTTCAGGCTGGAACTCGCAGGAGTCCATTCCGTTGACGGTGCAGTGCAACCAGCAACGGAGACTGACAATGGATCCGAGGACAGACAACGGCTTGCGGGCCCGCGATCTCGACAGGCGCGAAACCGGCAATCTGATCGGTAGCGACAAGGTCGAAGGCACCGCCGTTTACAGCCTGGCCAATGACAAGATCGGCACCATCGAACGGGTCATGATCGACAAGCTCAGCGGCAAGGTTGGCTATGCCGTTCTCAGCTTTGGCGGCTTTCTGGGCATCGGGGACGACCACTATCCGATCCCCTGGGCCAAGCTGACCTATGACGAGAGCCTTGGCGGCTATCGCACCGATATCTCGAAAGCGGACCTTGACAACGCGCCGCGCTACAACGCCGACGATGATTTCGAATGGAACGATCGTCAGCGCGCCATGGATATCTACACCTATTATGGCGTGCCGCCATATTGGATCTGATCGTCACCCCGCGAACTTGATTCGGCTGGTCGGTGCGCCAAACGCGTGCCGGCCATTCGTTTATAAAATGTAAATCAAATACAAGCTAAGCTGACCCCAAGGCGCAATATTCGCACTTGTGCGGGTTTTACGAAGCACACAAGCTGTGCAACGCTTTTTTGGGGCATGGGTTAGAGTCGAATCAATGCAGCGATCGAACGCGCACGTCATCGTTCTGGGCAATGAAAAGGGTGGCTCGGGTAAATCCACCACGGCGATTCACCTCGCCGTTCATCTGCTTTATGAAGGCTTTCGTGTTGCCACCATCGATGCCGACAGCCGTCAGCATACGCTCACGACCTATGTGCGCAATCGCCGGGAATGGTCCAGCGCCCACGGCCTTTCGGTTCCCCATTCCACCCATTTCCACCTGCCGCAGGGGCGAGGCGACTCGCGCGAAAAAAATGCGGACATGGAATTCGAAATGTTCCGCCAGGCGGTGGCTGAAGTGGAGCGGGACGTCGACTATCTGATCGTCGATACGCCCGGATTTGATACCCACCTCACGCGTATTGCCCATTCACTGGCCGACACGCTGATTACACCGCTCAACGACAGCCTGATCGATCTCGATGTCATCGCCAAGGTTGAGCCTGACAGCGGAACCTTGATCGAATTGGGCCATTATACGCGCCTCGTCCAGCGATCACGCCGCGAGCGTCTGGCCATCGACGGGCGCACAATCGACTGGCTGATGGTGCGCAACCGCATTTCCACGCTCAACTCGCGCAACACGCGGCTGGTGCGGACGGGGCTGGAAAACGTTGCCGACCGCGTCGGATGCCGCGTCGCGGATGGCATTGCCGAGCGCGTGATTTTCCGGTCGCTGTTTCCGATCGGCATGACGGTTTTCGATCCGCTCGACGAAGACGCTCTGGGTGGAGCGCCGACCATGAGCCATATCGGCGCGCGCCAGGAATACCGGCTGTTGCTCGACGCTCTTAATCTCTCTGGCAAGCGCCGGAGCGAGGCGCAACCGGCGCAGCGCGGCCAGCGGGTGCTGGCCGGAACGGTCTAGGTCCTTTTTCAGACGAGCAGTGACTGCGCCCCGTCGATCCAGATGGGCGTGCCGGTGATGTGTCGCGAAGAGTCCGAGCTCAAGAAACAGACGAGATCGGCAATTTCTTCGGCCTTGCCCGGCTTTCCATCCGTGAGCGGGATATCGCCGTCGGGGTAGTAGGCAGGCTCTGCCGCCATTTCCACGTTACGCTGTTCGGTGTTCTGATCTATCTGGCTTTCGATGGCGCCGGGGCAGATGGCGTTGACGCGGATGCGGTGCTTGGCCAACTCGAGCGCGGCCATCTGGGTCAGCGCCAGTTGACCGGCCTTGGTGGTCGAATAGGCCGAAGCGCCGGCCGTGGTGAATGTGCGGGTGCCGTTGATCGAAGAGGTGATGATGATCGAGCCGCCGTGTTCCTTCATCAGCGGGACGGCGTGATGGAGTGTGAGGAACGTGCCGCGCAGGTTGACGGCGTTGGTCTTGTCCCAGTCTTCGACCGTCAGCTCCTCGAGCGGCGCCCAGGTGCCGTTGATTCCGGCATTGGCAAAGACGATATCGAGCCGCCCGAAGGTTTCGGTGATCTGATCGAACGCTGCCTGCATGTCGGCGACGTCGGATATGTCGGCATAGAGGGGCAGGGCCTTGCGCCCCAGTCGGGTGATTTCGAGGCAGACGGCGTCCACCTCTTCCATCGTGCGGCTAAGCAGGGCAATGTCTGCGCCTTCGGCGGCCAGCTTGAGGGCGCTGGCCCGGCCCAAACCGGAGCCGCCCCCGGTCACCAATGCAATTCTGCCTTCAAGTGCCATGTCTGCCTCCGTTGCCGATACCCAAGGCAACGCCAGCAAAGACGGGCGGTTCCGTCCGGTTGGTCAGTCTTCCTGGGGCATGTACATGCGCAGAGCGCGACGGCCGGCGGGACTGAAGACGTCGATATCGACCGACACCTTGGGCAGAACCATGCGGCGCGTGCGCGACGACAGTGCCAGAACGACTGACAGCATGTCGGACATACGCCGGTGCACGGGCTTGTTTTCTCCAAGGCCGCGCGCCAGCAGACGCAGGGATTCCGCGCGAACCGCGTCGTCATCCGAGGCGAGTGGCGAGCGGGGCTGGAACTGGCCAAGCTCAGAAAGTCGGGTCATTTCGCTCATTGGGCTACTCCATACATCTGCGCCAATTGTCGAAGACTGTGCGGTCGTTCTGGTCGCTACCCCTGGACCGTGAGGCAGTTGATCGAGGCTTCGGAAAGCGCATCGCAGGTCGTTCTGGCCTGGGTGCGGTCGGCAAAGCCGGCGAAACGGGCGCGATAATAGAGAACGCCGTTGCGCTCGAAGGTTTCGACGTAGCCGCGCAGATTTGCGAGCTGGTCGTATGTCTGGGTGGCTTGGCTCAGCAGTTGCTGGGCATTGCCTTCGCTGTCAGCGGCACCGACCTGAACCACCCAGCCGCCGGCGGGAACGGTCGCCGCGCTGTTGGTGCTCATGGTGTCGAGCGACAGCCCGTCCGGACGTGCGATCGGGGCGGGCGGCACGAGGATCTGTCCCGATTGCGGGCCGAGCTGGAGCGATTCGGCGATCCAGGCGCCGATCGGGTCGTCGGCGGGATAGACCGGTGCCTCGGAGGGCATGACGCCGGTTGCGACATAGGTCGCCTGATCGAGGGCGTTATCGCCCGGGCGGGACGGAATATCGTCCGCCGATACGATCTGGAAGGGGATGGTTTCGGGCTCGTTGGACGCCGGGGTGGGCGCGTCCTGGCTGAGCGAAGCCACCTGAATGGCCTGTTCCTCGGTGATGACCGGGAGAAGACTGACGGGGCGACCGGGCGGCAGGCGGTTAAGCGGCACGGCGGCACCTGCGGAGGCCACGGCAATACCATTGCCCAGCAAGGTGGGGCGCGGGATCATCGCTTCGCGCCAATAGTCGCCCTGGCGGGCCTTGGGCAGGTAGGTGCGCACCAGTTCGGCGACGCGGGCGTTGCGGGCCGCGCCGGTGTTGAACCCCAGTCCGATCACCACAATATGGCGGTTGCCCGAGCGGGCGGCGGTCATCAGATTATAGCCCGACGCATTGATATAGCCGGTCTTGATGCCATCGACGCCGTTCTGGCCCAGCAGCGCATTGTGGTTGCCATACGTCTTGGAGCCGTAGGTGAAGCTGCGGGTCTGGAAATATTCGTAATAGTGGGGGAAATGCAGATAGACGGCGCGCGCCAGGGTGGCCTGATCGGCCGCGGTTGTGACCTGGCCGCTGTCTGGAAGGCCAGAGGCGTTCTTGTACGTCGTGCGGCTCATGCCCAAGGCGCGCGCCGTCTGAGTCATGCGCTCGCCGAACTTGCTTTCAGTGCCGGAGATGTTCTCGCCAATGACCCGGGCGACGTCGTTGGCCGAAAGGGTGACCAGCGCCTTGATGGCGTTTTCGACGCTGATGGTCGATCCGCGCTGCACGTAGAGCTTGGTGGGGACGGCGGCAGCGGCGTGGGCGGAAACCGTAAGCTTGCTGTCGAGGCTGAGGCGGCCGGCTTCGAGTTCCTGGAAAAGGATATAGAGCGTCATCACCTTGGTGAGCGAGGCGGGATAACGCAGATCGTTGGCATTGTCCTGATAGAGGACCTGGCCGGTCTTGGCGTCGACGGCGATACCGGCATAGGCGCGCGGGACGCTTTGCGCTGCCGCCGGAGCCGAAACGGCGGCAAAGGCCATCGCCGCGATCAGAACCGTGAGAAAAAAGCGCACAAATGGGACGCGTGCGGAATCGATACGCAGAAGGGTCGGCACCCGATACTCCAACTCTTTACTCAATCGGTACGAAAAACGCCGCACCGGTACTCTACTCTTGAATTGCCGCGCGCCCGTCCCCCGATGGCGCGCCGGAAACTCCAACTTGCAGGCACTTTAGGCCGATGCAGTTACAAATCCGTAAAGTGCTTAAAACTTGAAGCAAAAACCGTGTCGGGCGATCACACCTGATTGATCGGTTTTTCGCCCCTTAACATGGCCGAGATTTTGCCTACATAATGGGGCCATCTTGCCTTTCTGATTTGGGACGAAAGAGCCGTGCTAATGTCTGCCCCTTCTACCGGTCTGGAACTGCCGCATGGCGGTGGTGTTTGCGCGCGGCGTGACACGCTGCCTGCGATCTCGGCCGGCCCGGGAGATGACGACAACAAGCGGGACGAGGGCGCCGGCCAGACCGGGGTCGCAACCAAGACCAGAACGAAGACGAAAAAGCCGAGCCTTTATCGGGTTCTGCTGCTCAATGACGACTACACGCCCATGGAGTTCGTCATCCTCATTTTAGAAGAGGTCTTCAACAAGTCCCGGGAGGATGCGACGCGCATTATGCTGAGCGTCCATAATCAAGGTGTGGGGGAATGCGGGGTTTATCCATACGAGGTGGCCGAAACCAAGGTTACCAACGTCATGGATGCCGCGCGCCGAAACCAGCATCCGCTGCAATGCGTGATGGAAAAGCAATAGGATAGGACCAACATGCCTTCATTCTCTCGCGGTCTCGAAAAGGCGTTGCATCAGGCCATGAATTTGGCTCGGGAGCGCAGCCATGAGTTTGCGACCCTCGAGCACCTGCTGCTGGCGCTGACCGAGGATCGCGACACGATTTCGGTTTTGACCGGCTGCGATGTCGATATCGAGTCGCTTAGGGCCGATCTCGAAGAATTCATCGACGAGGAACTCGACAGCCTCGTTGTGCCCAACGGCCAGGACGCCCGTCCGACGGCCGCGTTTCAGCGCGTCATTCAGCGCGCGGTGATCCACGTTCAATCGTCCGGCCGCGAGGAAGTGACCGGGGCAAACGTGCTCGTGGCAATCTTTGCCGAGCGCGAAAGCCACGCTGCCTATTTCCTTGAGCAGCAGGACATGACCCGGCTCGACGCCGTCAACTTCATTTCCCATGGGATCGCCAAATCCGGGCGCAATGCCGATCGGCCCGTGCGCGGCGCGGAAGAAGGCGGGCCGGGATTCGAGGGCGAGCAGGAGCGCGGCGGGAGCGGGCCGCAGCAGAGTTCGGCGCTTGCCGATTTCTGCGTCAACCTCAATGAGAAGGCGCGTGCCGGCAAGATCGATCCGCTGATCGGGCGGGGTATCGAGCTCGAACGCACCATTCAGGTGCTTTGCCGCCGGTCCAAGAACAACCCGCTTTATGTGGGCGATCCCGGCGTGGGCAAGACGGCCATCGCCGAAGGTCTGGCCCGCCGGATCGTCGAGGGCGATGTTCCCGAGGTACTTGAAACCGCTGTGATCTATGCGCTCGATATGGGCTCGCTTCTGGCGGGCACGCGCTATCGCGGCGATTTCGAGGAACGCCTCAAGGCGATCATGAAAGAGCTCGAAAAAAAGGACAATGTGGTTCTTTTCATCGACGAGATCCATACGGTGATCGGCGCGGGGGCAACCTCTGGCGGAGCGCTGGATGCTTCGAATCTCCTCAAGCCTGCTCTGGCTTCGGGAGCGATCCGCTGCATCGGCTCGACCACCTACAAGGAGTATCGTCAGTTCTTTGAGAAGGATCGGGCGCTGGTGCGCCGGTTCCAGAAGATCGACGTCAACGAGCCCACGATCCCCGATGCCATCGAGATCATGAAGGGCCTGCGGCCCTATTTCGAGGATTACCACAAGCTCAAATATACCGATGACGCCATCAAGGCCGCCGTCGAGCTTTCGGCCCGTTATATCAACGACCGCAAGCTGCCTGACAAGGCCATCGACGTGGTCGACGAGACGGGTGCCCGGCAGATGCTGGTGACCGAGGACAAGCGCAAGAAGACCATCGGCGTCGAGGATATCGAGGCGACCGTGGCGACGATTGCGCGGATTCCACCGAAATCGGTTTCCAAGTCCGACACCGAGCTTCTGGGCAATCTCGAAGCCAATCTCAAGCGCGTTGTGTTCGGCCAGGACAAGGCCATCGACGCCCTCTCGTCGGCGATCAAGCTGGCGCGAGCCGGGTTGCGTGAGCCCGAAAAGCCCATCGGTTCGTATATGTTTACGGGCCCGACGGGTGTGGGCAAGACCGAGGTGGCCAAGCAACTCGCCGATACGCTCGGGGTGGAGCTTTTGCGCTTCGACATGTCCGAATACATGGAGCGTCACACCGTTTCGCGGCTGATCGGCGCGCCTCCGGGTTATGTCGGGTTCGACCAGGGCGGGTTGATGACCGATGGCGTCGACCAGCATCCGCACTGTGTGTTGCTGCTCGACGAGATCGAAAAAGCCCATCCGGACCTGTTCAATATCCTTCTGCAGGTCATGGATCACGGCAAGCTGACCGATCATTCGGGCAAGCAGGTCGATTTCCGCAACGTCATCCTGATCATGACGTCGAACGTGGGTGCGACCGAACTGGCGAAATCGCCCATCGGCTTTGGCCGGGTGCGCCAGGAAGGCGACGACGAGGAAGCGATCAACCGGATGTTCACGCCGGAGTTCCGCAACCGGCTCGATGCGATCATCTCGTTCGCGCCGCTGCCGCCGTCGACGGTCAACCGGGTCGTGGAGAAGTTCATCCTTCAGCTCGAGGGCCAGCTTGCCGAGCGTGGCATCACCATCGAGCTGACGCCCGAGGCCTCCGATTGGCTGGCGGCCCGCGGCTACGACGAAAAGATGGGCGCACGCCCGCTTGGTCGGGTGATCCAGGAATACGTCAAGAAGCCACTGGCCGAAGAAGTGCTGTTCGGTCTGTTGCAGAAGGGCGGATCGGTGAAGGTGATCGTGGTCGGCGAGGGCAGCGAAGCGCGGCTCGAACTGGTCTCGGTTCCCCCGCGTCCGGCACGGCCAAAGGCCATCACCGGACCCAAGGGCGGCAAGAAGCCGGCCCGGAAGTCCAAGCCCAAGGACGCCGAGCAGAACACCTGATCGAGGTTTCTTGCTAGGCTGCGCGGTCGAGCCGAAAAAATCTGGAACTTTTTCTGACAGCGCTCTGGAAACTATGAAAAAGGCCGGTCTCGCGACCGGCCTTTTTGTTGAGGTTTTCCCCGAACTTATCCTCAGAGTTATCCCCACTGTTCCCAAAGTTATCCACAAATGTTCAGAACGCGGCGCGGATCTTTTCCGCCTGGGCGGCCAGTTCGTCCTGATCGGCCATTTCGCCGGTGTGGGGGCGGAGCGGAACGCCCTCGTACATGGGAATGATGTGGAAATGGAGATGGAATACGGTCTGTCCGGCGGGGGCTTCATTGAATTGGGCGAGGCGCAGTCCGTCGGCATCCATGGCGGTCATGACGGCTTTCGCGACCCTCTGGGTTTTCTGGATCAGATTGGCCAGCACCTGAGGCTCGGCGTCGAACAGATTGCGTGAGCCGGTCTTGGGAATGACAAGCGTATGCCCGCGCGATTGGGGCATTACGTCCATGAAGGCCAGCGTATCGTCGTCCTCATAGACCTTGTGGCTCGGGATTTCGCCCTTGAGGATCTTGCCGAAGATATTGTCCGGATCGTAAGCAGTCATAACACGCTCCCTTGCTTTGCAATCCGAGCTATAGCCGAACGGCGATCAGGAACAAACCCCGCTAACCCTTGCGGAAGGGCGTGTAGTCAGCCAGTTCCTGATTGTGCAGGTCGATATATCTGCGCTCGTCCTCGAGATATTCGGCAACGGCGCGGCGAAGGCCGGGGTGGACGATGTGATGGATTGAACGTGTGGTTGCGGGGGCATAGCCGCGCGCCAGCTTGTGCTGGCCCTGAGCACCCGCCTCGACGCGCGTCAGGCCGTGCGCTATGGCGAAATCGATGGCCTGATAGTAGCAGAGCTCGAAATGGAGGAACGGCACCTCCCGAATGGCGCCCCAGTTGCGCCCGTAAAGCGTGTCCGCACCAAGGAAATTGAGCGCGCCGGCAATATAGTCGGCACCGTCGCGGGCAAGCATCAGAACAATGCTTTCGGCCATGGTTTCGGTGATGCGCGAGAAAAATTCGCGGTTGAGGTAAGGTCGGCCCCATTTGCGGGCGCCGGTGTCCATATAGAACTCATAAAAGGCGTCCCAGTGCGTTTCGGTCAGATCGCTCCCGGTCACCCATTCGCAGGTGATGCCGTCAATCAGCGCTTCGCGGCGCTCGCGGCGGATGGCCTTGCGCTTGCGTGATTGCAGCGTGTCGAGGAAATCGTCGAACGTCTTGAACCCATCATTGGTCCAGTGAAACTGGGTGTCGTGGCGCACCAACCAATTCGCGCTGGCGGCGATGGCTTCTTCGTCGCTGGTCACGAAGGTCGCGTGGACCGATGATGCGCCGAGCCGCTCGGCCAGCGCCTCGGACGCTTGCAGCAGCAGCGTCTGGGTATCTGCGCTGCCGTCTGCCGTCAGCAGTTTCGGCGCGCTGGCCGGGGTGAACGGCACCGAGGACTGCAGCTTTGGGTAGTAGTTTCCCCCGGCCCGCTGGATGGCATCGGCCCAGGCGTGATCGAAGACGTATTCGCCCATCGAGTGCGATTTGAGAAATAGCGGCATCAGCCCGACGGGCTCGTCGCCGCGCGAAATCAGGATGTGCTGGGGCTGCCAGCCGGTTGCGCCGGTGGCGCATCCTGACTCCTCGAGTGCCAAGAAAAACGCGTGTTCAAGAAACGGATTGCCGGGCTTTCCTCCACCAAAGGATGCAAGAGCATTCCAAGTCGTGGAGGGGATGGAGGCGGTGGTTGGATGAACCGAGATCGTCAGTTCGGAATTTTCACTCACGCTTCGGGATCGAATCCTTCAAACACTATCTGGTCGGCGTGCTGTAACGCCGCTTCCGCTTCGGCTTTGGAGCGCACCGTCCAAGTCATCACCTTGATGCCGAATGCCCGGCGCAGGCGGATCATCGGGGCCGTCAATGCGGTACGTTCACATGATATGAATGTGAAGTGCGAGGCGGCCCTGTGCAAGGTATTGCGCAGAACAAATTTCTGCGCGCCCTGGAGGTGATCGGCGTGGCTCTTGTAGTCGTAGGTGATGATGCCCAGCGGCCCGCGATAGCCCTTCTGGTGCAGGACGCTGAGCGCCAGAGGGTCGAAGGATTTGAAGGCGAGCGGGCCTGCGTATTCGGCGATTTCGGAAAAGACCTTTTCGGCCAGCAGCCGGGTTTGCTCGGGATATTCCTGCTGCTTGATCTCGACGACCAGACCCACTTGCCCGGCAATGCCCGCGAGAAACTCGGCAAAGCGGATCGGGGTGTCGCCACTGGCGCTGCCGGTGAGCGGCAGCGCGCATAGTGCCTGGGCCGTCATCTCGGAAACCAGACCGTCCTGGCCAGTCAACCGCGCCAGGTCCTTGTCATGAAAGACCACTGCTTCTCCGTCCTGGGTCAGCTGCACGTCACATTCGATGGCAAAACCGCGATTTATCGCCGCCGCGAAGGCCGATCGGGAATTTTCGATGATGCCGTTGGCTTTGTCGTGAAAGCCGCGATGGGCGATGGGGCGGTTGAAGGGAAAGTCGGTCATGGGGCCTGAATGGTAAGCAGAAAAAGGGGCGGCTATTCGATCTCGATGATGGCGTCGATTTCGACGGCAGCGCCAAGGGGAAGGGAGGCTACGCCAAACGCAGCGCGGGCGTGCTTACCCGTGTCGCCCAACAGTTTTATGAACAGATCTGAAGCCCCATTGGCAACGATATGCTGCTCGTTGAAATCGGGTGTCGAGGCAACGAGGACTGTCAGTTTCTGGATGGCCTTGACCTGGGACAGCGCCACGACGGTATTGACCTGGGCCAGAATGTTGATGGCGCAGAGCTCGGCAGCCTTCTGCCCGGCGGCTACGTCGACATCTTTGCCAAGGCAGCCCTTGATGAGCCCATCGGGTCCCTGGGAAAGCTGGCCGGATACAAACAGCAGCTTGCCCGACTGGCGCACCGGGACATAGCTGGCTGCAGGGGCCGATGGGGTGGGCAGTGTGTAGCCCAGATCATTGAGTTTCTGTTCGATCGTCATCGTCGCTCTCCGGTTTGATCTTTGTGGTTTTCGACTGGCGGTAGAGTTTGCCGCGCACCAGGGCTTCGCGGCCGTATTTGTCGCGCACCTTGTCCATGGCCCGCTCGGCGGCCGCCTTGCGGGCGATCTCGGGTTCGATCAGATCGACCGGATCGATGCCGGTGGCGGCCTCGAGACCGGTAACACCGATCCCCAGCAGGCGAAAGGCCGTGCCGTCCACTTCGCGGGCCAGCAGTTTCACGCCGGTTTCATAGAGCGTCGTGGCGAGCTGGGTGGGCAGCATGATGTGCTGGGCGCGGGTCCGGGATTTGAAGCCCGCGGTCTTGAGCTTGATGGTGACGGTATCGCCGACCAGTTGCTGTTTCTTGAGCCGTTCGGAGAGCCGCTCGCATAAGGAGAGCAGGGCGGTAGAGAGGGACTCGAAGTCGGAAAGGTCGGCGAAGAATGTTGTCTCGGTGCTCACCGATTTGGTTTCGCGGTCGATCGAAACACGCCGATAATCTTCGCCGCGCGCCAGCTTGGCCAGTCGCGCCCCCATTTCGCCATAGCGGCGCATGAGATCTTCGGGCGAGCGCTGCTGAAGCTGGCCGATGGTGACGAGGCCGTCCTTGCGCAGCGTTTCGGCCATGACCTTGCCGACGCCGAAAATCACGGTGATGGGCTTTTGGGCCAGCAGCGATACGGTTTCGGCCTCGCCGATGATCGCAAAGCCGCGCGGCTTGTCGAGCTCGGAGGCGATCTTGGCGAGGAACTTGTTGTGGCTCAGGCCGATCGAAATGGTAACGCCGATCTCGTCCTCGATCCGCTTGGCCAGCCGGGCCAGCGAAACCGCCGGCGCAGCCTTGTGCACCTTTTCGGTGCCGGACAGATCGAGAAACGCTTCATCGATGGAGAGCGGCTGGACGAGAGGGGTCAGCGAATCCATCAACGTGCGGATCTGGCGGCTGACGCCGACATATTTGGCCATGTCGGGCTTGATGATGACGCCCTGCGGGCAGAGGCGTTTCGCCTGAAACATCGGCATTGCCGATTTCACGCCGCTCATGCGGGCAATGTAGCAGCATGTGGCGACGACGCCGCGCTGCCCGCCGCCGACGATCAATGGCTTGTCGATCAGGGAGGGATCGTCCCGCTTTTCGACCGAGGCATAAAAGGCATCGCAATCGATGTGGGCGATGGAAAGGGAAAACAGCTCGGGATGGGCCAGGATGCGGGGCGATCCGCATTTGGCGCAGCGGTCGGGAGCCTTTGGGCCTTGCCCTGTCGCAAAGCAATCGCGGCACAGATGTCCGCCGACGGGCATCGCGTCAACTCTGCGGGTTGAGGCCGTGCCACAGCCGCATGACGCGATTCACGTCCAGGCCGGCATTGGCGCACATGGCCAGAAGCAGGGATTCGTTGCGTCCGAAATAATCGACAAGGCCCTCGGCCAGCCCCCGTGTGCCCACCGATTCCCGCAGGCGTTGCGGCGAATAGCCGGCCAGCGCCATGAAGCGCTCGAGTTCGTTCACGTCGGCCGCAAGCCAGGTGAGGCAGGCATCGCCAACGGACACAAGCTCTGCGGTATCGACCCTATCGCGCACGGTGCCAGACTCAGCTTATTTCTTGTTTCGTAACACATTGCTGTTAGCGCAAAGCAATGACAACTCAAAGCACCCGATCGCGGGTGCCGGGCGAGGTGCGATGGCAAAGACCGTCATGATCGTGGAAGACAATGAGCTTAACATGAAGCTCTTTCACGACCTGCTCGAATCCCGTGGATACGATACCGTCCAGACCCGCAATGGGCTGGAGGCGCTGGAGTTGGCGCGTGAGCACCGTCCCGATCTGATCCTGATGGACATCCAGCTTCCCGAAGTGTCGGGGCTTGTGGTCACCAAATGGCTCAAGGAAGACGATGACCTTGCCCACATTCCGGTGATCGCGGTTACCGCCTTTGCCATGAAGGGCGACGAAGAGCGCATCCTGTCGGGGGGATGTGAGGGTTACATCTCGAAACCCATTTCGGTGCCTCACTTTTTGGAAACGATTGAAGGCTATATTGGCAAGGCCGAATAGCCAGAAAGCAAATCTTCATTCAGGGCCGAAGGGACGCGCGCCGTGACTGCACGAGTGCTCATCGTTGATGACATTCCCACCAATGTGAAATTGCTCGAGGCGCGCCTGCTCGCCGAGTATTTCGACGTTGTGACGGCCGCCTCCGGCGCCCAAGCGATCGAAATTTGCCGCAGCCAGGACATCGATATCGTCCTGCTCGATGTGATGATGCCGGAGATGGACGGATTTGCCTGCTGTCAGATTCTCAAGCGCGACGCTGCAACGGCCCATATCCCCGTCGTCATGATCACCGCCCTCGATCAGCCTTCGGACCGCGTGCGCGGCCTTGAAGCCGGTGCCGACGACTTTCTGACCAAGCCGGTCGACGATGTTCAGCTGCTGGCGCGAGTGAAGAGCCTGGCCCGCCTCAAGGGGTTGGGTGACGAATTGCGCGCCCGCACGCGCACCAGCCACGAACTGGCACTGGAAGACACGGCGCGCACCGAGTTCGGCATTCCCGTCGATGCCGGCCGGATTCTGGTCATCGACACCGAACGGGGGCGAGCCGAGCGCGTCGAGGCATATCTGCGCAATTCCCACAAGGTCACGATTCTGTCCGACCCCTCGGAAGCGGTGTTCCAGATGTCGGGCGGGGAGTTCGAGCTCGCCATTGTTTCGATGGCTCTGGAAGGTTTCGATCCGCTGCGCATCTGTTCCCAGATTCGCACCGTCGATCAGACCCGCTCTGTTCCCATCATCCTTGTTGCCGAGGAAAAGGACCGCCCGCAGGTGGTCAAGGCGCTCGACCTCGGGGTCAATGATTTCATCATGCGGCCCATAGAGCGCCACGAGCTTTCGGCGCGGGTCAAGACCCAGATCCGTCGCCAGCGCTATACGGTCGAATTGCGCGAGAGCCTCAATTCGACAATGGCCATGGCGGTGATCGATGAGCTGACCGGGCTCTATAACCGGCGCTATTTCGAGCGGCATCTGGCGATGGTGCTCAACAAGGCGCAGGAGCAGGATCGCGATATGGCGGTGATGCTGCTCGATATCGATTATTTCAAGCCGGTCAACGACACCTATGGGCACGATGTGGGCGATGCCGTCCTCAAGGAGTTTGCCACACGGTTGCAGCGCAACATCCGGGGCGTCGATCTGGCCTGCCGGTTCGGTGGGGAAGAGTTCGTGGTGGTCATGCCCGACACCGACATGCGGGCGGCCCAGGGCGTTGCCGAACGTGTGCGCAGTGCGATTGCCGATGAAGGGTTTCGGGTCGGAGCCGACAGGCCGCTCAGCATTACCGTCAGCGCCGGGCTTGCGCTGAACGATCACGATAACGATACGCCCGAATCGGTCGTCAAGCGGGCCGATATCGCGCTCTACAGGGCCAAACGTGCCGGACGCAACCGCGTGGTGCACGACGCAGCCTGATCGGGGCGGCGGCGGTAAGGTTAACCTTTCATTATTAATGGCAAAACCGGAGCTGAACGGCCCTGGAATGCTTGGCGTTCGGCTGGGCGCGGAGTAGGTTGCCAGCACTGAGACGGACGCGTTCACGCAATCCCGTCCAGTACAAATCCCTACGGTTTTTCAGGTCCGCCGCAACTCCTGATCCCGTAGGGCGGCTGGCCCGGTATCGGACAAGAGTGGCCTCTTCGACAAACCGGACCGGGTCAGCCAACCCCCACCTCATCTCGACCGCATCAAATGCCGTGTTTCACGCGCGCCGAAGGCATGGAATTGCCGGGTCGGGTGTAACCGCGCGAAGGCCAAATCGGGAACGCAATCGCTTCTGGAATCTTAAACTATGGCCAATAGCGGCTCCAGGAGGATCGGATGCAACGCTGGGTGACCGTTACACTGGTTGGAGTTGTGCTCCTTGCCAGCGTCACGTTTCCGCAGGCTCAAGAGATGCCGAGTTCGGACGATGGGCTCTATGCGGACTCCATCGCGATATTCGGCGGGCACTACACGAAGGGTGATTTTGGGCAGTCATTCAATCCTGTGGCCGTGCCTTATGAGGACAATGTCGTGCTGGGTATTGGCGTTCGGCAAGACGGCCCTGTCCGGGACGACGGTATCGCCGTCGGATGGGAAACGGGCGGTGCAGTTCGCGCGGGTGAAACGACCAGCGCAGAAGTGTGGTCAGGGCCATATGTGGGGCACGACGGAATCGAATTGGGCGAAGCTGTGAAAGTATCGCCTTCGGTGACGTTCGGTCTCAGCGCCGTCACCGGCTCGATGAGCTCCGAACAGCGGCGTGCACGTTCCGAAGGGGGCTCACCGGAGTTGTTGTTTTACCTCAGTCCGGAAATTGCGCTGTCTTCGGTGCAAAATCCGGACACGGAGGTATTCTGGAGGCTCCATCACAGATCCGGCGCCTGGGGCACAATCGGCGCCGGTTCGGCAAATGCGACGACAGTGGGTCTTCGCCAGCATTTCTAGACCGTCCGCTTGCGACTGCTCGATGCGACCAACAAAAAACCCCGCTGAATGGCGGGGTTCATGTTCGTTCAGAAGGGGCCTTTGACCAAATTATTTGATCTTGGCTTCCTTGAATTCAACGTGCTTGCGAACAACCGGGTCATACTTGCGGAACGAGAGCTTCTCGGTCGCGGTACGGGTGTTCTTTTTGGCGACGTAGTAAAAGCCGGTGTCGGCTGTCGAAACCAGCTTGATCTTGATCGTGTTGGACTTTGCCATCGCGGTAGCCTTTGAAACAAACAGGCCGCGCGACGGTTTTGCGCACGGCTCAGGAAATGAGTTGGGCGCAAACTATGCATTTCGCGCCAAAAGTCAAGCGGATCAACTCCGCTCGTCGTCCTCGAAATCGTCATGCGCGCCGGCGGGGTCAAAGCCGTGCATGTAGCGCGCCCATTGCAGACCCACGACGGCACCCTTGGTGATCGGCAGCAGGATCAGAGAGGAGATGATGATGAGCGGGATCATCACCCAGAGGTAAGTCAGGGGATGGAGCGGGGTCGAACTCATTTCCATGTGCAGAACTGCCCCGACGGCCAGATGTCCGACGATGGTAATCACAATATAGGGCGGGGCATCGTCAGCACGATGGTGAAAGAGTTCGGTGCCACAGACGTCGCATTGATCGACGACCGTGAGGTAGCTGGAAAAGAGCTTTCCCTGGCCACAATTGGGACACCGGCACTTCATGCCATTGAGCATGGCCGGCCAAGTGGGCCGGGCCGGTCGCAATGTCAGGTCGGTATATGGCATCGGCTATCTCCTCGCGCGGTGCCCGCGCGGCGTCGGCTTGCCCTTGCGGTCTCTGCGACCGCGCGTTGGACCGGGCGGCTTGACCCGTTCACCTTCAGATAGAACTTCAAACCGCAGCGCGCCAGCCATGGGCGCTGCTTCAAGCAGTCGCACCTCGACGCGATCACCGATTCGGAACCGCTCACCGGTGCGTTCGCCGATCAGGGCCTGCTGGTCCTCGAAGTGGCGGAAATAATCCTGGCCGAGCGAGGAAACGGGAACGAAGCCATCGGCGCCGGTCTCATCGAGCCGCACGAACAGCCCCGCGCCAACGAGGCCGGCGATCTTTCCGGTGAAGCGGGCACCGATATGGGCGGCGAGATACTGGGCCAGCAGCCGGTCGGCGGTTTCGCGTTCGGCGACCATGGCGCGGCGCTCGGTGGCGGAAATGTGCTCGCCGATCGAGCCCAGACGCTGTTCCTCGGCCACGGTCAGGCCGTCATCGCCAAGATCAACTGCCCGGATCAGGGCGCGATGGACGATCAGATCGGAGTAGCGTCGGATGGGCGAGGTGAAGTGGGCATAGCGGTCGAGATTAAGGCCGTAATGGCCGTAATTGCCCGGAGCGTATTCGGCTTGCGCCTGACTGCGCAGCACCATTTCGTTGACCTGCTGGCTCTTGCCGGCCTTTTCGGCACGGTAAAGGATCTGGTTGAAATCTTTCGGCCGCAAGGCCTCGCTGCGCGGCACCGGCAGGTCGAGGGATTTCAGGAACTCGCCCAGCGTTACGATTTTTTCGCGGCTCGGCGCGTCGTGAACGCGATAGAGCAGGCCGAGTTTGTGTTTTTCCAGCGTCTCTGCGGCGCAGACGTTGGAGAGAATCATCATTTCTTCGATGAGCCTGTGGGCGTCCAGCCGTTCGGGGACATAGACGCCTTCGACCATGCCGTTGGCATCGAGCCGGATGCGGCGCTCGGGAAGGTCGAGCGCTAGCGGACCGCGTCGGTCACGGGCCTTTGAAAGGGCCTCGTAGGCGGCCCAGAGGGGCTTGAGGATCGGTTCGAGCAATGGCCCGGTCACTTCGTCGGGCCGGCCGTCGATCGCAGCCTGGGCCTGCTGGTAACTGAGCTTGGCTGCCGAGCGCATCATTACCCGGTGGAAGGAATGACTCTTCTTGTTGCCTTCGGCGTCGATAACGATGCGCAGTGCCATGGAGGCGCGGTTCTCGCCTTCACGCAGCGAGCACAGATCGTTGGAAATGCGCTCGGGCAGCATCGGCACAACGCGGTCGGGGAAATAGACCGAGTTGCCGCGCAGGAAAGCCTCGCGGTCCATGGTCGAGCCCGACTTCACATAATAGGAAACGTCGGCGATCCCCACACGGATGATGAATCCACCGGCATTGTTGGGATCGGTATCGGGTTCGGCATGAACAGCGTCGTCGTGGTCCTTGGCGTCGGCGGGGTCAATGGTGACCAGAGGGATGTCGCGCCAGTCCTCGCGGCCCTTGAGCGTTGCCTCCTGGGCCTGCTCGGCTTCCTTGAGAACAGAGGCGGGGAACCGGTAGGGAATATCGAGCGAATGGAGGGCGATCAGGCTGACTGCGCCTTCCGATTGCGGGTTGCCGACAACGCTAACAACCCTGGCGCGCGGAATCATCATGCGGCCCGAAACCGTTACTTCGACTTCGACCAGATCGCCGTCTTTGGCGTCACCCAGATCGCCGGCGGAAATCCGCATTTCGCGGGCCTTGCGCTCGATGGGCACCAGCCGCGCGCCATCATCGTCCATGCGCACGATGCCCAGATCGGCCTTGCGGGGCTTGTCGAGCACCTTCATGGGCCGGGCCGTATAGGTCGGCACCGTGCCGCCATCGCGCTGGATGCGGGCAAGAATGCGATCGCCGGGGCCGGGGACGACGCGGGCGTCCTTGCCAACGGACACGGTCACGCGGGGCTTTTCGCCCTCGTCCTCATCCCATTTGGCCGGGAAGGCGTGAAGGTTGTCGGGATCGGCATCGGCCGGAATGTCGAGCACGGTCACCGCGGGCAATTCGCCCACGGGGCGCAATTCCTTGCGCTTGCGGGCCAGAAGGCCCTCTTTTTCCATGTCGCGCAGCAGCACCTTGAGCGGCACGCGATCATCGCCCTTGATGTTGAAATGCCGGGCGATCTCGCGCTTGGAATTGATCTCGGGGAAATCGGCAATCGCTTCGAGAATCTGTTCGCGGGTCGGCAGCTGACCGGGTGTGAAACTGGCCGAACGCCGGCCCTTGCGCGGAGCAGGGGCCGATGGGGTCTTTCCTGTGCGTCTGGCCATTTCTATCCTTTAGACCTCAGCCTTCTTCTTGGCTGCGGGCTTTTTGGTTGTCGTCTTCTTTGTCGCCGGCTTTTTCGCGGCGGGCTTCTTTGCTGCCGCTTTGGGCTTGGCTTTCGCCTTACTCTTCGAACCGCCCTTGGCGACGATCAGTTCCAGCGCCTTTTCAAGCGTCACGGCCTCGGGGGCCAGATCCTTGGGCAGGGTGGCGTTGACCTTGCCCTGGTTGACGTAAGGACCATAGCGGCCCGCGCGCACGGTAATCGGACCATCGTCATGCTCGAAGGTCTGGATTGCCGCCACGGCAGCGCCACGTCCTCCGCGCCCGCCGCCAGCCCGCTTCTGGGCGATCAGATCGACGGCGCGGTTGAGCCCGACCGTGAAAACCTCCTCCACATCAGGAAGATTGGCGTAAGTCTTCTCGTGCAACACGAAGGGGCCGTAACGGCCGATCCCGGCAGTGATCGGCTTGCCATCTTCGGGGTGCAAGCCGACTTCGCGCGGCAGGGAGAGCAGCTTCAGTGCCTTTTCCAGATCCATGGCGCCCGCGTCCCAACCTTTGGGAATGGAGGAGCGCTTGGCATCCTTGGCGTCTTCGCCAAGCTGGACATAGGGGCCGAACCGGCCGGTCTTGAGATAGATTTCCGAGCCGGTTTCCGGGTCTGTACCCAGAACGCCATCGCCCTGCGCCGCTTCGGACGCCTGCCCGGTGGCGCTTTCGGCCAATTGCTGGGTATGGCGGCATTCGGGGTAATTCGAGCAGCCGATAAAGGCGCCATACTTGCCCAGTTTCAGCGAAAGCTGGCCAGTGCCGCAGGTGGGGCAGAGGCGGGGGTCGGTTCCGTCGGGCCTTTCGGGGAAGATGTGATGGCCCAAAAGGTCATTGAGCGCATCGAGGACTTCGGAAACCCGCAAATCCTTGATCTCGTCGGCCTGATGGGAAAAGTCCTTCCAGAAGCGGCGCAGCACTTCCTTGTAGTCGATTCGGCCGGCCGAGATCTCGTCGAGTTCTTCCTCGAGCCCGGCGGTGAAGCCGTATTCGACATACTTGGTGAAAAAGCTTTGCAGGAATGCGGTGACCAGGCGGCCGCGATCCTCGGGGACGATGGCGCGCTTGTCGATGCGGATGTAATCGCGGTCCCTGAGCGTTCCCAGCGTCGCTGCATAGGTGGACGGGCGACCGATGCCCAGCTCTTCCATCTTCTTGATGAGGCTCGCTTCGGTATAGCGGGCAGGGGGCTGGGTGAAATGCTGATCGATCTCGACTTTTTCGAGTGCCGGGGTGTCGCCGACATTGAGCGCGGGCAGGTCCTTGCCGTCTTCATCGTCCTCGTCGGTCTTTTCAACGCCATAGACGCCGAGAAAGCCCGGGAAGGTCACGACCGATCCGGTGGCGCGCAGGGTGATGGCACGGCCCGCCGCAACGACGTCGATGTCGGCTGTGGTGCGTTCGATTTCGGCCGATCGCATCTGGCTGGCCAGCGCGCGGCGCCAGATCAGCTGGTAGATCTTGTGCTGGTCGGGGTCGAGATTGCGAAGCGTATCGGGGTGCTTGCCCAGATCGGTGGGGCGGATCGCCTCGTGCGCTTCCTGGGCGTTCTTGGCCTTGGTCTGGTAGAGGCGCGGCTTTTCGGGCACGTATTCGGTGCCGAATTCCTTGCCGATCACCCGGCGGGCCGCTTCGATAGCCTCGGGCGCCATCTGCACGGCGTCGGTCCGCATATAGGTGATCAACCCATCCTCATAGAGGCGCTGGGCGATCTGCATGGTGCGCGAGGGCGAAAGCGAAAGCCGCGAAGAGGCGTCCTGCTGCAGGGTGGAGGTGGTGAAGGGCGCGTACGGATTGCGCTTGGTGGGCTTCTTGTCGACGCTGGCGACCTTGAAATTGCCCTTCTCGATTGCCGTTTTCAGACCTTGGGCGTCTTCGCCGGTCTTGATGGCCAGCTTGTCGGTCTTGTCGCCATCGACCGAATGAAGCCGTGTCGCAAAGCTCTTGCCGGACTGGTTGAGGGTCGGGATGACGCTCCAGTATTCCTGGGGCTTGAAGCGCTCGATCTCTTCCTCGCGCTCGGTGACCAGTCGCAGGGCGACCGATTGCACCCGGCCCGCCGAGCGCGAGCCCGGGAGCTTGCGCCACAGGATCGGCGAGAGCGTGAATCCCACCAGATAATCGAGTGCCCGGCGCGCCAGATAGGCGTCGACCAGCGGCGCATCGATATCGCGCGGATGCTGCATGGCGTTGGTCACGGCGTCCTTGGTGATGGCGTTGAACACCACGCGCTTGACCGGCATGTCGGCCTTGATGGCCTTTTTGGCCTTGAGGGCATCGAGCAGGTGCCAGGAAATGGCCTCGCCTTCGCGATCCGGGTCAGTTGCCAGAATCAGCTCGTCGGCCCCCTTGAGGGCGCGGGTGATGTCGGCCAGCCGCTTTTTGGAGTTGGAATCGACCTCCCAGCTCATGGCGAAATCGTCGTCGGGCCGCACCGATCCGTCCTTGGCGGGCAGGTCGCGCACATGGCCAAAGCTGGCCAGAACCTCGAAGTCCTTGCCCAGATATTTGTTGATGGTCTTTGCCTTGGCCGGGCTTTCGACGATGACGACTTTCATGCCTGTGACGGCTCCGCGAATAAGAGAGAATTGCCTTGAAGGGGTGGAGATAGGGCGGAAGACACCCGCCCACAAGGTCCGCGCAAAATGGTGAAAGCGTTCGCTTCTGTCAATTGCGTGCGGTTATTGCAGTCGATTGGCGGTGCTTCCATGAGCCCCAACGCGGGTGAAACCGCATGCCGAGACTTATGCCTTGAGTGCGAAAAGATGGCCGGCGGAGCGCTCGATCCGGCCCGCCAGTTCGAGTTCGAGCAGCAGGATCTGCATGACCGGCGCCGCAATGCCGGTGGTTTCGATCAACAGATCTGTCGCGGTTGGTGCGTGGCTGAGGGCGGTCAGCAGGCGGCCGCGTTCGTCTTCGGAAGGGTCTGCGGTTGTGATTGATGGAGATGGCTCCATCATTTCGTTTTCAAACAGCGGCAGGCGTGCCGGATCGGCATGGGTGAGTTCGGCAATGATGTCGCGCGCGCCGGTCACGAGTTTGGCGCCCTGCTGGATGAGATGGTTCCCGCCTTCCGCGCGCGGGTCGAGCGGAGAGCCGGGCACGGCGAAGACCTCCCGGTCCTGTTCGAGCGCGAGGCGCGCGGTGATCAGCGAGCCCGACCGCTTGGCGGCCTCGACGATGACCACACCGAGACTGATGCCGGCCACGAGCCGGTTGCGGCGGGGAAAATCGCGGGCACGCGGCTCCCATCCGAGCGGCATTTCGGTGACCAGCGTGCCGCCCGCCTCGACGATGGCGCGGGCGAGGTTCTCATTTTCATGGGGGTAGATGTGGTCGAGGCCGCCGGCCATTACCGCCACGGTTCCCGTCTGGAGCGAGGCGTGATGCGCGGCCGCGTCGATGCCTCGGGCCAGGCCCGAAACGATAACACAGCCCTCGCGCCCCAGGTCGGTCGCGAGCAGTTGCGCCATGCGGCGACCGGCTGCCGAGGCGTTGCGGGCGCCCACGATGCCTACCGTCCGCTTGCCGGTCAAAGCGGTGCCCCCCATCACGGTCAGCATTGGTGGCGGGCCAGCGACGTGGCGCAGGTGGGGCGGATAATCGGGATCGTTGATGGCAACGAGCCGCGCGCCTATCGCTTCGGTGCGTGCGATCTCGTCTTCGGCCTCATCGAGACTGGGGATTCTGACTTGCTGCCCGCCGCCGCACCGGGCCAGGTGGGGCAGGGCATCCAAGGCCGCTTCGGCCGAGCCAAAGCGGTTGATGAGCGTGCGGAAGGTGGTCGGCCCCACATTGTCGGAGCGGATGAGGCGGAGCCAGGATACGCGCTGGGGTGGGGTCAAACTCGAGCGCGTCATCTGTTTCGGCCTAGTCTTGTCCGGCGTTCTTCTTGCTGCCGACCTTGCTTTCGGTTCCGGCGATCAGCCGCATGATGTTCTCGCGGTGCGTGATGAACAGCACGATTGAAAGGATCCCCGTGACCCAAGTCAACTGCGCCCCCGAAAATGCAAAGGCAAACATCGGAGCGGTGGCCGCCGCGGTCAGGGCGGCGAGCGATGAATAGCGCTGGGCAACCAGGATCAGCAGCCAGGTGGCGCAAAAAATCAGACCGATCGGCCAGTTGAGCGCCAGAAGGATGCCGACATAAGTTGCGACACCCTTGCCACCCTTAAAGCCCAGCCAGACCGGGAAGATGTGGCCGAGAAAGGCCGCCACGCCGGCGACCATCGCAGCCTCATAACCCCACAGCCAATTGGCGATCATTACCGCAACCGCGCCCTTGCCAGCGTCGAGAACCAGCGTCAGCGCCGCAATGTCGCGTCGACCGGTGCGTAGGACGTTGGTCGCGCCGATATTGCCCGAGCCGATGGTGCGCACATCGCCGAGGCCGGCTGCCCTGGTGATAACAAACCCGAAAGGAACCGAGCCGAGCAGGTAACCCAATATAAGGGCCAGCGCATATTGGGTCATGCGAAGGCTTCCTCTCTATAAACGATCTGCCCGCCGACCAGGGTCGCCATGACCTTTCCGGACATGCGGGCGTTCTCAAAAGTCGTGTTGGTCGAACGCGAGCGGATGGTAGCTTCCTCGACAATCCAGGGATAGTCCGGATCGAAAAGGCACAGGTCGGCTTTGGCGCCCTTGGCGATACGTCCGGCCTCAATACCGAGGATTTCGGCGGGCCGGGCTGTCATGGCGCGAAGGATGGTCATCAGATCTGTATCGCCCGAATGGACGAGCCGCATCGCGGCGGCCAACAGGGTTTCGAGCCCGATGGCGCCCGTTGCCGCATCGGCAAAGGGCTGGCGCTTGCCTTCGGCATCCTGAGGGTCGTGATCGGAGACGATAACGTCGATGGTTCCATCCTTGAGCGCTTCGACGAGGGCCAGCCTGTCGTCTTCGGTTCGCAGGGGCGGGTTGAGCTTGAAGAAGGTGCGGTATGAACCGATGTCGTTTTCATTGAGGCACAGATTGTTGATCGACGCGCCGACTGAAATGGCATTGCTGCGCTGTTTGTAGAATGCGGCCAGTTCGGCGGAACGGGCCGTCGAAATCGCAGCGGCGTGGTAACGCGCGCCGGTCATCAGGGCCAGTTGCAGGTCGCGATCGAGCGGGATGGTTTCGGCTTGTGCCGGGATGCCCTTAAGCCCACGGAAGGTGGCCAGAGGACCCGAGTTCATCACTCCGTCGGATACGAGGTGGGCATCGGCGGCCAGGTGCATGATCGGCATGTCGAAATTGGTGGCATAGACCATGGCGGCGCGGATCACAGCGCTGCTCTGCAGCGCTTTTCGTCCTTCGGTAAAACAGATCGCACCCGCCTCCTTGAGCAACCCGAACTCGGTGAGGTCCTTGCCCTCGGTGCCGGTAGTGATCGCGGCGGTGGGCAGGACGTTGACGCAAGTGGTGGCTTCTGCGTGACGCGCAATGAATTCGACCAAAGCGCTGTTGTCGATCACCGGCTGGGTGTCGGGCATGACGAGGATCGAAGTCACTCCGCCCGCAGCCGCCGCACGACCGGCGCTCTTGAGCGTCTCGCGGTATTCGTGGCCGGGCTCGCCAGTGAACACCCGCATGTCGATGAGGCCCGGCGCCAGCACCAGACCCCTGGAATCGATAATCTCGGATTTTTCGGGAGCGCCCGGTGCCTTGCCTTCGACAATGTCGGCGATGCGGCCGTTTTCGATCAGCACCGCACCGGTGAAGTCGGCATTGCTTGCTGGATCGATGATGCGGGCGTTTTCTATAAGGAGGGGCTTATTCACTGCCGTCCTCCTTGTTGAGCAGCGCATCGAGCACCGCCATGCGCACTGCCACACCCATCTCGACCTGTTCGGTAATTACCGATTGTGGCCCATCGGCGATGGCCGGATCGATCTCCACGCCGCGGTTCATCGGGCCAGGGTGCATGACCAGAGCATCGGTATTGGCTTTGGCCAGTTTGTCGGCGTCCAGGCCGTAGAAGCGGTAATATTCGCGCACCGACGGGATAAGCTTGCCAGAGGCACGCTCGTTCTGGAGGCGGAGCATCATCACCACATCGGCGCCCTCGAGGCCCTTATCCATGTCGGTGAAGACTTCGGAGGCCATCTGCTCGATGCCGCGTGGCAGCAGCGATTTTGGCGCGATGACCCGGGTGCGGGCCTGCATGGCGCCAAGAAGGATGAGGTTGGAGCGGGCGACGCGCGAGTTGGCGATATCGCCGCAGATCGCCACGGTCAGCCCGTTCAGACGGCCCTTGTGGCGGCGGATGGTCAGCGCGTCGAGCAACGCCTGGGTGGGGTGCTCATGGGCCCCGTCTCCGGCGTTGAGCACTGCGCATTCGACCTTCTGGCTCAGCAGTTCCACGGCGCCGGACGATCCGTGCCGCACGACGATGGCGTCGGGCTGCATGGCGTTCAGCGTCGCCGCCGTATCGATCAACGTTTCGCCCTTGGCGACTGACGAGGTTCGTACGGCCATGTTCATGACCGTTGCGCCCAGCCGCTTGCCGGCGATCTCGAAACTCGCCTGGGTGCGGGTCGAGTTTTCGAAAAACAGATTGATCTGGGTCTTGCCCGCCAAGCTCGGCAGCGTCTTGCGCTGGCGCGAGATGGGGATCATCGCTTCGGCCCGATCCAGAAGGTCGATGATCTCGACCGGATTGAGCTGGGCGATTCCCAACAAATGCCTGTAACGGAAAGGGAGAAAGGAGGCCGAGGATGTGTCCGACGTGTCGGGTGCTGGACGTGCCATAGGGGTTCCCACTGCGACTAGCGGTGCGTACCCCAAGGTCCGGCCAACGGCAAGGCCCTATTGGCGATTTTAGGCCATTGACCGCCCGGCGAGAAATATCGCAATGCCGCAAAGCAGCGTCGAGACGATACTGGAGAGGGTGCGGATGTGGTTCCACCAGGTCCAGCGGCTCGAATAGTCCACCCAGAGCGCGCGGGCAGTTTCGGCCTCTTGGGGGATAGATTCCGCACCCAGGGCTTCATTCATGGGGACGTTGACAGCTACGGTTATGCCGAAGGCGCCGATCAGATAGGCGAGAGCGGCCAATCCGAAGACGATGCCGACGTCGCGCAGTCCCATGGAGAAAAAGACGATGGCAGCGAGGACGGCAAAGACCGGAGCGCCGAAAAAGTTGGGGAAGAACCAGGGGTTCTGGATCACCGTGTTGATGCCTTGCATGCCATCGATCGCAGAAGCTGGCGCCGCCGCGTCCAGGCCCCACATCACCGAGATGGAATAGGCAAAGAAAAAACCTGCCATGATGGCGCTGGTGATGAAGGCCAGCGTGGCGAGTATGCCCGCGAAATAGGTCATATCGTTCTCCGTTGGTTGGCCTTATCGTGCATGCGTTGCGGTGCGATGACAGCGCCTTTGTCATCTCCGGGTGGATCGTCGTCGCCAAACAAGCAGCGCGCCGATTGTACCGAGCAAAAGTTCGGACATCATTGCTAGCAACATTCCCGAGCCGGGGAGGCCATCAAGAACCAAGGAAACGCCGCGCGCCGCAGCGTAGCTGAGATAGAATGCCGCTGCGATACCAAGCGCGATGCGGCCCAGACCGGGCCGGAAGGGACCGAGCCCCATGGTGGCACCGACCAATACAAACCAAAGGCCCGGCGAACGCAACTCGTTTGCCAGATCGGTCGATGCTGCCGGATCAATGCCATAGCCTGCGTAGAAGGGGTCCGGCAGGGCGACCATTCCCAGCCCGATCAGGAGCGCGACAGCGCCGGCGGCCAAAAGATAGATGGTTTCCAGTCGCTCCATCATGCAGCCTGCCGCCATGCGCCCTTGGCGATCGCGTTGCGCACGTAATCCGCAAAATCACGCGGTTCGCGCCCCAGTGCCTTCTGGACGCCGTCGCCCACCCATTCATTGCGCCCGTCGAACACTTCGGCGCAGATACTGGTCAGCAGGTCAGCTTCGGCCCTGCCCATTTCAGCCAGCAATGCGGCGTGGAAGTCTTCGATGCTGAGCGGGACGTAATTGACTGCGCGTCCGGCCGCTGCGGCTATTTCGCTCGCGGCATCGGCAAAGGTCATGAGCCGTGGTCCGGTCACGTCATAGGTATGGCCGTTGTGCCGATCATCGAGCAGTGCCGCGACGGCCACGTCTGCAATGTCGTCGGCATCGACGAAGGGCTCGAGTTTGTCGCCGGCGGCCAGGGCAAGCGTGCCCGAAAGGATGGACGGCAGCAGCATGCCTTCATCGAAGTTCTGATTGAACCAACTGGCGCGAACGACAGCATAATCAAGACCACTCCGGCTCAATCTGTCCTCGGAAAGTTCGGCTCCGCGTTCGCCACGGCCCGAGAGGAGGACAATCTTGCGCAGTCCCTCTGCTCTGGCCACGGCGGCAAGGTGTTCGACGACTTCAGGTGCGCCGGGCGCGGCGAGGTCGGGTACGTAGGTCACGAACGCGCTGCGCATGCCGCGCATTGCGTCTGCCCAGGTCGCGGGGTCCTCCCAATTGAAGGCAGGGTTGGTGGAGCGCGAAACCGCGCGGTGGGCATGGTCCAACGCGGCCATACGGCTGGCGACGCGTGAGCCGATCTTGCCGGTCGCGCCAATGACGAGAATGGGGTTGTCGAACGTCATTTCTTCTCTCCTGCTAACGATGTTGCCAATATCGCCGGGAGCAGTTGGACGATCAATGATGGAAAATCCGTGCGTATTTGCAGAACGTCCAAATGACTGGACGTTCTGAGGTTGTCGGTCTAGGCTCTCTGGTATGGATGATTGTTTTCAACCCGCACCGCTGGCCGACCCGCTTGGAGAAGTCCTGCATATGTTGCGGCTCACCGGAACGCTTTATTGCCGCGCCACCATGACTGCACCCTGGGGGCTGATCATGCCAAGGTTGGTGGATTCGATGATCTTTGTGATCGTCACCGCCGGACGCTGCATTGCTGAAATCGATGGAGAGAGCGTTCCGCTATCGGCAGGCACCATGGTGCTGATCCCACATGGCGACAGCTTTCGGCTGCTGAGCGATGCAGATGCGCGCGCCGTACCGCTGTTTGATCTGCCGGTCGAGAAAATCAGCGAGCGCTATGAATTGATGACCTATGGCGGCGGCGGTGAACTGACGCGGGCGATGGCGGGCGTCGTTCAGTTCGATAGCGTTGCGGGCCAACGCATGATGAGCACCCTGCCTCGCATCATTCGTATCGACGGTTGGGACGAATCTCTGGGTGACTGGGTGGGGAGCACGCTGGGGCTGATTGCGCGAGAGGCGAGTGCGCTCAAGCCGGGCGGTGAAATCGTGATGACGCGGCTGGCCGATATTCTCGTCATCCAGGCCATCAGGGCCTGGCTCGATTCCGCGCCCGAGAGCGAACAGGGTTGGCTTGCCGCGCTGCGCGATCCGCAATTGGGACGCGCGCTGGTGGCGATTCATCGTTACCCGCAAACCGACTGGACCCTCACGCAACTGGCCAGGCAGGCGGGCATGTCGCGTTCTGCCTTTTCGGCGCGGTTCAGCGCGCGGCTTGGGCAGTCAGCCATGGCTTATCTCGCCCAATGGCGGCTGCATCTGGCGCGGGCGCGTCTCATGGAAAGCACCGACCCGCTGGCTTCGGTGGCGCGGGAGGCGGGGTATCGATCCGAGGCTGCCTTCAGCCGGGCCTTCCGGCAGCATTTCGGCAAACCGCCCGGTGCGATGCGGCGCTCAGTTGCGGCGTAAACGGTCCAGCGCACCCTGCAGGATGTAGCTTGCGGCCAGCTTGTCGACGACTTCGGCTCGCTTGGCGCGCGACAGATCGGCTTCCAGCATGGTGCGGGTAACAGCCATCGTGGACATGCGCTCATCCCAGAACACGATCGGCAGATCGGTTTTTTGCTTCAAGTTCCGAACGAACGCCCTTGCCGACTGAGCCCGGGGGCCTTCGGTGCCGTCCATGTTGAGCGGCAGGCCCATGACGATCCCAGTCACATTGTTCTGGGCGATCAGGGTCAGCAGGCGCTCGGCATCGGCGGTAAATTTGGTGCGCTTGATGGTTTCGATTGGCGAAGCCGCCATGCGCAGGGAATCGGATATTGCCACTCCGATGGTTTTTGTCCCCAGATCGAGCCCCATCAGCTTGCCGGCAGGATGCAGGTCAGCGAGGGGGTAGGGAGTATCGGTCATCGCGTGGTTCCTTGCGGAGAGCTGTCTGTCGGCTTATCAGCAGTTTGCGCGGCACTGGCAAGGGAAATGGCTCAAATGAAGATCACCTGGTTTGCCAACATGACCTTTCGCATCCAGATCGGGGGACGGATTATCGTGACCTATGTCGAGGGCGCGCCCGAGGGGATCGACCGCACAGAACTGATCGCTGGAGCCCAGACCGTCATTTCGGCCCAGAGTCCCGATCTCGCCCAGTTCGATCCACTGGCATGGCGCCCGCGCCGCCGCACGCGGCTGATCGACCAGGAAGCGGGCGATGAGGGGCTCGATCTCTACCGTTTGGGCGCGCGCGGGCTTGTTGCCTATTCGGTCGATGAAGGATTGCTGGTTCTCGAAGATGCCGGGGCAGGGGCGCAGTGGTCTCGGTTTGCGGACAATGGTGTTATCGTTCTCGCAGGATCGGGCGCCCAATGCGCGGCGCATGGCACAGCCTTGCTCGATATCGACCGGCCGCGCCTCATCGCGCTAGCGGTCGACGATGGAGAGATCGATGCGGCTTTCGAGACGCTTGCACCCAAGTTGGGCCAGACAGGCCTGATCGTTCTTGAGCCGCGGCTGGCCGTGGAAGTGTAAGAAGAACCAATCGGGCGTATAAAGCCCTTCGATGGGCGGATTTGCCGATTGCGTTTGCCGGACGCCCATTGCTAAAAGCCCATTCAACAAAATGTTTGCTAGGAGATGGCTATGTCGGTCGACGCCGATACAGTAAGACGCATCGGGCGTCTGGCCCGCATCCGGATCACCGAAGACGAGGTCGCCGCCTATGAGGGTGAACTCAACGCCATTCTCGGTTTCGTCGAGCAACTCGGCGAAGTCGATGTCGAGGGCGTCGAGCCGATGAATTCGGTGACCCCGATGACGCTGCGCCGCCGCGAAGACAAGGTGACCGATGGCGGCTATGCCGACAGGATTGTTGCCAACGCGCCGATTTCGGAAGACAATTTCTTCATGGTTCCCAAGGTCGTGGAGTAGGCCGTGGCCGCAACCATTGCCATCGAGACACCGCTCACCGATGAGGTGCGGGCGCTGGTCAAGGCGCTCAACGCCTATCTCAACCCGTTGTCGCCGCCGCAATTTCAGTTCCAGATGACCGTCGAGCAGATGGCGGGTGACGACACCACGGTGTTTATCGCCCGCGATGAGGCTGGGCAGCCGGTGGGCATGGGCGCTCTGAAAACGTTCGGCGATGACATGGCGGAGGTCAAGCGCATGTACACCTTGCCGGAAGTGCGCGGCCAACGCGTTGGCGTGGCGCTGCTCGATGCCATCGAAGCCCTTGCCCGGCAAAAGGGCGTCAAAATGCTCAAGCTCGAAACCGGAAACGTGGCCGGGTTCGAGCCGGCCTGGCGGCTCTACGAGCGCGGTGGCTTTTCCCGTTGCGGCGCCTTTCTCGATTACCCCGATAGCGAATATTCGGCCTTTTACGAAAAGGCCCTGATCTAAGGATTTATCCGTGACCGATCTTACCCGTCTGAGCCTTAAAGCCCTGCGCGATGGCATCGCTGCCAAGGAGTTCACGGCACTCGAAGCCACCGATTCCTACATTTCGGCCATTGAGGCCGGCAACGACAAGCTCAACGCCTATGTCGCCGTCACCGCCGACAAGGCCCGTGAGATGGCCAAGGCGTCCGACGCGAAAATTGCGTCCGGCGACAACGGCATGCTCGAGGGCGTGCCGCTGGGCGTCAAGGATCTGTTTGCGACCAAGGGCGTCCACACCCAAGCCGCCAGCCACATCCTCGATGGCTTCAAGCCCGAATATGAATCGACGGTCACCGAACACCTGTGGGCCGATGGCGCCGTCATGCTGGGCAAGCTCAACATGGATGAGTTTGCCATGGGTTCGTCCAACGAGACCTCCTATTACGGGCCGGTGGTCAATCCCTGGCGCGGGGAGGGCGGCAACAAGGACCTGGTGCCCGGTGGCTCCTCGGGCGGTTCCGCCGCCGCGGTTTCCGCGTGGCTGTGCGCCGGCGCGACGGCCACCGACACGGGCGGTTCGATCCGCCAGCCTGCAGCGTTCACCGGCACCGTGGGCATCAAGCCGACCTATGGCCGCTGCTCGCGCTGGGGCACCGTAGCCTTTGCCTCCTCGCTCGATCAGGCCGGGCCGATTGCCCGCACGGTTGAGGATACGGCGTTGATGCTGCAGTCGATGGCCGGGTTCGATCCCAAGGATTCGACGTCGGTCGATCTGGCCGTGCCCGATTTTGCCGCTGCCGTGGAGCGGGGCGTGAAGGGACTCACCATCGGCGTTCCGGCCGAATACCGTATGGAGGGGATGCCCGCCGAGATCGAAAAGCTCTGGAGCCAGGGTCTCGAATGGCTCAAGGCTGAAGGCGCGACGGTCAAGGACATCTCCCTGCCGCACACCAAATACGCGCTGCCGGCCTATTACATCGTCGCCCCCGCCGAAGCCTCGTCCAACCTCGCCCGCTACGATGGCGTCAAATACGGGTTGCGCGTTTCGGGCAAGGACATCACCGACATGTACGAGTTGACCCGCGCCGAAGGGTTCGGTCGTGAGGTCAAGCGCCGGGTGATGATCGGCACCTATGTGCTTTCGGCCGGCTATTACGACGCCTATTACGTTCGTGCCCAGAAGGTCCGCACGCTCATCAAGCGCGATTTCGAGGACGCCTTCAACGCCGGTGTGGATGCCATCCTGACCCCGGCAACGCCCTCTGCAGCCTTCGGCATCGCCGATCAGGAACTGCACGCCGATCCGGTCAAGATGTATCTCAACGACATCTTCACGGTAACCGTCAACATGGCCGGTCTGCCGGGCATCGCGGTTCCCGCCGGCAAGGACGGGCAGGGGCTTCCGCTCGGGTTGCAGCTCATCGGCAAGCCGTTCGACGAAGAAACGCTGTTTGCCGCCGGTCGTGTCATTGAAAAGAGCGCCGGTCTCGATCTGGCCCCCGCCAAATGGTGGTAATGACCCAGGGAAAGCTCGAAGAGCTGATCCTTGCCAAAAAGCCTGTCGAGAACGCCGATCTGTCGGCGATAGACTGGTCCGATCTTGTCGATGGCGCGCTGCATGCGCGCCATTGCGTTTTTCGCGACGCTCATCTGACCGATGCCGAGCTGGCCGGTGCGAAGTTCGAGCACTGCACGTTTGAGCGGGCATGGTTCGGCGGCGCCAATTTCACCGATGCGGTATTTTCCAATTGTTCGTTCTTTGATGCCGAGACCCGGCAGGGCTGCGATTTTTCGCGCGCCGATTTCGAGGGGGGCGACGTTCGAGAACTGCAATCTGGCAACGGCAAAATTCGGCCTGGCGAGCCTTTTCGATGCCACTTTCAAGCATTGCAAGGCTGCGGGGGCTGATTTCGAGGATGCACGGTTTGCCAAAACCTCGGGCCGGGTCGCTGTTTCCCGCGTGCGGTTCATCGGTACCCAGCTCGACATGTCGAGTTTCCGGCAGGCGCGGCTCGAGGATTGCGTATTTTCCGAGTGCAGCCTGCGTCAGGCCGATCTGCGCCAGACGACGCTTTCGAGCACGGATATGCGCGGCTCCGATCTCTCAGAAGCGAACTTCAATGGTGCCATCCTCGACAATGCCGATCTGCGCGATGCAACATTGCTGGGCTTGGATGTCACCCAGCTCACGAGCTTTGAGGGCCTCAAGGTTTCCGCCGATCAGTTGACTGACATCGTGCGTCCCCTTGGCATCAGGGTCTTCCCGCGGGCGCGTTGAGTCACCATGTTGCACTGAAAGCCCTTAGCGGCTAACTCACACCTACAACAGTTTTCCGGTATTTTAGAAACTCATGTCCGATATCTTCACCACCCAGGATTGGTCCGCTCCGCCCAAGGATCTCAGCATGCCGCTTCAGGCGCTGTGGTGGATCCGCAAGGGCGAATTCCGCATGGGGCCGGAATGGGAGGAGGCGCATCGGATCGTCGTGCAGATGGAGGGCGTGGAAGCCTTCGATTGGGTTCATGCCCTGTTGCATTGGATCGAGGCCGACATGGGCAATGCCGATTACTGGTATCGCCGCTCGGGCAAGCGCCGCACCGCACCCACCGTATCCCAGGAATGGGAGCACATGGCGATGATGCTCTCGGACGGGCCCCGGCATTAGCGCAAGCTGATCTTGTCTGCGGAGCATTCATGGCTCAGCGACAACCGGTGTTCGCTGGACCGGCGGTGGTCTGTGCCGCCGGTCCAGCGCAGTTGATCAGCGGTTATCCAGTTGGCCGCGGACCAGCATGATGCCCCGCCGCGTTATGCGGTAGGGGCCGCCACCTTGAGAGGCAATGGTCTTGCGGCGACGCAGTTTCTTGAACAGCGTCAAATCGCATTGGGTCAAGAGCCAGCCGTCTCGATTGTAGCACTCGATGTCGGCGATCTTGCCGCGTGCGTCCTTGAGAGGCTGGATGTAGCCGCCCTGGGCCAGCGCGTGCAACACGCGCTGTTCGTCTCGGGAAATGTCCATGTACGTCTGTCTGCAAATCGGGCGGTGGGACCGCCAGTCAAACAAAACCGTGCCGCCCGCATCGCGCCAGGCGGTCGGTCGGTTCGATTTTCAGCCCAGCCTAATTCGGCCGGGCCTCAGCAGAGCTCAGACAGATTACACATGAGCAATCCGGATAAGCCCGGAAAGCCCAGAAGGCAAGTGGGGCGAATGAGGTGGTTGAAAATCATCGGCCGCCGATGCACACCTGCATCACGTATATTAGATGGGACACGGCCATGACCGCCACAAAACTGCCAGCCGAATGTGAAACCAAGGATGATGTACGCTTTGAGATCGACCGGATCGATCACGCGCTGATCGAACTTTTTGCCGAGCGGCATGCCTATGTAACGCGGATGGCCGAGATCAAGACCGACCCACATGAAGCCAACGATCCTGCCCGGATCGAGGCGATTGTTGCCAAACGGCGTGCCCAGGCTCTGGAACTCGATATCGATGAAGATCAGATCGAATTGCTCTGGCGCACATTAATTGACTGGAACATCAACTACGAAAAGGGCATCATCATCGCCCGGAACCGGAAAAAATAGAGCGCCTGAGGAAAATGCTCGACAATCTGATCCTTCGCCGCGCCTCCATCGCCGAAGCGGACAAGCTCGGCAAGCTGGCTTTTGCGTCCTGGGATTCGAGCATGCGCCACATCATCAGCCCGGAATCCGAAGAGGGTGTGGCCGCAGAGCGCGCTGCGCTCGAGCTTTCGTTCCAGCTGTTCTGCATCACCGCCAGCGATGCCATCACGGTTGCCGATCATGATGGCGAACTGGTCGGCTGGGGCGCCCGTGAACCGATGAGTGATTATATCTCCGACCTCTGGGTCAGCCCTGCCCATCAACGCAATGGAATTGGCCGCGCGCTTCTCGGCGCCGTGGAACAGGACGTTTTCCGCGCCGGGCACGATGTTGCGGTTCTTGAAACCCATGCCGAAAATGGAGGCGCCATCCGGTTTTACGCCCGTGAGGGGTACGGAATCGTTTGGCGGGGTATCAAATTTTCGCGCATGTTGGGCCAGCGCATCGAAAAAGTGCGCATGGAAAAGCAACTCGTGGTCACCGCCCACTAGCGCTTCCCAATCAATTGTTTTATCCCCGACATCATATTTCCGCGCAGTCTAGCGCCTGAGCAATCAAGCAGGTTTTCGCCTCCATGACACTGGTCGATACACGCACGCCCACCCCGAAATATTTCATCTCCGGCGCCACTGGCGATTGGGAAATGGTGATCGGCATGGAGGTGCATGCGCAGGTAACCTCGGAATCGAAGTTGTTCTCTGGCTCGTCCACAAAATTCGGCAATGCGCCCAATTCCAACGTGTCATTCGTCGATGCCGCAATGCCGGGCATGCTGCCTGTCATCAACGAGGAGTGCGTGCGGCAGGCCGTGCGCACCGGGCTGGGGCTCAAGGCGAAGATCAACAAGCGCTCGGTGTTCGACCGGAAGAACTATTTCTATCCCGATCTGCCCCAGGGCTATCAGATTTCCCAGTTCAAGGACCCGATAGTGGGTGAGGGAAAGGTCATGCTCGACCTCGGTGAAGACGGCGAGGTCGAAATCGGCATCGAGCGTTTGCATCTCGAGCAGGATGCCGGCAAGTCAATCCACGATCAGCACCCCAATATGAGCTTTGTCGATCTCAACCGCTCGGGCGTGGCGCTCATGGAGATCGTCTCCAAGCCCGATCTGCGTTCGGCGGACGAGGCCAAGGCTTACCTCTCAAAGCTGCGCACCATTCTGCGCTATCTGGGCACCTGCGACGGGAATATGGAGCAGGGTTCGATGCGGGCAGATATCAACGTTTCGGTTCGCCGACCGGGCGGCGAATTCGGCACGCGCTGCGAGATCAAGAATGTCAATTCGGTCCGCTTTGCCGGTCAGGCCATCGAATATGAGGCGCGCCGCCAGATTGATATCCTCGAGGATGGCGGGGTGATCGACCAGGAAACACGCCTGTACGATCCCAAGACCGGCACGACCCGGTCGATGCGGTCCAAGGAAGAAGCGCATGACTATCGCTATTTCCCCGATCCTGACCTTTTGCCGCTCGAATTCGATGATGCCTTCATCGAAATGCTCGCAGAGAACCTGCCGGAGTTGCCCGACGAAAAGAGCGCCCGCCTCGTCAAGGATTATGGCGTCACTCATTACGATGCCTCGGTTCTGGTCTCTGACCGCCGCTATGCCGATTTCTATGAGGACGTCGCCAGGGGGCGTGACGGCAAGCTTGCTGCGAACTGGGTGATCAACGAATTTTTCGGGCGCCTCTCGAAGGAAGGTCTTTCCATCGACGACAGTCCTATGGATGCCCACCAGCTCGGCGGCATCGTCGAGTTGATCTCCAAGGGCGAGATTTCGGGCAAGATCGCCAAGGATCTGTTCGAGATCGTGTGGACCGAGGGCGGCGATCCGGCCGAACTGGTTGAACAACGCGGCATGAAGCAGGTCTCCGACACCGGCGCGATAGAAAAGATCGTCGATGAAATCATCGCCGGCAATCCCGGACAGGTCGAAGCGGTCAAGACCAAGCCGGGCCTTTTAGGCTGGTTTGTTGGTCAGGTCATGAAGCAGACCGGGGGCAAGGCCAACCCGCAGGCGGTCAATGAAATCCTGAAAGCCAAGCTGGGACTGGAATAGACAGGGAACACAGGCGATAGGGTTGTCGTTGGTTGGGAAAGGAGGTCGCCATGACCAACCCACCACCGGACAACCCTATTCCCAATCCCGATCCGACCCCGCCGATTCCGGGGCCTAAGCCCGATCCGGTTCCGCCACCGCCGGACAGTCCCGTTCCTGATCCGACCGACCCCATACCGCGTCCGCCCGAACCGGAAATTCCGCCCAATCCGGGCGATCCGGTTCAGCCTGTCCGGAGCTAGAGCATTTCAGCGCTTCTTCGAATCGCTTCAGTTGCTCTAAGCCTCTGTTTTGTCGCGCTTCGGAACCGGAAAAGTGGTGCCCACTTATCCTGGAAGCGCTCTAGCTGGCCGCACGGGAGCGCATGCCCAGCCAGCGGGGCAGGCGGCCATCAATCATCAACAGACCGATGAAGATGGCCAGCATGCCCAAAAGGTGCGTGGGCAGGATGATTTCCCCGAGCAGCAGGAAGCCGAATATGATGGCCGATACGGGTGCCAGGAAGGTGACCGTTGAAAAGTTGGTCGCACCGACCCGGGGCAGGATCCGGTACATGATGATGAATGTGAAGGTCGTGGCCACGAGCCCTATGCCCATCGCCGCCAGCCAGGTTTCCGGCAAGGTGATGACCGGGGCCCCCTCAAAGAACAACGCCACAAGGGCCGAACTCAACCCTGCACCCGACATGGCCATAACCGCGAATGCGGTAGGCTCCACGCCTTTGAAGCTGCGGGTGATGTTGAGCGAAAGCGCATAACAGATGGTTGCAGCCAGGCATGCCATGATGGCCGAGAGTTGCGAGGTGCCACCCTCGCCAAGAGCCGGAGAGGCAAGAATGGCAACACCGGTAAATCCGCAGACCACACCAACGAATTTGAGCACGCTGGCCCGCTCACCCTCGCGGAAGAACAGCGAGATGATGACCGTCATGATGGGGGTCAGGGCATTGATGATCGCCGCGACGCCGCTGGCAAGGCTCCCCTGGGCCAGCGGATAGAGCGCAAACGGGATGGAATAGGCCAGCCAGCCCAGCGCACCGAGCTTGAGCCAGAGAACCGGGTCACGCGGGAGAGGCTTGCGCATGACGAACAGCGCCACCCAGCAACCCAGCGCCCCGATGCAGACGCGCAGCGCCGACACCCAGAGAGGGCCGAGTTCGCGGATCAGAATTGCGTTGAAAATGAAGGAAAATCCCCAGATTCCTCCCAGAAGGAAGATCCAGAACCAGTCGCGAGTCGCCATGATCTAATGCCAATAAATGGGAAAGAACGACGCTACGCCTTCGCCGGCGCGATGTCGAAGCAGTAATGGAAATGGCATGCATCAAATCGGGTGATGAAACGACCCGCTTTTGACGTCAATTGCGATAGGTGACCGCGCCGGAGGCGAGCAGGCGCAGAGCTTCAGGGTAGAGCTTGTGTTCTTCCACCAGTACACGGGCCGCAAGCGTTTCGGCGGTATCGTCGGGTTGAACGGGCACCCGTGCCTGCAAGATTGGAGGGCCTTCATCAAGGCCGGGCGTTACGAAATGGACCGTGCACCCGGCCTCAAGAGCACCATCGGAAATGGCCCGCGCGTGGGTGTCGAGGCCCTTATAGGCCGGGAGGAGCGAGGGGTGGATGTTTATTGCCTTGCCCTGCCAGTGCGTCGTGAATTCAGCTGTCAGGATGCGCATGAAGCCCGCAAGGCAGACGTAATCGACTGCCCATCCCTCAAGGATTTCTGTCAGGGCGTTCTCGAAATCGAGGCGGCTTTCAAAACTGCTTTGCGCCAGGCTGGCCGTTTGGATGCCTTCGGCGCGCGCCGTTTCAAGTCCGGGCGCCGCGGCGCGATTGGAGAAGACGCCGACGATTTCGGCCGGATATTCTGGCGCCTTTGCTGCTTCGATCAACGCGGTCATGTTCGAGCCGCGACCGGAAATCAATACGGCGACGCGTTTTTTGCCGCTCATAGGGCGAGGGCACCCGCAAATTCGACGGCATCGCCGCTGCGCTCGACGAGTTCGCCGATGATGCTGGCCGATTCGCCTTGGTTTTCGAGCCTGGTGACCAGCGCTTCGGCATCCTCGGCGCTAACGGCAACGAGCATGCCGACACCGCAATTGAAGGTGCGCAGCATTTCGCGTTCGGCAATCCCGCCCTGTCTGGCGAGCCAGCCAAAGACCTTCGGTGTCGAAACGGCGTTGAGATCGACGCGTGCCGCCAGCGATTGGGGCAGGACGCGGGGTATATTCTCCTGAAACCCGCCGCCGGTAATATGGGCCAGCGCCTTGATATCGAGGCTGGACCGGATCGCGTCGAGCAGCGGCTTTACGTAAATTTTGGTGGGCACGAGCAGGGCGGCGCCGAGGCTGGTTTCCGGAGCAAAGGGTGCCGGGTCGGACCAGTCGAGGCCGGACATGGTGACGATCTTGCGCACCAGAGAATAACCGTTGGAATGGACGCCGGACGAAGCGATGGCAACGAGCTTGTCGCCCGGCCCAATATCGGCGCGGGGCAGGAGCGCACCGCGTTCGGCGGCGCCGACGGCAAATCCGGCGAGATCGTAATCGCCACCGTGATACATGCCGGGCATTTCTGCGGTTTCTCCGCCGATCAGCGCGCAGCCGGCCTGACGGCATCCTTCAGCGATGCCTTCGACAATGGCCGTTCCCTGGGCGACGTCGAGCGCCCCGGTAGCGAAGTAATCGAGGAAGAACAGCGGCTCGGCACCCTGGACGACGAGGTCGTTGACGCACATGGCGACCAGATCGATGCCGACGGTATCGTGGATGCCTGCTTCGATGGCGATGCGAAGCTTGGTGCCGACGCCGTCATTGGCGGCAACCAGAACCGGGTCGGTAAACCCTGCGGCCTTGAGATCGAACAGGCCGCCAAAGCCGCCGATTTCCCCATCGGCGCCGGGGCGGCGGGTTGACTTGACCGCCGGCTTTATGGCTTCGACAAGGGCGTTTCCGGCGTCGATGTCGACTCCGGCCTGCTTGTACGAAAGGCCATTCGAGGGCAGGTTTGCATCGTCGGACATTTAAATACGCCATCCCCGGTGAGGCGCCGTCATGAAGGTCGGCATCAGATTAACGTTGATCGGCCCGGTCGGGCTCTGTATCTCGAAAGGCTGATACCGGCTCACAACGCTACGCGCAAGGACTGCCATGTCACTCAAGAACCAGATTACGTTCTGGATCGCACTGCTTGTCATTCTGGGCGTGCTGTTGTGGGTCTTCCGCGGCATTCTGCTGCCGTTCGTGCTCGGCATCACGTTGGCGTATTTGCTCAACCCCTTCGTCGACTGGCTTCAGAGCCGCAAGGTGCATCGCGGGTTTGCCACGCTGATCGTGATGGTGCTGGCGGTGCTAGCGCTGCTTGCGGTTTTCCTGTTGATCGTTCCGCTCCTGCTCCAGCAAGCCTTCGGGCTGGCGCGCAACATTCCGACTTACGTGCAGCAACTGCAGGTGTTCATCGAGAACATGATTCCGAGGCTCGAGCAGTGGCTCGGTCCCGAGCGGATGCAGGAACTCGAACGGGGCATCGAACAGATGTTTGCCGATGGCATCGGCATGCTCACCGGCTTTACGGGGCAGGTGATGCAGCAATCGATGAGCATCATCAATACGATCGGCGTCATGATCGTTACCCCGGTGGTGGCCTTCTACCTGCTTTTGGACTGGGACCGGATGGTGGCAAGCGTGGACAGCCTGTTCCCGCCTGCGCACCGTGCTGAAATGCACGCACTGTTCAAGGACATGGACATTGCCCTCGCCGGCTTCGTGCGCGGCCAGGGTGCCGTGGTGGGGATACTGGCAGTCTTTTATGCGGTGTCGCTGTCGCTGGCCGGGCTGAGCTTCGGTCTTGCCATCGGGCTGATGGCTGGCCTTTTCAGCTTCATCCCCTATGTCGGCGCGCTTATCGGGTTCGTTCTTTCGATGGGCATTGCACTCGTGCAATTCTGGCCCGACTGGCCCATGATGGCTGTGATCCTGGCGATTTTTCTCGTCGGCCAGTTTCTCGAGGGCAATATCCTTTATCCAAAGCTCGTCGGGTCGAGCATTGGTGTTCACCCCGTCTGGCTGATGTTCTCGCTTTTTGCCTTCGCCGTTCTGTTCGGGGCGCTGGGGGTCTTGATTGCCGTTCCGCTTGCGGCCATCTGTGGCGTTCTGGTTCGCTGGGCGGTTCGCAAGTACAAACAGAGCCCAATCTACGATTCTTCGACGACAGCAATGATTGCTCCGCAAAAGGCTAGCGCCGATGCAAGCCCAAAAGAAATCTCCTAGCGCCTTGTCGCCGCTGACAAAGGAACAGCTTATCCTCGATCTTGGGCATGACGTTGCCCAGACCGAGGATGATTTCATGGTGTGCGCGGGGAACGAGCTGGCTTTCGCCCATGTCATGGCTTTCCCGGGCTGGGCGGCGCCCATGACGCTGCTCGTTGGTGCTGCCAAGTCGGGGAAATCCCATCTGGCGCGGATATGGGCCAAGCGAGCCGGGGCCGTTATTGCCAGCGCCGACGATGTCGAAGCGCTGGCCACTTCGGGTGGTCAGCAGCCGGTTCTGGTGGAAGATACGGATCGGAACGGGTATGAGGAGGCAGGGCTTTTTCACCTGCTCAACCAATCGATGCGGGACGAGCGGCCGATTTTGATGACGGCAAGAACGCAGGTTGGTGAATGGCCGTACAGGACAAACGACGTCAAATCGCGGGCCAGGCTGGCCGCGCACTTTTCGCTCACGGCCCCCGATGACATCTTGTTGTCGCAGATGTTCGTGAAATTGTTCGCCGACAGGCAGTTGTCGGTCGATCCGAAAGTAATCTCCTACCTGGTGGGCCGCATGGAGCGCTCATCGGAAGAGGTTGTCGCTTTGGTGGAACTGCTCGACAGGATGTCGCTATCACGCGGCCGGGCTATCACGCGGGCCATTGCGGCCGAGGCGCTTGCAATTCGCTCGGAACGCTAGCCGAACTGGAAAGGTGAGGAATGGACGATATGGCTTATGAGCAGCACTCAACGGACGAGGCTGCGCCCGATATCGAGGCACTGCGCACGAGCCCCGCACGGTTCGTAAACCGCGAAGTGAGCTGGCTGCAGTTCAACATGCGGGTGCTCGAAGAAGCCGCCAATCCCAATCATCCCTTGCTGGAAAGATTACGATTCGTTTCCATCTCGGCCAACAACCTCGATGAGTTCTTCATGGTGCGCGTCGCGGGCCTGAAGGGGCAATTGCGCGCGGGCCTGCCGCGCGAGAGCGCTGACGGCATGACACCGAGCGAGCAGATCGAGGAGATCACGACGCTCGCCCAGCATCTCCACCTCGAGCAGCAGGATCAGTGGCAGTCGATACGCGAGGAACTGTTCGAGCAGAACATCGTCCTGCTTGAAGCGGCCGATCTAACATCCGAGCAGGTGGAGTTTCTGCAGAAAATCTTCCGGGAAGAAATCTTTCCGGTGCTGACCCCGATCGCCATCGATCCGGCCCATCCTTTCCCCTTCATCCCCAATCTGGGGTTCTCTCTGGCCTTCCAGCTTGATCGGGCGACGGACAATTCACGGCTGACCGCGCTGGTGCGCATTCCTGCCAATCTCGATCGCTTCATCAAGCTGCCCACCAAGGCGATCTCGGACCGGCGGGTCGAAATGGTTACCGTCGAGACGATGGTCCAGCTGTTCTTCCACAAGATTTTTCCCGGCTACAACATTGTCGGGCACGGATCTTTCCGCATTGTCCGCGACAGCGAGATCGAAATCGATGACGAGGCGGCCGATCTGGTCGTCGAATTTGAATCGGCCCTGCGCCAGCGGCGTCGGGGACAGGTGATCCGGTTGGAAATCGAGCGGTCGATGCCGCGCTCGCTCAAGCGGCTGATTGCCGAAGAGCTGGGGATATCGGCTGAGGATACGTTTGAGGTCGAGGGTTTCATGGCGCTCGCCGATGCGGGCAAGATCTGCGACCTGGATCGGCCGGAGCTGAAATTTCCGCGTTACCACGCTCGCTTTCCTGAGCGTATCCGCGACCATCATGGCGATTGTTTCGCGGCGATCCAGGAAAAGGACATCGTCGTCCACCACCCTTACGAGAGTTTTGACGTCGTCGCGCAGTTTGTCGCCCAGGCGGCGCGCGATCCGGACGTGGTGGCGATCAAGCAGACGCTTTACCGCACGTCCAAGGACTCCCCCATCGTCAAGGCCCTGATTGCGGCCGCCGAGATGGGCAAATCGGTGACCGCGCTGGTTGAACTCAAGGCCCGGTTCGACGAGGAAGCCAATATTCGCTGGGCGCGCGATCTCGAACGGGCCGGCGTACAGGTGGTTTTCGGGTTCATCGAGCTCAAGACCCATGCCAAGCTCAGCCAGGTCGTGCGGCGCGAGAAGGGAAAGCTTGTCTCGTATTGTCACGTCGGGACGGGCAACTATCACCCGGTAACTGCCAAGATCTATACCGATCTTTCCTATTTCACCGCCGATCCGATCATCACGCGTGACGTGGCGCGGGTTTTCAATTTCATCACCGGTTATGCGCGGCCCAGCGAACTCGAAGCCATTGCGATTTCGCCGTTCTCGCTGCGCGCGACATTGATGGAGCACATTGCTACCGAGATCGACCTGGCCAGACGGGGAGAGCCTGCTGCCATCTGGTTCAAATGTAACGCACTGGTTGATCCCGAGCTGATCGATGCGCTTTACCAAGCCAGCCAGGCTGGCGTCAGTGTCGAGCTGATTGTGCGCGGCATATGCTGTCTGCGCCCTGGAATTCCAGGGTTCTCCGAGAACATCCGCGTCAAGTCGATCGTCGGGCGCTTCCTTGAACATTCCCGCATCTACTGTTTCGGCAATGGGGGCGAGATGCCGTCACGCGAGGCGGCGGTCTATATTTCGTCGGCCGATCTTATGCCGCGCAATCTGGACTGGCGCGTTGAAACGCTGGTACCGATAAAGAATCGGACCGTTCACAGGCAGATCCTCGACCGCATCATGGTGGCCAATCTTCGCGACAACCAGCAAAGCTGGGAAGTCTTGCCGGACGGAACGGCGCAGCGAATAACGCCGGGTGAGGGAGAAGAATCGTTTAATGCCCATGACTACTTCATGACCAATCCGTCTCTGTCAGGGCGCGGCAGCGCATTGCACGGGGACAGCGACGACGAGGACAGTGATCTTTGATTCGATTCTGGAGCCTTGAGTCCGATCCCGCTGGCCAAGGGCGCCTTGCCGGCGCCAAGCCTGTCGCGGTGCTCGATATCGGCTCGAATTCGGTGCGTCTCGTCGTTTATGAGCGCCTCACGCGCGCTCTGACCGTTCTCTACAACGAGAAGTCTGCGAGCACGCTTGGACGCGGGGTCGCGGCAACGGGACGGCTGGCCGAGACCTCGATGGCCAGCGCTCTCAAGGCGATCCGTCGGTTTGCGCTTGTCTGCCGTTTGACCGAAGTCGGCGATATCTACGCCATCGCGACATCGGCGACCCGGGAGGCGGAAAACGGACCCGAATTCGCGCGAGCCGTTGAAGACATCATTGGCGTGCCGGTCCGGGTGCTCAGTGGAGCCGAAGAAGCCCACTATGCGGCCCTCGGGTTGGTCTCAGGCATGCCCGAGTTCATGGGTGTAGTGGGCGATCTGGGCGGCGGGAGCCTCGAGTTGGCCATGGTGGATGGCGGCCACGATACGGGTGGGGAGACCCACGAGCTGGGTGTCATCCGGCTGCAGGACGATACCCAGATGACCCCCAGCAAGGCGTCGGGCATCATCAAGGATCGTCTCCAGGCTTCAAAACTGCTCGATCGCGGAAAGCACAAGTCTTTCGCAGCCATCGGCGGCACTTGGCGTGCGCTGGCCAAGTTGCATCAGGCCCGGTGCAACTATCCGCTGCATATGGTGCAGGACTATGTGGTGCGCACAGCTGACATCCTGCCGCTTTGCGATGCCCTTATCGAGGGCAATGGCGACAAGAAACTGGTCAAGGGCATCGAGACGGTGTCGGGATCTCGAAAAGACCTTCTGCCTTATGGCGCTGCGGTCTTGGCCGAAGTGTTGCGGGCCGGAGAGTTCGATGAAGTGGTCTTTTCGGCCCAGGGCGTTCGAGAAGGTTATCTTTATGACAGGCTTGCGGATGCGGATAAGGGAATCGATCCCCTGCTGCAGGCCGCTGAAGAGATTTCGATGTTGCGTTCCCGGGCGCCGGAGTTTTCAGGCGACCTTATTGATGGCAGCGGCGAGTTGTTCAATCTGATCGGCGTCCAGGAAACCACCGATGAGGAAAGGCTGCGCAAGGCGGCCTGCTACATCTCCGACATCGGATGGCGGGCGCATCCTGACTATCGGGGTGAACAAAGTATCCAGATGGTGGCGTTTTCCGACATTGTCGGGATCAGCCATGCCGGTCGTGCCTTTCTCGCCCAAACGTTGGCGTTCCGGTACATGGGGTTCAAGCAAAAGAGCGCCAACGCCAAATTGCTGGAGCTCGCTGGCAAGAATCTTGGGCCGAGGGCGCGGCTGATCGCTGCCTATTTCCGGGTCGCCTATCCCCTCGCGGCAGCCATGCCGGGCATTTTGCCGCGGACGCGGTTCACGGTGGATGGCAAGACGCTGGAATTGCGCTTGCCGACAGATCTGGCGTTTCTTGACGGGGACAGGATGCGTGGGCGTCAGCGCCAGCTCGCCATAGAAGCAGGCTTCAAGGATGGCACGATAAGGGTCGACTGACCCTTATTCGTCGACGAGGTCCACAGGCACTTCGACCACACCCTTGCGTGTGGCGGCCAGCGCCAAACGGCCGTGCTTGATCGCAAGGGCCTTTTCACCGAACAGCTTGCGGCGCCAGCCCTTGAGGGCAGGGACGTCGGCGTTGTCATCGAGCACGATGGCGTCGATGTCGTCGGAGCTGGCGATTATGCGGGTTGCTACACCATTGGTATCTGCAACGGCTTTCAGCCAGACCCTGAGCAGGTCGCCGACCGCACCTTTCGGCGAGGGCCCGCGCGGGCGCTCGGCAATCTTGGGAAGGCTCGATTTGTCTGCCGCTTCCACCGACTTGATGACGGCAATCAATTCTGCCGCAGCTGAGGACCGGCCGTAGCCACGCGGAACGGCCCGGAGCTTTTCGAAGGCGTCAGGGGAGGTGGGCCGCTGGATAGCCAATTCGGCGATGGCGTCATCCTTGAGGATGCGGCCGCGCGGTTGATCGTTTTCCTGTGCACGGCGTTCGCGCCAGGCGGCAATAGCCTGCAGAGCGGCGAGATCGCGGGGTTTATTGACGCGAGCCTTCACCCGCTTCCATGCAACTTCGGGTTGAATGATGTAGGTGTCGATACTTTCGAGTACGGCCATTTCGTCGGCTACCCATGCGCCGCGACGGGTTTTGTCGATCTCGGTGCGCAATTGGGCGTAGATGTCGCGCAGATGGGTGACGTCCGCCAGGGCATAGGTGAGTTGCTTTTCGGTCAGCGGACGATGCGACCAATCGGTAAAGCGTGAACTCTTGTCGATCTGCTCGCCGACCACCGAGCGCACCAGATTGTCGTAGGACACCGAATCGCCATGACCGCACACGCTGGCGGCAACCTGCGTGTCGAAGATGGGGTGGGGCACGACCCCGAACAGCTTTACGAAGATTTCGATGTCCTGCCGTGCGGCGTGGAACACTTTTGTCACGTGCCGATCTGCAAGAAGTTCAGCGAACGGCGCCAGATCGATGTCATCGGCGAGGGGGTCGATGATGACCGCCCGGTCGGTGGTGGCAGCCTGAATGAGGCAGAGCTTTGGCCAATAAGTCGTTTCGCGCAAGAATTCAGTATCGACGGTCACGAAATCATAGGTCGCAGCGTCCTTGCAGAACGCTTCCAGCGCCCGCGTCGAAGTGATGACCTGCATTGAGTCGGTATCCAGTTCAAAAATAATGGGATGTCTGTTATCAGCATTGTCGTCCCGCCGCAAAGTGCCAAGGCGCATCATGCTTGACATTGGACACTTCACATGCGCTTTTCCGGCACAAATTCCCACTCCGTACTCGAAAGATCTGTTGTGATGCATCGCTATCGTTCGCACACCTGTGCCCAGCTCAACAAGGCAGATGTCGGCTCGACCGTCCGCCTGTCAGGATGGGTGCATCGCATTCGAGATCATGGCGGATTGCTGTTTCTTGACCTGCGTGACCATTACGGGCTGACCCAGTGCGTAATCGATCCGGATTCGCCTGCATTCAAGCTGGTCGAAAGTGTCCGCGCCGAGTGGGTCATCCGGGTGGATGGCGAGGTTAAGGCGCGCACGCCCGAAACCATCAACAAGAACCTGCCCACGGGCGAGGTCGAGGTGTTCATTCGCGACATCGAAGTGCTGGGCAAGTCTGCCGAGCTGCCTCTGCCGGTGTTCGGTGAGCCCGACTATCCCGAAGACACGCGTCTGCGCTATCGCTTCATCGACCTGCGCCGCGAAACGCTGCATGCCAACATCGTCAAGCGCACCAAGATCATTTCGGCGATGCGCCGGCGTATGTCCGATATCGGGTTCGCCGAGTATTCAACCCCCATCCTTACGGCGTCGTCGCCCGAAGGCGCGCGCGACTTCCTGGTGCCCAGCCGCATTCATCCGGGCAAGTTCTTTGCCCTTCCGCAGGCGCCGCAGCAATACAAGCAATTGCTGATGGTGGCCGGGTTCGATCGCTATTTCCAGATCGCCCCGTGCTTCCGCGACGAAGATCCACGTGCCGATCGTCTGCCGGGCGAATTCTATCAGCTTGACGTTGAAATGAGCTTTGTGACCCAGGAAGAAGTCTGGGATACCATGGAGCCGGTGATCCGGGGTGTGTTCGAGGAATTTGCCGAAGGCAAGAAGGTCACGCAGGAGTTCCCGCGTATTCCCTATGATGTGGCGATCCGCAAATATGGCTCCGACAAGCCCGATCTGCGTAACCCGATCGAGATGGAAGACGTTACCGAACATTTCCGCGACTCGGGGTTCAAGGTCTTCGCCAACCAGATCGCCGGTGATCCCAAGGTTGAAGTCTGGGCCATCCCGGCACCGACCGGCGGGTCGCGTGCGTTCTGTGACCGCATGAATGCCTGGGCACAGGGCGAAGGCCAGCCGGGCCTGGGCTACATCTTCTTCAAGGATGGCGCAGGTTCGGGGCCGATTGCCAAGAACATCGGTGAGGAGCGCACCGACGCCATTCGCAGCCAACTCGGACTGAAGGACGGCGATGCCGTGTTTTTCGTCTGTGGTGTGCCCTCCAAGTTCCACAGCTTTGCCGGTGCGGCCCGCACCAAGGTCGGTACCGATCTCGAACTTCTCGACCTCGACAGCTACGCGCTGTGCTGGATAGTCGATTTTCCGTTCTATGAATGGGATGAAGAAGAAAAGAAGCTGGAATTCGCCCACAATCCATTCTCCATGCCGCAGGGGGGGCGCGAGGCTCTCGATGGCGAAGACCCGCTGTCGATCAAGGCGTACCAGTACGACGCCGTCTGCAACGGCTTTGAAATCGCATCGGGCTCGATCCGTAACCAGGAACCCGAAACCATGGTTGCCGCCTTCGAGAAAGTGGGACTATCGCGTCAGGACGTCGAAGACCGGTTTGGCGGACTCTATCGCGCGTTCCAGTACGGCGCGCCTCCACATGGTGGCATGGCGGCGGGTGTCGACCGGATCGTGATGCTTTTGTGCGGCGTCCAGAACCTGCGCGAGATCACGCTGTTTCCGATGAACCAGCAGGCCGAGGATCTGCTGATGGGCGCGCCCAGTGATGCGTCACCCCGGCAGTTGCGCGAACTTCATTTGCGGCTGAATTTACCGGCGGACAAGAAGAACGCCTGACGAACGCGGCGTAAATACGCCAGGCTTAATGCGCAGTTAAAGTGTTGCCCGGTAGGATCGAATTTGAGGGTTCGATACTTCCGGGCATTTTTTTGCGGTCGCGTTTTTCACAAATTGTACTGCTCGTCGTTGCGCTGCTGGCATTTCTGCCGGTGGTGGCGGTCGATCATGTGATCGACGGTTATGTGATGGCGCGGGAAACAACCGCGCTGCAGACCACAGTCGATGCCATCACCCATGACTCCCAGCTTACCGTTCACGAGGGAATTCAATCGCTCAGACGCATTCTGGCAAACAGCCCCTCATTGTGTGCCGCGACCTTCGTGCAGAACGTCAACAGCGAACTCGAAGCCAATCCGTTCTTGCGTCAGGTCGTCGTTGAGAACCGTGACGGGGTGCAATACTGCTCGGCATTCGACCGCGCGGTGCAGTATCGCGTACTTTCGGAAAGCCTTACAATTCCTGGGCACACCGAAACGCTGAGCGTCATCAAGATCGACGGCAACGAGACGCCATTGCTCAAGATAACCCAAGCATTCGGGCGCGAACGGACCGTTTCAGCGTTCGTCCTGGCCTCTCCCATGCTCATGCGCAACGACGTGCCGCTGCTGGGCCAGATCAGCTATTTGCAGGTGGCGCTGACAAGCGGCACGTCGATACTGCTGCGTGGTGATGCGCGGATCGGCCAGGGATCGAGCCGGTCTGAATATCTGTTCGCACGGTCTTTTGCCGGAGAAATACCACTCAAGGCAGAGGCCGGCGTTTTATTTTCCGAAGTTCGATCGGATTATTCATCGCTCGACATCGGTTTTACCGTGGCGGCGTGCTTTCTGGGCGCGCTCATTCTGGTGCTCGCGATCCAATACGCCCGCAAGGCTGACATTGTCGCATTCGATCTCGAGCGCGCTATCATCGCGGGGGAAATGAAGCCCTATTATCAGCCGGTCATCAACCTCAAGACCGGGAAGCTGACGGGGTGCGAGGTTCTCATTCGATGGGTGAAAAAAAACGGTGAGGTTATTCCGCCCGGCGCTTTTATCGACTACGCGGAAATGTCCGGCCTGGCCATTCCCATGACCCTGAGCCTGATGGAACAGGTCCGTTACGACCTTGAAGACATCTGCCGTGAGGTGCCGGATTTCAAGGTGTCGATCAATTTATTCGAGGGTCATTTCCGCGATGGTTCGATCGTGGAAGACGTCCAGTCTGTCTTTGAGGGCAGTGGCATTTCCTATCGTCAGCTCGTTTTCGAAATTACAGAGCGCAGGCCGCTTGACGATCGCAACGCCGCCAACAGGGTCATGACCGCGCTACACAAGCTCGGCGCGCGGATCGCCATGGATGACGCTGGCACCGGGCACTCCAATCTTGCCTATTTGCAGACGCTTGGCATCGACATCATCAAGATCGACAAAATTTTCGTTGAAATGATCAAGGACGCTACCCAGCCCGTGCCGGTGGTCGATGGGCTCATCTCGATGGCTCGTGAGCTCGACATCGAGATCATCGCCGAAGGGGTGGAAACCCAGGAGCAGGCGCTTTATCTGCGGTCCAAGAGCGTCGTTTTTGCGCAGGGCTACCTTTTCGCCCCTCCCATGAAATTGTCGTCGTTTCTTGTCCTGGCGAATGCTCTGCGGCCAGCCGGTCGGGAAAGCAATCTGGAGCCGGGTCTGGCCGCCTGAATCGGGGTTCTGCCGGTCGGGCCGCACGGCCAATTTCCTGCGTGCGGAAAAGTTAGCTCAGCAAGCCTTCCATTTTGTCGCGATTGGTGGCAGGTATCTCGCCGCTAATCCGAGGAGACGGCATGACGGAAGAACCGCGCGATCCGCAGAAGGCACTCAAAGAAGCCGCGCTGCATTTCCACCGATATCCAAAGCCGGGCAAGATCGAAATTGCCCCGACCAAGCCTTTGGCCAATCAACGCGATCTTGCGCTTGCCTATTCGCCCGGTGTGGCGGCGCCTTGTGAGGAAATCGCCGCGGATCCCGAAACGGCGGCGCTTTATACGTCGCGCGGCAATCTCGTGGCCGTTATTTCGAATGGGACCGCGGTGCTCGGGCTGGGCAATATCGGTGCGCTGGCATCCAAACCCGTGATGGAAGGCAAGGCGGTTCTGTTCAAGAAGTTTGCCGGTATCGATTCCATCGACATCGAGATTGACGAGCAGGATCCAAAAAAGTTCATCGAAACCGTTGCGCCGATGTGGCCCTCTTTCGGCGGCATCAATCTCGAAGACATCAAGGCTCCGGATTGTTTTGAAATCGAGGAAGCGCTGCGTGAGCGCATGCCGATCCCGGTTTTCCATGATGATCAGCATGGTACGGCCATTATTGTTGCGGCTGCTGTTCTCAATGGGCTCAGGATCGCCGGCAAGGACATTTCCAAGGTCAAGATTTGCACGTCCGGCGCGGGCGCCGCGGCTATCGCTTGCCTGAACATGCTGATGGCCGTTGGGGCCAAGCGGGAAAACATCTGGGTTGCCGACCGTGAGGGGCTGGTGACGACGCGGCGCGACAATTCGGTCGATCGCTGGCGTGGTGCCTTCGCCCAGGATAGCGACAAGACCTCGCTGGCCGAAGTGATGCAGGGGGCCGATATTTTCCTTGGACTTTCCGCTGCCGGTGCGCTCAAGCGGGAAATGCTCAAGGACATGGCGGAAAACCCGCTGATCCTTGCGCTGTCCAACCCGGTGCCGGAGATCATGCCCGAAATCGCTCAGGAAGAGCGTCCGGACGCCATGATCTGCACGGGGCGGTCCGATTATGCCAACCAGGTCAACAACGTCCTGTGCTTTCCGTTCATCTTCCGCGGGGCACTCGACGTCGGCGCGACCACGATCAACGAAGAAATGAAGGCCGCTGCCGCGCACGCCATCGCCAAGCTGGCGCATGAGCCGGTGCTCGAGTCGGTTCCGGGCGCGCCTTCCACGTTCGGCCGCGACTACCTCATTCCCAACCCGTTCGACCAGCGCCTCATCTTGCGTATTGCACCGGCTGTGGCCAAGGCTGCCATGGACACGGGTGTTGCGCGGCGCCCCGTTGCTGATTTCGACGCCTACAAGGACAGCCTCAATCGCTTCGTCTTCCGTTCGGGCATGGTGATGAAGCCGATGATCGAACGGGCGAAGGGTGCCGGCCAGCGGATCGCCTTTGCCGATGGCGAAGACGAGCGCGTATTGCGCGCCACGCAAGTGGTTCTCGAGGAAGAAATGGCACAGCCAATCCTTATCGGGCGGCCATTCGTTATCGAACAGCGCATCGAACGCTTCGGGCTGCAACTGACTCCAGGCAAGGATTTCGAGATCATCAATCCCGAAGACGATCCACGCTACAAGGAATATGTCGCTGAATTCCATTCGCTTGTCGGTCGTTCGGGCGTGACGCCCGACACGGCACGGACGATCGTGCGCACCAACACCACGATCATCGGGGCGCTTGCCGTCAAGCGCGGCGATGCCGATGGGCTGATATGCGGTCTTCAGGGGCGTTACATCAAGCACGTGCGCGATATCAAATCCGTCATCGGGCTGTCGGACGGCGTTTCGGACGTTTCGGCTCTTTCGATGCTCATTATGCCGCGCGGAGCGTTTTTCCTTGCCGATACCTATGTGAACATGGACCCCAGCGCTGACGAGATCGTATCGATCACGCTTCAGGCCCGCGACCACCTCAAGCGCTTCAATATTGAAGCCAAGGCAGCGCTGTTGAGCTATTCGAACTTTGGCTCGCGCGAGGGGGCGTCGTCAGACAAGATGAAAGCCGCCTATGACAAGCTCAAGCGCGTCGCGCCGGATCTCATCGTCGAAGGTGAAATGCAGGGCGATCTGGCGCTGAACCAGGGGCTGCGCGAGCGCTATATCCCCGACTCGGTCCTTAAGGGAGAGGCCAATCTGCTGGTGTTCCCGAACCTGGAAAGTGCGAATCTTTCCATGACCTTGCTCAAAGAACTCAACAACGCGCTTCCGGTCGGGCCGATCCTGATGGGAACGCGGAGCCCGGCGCATATTCTGGCGCCGTCGGTGACCAGCCGCGGGATCGTGAATATGACAGCGATCACCGCAAACGAAAGTCTGGCTCTTAAGGGCTGAAGAAAGGGGGCTGCAGGCCCCCCTTTTTTATTGGAACGCTGTTTCTGCAAAGGACCGCAGCTTGCGTGAATGCAGCCTTTCGACGGGCTGATTGCGCAGGATTTCCATTGCCTTGAGCCCGATGAGAAGGTGCCGGTTGACCTGAGTGCGATAGAAGTCCGAAGCCATGCCGGGCAGCTTGAGTTCGCCGTGCAGAGGCTTGTCTGAAACGCAGAGCAGGGTGCCGTAAGGCACGCGGAAGCGGAAACCATTGGCGGCAATGGTGGCGCTCTCCATGTCCAGTGCAATGGCGCGTGATTGTGACAGGCGGCGCGTGATCTCGCTCTGGTCGCGCAGCTCCCAGTTCCGGTTGTCGATGGTAAAGACCGTGCCGGTGCGCATGATGGCCTTGGTCTCCAGGCCTTCGAGGTGGGTCACCTCGGCTACGGCTTCCTGCAACGCAACCTGGATTTCGGCCAGGGCCGGTATGGGAACGGTCACTGGCAGATCGTCGTCGAGGACGTGATCCTCTCTGACATAGCCATGGGCGAGCACGTAATCGCCAAGGGACTGAGAGTTGCGCAGCCCGGCGCAGTGACCCAGCATCAGCCAGGCATGGGGGCGCAAAACGGCAATGTGGTCGGTGGCTGTCTTGGCGTTGGACGGGCCGACGCCGATGTTGATCATCGTGATGCCCCGGCCGTTGGGGGCGGTAAGGTGGTAGGCTGGCATCTGCGGCTGGCGGGTCGGAATGGTGCCATTCGTGCCTCCACCAAGCCGGGAGTTGGTGGTTATCACGTTGCCCGGCTCGACAAAGCTCTCATAGAATTCATGACCTTCGCTCATCCATTGATGGGCGAGACGGGTGAACTCCTCGATGTAGAACTGGTAGTTCGTAAAGATCACGAAGTTCTGGAAGTGATCGGGCACTGTGCCGGTATAGTGATTGAGCCGGTGCAGCGAATAATCGACGCGGGGCCCGGTGAAGGCGGCAAGCGGGTAGGGGCCGCCCGAAGGTGGAATGAAGGTGCCATTGGCGATCTCGTCGTCCATATGCGCCAGATCGGGCACGTCGAACAGATCGCGTAGCGGTACGCCGATATCGAGGAGGGTATCGCCTTCAACACGTTCCTTGGGATCGACGGCGAAATGGAGCGGAATGGGGGTTTCGGATTCTCCGACCTCGATCTCACCGCCATGGTTTTTGAGGATCAGCGACAGGTTTTCGATCAGGTATTTGTGAAAGAGCGCGGGCTGGGTCAGTGTCGTCTGATAGAGGCCCGGGCTGTGCAGAAAGCCATAGGCGAGACGCGAGTTGGCCTGTTGCTGGAAACTCGTTGAGAGGACTTGCACCTTGGGGTAATGGGCGCGGACCTTGCCAGGCGGCACCTGTCCCTTGGTGAGATTGAGCAGATGGTCGCGGATGAAGCTCGTGTTGCGGTCGTAGATTTCGCAGACATATTCCCAAGCCTTCACCGGGTCGGAGAAAGATTTGAGCGGTATGGCGGGTGGAGTGACGAGTTTCATGCGCAAGTCCTGTTCTTGTTTTTGGTTTTAACCCCAAGGCATGCCAGTTTCGGCTCCGCCGTGCAATGGGCCCTCATCCAAGCAGCATTTTATCACAGTTCGGTGATTGGGCCTTTTGTCGCCGCAATGGCACCCGATATTGGGTGTGTCTGCTGGACTGGCAAACGAGCCCATGCACTAGCGGACAAAAGCTTCCGCTGTAGTCCCCCAAGCCCTCAACAGCGCGGCGGAAGCGGTTATGGAGACCGCAGTCGTCCGCCCGGCGCTGCGGTCTCTTCTTATCTGGTGGGGTAGGTCGCCCGCATGTATTCGACCGACCGGCGAATGATCTCTTCGAGAACGCCAAGATCGATATCGGCCAACTTCTTTACGTAAAGACACGAAACGCCGGTTGAGTGCTTGCCCAGCTTCTCCATGAGAGAATCGTACTGGGCAAACCCCGGCATCACGTAGATCGTGAGATTGGCCTTCCGCGGCGAAAAGCCGGTGATGGGCCATTCGGCGGGCTTCTTGGTCGTGTTTACGTAGGTGTAGGTTCCGAAGCCGACAATGGAGGCCCCCCACATGACGGGCTCGGAACCGGTTATCCCGCGCATTATATCAACGACGGTCCAGCAGTCTTGCCGCTTCTGGTCGGGCTCAACCGCGTCGATGAATTGCGAGACCTTCTGGTCGGTTGGGCGAGTCTTGAGCTCTGACATGGAGCCTTTCTCCTATTTGAAGCTCACCAGCGTCTCGGGATTGGCTTCACCATCATACTGCGCATCGACGTCGTAGCGGATAAGCACGAACTGACCGTCATCGAAGGTCCATGTTCCCGCTGAAAAGGCATCGCCAAGGCCGCGCCAGAGGGCGTGGCTGGTGATTGTCTTTGTCTCGGGGTCGAATTCGGAATTAGTGAGCAACAACTGGCTGCCATAGCCGGTCATCGGCATTTCGAGAACCGCGCCTTCGAAATCGTCATTCTCATAGACAACATCGAACTGAGGCGTCGCAAAACCGACGGGGACCAGTCCCTCGTACTCGGTTTCAAGATAGTACATGTGATTGACGTTGTAGGCTCCCGAACCGCAGAAGAACCTGTAGAGCGTTGCGGTTTGCGGAGTGTCCGAATACTCGGTTTCCCAGCTCAGATTCCAACTCTCGTTCGGGTAATATTCCGCGGCGGCAGAGTCTTCGAGCCCATAGCACAATTGGGGAAAGCTCTGGGCAAAGCGTGCGAATGCGTCGCTTTCGGACAGTGGGCTTTCTTGTGCGGAGGCAATGGCAGGAACAGTGCCGGCAAGCAGTGCTGTCATTAAAAATAGAGTGGTTCGCATTGGTCGGCCCTTCAATGATCGTGAAACCAGAGTGCCGGAAAACGCTGTTTCCTCAAAGCAGGAAGTTGCCGTTGCGACACGATCCAAAGTTGTGCTAACCATCGAGTCGTTCGACAGGGGTGCTCCGTATCGCCGGGGCTGAGAGGACGGCGCAAAGCCATCTAACCCTAAAGCTGATCTGGATAATACCAGCGGAGCGAGGCGAAGATGAAGTGCGGCGCACAACTCTCCCTTTATGTCATGGCGGATGATTTCGTCCGCGTAATCCTGTCCTCCCTCGATGCAATGGCACCCTATCGGGATCGCTTGCGCATCGAGAGCGACGATATCTCGACGCTCATCGTCGGGCCGCCCGAGTTGATTTTTCCAACCATGCGCGAATTGTTCGTTGCCGCAGCGCGGAGCGGGCATCACGTGGCGATGCATGCCACCATCTCGCGCGGGTGTCCGGGAGAGCCGGACATGGACATCTGCGAACCCGGACAGCCGTCGGCCTTCGATGAAGACCTTGAAAGACGCAAGGCTCTGGCGGCGCAGGCTGTGAACGACGCGCCCTCGACCGGCCAGCGGGTTGCCGTGCAATTTTCGCTCTATCCGCTCGGCCCGGCCGATTACATGGACGAAATCTACGGCTGCATCGATTTCCTGAAAGCCTCGCCGGTGTTCGACAGGGCGAAGAACTATTGCACAAGGCTGGCTGGCGACGCCGGGCCGGTCTTTGAGGCTCTTTCGCAAGCCTGGCTCAGCTTTGGCGACCCGAATGCCCATGTCGCGATCGATCTGACCGCTTCGGCCAACAGCCCGTCCAAGGACGCCGCTGCGTGATCTTTCCGCGGGGCGCGGTCCCGCGGCGCTTTTTCCAACATCGTTATCAAAGGAGGACAGGACATGTCCGATTTCGCTTCGCAATCGTGGCGCTGGACGCTGCGCGAAACCCTTGTCGTTGCCGTTTTCGGCGCCGCGTTTGCCGTGCTTTATCTGGCCTGGGTTCAGGTCTGGCTGGTCAGTCAGGCGGTGTTCGGGCCAGTGACCATGGACGTCTTCATGGGGTTCTGGTTTTCCGCATCCATCGTTGCCGCCGCCGTCATACGCAAGCCCGGTGTTGCCCTGATGGCCGAGGTGCTGGCGGCAGGGATTGAAATCCTGCTCGGCAGTCCCGCGGGGCTGGGGTTGCTGATCGCCGCGGTGGTGCAGGGGTTGGGAGCCGAGCTGGTTTTTGCGGCGCTGGGCTGGAAGCATTATCGGCTGCCGGTTCTGATCGCTGCGGGGATGGGCGCTTCGGTCACGAGCTTTGTCTATAACTGGTTCCTGTTCGATTACGGCGCGCTCGAGCCCTGGCTGGTTGGTGCAATGTTTGTCGTCCGGCTTATCAGCGGGGCGGTACTGGCGGGTGTTCTTGGGCATCTGATCGTCGAGGCTCTCTATCGTACCGGTGTGCTCAGAGGGCTGCGCATCGATATCGAGCGCCGCGGCGCCGGACTTGTGGCGCAGGCAGCCCAATGAGCCCGGCGCAATGGGAGGGGGTATCGATCCGGTATCCCTTCGCCACCAGCGATGCTGTTGGTCCGGTCGATATCGCCATCGGGCATGGTGAAAGAGTTCTTGTGCTCGGGCCATCGGGGTCAGGCAAGTCCTCACTCATGCTTGCCCTGACGGGGCTGATCCCGAATGCCGTTCCGGCGAGCGTTGTGGGGCGGATCAAACTGAATGGTGTTGACGTTGCCAGCCGCAGCGCGGCGCAATGGGCCGATACCGTGGCGCAATATTTCCAGAATGCCGATGAAACATTGTGTGGCATGCGGGTGGGCGAGGAAATTGCGTTCGCGTTGGAAAACCGGGGGG
>SWCF01002406.1_pt1 | contig 86354 bp, 83 predicted proteins | sample 4690081 | NCBI WGS metagenome assembly SWCF01 (sample SAMN10267280, study PRJNA491770) | bioreactor metagenome | isolation source: DHS bioreactor inoculated with | place: Japan: off Shimokita Peninsula
GGGGGGTGACGAGGCGTTTCTGGTAAAAAAACAGGCCGACCGCGACGGCGAGGCCGAACAGGTCGGTGTACCACGTGCCTTCGATCATCGAGAGCGCGGCGACAAGCAGGACGATGCGCAAGATGACGCCGATGGTGCCAAAATAGTACCCTTGCACCGCAGCCGAGAGCAGATACATGCCCAGCAACGCAGTTGCCACGACGCGAGCGATGTCGATCCATTCCCCCTGCATGAGCAGTTCATGGCTGTAAAAGAACATGAACGGCACGATAAAGGCAGCCAGCCCGATCTTGAACGCTTCCACCGAGGTCTTCATGGGATCGGAGCCCGATAGCCCCGCACCCGCATACGCGGCCAGTGCCACGGGTGGGGTGATCGCCGACATCACGGCGTAGTAGAAGACGAAGAAGTGGGCGACGAGGACCGGAATTCCAAGCTGGATGAGGCCCGGCGCAACCACGGCGGCGGCCACGGCGTAGGCGGCGGTGGTGGGCATGCCCATGCCGAGGATGATCGAGATGCACATGGCAAAGAACAGCGCGATCAGCTGGTTCTGTTCGGCGATGCCGAGCAGGAGCGAGGAGAAACGCGCCCCCACGCCAGTCAATGCAATCACGCCGACGATGATACCGGCGGCGGCACACACGGCGACGAGCTGGATGCTCATCTTGGCGCCCAATTCTAGCGCCTTGAGGACCGCGGTTGGCCCCATGCGATAGGGCGTGAGCCAGGAGACGACAGCTGCCGAGGCCATGGCCACAGTACCCGCGCGGATCACCGAATAGCCGGCGAACAGCGTATAGATCAGGATGATGATGGGCAGGAACAGAAAGGCCTGTTTGGCCAACACCTTGAACTTTGGCAGTTCGGACTTGGGCAGCCCTTTCATGCCCAGCTTTGTGGCCTGCAGATCGATCATGAAATAGACCGACACGAAATAGAGCAAGGCCGGGATGATCGCGGCGATGACGATCTCGGTGTAGGGAATGCCGGTCACTTCGGCCATGATGAAGGCGCCGGCGCCCATGATCGGGGGCAGGATCTGGCCGCCCGAGGAAGCCGTCGCTTCAATCGCCGCTGCGCTCTTTGCCGGATAGCCGACCTTTTTCATCAGCGGGATGGTGAGCGAACCGGTCGCCACGACGTTACCCGCCGAGGTGCCGTTGATCATGCCCATAAGACCGGATGCGAACACAGCCACTTTGGCCGGGCCGCCGCGCAGATTGCCCGCTGCAGCAAAGGCGAAGTTGACGAAATAATCGCCGACGCGGGAGGCCTGCAGAAAGGCGGCGAAGACGATGAACAGGATGATGTAGGTCGAAGAGACCGCGATCGGATCACCCAGAATGCCCTGGTCGGTGAAGATGTAGGTGAAGAACCGCTCGGCCGTGTAGCCGCGATGGGTCAGGAACCCGGGCAGCCAGGGGCCGACGAAGGAATAGGCGATGAAAACGCCCGCGATGATGACCAGAGCCAGTCCGGCTACCCGACGGGTCAACTCGAGGATCAGGATCACCCCGACGAGCGCCGCATAGAAATCGGCGGTCTGGGCCATGCCCGTGCCGGCGCGAAGGCGCAGGGCGCCGACGTTAAATATGATGTAGCCGAACATGGCGAGCGCGGCGATGCCCAGCAGCCAGTCGGCCGGATGAACACGCTCGCGGTTGCGGTCCGAAAACAACCAGCCCGCGGCGACGGAGGCAACCGTGCCGATCAGAAGCGGCAGGCCGTAGGAGCCGAACACGAAGGCGTCGGGCAGGGGCGCAAAACCGAACCACCGGCCCGCCCAGGCATAGGCGACCATGACGGCCCCATAGAGGGTGCCGGCCGCGGCGATGGCGATCAGTCCCCATTCGATGGGGCTGTGGCTGCGGGCCGTGATGGGCGCGTCGGGATTGAGGGTCAGGGCCGAATAGGTCAAAAAGCCGATGAACAGGCCGCCGGTCACGTGGACCATGCGGTAGGTCCATGGCTCAAGCGGCGAAATGTTCATCACATAGATATGAAAGACCGTATAGGCGATGGCCATCACCGTCACGGCCAGGCCGATCCTGCCCGCAAGGCTGCGCTGGTTGGTGGCGAGGGGCTCCTCGTCGGTCCCCTGTGCGATCATCGGACCGGCATCATTTTCCGGTACGGACTTGTCCTGAGACATTGAACTTTCCTCCCGCGGGCCGCTTAAGCCCCGGATAGCGCATAGCATGCGCTTCAATTGGCTTTCCTGCAAACAGGCGGATGGCGGTAAAGACCGTCATCCGCCCGATTGCCCTTCAGATGGTTGGCGTTAGCCGCGCAGATCGTCCGGAATTTCGATGCCGATTTCCTCGTAATACCGGACGGCGCCCGGATGGAACGGCATGAAGGTGTTCTTGTCGACGTTATCGGTTGTGGTTTCCGCGGCCGCCGAGTGGATTTGCACCATGCGCTCGGTGTTTTCCATCACCAGCTTGGTGATCTCGTATGCCAGGCTTTCGGGCATGGACTCGCTTGCGATGGCGAAGTTCCACATTGCAACGGTCGGGCTTTCTTCGGGGAAGCCCTCGTAGAGACCGCCCGGGGCATCAAACGCGGCCATTTCCGGCATCTGCGTCAGGATCTGACCCCGCTGTTCTTCGGTGAAGCCGAAGATGTTGACGTCGTTTTCTGCAGCGATCTGGGCGAAGGCGGCAATCGGCACGCCGGCAGCAAAGGCAAACGCGTCGATCAGGCCGTCCTTGAGCTGGCTGACCGCATCATTGGCGCCCGAATAGCTGATCTCGGGCGAGACGCCCAGGATCTCGAAATAGCGCGGCCAGTAGGTGGCTGCAGTGCCGCCAGCCGGGCCGACTGAAACGCGCTTGCCGTCGAAATCGGCTACCGATTCAATGCCCGAGGAGGCCAGCGTTACGACCTGGAAGGGCGTCTGATACATCGGGAACAGGGCGCGCAGGCTCTTGTGCTCGACGCCGGGAGCGAGTTCTGAAACGCCGGTCCAGGCTTCATAGGCCGGGCCCATGGTGACAAGACCCATGATGTGGTCGCCGGTCTCAATCAGTGTCGAGTTCTGAACCGGGCCGCCAGTCACTTCACCCGAAGCGTTGACGCCGAGTTCCTGAGTGATCAGACCGCCAAGGCCGGTACCGTAGATAAAGTATGTGCCGCCCTGGCTGGCAGTACCGATCGTCATGCTCGCGGGCCAATCGGACCGATCATCCTGAGCAATGGCCGGAGTGGCGGCGAGCAGGGTTGCTGCCGCAAGAGCGGCAAGAGTGGTAAAACGCATAGCGTTCCTCCCGTGGGGTTACCTCTTTGGGTTCATTCCTCACCGGGCGCGTAACGTCCTCCGCATCGCCCGGCGGTGAACCATGAGGGCCGCAACGGGTGCTCCTGCGCAAGCGGCCCCGGACGTGCTCGTCATACTTTTTTCATATTTTCGAAAGGGCGTGGGTGGAAACGGTAACATTGGGCCCGTCCGGTGTGTGGAATCCCCCACACGTCAGGACCGGTCAGTCAGCTTCGGCCTCGCTGGGCAGGTAGCGGCCGCGCTCCAACCCGTACTTCTGCATCTTTTCATAGAGCGATTTGCGCGACAGCCCGAGCGATTCATAGACCGGCTTGAGGCTTCCGGCGTGGGCGATCAGAGCGCTTTCTATGACGCCGCGCTCGAACTCGGCCACCCGGTCGGCCAGTCTCGAATCGCCTTCAGGCCCGTCATTGGCCGTTTCGACAAAAGGCAGACCCAGATCGAGGATGTAGCGATCGGCGGCGTTGCGCAGTTCGCGCACATTGCCGGGCCAATGGCGTTCGCTCAGCGCCGTCAGAACCTGCGGCGGTACCGTGGTCGGATCACGCCGGTAGCGCGCCGCCGCCTCGGTCAGAAGTTGCATGAAAAGCAGGGGAATATCCTCGCGCCGCTGAGAAAGCGGAGGGATTTCCAGAGTTATGACATTGAGCCGGTAAAGCAGATCGGACCGGAACGTGCCCTCCGCCACATTGGCTTCGAGCGGGGTTTTCGAGGTAGCTATGAACCGCACATCAAGCGGCAGGCCATCATTGGAGCCCAGCCGGGTTATCGTTCGCTCCTGGATGACCCGGAGCAGTTTGCCCTGCACGTCCATGGGCATCGAGCCGATTTCATCGAGCAGGATCGTGCCGCCCTGGGCCAATTCGAACTTGCCGAACCGGGCCCGCATGGCGCCCGGAAACGCCCCGATCTCATGGCCGAACAATTCGCTTTCGATGAGATTGGCCGGGAGCGCAGCGCAGTTGATTGCGACATAGGGCTTGCTCGATCGGTGGGACAGATCATGCAGCGCCCGGGCTGTCACTTCCTTGCCCGATCCGGTATCGCCGACGATCAGGACGTCAGTATCGGTCGGGCCGATGGTGCGCAGCTTGCGCCGCAGTTCCACCATGGCGTTGGATCTGCCCAGAAGCCGCTGTTCGAGATCGTCGCTCTGCCCGGCGGCAGCGCGCAGCACGCGGTTTTCCAGAACCAGCTTGCGGTACTCGAGGGCGCGCGCGGCGATTTCGGCCAGCTGGCTGGTGACGAACGGCTTTTCGATGAAATCATAGGCGCCTTCGCGCATGGCGCGGACCGCAAGTTGAACGTCGCCGTGACCCGTGATCAGAATGACCGGTATGTCGCGGTCGAGTTCGTGCAACCGGTTCATCAATGTCAGGCCATCAATGCCCGGCATGCGAATATCGGTAATCACGATGCCCTTGAAGCCGAAGCCGGCAAAATGGGTGGCCTGTTCAGCCGATGCGAAATCGATGACCTCGAAGCCCGCCAGCTCCAGTGCCTGGGCGGTCGAATGACGCAATTCGTTTTCGTCATCGACGAGGATGATCTTTTCCCCGCTCATTGCGCCGCTTCCGTTAGGGCCCGGGTTTGAGCGTACCGGAGTTCGATGGTGAACAGCGCACCGCCCTCGGGGTGGTTTTCGACGCGCAGCTCGCCGCCGAAATCCTTGATGATGTTATAGGAAATCGAAAGCCCAAGCCCCAGTCCCTTGCCAACCCCCTTGGTGGAAAAGAACGGATCGAAGATGCGTTGGGCCAGACCCGGAGCTATGCCGGGGCCGCGGTCGCGGATGGTGACAACGGCACGCTCCTCGGCGCGCCTTGCGACAAGATCGATGCGTCGGTCGGTTCCGGTTTCGGCGGCGTCGATGGCATTGGTGAGGATGTTGACCAGAACCTGCTGGAGGCGGATCGGACCCCCGATGATGGTGAGCGGGCCATCTTCGATGTCGATGAACAGTTCCACACCAGCCGATTTCAAGCGCCAGTCGATCAATTCGACCGTGTCGCCGATCACCAGATCGAGCGGTACGTTTGTGAGCTTCTGGTTCGGCTTGCGCGCGAAATTGCGCAGATGGCGCGAAATGGAATTCATGCGGTCGATCAGCCCGGAAATGCGCCCGACATTGGCGCGCGCATCCTCGATTCTGCCCCGGTCGATCAGTACGAGCGCGTTATCGGCGTAGTTGCGGGCGGCCGAGAGCGGCTGGTTGAATTCGTGCGAAAGCGCGGCGGACATCTGGCCTAGCGCCGCTAGCTTTCCAGCCTGGACGAGATCGGACTGGGTCTTGCGCAGCATTTGTTCGGTCACCCGGCGCTCGGCCACTTCCTCTTCGAGCTTGATATTGACGCTGGCGAGTTCGGCTGTGCGCTCTACGACGCGGCGCTCGAGCATTTCCTTTGCCTCGCGCTGAAGGTGCATGCGCTCACGCAGACGGGCGCGCCGCTGGGCATAGATCGTACCGGCCAACGTGCCCAGCGCAATTGCGAGCAAGGCGATTATGGTGGCGGTGAGCGCCTGGGCGCGGGCCGAGGCGGTGTCGAGCATGACGCTGACCGTCCAATTGGCCTCGGGCATGGATTCGGACACCACGAGATATTCGCTGGCCGTCTCCTCGCGCTCGATACTGATCAGCCGATGGCTTTCATCGCCGGTTTCGCGGAACGGCAATTCGGCCAGTTCGGCATTGGCATAGCGCCGCGTTTCATCGGTCCGGGCCAGCCGCTCGGGGGTGAGCGGCAGCATGGAATTGTAAAGCAGGTCGGCCCGGCTCGACATGAATATAATGCCTTCGGGGTCGGTCACGACGATGAGGTAGTCGCCGCCGCGCCAGGTCTCCTCAATGGAATCGACGTCGACCTTGACCGCCACGACGCCCCTGAACTCCCCATCGACCAGAACCGGCGCGCCGAAATAATAGCCCCGCTTGAACGATGTGGTGCCAAGGCCAAAGAATCGACCCTCTCCGCCGTCGATAGCGTCGTAGAAATAGGGGCGATACTGGAAGTTTTCGCCGACGAAGGGCGCTTCGCTGTCGTAATTCGAGGCGACGATTGTCGTGCCATCCTCTCCCATCACGTAGATGTCGGACGATTCGAACTGGGTGTTGATCTGTTTGAGATAGGCGTTGACGTCCGCAACCAGGTCCTGATTGCCAGGATCGGCGACTACCGCCTTGATGTCATCAAAATCGGCAATAACCCTGGGCAGACTCTCGTAACGCTCCATGTGCCCGCGCAAAACGGCCACGGCGAGACGCAGTGTATTATTGCCGCGCGCGTGGGCTTCGTCAAAATAGAGCCGGTTGGCGTAGCCGCTGCCCCACAAGGCGACCGCCGCCATGGCAAGCACGGCAAAACCTGCCGCAGCGATCCAGCGGCGGGGCAGGGGCCGATGAAGCGGCGCACTTATGGTTTGAGCAAGGGTCATGGCGCCATAGTAATGGCGGCATGAAGTTTTCGAAACAATTTCTTGGGTCGGGGGTTCTCCCCACTCGGTTTATGACTGGAAGGGTTGAGCTTATGGCGCTTGGACGATGGACGCGAAGGATTGCGGCTGGGCTGCTGCTCGGAACGACGGCCACCCCGCTTGCCGCTCAAACGCCGGAGCCGCCGATCTGGGTCGTCGAGGACGAGAATTCGACCATCTACATGATCGGCACCGTCCACATGATGCGCGACGGGGTGGATTGGGAAAGCCCCCAACTGGCCGAAATCCTCGAAAAGGCCGACAGCGTCTGGCTCGAACTCGACAGTTTCGAGCCGCCGGCCGATCTGTTTGGGCTGATCATGACGTCCGGCATGTCGCCCGATCGCCCGTTGTCTTCATTGCTCAATGAAGAGGAGATGGCGGGACTTCAGATCATTCTGGACGAGCACGGAGTTCCGCTCGAAAGCTTCGATGGATTGCGTCCCTGGTATGCCTATCTGCAGATTTCCGCGCTGATGCTGGTCGAGGCAGGGTTTGACCCCGCAGGTGGCATCGACATGCACATCAAGGCCCGCGCCGACGAATTGGGCACGCCCGTGGAGGGGTTCGAAACGTTCGAAGACCAGTTCGAAACCCTGTCGGGCATGGATGAGGCGGTGCAACTGGATGTGCTGCGTCAGACCATCATCGAATACGAGGATGCCAAGACCGAACTCGTCGGTGAACTCGAGAGCTGGATCGATGGCGACCTCTCAACACTCGAGAGGGAGACTGCGGAAATCGCCGAAGAACTCGAAGGGTTCTATGACGTGCTGTTCGTTGAGCGCAATCACGGCTTTGTCGATGGGATCGAGGACATCCTCGCCGGCGAGGGTACCACGCTGGTCGCCGTCGGGCTGGGCCATTACGTGGGCCCGGATTCCATTCCGGAAATACTGGAAGAGCGGGGCTATACCGTCGAGCGGCGCTAGCTGAGCGCCGCAGCGGCCTCATCGACGATTTCGTCGATCGACAATGCGACATCGATTGTTATGCCGCGCTCTTGCGGTCCGAACTGCTCGAGGGTCGCAAATTGGCTGTCGAGCAGGGCAGGTGGCATGAAATGGCCGGGACGATTGGCCTGGCGTTGGGCAATGACCGATTTGTCTCCGTGCAGCAGCACGAAGGCGATGGGCTCTTCGGCGCGGTTCCTGAGGCAATCGCGATAGGACCGACGCAGGGCTGAGCAGGCGCACACGACGCGACCATTGGTGTCGGCGGTGTTGCGCATTGCATCTGCGACGATCTCCAGCCAGGGCCAGCGATCGGTATCCTCGAGCGGGCGGCCGCCTCGCATCTTTTCGACGTTGGCCCGCGGATGGAGGTTGTCGGCGTCGATGAAGGGCACTTCCAGCCGTTTGGCCAATTCCTCTCCGATTGTCGATTTTCCGGCGCCCGATACACCCATGACGATTATGAGACGGGGCTGGGCGGGGGAAGAAGACGACATGGGCATCCGGATGCTGCTGGCTCGAGATTTCTTACCTGCCACGACCGCGCCCGCGCTGCAATCGGTTGCAGTCGATTGATGCATCGGGGTGACAGCAAGGGGGAGCGATGCATTTCGGCATGCCGGCACAACTTGCCCCCGCCCGCGTCGAGGGCTAGAGACAATGACTATAGAACTAAAGTTGAGAGGCTTTGTGCATGGAAGAGGCAGATATCGGCCTGATCGGGCTCGGGGTGATGGGCGAAAATCTCGCCCTCAATATTGCCGATAACGGCTACAAGGTGGCCGTTTACAACCGCACTGCGGACAAGGTGGATGCGTTTCTGGCCAATGCCGGAGATCTCAAATCCAACGTGATGGGCAGCGGCGAGCTCGCGACATTCATTTCCATGCTCAAGCGGCCGCGTTCGGTCATCATCATGGTCAAGGCCGGCGATCCGGTCGATCAGGTGATTGCTGAACTCAAGCCACTGCTTGAAGAGGGCGATGTCATCATCGACGCCGGCAACGCCAATTACCATGACACCGTACGCCGCTTTTCGGAACTCGATGGCACGGGCATCGGCTTTCTGGGCATCGGGGTGTCGGGCGGCGAAGAGGGTGCGCGCCATGGCCCATCGATCATGGTCGGCGGCTCGGAAGCCCAGTGGAAAAACGCCGAGGCGGTACTGACCGCCATTTCGGCCAAATTCAACGGCGAAGCGTGCTGTGCCTATCTGGGCACCGGCGGCGCCGGCCATTTCGTCAAGACCATCCATAACGGTATCGAATATGCCGATATGCAGATGATCGCCGAGATCTACGGCATCATGCGCGACGGGCTGGGCATGAGCCCGGAGGACTGTGCCAAGGTGTTCAAGGAGTGGGACAAGGGGCCGCTCGACAGCTACCTGATCGAAATCACCGGCCATGTGCTTGACGCCGTGGACGATGAGTCCGGCAAGCCACTGGTCGAAGTGATCCTTGATGCTGCCGGCCAGAAAGGCACGGGCCGCTGGTCGGCCATCGAAGCACTCAATCTGGGCGTTTCGGCCACGACCATCGAGGGCGCGGTTGCCGCGCGGTCGATTTCGGCCATGAAGGGCGAGCGGGTCCGGGGCGAGGAAATCTACGGCGCCGGGGTAAAAGGCAACGCGACCATTTCGCTCGAGGCGCTGGAAAAGGCGCTGCTGGCCGGCAAGATCGCTGCGTATGCGCAGGGCTTTGCCGTCATGGCCAAGGCGTCAGAGGAAAATGGCTGGAACCTGCCGCTGGCGACCATTGCCAAGATCTGGCGGGCCGGCTGCATCATCCGTTCGCGGTTCCTCGATCAGATTTCCCAGGCCTTCGACAGCGGCGGGGCGGCCAATCTTTTGACCCAGCCGGCCTTCATCGACATGATGAAGGACAGCAACGGCGCGCTCCGTGCGGTGGTCGCCACCTGCGCAATCAACGAATTGCCCGCGCCGTGCCTCTCATCGGCTCTGGCCTATTTCGATGCCTATCGGCAGGCGAGGGGAACGACCAACCTTACCCAGGGCCAGCGCGACTTCTTCGGGGCGCACGGGTTCAAGCGCTTGGACAAGGATGGTGACTTCCACCACACCTGGCCGAGCCTGATCGGCTAGAGCGTGTCCCGATAAGGTGGATTCCACTTTGTCGGTTCGGACACGCGACAAAAGGGACTAGTGAACGAAAGGTCGGGGGAAACCCCGGCCTTATTTGTTTGCAGGCCGTGCGCTGGTGGTTTCGCCGTTTTCGACCCCATTGCCGTTCTCGTCCTCGGGAAGCTCGGTCTCGGGCGGATTGACGGCCTGGCCGCTCGGTTGCGCATAGCGCGGCTTTTCGCGCGCTTCATCGTAGGGCCGGTGCGAAAGATCGTACCTGATGGCGGCGTAGATGAAGAGTGCCATGGCAGCGGCAATGATCAGCCCGGCCGCAAAAAACGGCGCACCGGGGAAGGTAATCGGGCGCAGATCATTGGTGGTAAAAAAGGAGAACATCTGGGTCGCAACAAGCGGCGCGATGATGGCGGTCAACGAATTTGAGGCATTGACCGCACCTTGAAGCTCGCCCTGTTGATTGGAGCGCGCATTGTTGGCCAGAAGCCCGGTCAGGGCAGGGGCCGCGATGCCCGAAAAGGCACCGATCACAAGAAATGTCCACAGGCCCAATTCCGTGTGGATCAACGAGACGCCGATAAAGGCGACCATTGCCAGCGTCAGTCCGATGAGCACCGTGGCCGTGACCCCGAGATAACGGGTGGAAAATCCGACCAGAAGCGCCTGGCTCAGCGCGAACAGGATGCCGAATATGGCCAGCGAGCGCCCGACCTGGGATGGTCCCCAGTCGAATTGCTCGATGGTGAAGAAGTTCCAGACGTTGGGATAGGTCTGTCCGGCCAGTGAAAACAGGAACACGCAGCCGAGCAGGACGAAGATCACCGGCGTATGCCGGAACGCCCAGAGCGCGCCAAAGGGATTGGCCCGCTTCCAGTTAAAACGGCGGCGCCGGAATTTCGACAGGCTCTCGGGCAGGACAAAAAACCCGAACACCACGTTGGCGGCAGCCAGCGCCGAGGCGAGATAGAATGGCGCACGGGGGCCGAATTCGCCCAACTCGCCGCCGATCACCGGACCGACGATGAAGCCCAACCCGAAGGCCGCCCCTATCAGCCCGAAGCGCTGGGAGCGCTTTTCCTTGGGCGTAATATCGGCGACATAGGCGGTTGCTGTGCCCATCGCCGCGCCGCAGATGCCCGAGAGCACGCGGCCGACGAACAGCCAGACGAGCGTGGGCGCCCAGGCCATAATGAGATAATCGAGCGACAGGCCAACCAGCGAGAGGAGCAGGATGGGCCGACGTCCCCATCTGTCGGACAGATTGCCCAGAATTGGGGAAAAGATGAACTGCATCGACGCATAAACAAAGATCAGGTAGCCGCCGATCTTGGCTGCATCCGTTATCGCTTCATGCGAAAGCTCAACGATCAGCCCTGGAAGCACCGGCAGTATGATGCCCAGTCCCACGATGTCGAGAAACACCGTGAGAAGGATGAATAGAAGTGTCAGCCTGGACTGGGGATTAACGCGCATGGATTTTGCTGCGGCCTTTGGACAAGCATTCAGTTGGCATATAGGCGGGGGGAAAGGCAAGAACCAACGGGGCGGTTCCGGATCCTCCCATCAACTCTTTTCCGATTGGATGGCATCATACCCGTAAAGCCAGTCCAAACGCTTGAAATGTCCCTCGGGCCCTTCGCTTCTGATGACCGCGTTACGGGCCAGCGAGAAGGGAAAGCCCATATGAAAGATTTTCCCGTTGCTGGCGGAAACCTCCTGCACCCGCTTCACCCGATCCTGACGGAGCGTTGCAAAGCGGGAAAAGGCGTGTTCGGCGCTCGGCGAGGCGGCAAGCAGGGGCGCAAGAACCGCGGCATCCTCGATGCCCATCGCTGCGCCCTGCGCCTGGAACGGCAGCATGGCATGAGCGGCATCGCCGATCAGCCCGATGGGACCCTTGTGCCAGACGGGCGTTTCCACACTCGATAGGACCCATGGCGTCCAGCCCTCGCCCACTGATTCCAGAATATGGGCCAACCTGCTGTCTTTGCGCGGGTTTACCCGCGGCGCGCGTTGGTCGAGAACAGAAAGGTCTCGCTCATCTTCCTGCGTGAACAGGGCCAGATTGACCGCGTTGCGGTGCGGCAGGGGATAGACCACGAGATGAAAATGGGGATTGAGCAGCAAGCTGGTGCGGCCAAGGTCGAGCACGCCGGACAACGCTTCGGGCGCGACCAGTGCCCGCCACGCAACCTTGCCGGTATATCGGGCATCCGGCCCGCCAAGGTAGCGCGTTCTGGTGACCGAGCGCACCCCATCGGCGCCAACGAAGGCGAAGGGTTTTGCCTTGCGTTGTTTCCCATCCGGCTCCTGCGCGCTGACGGTCAGGCCACCGCCCGAGCCATCCAGGGTGAAATCGGCGACGGAAAACACGATGTCGATATTGGCGAACCGTCTTGCGGCGCCATGGAGCACGTCGAGCAGATCGGCCCTGTGCATCACCGCATAGGGCGCGCCGAAGCGCTTTTCGATGGCCTTGCCCAGCGTCAGGGTCTGAAGCGGCTTTTCCCGTCCATCGGGAAAGATTTCGATGCCCTTGGGGGTGAAGCTCTTTTGGGCTATCGCTTCGGAAAGCCCCAGATTGTCGAGCACTTTCCGGGCGTTGGCGCTGATCTGAAGCCCGGCGCCGAATTCGGAAGCCGAGTCATTGCGCTCGAGCACCACCACATGCAGGCCGAATTTGGCCAGTGCAAGCGCAAGGGTCAGTCCGGCAATGCCTGCACCGGCGATGTAGATTGTGCGAGGGGCGCCCACGGTGCCAGACGCGCGTCAGGCGTGTTCAACCTCGAACACCGCGCTGGGCGGGTTGGCCGCGCCATGGGGAAGGGCGGGGCTGAAGACGTAGAGCGTCGAGCAATAGGGGCAGACGATCTCGGTGTCGTGACCCATATCGAGGAAGACATGGGGGTGGTCAAAAGGCGGCTTCGCGCCGACGCACTGGAATTCCTTGGCGCCGATCTCAATGCGGGCCAATCCTTCGGAATTGTGGAAGTGAGGGGTTCCGTGCTGTGCCATGAAAGCGACCATCCGGCTGAGCTTGTTTGAATTGGCGCGGACCATACCGATTTGGGCCGGTCATGGCCAGAGGCATGTTGGCGCGGTTGGCGGGCTTTGCGTGGCTTGCTAAAGGTTAAGAAAATCGACGAGTCGAAAGAATCCCTTATGCCGGTTTTCCAATCTGAAGGTTTCACTCTTGCCTATGATGTTCATGGCGAGGGCAAGCCCGTTGTGGCCGTCCATGGCTTTGCCTCGAATGGAAACGTCAACTGGGTGGCAACCGGTTGGGTCGATGAACTGACCAAGGCGGGTTATCAGGTCATCACCCTGGACAATCGCGGCCACGGCGCGTCGGAAAAGATCTATGACCCCTCGGTCTATGGCGCCGCCGACATGGCGCGGGATGTGGCCAATCTCATCGATCATCTGGAGTTCGAGAAGGCCGCGCTCATCGGCTATTCCATGGGCGCGCGGATCAGCGCATTTGTGTGCATCCGGAACCGCGAAAAGGTCGCCTGCGCGATTTTCGGAGGCCTTGGCGGCAACATGGTGCGACCCATGCTCGACAGCGACGAGATCATTGCCGGGCTCAACGCGCCGACGCTGGCCGAAGTGACCCATAAGACCGGGCGGCAATTTCGCATTTTTGCAGAACACACAAAAAGCGACCTGAAGGCGCTTTCGGCCTGCATGGCGGGTTCGCGCACGCGGATATCCGAAGAGCAGATCCGGCAGATCGCGGTGCCTGTTCTCGTTGCCGTGGGCAGCGAGGACGAGGTGGGCGGCGATCCGGAAATGCTTGCCGGATTGATGCCGCATGGGGAGGCGCTGACCATCGAACGCCGCGACCACATGCGGGCAACGGGGGACCCGCAGTTCAAGCGTGGCGCGCTGGAATTTCTGGCGCGGGTTTATCCGGCATAAGGCAAAAGTGAACCAATTTGCCTCGGAAGCCTTTGTTTGAGACAATGGGTTCGCCTATATGTGGCAATCTGAAAAAATCGCAGAGTGCGGAGAAAGTCATGTCCTCGAGCGCCAAGAAGCCCGGCAACATCAAGGCCGTCGATCCCATATGGGATGCGATGACGGCTGAGGCCGAGCGTATCTGCGCTGACGAACCCTTCCTTACGCAACTGGCAATTTCGAGCGTTCTCAACCATTCGAGCTTCGAATCGGCGCTGGCCCATCGGCTGGCGGCACGGCTCGATCACTCGGACGTTCCGGCCGATTTGGTCCGGCAGGCGTTCGACGAAATGCTTGAGGATCATCCCGAGATCACCGCTTCGGCGCGTGCCGATCTGGCGGCGACCATGGAGCGAGACCCGGCCTGCCATCGGGTGATCGAACCCTTTTTGTTCTTCAAGGGCTTTCAGGCCATCCAGACGCATCGCTTTGCGCATGCGCTTTGGGGTGCGGGGCGGCGTGACTTCGCGCTTTATCTCCAGAGCCGGTCCAGCCAGGTGTTCCAGACCGATATCAATCCTGCGGCACGGATCGGCAAGGGAATCATGCTCGATCACGCGACGGGGTTTGTCGTGGGCGAGACCGCAGTGATCGGCGATCACGTGTCGATCCTGCATTCGGTGACGCTTGGCGGTACCGGCAAGGCCGATCAGGACCGCCATCCCAAGATCGGCAACGGCGTTCTGATCGGGGCAGGGGCCAAGATTTTGGGCAATATCAAGGTGGGCGATTGCTCGCGCGTCGCTGCCGGATCCGTCGTACTCAAGGAAGTGCCCCCACGCACTACGGTTGCCGGTGTTCCCGCCAAGGTGGTGGGCGAAGCCGGGTGCAACCAGCCGGCGACTGTCATGGACCAGATCGTCATGGTATCGCGCGACTGATAGCGGGCGCAGCGGGGGAAAAATCATCCCCGTTCTTGCGTTCCGGGCCGCAATGGCTAAAGTCGCGCCGACCTCGAAATGATTGTAATCGATAGCGTTCCCGGCGGCGGGCACTGGTTTCGCCGAGCGATAGCGCACAACGGAGATTTTTTGTGAAGCACGAAGAAATCATCAAACTGCAGAAGTATCTGCAACACAAGTTCGGCAACCGCTCCATCGATGTTCGCCCCCGCCCCAAGCAGGACGACTCGGTCGAACTGTATCTGGGCGATGAGTTTATCGGGCTGATCTATCTCGACGAGGATGAAGGCGAGCGCTCCTATATGGTGCAGATTTCCATTCTCGATATCGATCTCGACGAAGTCAGCTAATACGCTGAGAACACATGTGGAATTTTGGAAAGGCTCTCCACTTGGGGAGCCTTTTTGCTTTTCGGCCGTTAGCTGTGCATGCTTTCCCGATGGGGGATTGTTTGTGGGCTAAGAGAGGGAGGCTCCCATGGAAGCCTGGGCCGAACGGTTGGGTCTGAGGACAGACCCGACCATCTTTTTCGTTTCGGCGGGACTTACCGTCGTGTTTGTACTGCTGCTGGTCGTCGTTCCCGAACCGATCGGCGGCTTCTTTGAAGTGACCCGCGCCTGGATCGTCACCAATCTGGGTTGGTTTTTCATCATCGGCGTCAATGCCTGGCTGGGCTTTCTGATCTGGGCTGCCGTCAGCCGGCACGGCCATATCAAGCTCGGGCCCCGCGACAGTACCCCTGATTATTCCAATCTTTCCTGGTTCACCATGCTGTTTGCCGGCGGCATCGGCACTGTGCTGATGTTCTGGGGTGTGGCCGAGCCGATCAGCCACTTTTCCAGCCCGCCGCTGGCGGGCGTAGAGCCGTTCACCGAACAGGCCGCCAAGGACGCCATCTCGATATCGATCTATCATCTGGGGCTGCACACCTGGACGATCTTTACTCTGCCGGGGCTGGCGTTCGGCTATTTCATCAATCGCTATAACCTTCCGGTGCGGGTCAGCTCGGTATTTTATCCTCTGCTCAAGGAGGGCATTCATGGCCCCATAGGCAAGGCAATCGACATCGCGTCGATTCTGGGCACTCTGTTTGGCGTGGCGGTCTCGCTTGGCCTTGGCGCCTCTCAGATCTCGGCCGGAATCTCCGCGTTGACCGGCCTTGCGGACGATGTGCCGCTCACGGTGGGGATACTTGCCGTGTTGACCGCCGTCGCTGTCGTTTCCATCGTTGCCGGTCTCGACAAGGGGGTGAAATTTCTCTCCAACCTCAACATCGGCATGGCTGTCGGTCTTATGGTCTTTGTGTTGGTGACCGGCTCAACCCTGTTTTTGTTGCGGGCAATCGTTGAGACCTTCGGGCTCTATTTTTACAATCTGCCCAGGCTGGCCTTCTGGAACGACATGCTGGCCAACATCAACCCCACCAACGATCCATGGGGCTGGCAGGGGGATTGGACAGTCTTTTATTGGGCATGGACGGTAACCTGGTCGCCGTTCATCGGCCTGTTCGTGGCCCGGATTTCCCGCGGGCGCACGATCCGGGAATTCGTGTTCGGTGTCCTTTTGGCGCCGTCTCTGTTTACCCTGATCTGGTTCGCAATCTTTGGCTGGCAGGCGATGGAAATCGATGGCATCGGGTTGGCCCTGCGCGACCAGATGGGGCCGGCGGCTGGTCAGCTGAGCCAGGCGGTCAGCGACTCGGTGCCGCTCGCCATGTTCGCCTTCTTTGAGAGCTTTCCATTGGCCACCCTCGTTCAGGGCATCGCCATAGTTGTGGTGGCCATCTTTTTTGCCACGTCTTCGGATTCCGCCTCGCTTGTGGTCGATATGCTGTGCACCGGCGAAGCCGAACCCGGTCCGGTACGCCAGCGCGTGTTCTGGGGCGTGGCAGAGGGCATGGTGGCCGTCATGCTCATCATTCTGGCAGGCGATCTGGGGCTGACGGCCCTGCAACAGGTGATCACCGTGGTGGGGCTGCCGATTTTCTGTCTGGTGTTCATGATGATCCCGTCGATCATCATGGGTTTCCAGATCGAGGACATCGATCACGTCACCATTGGCCGGCGCCCCAAGCTCGATCAGTTCTAGGGACCGGCTATTTGCGAAGCGGCGCCAGCGCCGCTTCGATTTCCGCGTCAAAGCGGCGCCAATTGTCCAGGACGGCCGGGTCAAACGTGACGATTGCCGTATTGCGATCAGTAAGCGCCAGCACGCGCAGGCACGTCCTGTCGCCCGGTGTCATCGCAACCGGCGTCATGCATTTGGCGACGAACGGATTGGCGTGCAGCGGGTCGTACCAGACCGTTTCGCCGGCGGTGCCAGCGCCCGGTTCAAGCGGTTTGCCCACCAGGCCCGGAACACCTGAAAGCTGAGCCGGGGCAAATTGGTGCAGGTAGACGCTATCGAGCAGGGCGGCGCTGGTGCGGGTCCGTCCGCGCGGCATGATGGTGATGGCAACCTCGCTTAGTTTTCCACCTGCACCCAGTGGCAGGGCCAGGGTGAAATCCATCCGATCGGCAAAGCCGTCCCGGTGCTGGATCGGGTCTGCCAGCAAAGCGGCGGGCATAACATAGCGCTGCGCACCGATCGTGATGATGTGGCTGGCCGAGAGTTCGGCGGGCGTTGCCTCGCCCGCCATCGAGTTGATCCAACCGCGTATGCCGTAGGCAGCGCCCAGTGCGGCCATTGCCACGATGAGGCTGATGGCGATCGCCGTATAGAGCGCCGAGCCCGCAGAACGGACGGGAGGGGCGATTTGGCGGGTGTCTGACAGGCTGTTCACATTAACCATAGATGCGCGTGAGCGATGACAACGAGTTTGGGGGTGCTTATGCTTAATAAATCGTAAACTTGGCTGTCTGCGCCGTGCGGCGTTGGAGGAAAGCGTGACACATCTGATTCTGGCGCTGTTTCTGATCGCTGTCGGGATGAGCGTGGCCGGTACCGGCACGCATCTCTATCAGCAGATTGCCCGCAAGGTGGCCGAGTTCCGCGTCGAGGGCGCCAACGCGCTCGAGAGCCTCGTCAATCTGTTTGTGATGTTTATCTGCGGTCCCTACATGATGCTGCGCCTTGGTTTGCGCGCCGATGCGGGTGGGAGGGCCTCCACCGTCAACGTGCTGCTGGCTGCAGTCATCGCGTTCGGCTGGAGCTTTGTGACCGGCATGATGGTCGTGGGCACCTACATTTCGGTTCTCAAGGTCGCCGCCTGACGCATCTTTCGAGATCGGGTGACGCCGAAACAGAAAAAATGCCGGCATTCGGGGTGGAATGCCGGCTCAGTAAACACTCCTGTCGGGGAGTGAGGAGGGGTGCCCCGGTGCCGGGGCAAATCTTCAGTAACCGGCAGTTGCCGTCACGATCTCGTCTCGACCGTCAACAATATCGACCCACTGGCCGGAATGGGCCTGGGACTGGCGCTTGAGGTAGGTGTAGGGCGTGTCGGTCCAGAGCTTGATGAGCCCTTCCTGGTTGTCGAGCACAAGATCGCCCCGGTCGGTGCGAACCATCAGCACGGCATGGCCTTCGCCGTCGGGTTGCTTGACCACCGAGATCAGCAGATTTGCCGGGTTCCAGCCGCCCTCGATCAGCGCGGCGCGCTTGGCGAGGACGAAATCCTCGCAGTCGCCATAACCCGACGTGGGGTAGGTCCAGAATTCTTCGGTGCCGTACAGGTCGTAGTCACTGACGGCGGTAATCGTTGTGTTGTAGTGATTGTTGACGTCCTGCAACTGGCGCCACAGATCGTCGTTGAGCGCGGTCGGCGCCGTCGCAGCCAGAGGCTGACACTCATAGGGGCGCTTCTGGCAGAACTCCATGTGCCCGATTGGAATGGACGTTACGTCAGCCGAAACCTCGGCATAGGCGAGTTCAAGACGTCCGTCCTGCCCGCTCGCCGGTGCGACAGCTCCGGCAGAGGCGATGAGGGCAACAAGGCCCGATATAAGGATCGATTTGTTTTTCATTATCGTAGTCTCCCCGACGAAGACCACGATAGAGGGCGGCAATTGCCCCGATTGAAAAATTGCCGCGCAGTTTTTAAGCGTGTTTTATGCTCTGGATTTACAGCCTGTTAGTCATGGCTGCCGGCCTATAGCATGCCGAGAAACTGCTTGAGTTCGGGTGTTTTCGGGGCTGAAAACACATCGTTGGGCGGTCCCATTTCGTGAACCAACCCTTGATGCATGAACACGACCCTGTCGCACACGTCGCGCGCAAAGCGCATTTCGTGGGTGACCATGACCAGCGTCATGCCCTCCGCCGCAAGCTCCTTGACCACGGCGAGCACCTCATTGACCAGTTCTGGGTCGAGGGCTGAGGTGATTTCGTCGCACAACAACCCCAGCGGCTGCATGGCCAACGCACGGGCAATCGCCACGCGCTGTTGCTGACCGCCCGAGAGTTCGTCGGGATAGGCGTCGTATTTGTGCAAAAGCCCGACCCGGTCGAGCATTTGGCGTGCCACCTCTTCTGCTTCGGCCTTGGGCGTTTTTTTGACCACCGTCTGGCTCAGCACGACATTGCGGCCGGCGGTCAGGTGCGGGAACAGGTTGAAGGACTGGAAGATCATGCCGATCTTGAGCCGCAGCGCCTTGAGCGCGGCCTCGCCGGGCAGGAGTTGCTCGCCACCCACCGTGATCGCGCCGTCATTGATCTGCTCAAGCCCGTTGATGCACCGCAGCAGCGTCGATTTGCCGGACCCTGACTTGCCGATGATGGCGACCACTTCGCCGCGTTCAATGTCGAGGCTTATGCCCTTGAGGACCTCGTTGTCGCCAAAGCGCTTTTTCACGTCAGTGATGGTTATGAGCGACATTGAGCTTCCTTTCGAGGATCTGGCTGGATTTCGAGAGCGGCCAGCACAGCGCAAAATAGATCAGCGCAACCAGCCCATAGACCAGGAAGGGCTGGAAGGTTGCGTTGGTTACGGCGGTTCCGGCCTTGGTCAATTCGACAAAACCGATGATGGATGTAAGCGCGGTGCCTTTGACGACCTGGACGGAAAAGCCAACGGTCGGCGGAATGGCGATCCGGGTGGCCTGGGGCAGGATGACATGGCGCAATTGTTCGATCCGGCCCATGCCCAGACTGGCAGATGCTTCCCACTGCCCTTTTGCGATGGCTTCGACACAGCCGCGCCATATCTCGGCCAGAAACGATGCAGTCCACAGAACCAGCGCGACGCCGGCGGCGGCCCAGGCAGGGATCGTATAGCCCAGCAGGGCCAGGCCGAAAAACGCCAGAAACAGCTGCATCAGCAGGGGCGTGCCCTGGAACAGCTCGATATATCCGCGCGCCAGGGTCGAGACGGCCTTGTTGGCGCTGATGCGCATGAACATCACGAGCAGGCCTACAATGCCCCCGCCAATAAACGAGACCAGCGAGAGCAGAATCGTCCAGCGCGCGGCCAGAAGCAGGTTGCGCAATATGTCCCATAAAGTGAACTCGATCATCGCACGGCCTTTCGTTTGGGAAACAGGGCCATGCCCACGCCCGAGAGGATCTGCCGCAAAACGATGGACAGCATCAGATAGATGAGGGTTGAAACGATATAGGTCTCGAACGCCCGGAAATTGCGCGACTGGATGAAATTGGCGGCGTAGCTGAGATCTTCTGCCGCGATCTGGGAAACCACTGCCGAGCCGAGCATCACGATGACGATCTGGGAGGACAGGGCGGGCCAAATCCTTTGTAGCGCGGGGATCAGGATGACATGAATGAAGGTCTGGATCGGTGTCATCGCCAGACTGGCACCGGCCTCGAACTGGCCTCTGGGGGTGGCCTGTATTCCCGCGCGAATGATTTCGCAGCTATAGGCGCCCAGATTGACGACCATGGCCAGCGTCGCCGCCTGCAGGGCGTCCATCTGTACGCCCAGCGAGGGCAGGCCATAGAAGATGAAAAAGAGCTGTATCATGAAGGGCGTGTTGCGGATCAACTCCACGTAACCCACCACGAAGGGGCGCGCCCAAAGCGGCCCCAAAGCCCGCGTCCAGGCGCAAAGCACCCCCAAAAGACACCCCAGAACCGCACCGACCACGGTCAGATAGGCGGTAATCCCGACACCCTCGAGAAGTGCGGGCCAGTACTGTGGCAGCCACGCGAAATTGAGCTGGTAGCCCATGTCGTTCCCTCGAACCTTTAAAAGCAGTAGCGCCGCCTTGCCCTCAATCCCTCCCCAAAAAAGGGGAGGGAGACCATGCGTGGCATGGTGGGGCAACTGGCTGGTATCAGAGGTCCGCGGGCAGGGGTTGGCCCAACCATTTCTGCGCGATCGCTTCGAGCGAGCCATCGGCCTTGGCGTCGGCGATGATCGTGTTGACCGCGGCGAGCAGTTCGGGCTCTTCCTTGTTCAGCCCGATATAGCAGGGTGAATTCTGAACGAGGAATTTCAGCTCGGGCCGTATCGGCGGGTTGCGCTCGAGAATGGCGGCCGCGACCACGTTGCCCGTGGCAATCAGGTCCACCTGCGAGGAGAGGAAAGCCGAAATCGTGCCGTTATTGTCCTCGTAACGGCTGATCGAAACGTCGCTGCCCACAAGCTCGGTCAGCGTCAGATCCTCGACCGCGCCGCGAGTCACACCGATGGTGTAGCCGGAAAGATCCTCGACCGATGAAACATTTATGGAGTCGGGGCCGAACACGCCGTTGAAGAACGGCGCATAGGCATCGGTGAAATCGATGACCGCCTCGCGCTCGGGATTTTTGCCGAGGCTGGAGATCACGAGATCGACCATGCCGGTCTGGAGATAGGGAATGCGGTTCGCGCTGGTTACCGGCACGAGCTCGACCGAGACGCCGAGCTTGTCGGCGATCAGCTTGGCCAAGTCGATGTCGTAGCCCACCGATTCAAGATCGAGTCCTACACTGCCGAAAGGCGGAAAATCCTGCGGTACGGCGACCTTGAGTGTTCCGGATTCCATGATATCGGCCAGCGCATCGGCGTGGGCCGGTGCCGCAAAACCGAGCATGGCGAGTGTCGCTGCGATCGCGAGAAAAGAACGGCGTTCCATTTGTTACCCCTTGTGTGTGTCGTTCGACGGGCAAGGGGAATGCAATTGGCATGCCAGCCGCAAACCGGCTGCGGCTGGCGCAAATCGGTGTTGAGCTGCAAAGATTTGCCTATGAATTAGGCGGATTTTGAATTTTGAACAATCCGTGCGCTATTCAGCGTCGTGCGTAAAAGGCGTTGCCGCCGGCCACCAGCACGTAGTGCATGTTGCGATAGGGGAAGCTCAAGCCGGCGGTATGGAAGTACATCGCGTCCTGCACGCCGGGGTGGCGCTCGCCGCGCAGCACACGGCTCGCCATCTGCGCCGCGAGGTTGAGGCTGCGTTGTTCGGTCATCTGCCGCGACAGCACACCATCGGCAAACTGGTTCTTCTGGCCGACCACGCCGCAGACATCGCTGGGGAATTGGTGGGAATTGACGCGGTTCATCACCACCGTGCCCACGGCCAGCATGCCGTCCGGGCTCGAGCGATTGGACTCGAAATACATGACGCGGGTCATGCATTCGTGCGGGGTTTTCGATCCGAACAATCCGAACAGCGAGACGCAGCCGGAAAGAGAGGTGAGGGCGGCAAGGCTGACGGCAATCGCCGCAACCTTTTTTACGATACGCATGACTTCAGACCATCCAGAGTACGCGGGTGGTTACGCTTTCCGACCCCGCCCCCCAACGACCGGTCTCGCGCATATCGATGAATTTTAGGGCAGGCGGGTTAAGGATCGGTTCACTACGAAAATTTCGGGATTGGCAGTCAGGCCGGACGGCCGCAACCCCTGTGCCCAACGCGCCGGTCAGTTGATCCGCAGGTTCTGCTGCACCACGGTGAGCATTTCCTGCACCGAGGCGAATTCCACGGCGATGCCGTCGGAGAAATGCCGCACGACGCGGGCCCGCATGCGGCCCAGCGAGATCGGTGTCCCGAGTGCGGGGCGAACCTCGATTTCTACGGCGGCGCCTGAGAGCGAGATATCGGTAATCTTGCAATTGTAGCGCCGCCCATCCTCGAGAACGATCGAGGAATGGCGGATATCGGGCACCACACGCTCGTGGCGCCGGTCTTCTGGCAGGTTCAGGATGTCCTTGTTGGCCAGCCAGGTCAGTTGGGCCGCCATCTTGTCGCGCCGTCTGGCGGAGGCGACGATATCCATGTGAAAGCCGCCATCGATAAGCGCGAAGATCGTGCCCTCGACGCGACCGAGATGATCGAGATAGATGATGACTTTTTCGCCGACCCTTCCGGAAACCGGGGCAATGACCATTGCGTCGCCAGGCGACATTTCAATGGCCTGGCAGGGAAACTCGCGGCGGTCGGCCAGCATGTACCGACCGAGCACCGAGACCTGAACCCGTTGGAAGCGGTCAGCATCCTCGCGGGGGAGAGCGTCAGCCAGCGTCGTCCGAAGCGTTGTGTCTTCGCTGATCATGTTGCGCGCCGCCCTGTTGTCCGTCGGTTTTCATTTCAACAATATGCGCAATAGCGTTAACGGACGGTAAGGGTGTGAGGCAATTATCCGATCTTCAGTTCTTGCCGCCGTCGATCACAGACAGATGCGCATAGCGGCGTGCCGAGTAGCCAGCAACGGTAGCCGGCATGGGCGCCGTGGGGCTGTCATTCATGGCTGCGGCTATGTCGTCGAGCATGGCGCTGCGGAAGCCTTCGGGGGTTACCGTATCCTTGTCATCGGGCCAGATCAGCCGCAGGCCGGTGATGCGCTGGTCAACGATTGGGTGGATGCCCAGCCAGTAGGGGTTATCGAGCGCCGAAAGCCCGCCCAGCATCCGCGACGTCGTGACGCCGTTGTGGCGCAGGGGAAACAGCGCCAACTCAAAGGAGAGTTTTTCGCCACGCTCGGTGCTGCCTTCAAAGGTCACCAGCGCGACCGCGTGGTCTTCGGTCACGGCCCGCATCAGCGTTTCGAGCGCGTCATGGTCGCGTACCGACCAGAGCGCCGAAAAGGGACGCGATTTGAGCTCGCGGCAATAGGCGGCGCAGATGTGGGAGCCGGCCAACCGGAAGTTGAAATCGAGCCCGTCGTCGGATTCGAGAATGAAGGTGTGAGCCAAGGCGTCGCGAATCCGTGTAGGGTCGATGTCCCGGCGCTCGGGAGTGGAGCGGGCGCCGCGGATTTCGTTCCAGTAGGAGTAGAGCGTTTTCGTTGAGCGCTGTTGCATGCCGGCAGACCTTAACAATACGATGCGGCGACTCGTGATGAGTTCCCGCCAAGACAACGCTACAGTGCCAAATCGGCTGCATAAAAGCGCTCTTAAACAATCATTAAGGTTAATTTCCACCGGCTCGGTGTGGATAAGCCACCGAGCCGTTACAACGCCGCCGCAAGACAAGGGAAAACCCGATGGCCGATACGCCACAACAGCCACAGCGTGAGCCGATCTTCAACGTGCCGCGCGTCATCGCGATCCTGATAGGTGTGATGTGGGTTGTCCATATCGCCGCCGATCTGGCGCTCGATGATTACGGGCTGGGCAATCTGCGAATCTGGTTCGCGTTTATCCCTGACCGGATCACCAACAGCGCCCAGTGGCAGGGCGGGGCGTTGCCGCTGCTGTGGACCGGCTTTACTCACGCGTTTCTGCATGTCGATTACATGCACCTGTTTGTCAACACGGCCTGGCTCATGGTTTTCGGAACACCCGTCGGGCGCCGCTATGGTGCTTCGGGCGTGCTTGCCATCTTTCTGCTCGGGGCGCTTGCGGGAGCCATCGTCCAGTCGATCGCCCTGTTGTTTTCGATCAATCAGTTCGCCATCCTGCTCGGGGCGTCGGGCGGCGTGTCGGCGCTGACCGGGGCCGCCATGCGGTTCATTTTCGAACCCATAGTGGTCGGCAAGGATCCCGAAACCGGCGATCCTGTTGCGCTTGGCCGCCGCACGGCAACCCTTGCGGGTGTGTTTGCCAATCCGCGCAGCCGGACATTCATCATCTTCTGGATGGGACTGAACCTGCTGATCGGTTTTGCGCCCTTCATTCTCGGGGCCAGCGTCGCCATTGCCTGGGAGGCTCATATCGGCGGGTTCGTCGCCGGGCTGCTCTTGCCTTCGGTGCTGGACGGCGTTGCGCGGCGCAATCAGCGCCCGTAAACGTCCTCGGGGTCGAACAGGGGAGCGTCGCCCGTGCCGGCCAGCTTGATCTCGCCATCGGTCATCTCGACCCGACGATAAAAGCAGCTCTTGCGGCCCGTGTGGCATGCGGCGCCGTGCCCTGTCTGGTTCACCACAACGACCAGCGCGTCCTGATCGCAGTCGGTGCGCAGTTCCACGAGCTCCTGGAGTTCGCCCGACGTCTCGCCCTTTTTCCAGAGCTTGCCCCGTGAGCGCGACCAGTAGGTCGCATGGCCCGAGCGCAGGGTTTCGGCAATCGCCTCGGCATTCATATGGGCGACCATAAGCACCTCGTTGGTGCCCGCTTCGATGGTCACGGCGGTGACGAGCCCGTTGGTATCGAATTTCGGCGCGAAGATACCGCCCGATTCGAGTTCGGCTTTGGAAAGGGTCTTGGGATCGGCGAATTGTGTCATGGCGCGGTGTTTAACTGATACCCGCGCTATGGGAAAGGTTCTATCGCCCGGCGCGGATGAGGGCGAAGAAGCGGTCCTGTTCCTGCCGGTCTTCGGCGAAAACGCCAGTGAAGCGGTGGGTCACCGTGGACGAGCCGTGCTTTTTGATGCCGCGCATCGACATGCACATATGCTCGGCCTCGAGCATCACGGCGGCGCCGCGGGGGTTGATGGCCTCGTTGATGGCCTCGATGATCTGGGCGGTAAGGTTTTCCTGGGTCTGCAGCCGCTTGGCGAAAACGTCGGTCACCCGCGCCAGCTTGGAGAGGCCGACCACGCCGTCATGGGGAAGATAGGCGATGTGAGCCTTGCCAACGAAGGGCACCATGTGGTGCTCGCAATGGGAGTGGAACGGGATGTCGCGCACCAGAACGATATCGTCATAGCCGCCGACCTCGGTGAAGGTGGTTTCCAGCACCGCCGCGGCGTCTTCCTCATAGCCTGCGAAAAATTCGCGATAGGAATCGGCGACACGGCGCGGCGTATCGAGCAGTCCTTCGCGGTCGGGATTGTCCCCCGCCCAGGCGATCAGCGTGCGTACTGCGGCCTCGGCCTCTTCGCGGCTCGGGCGTTCGATCACCCGGTCCAGTGCGGTCTGCGCAGGCTTGGGCTTGACGTTCATGTCCATGAAGGGTGTCCCCTTGAAAATCGACGGGCGCATATCTGCCCCTTATACGCCGACAAATTGAGTCTGGACCAATTGCGTTTGCAGCCCGCGACGACGCTCCTTATATAGGCGGGACGTGCCGGTCGACAAGAAAACAGATTGGCAAATTTGAGTGAACAACGGGGTCCAGCGACCCACAATTGGCCCGAAAAATGGAATTTTCCGACCTTTACAGCAATCGGATACTCGAAATCGCCGGCGCGGCGCGCCAGATGCCGCGACTCGAAAATCCCGACGCAACGGCCCGAAAAGTGTCCCGGGTGTGCGGTTCGGTGGTCGAAGTCGACCTCAAACTGGACGATGGACGGGTCGCAGCCTATGGCGCGACCGTCAATGCCTGCGCGCTCGGCCAGACCAGCGCCGCCATCGTCGCCGAGCGGATCGTCGGCTCGACCCCTCGCGAACTCCGGGCCGTCCGCGACCAGATGACCGCCATGCTCAGGGCCGATGGTGTGCCGCCGAACGGCAAATGGGACGATCTGAAATATCTCGAACCGGTCCGCGCCTTTCCGGCTCGCCATGCTTCCACGCTTCTGGTGTTCGACGCGGTGGTCGAGGCGCTCGACAAGGCCGGGGTGTGATGGGCCGGATCTGGGCCATTATCGACTGGCCGTTCAAATGGGGCGCCTATCTGCTCATCCAGGCCTATCGCTACACGCTTTCGGCCCTGGTGGGCCGCAATTGCCGCCACGCGCCGACTTGCTCGGAGTTCACCCGAGACGCTATCTTGAGCCACGGGTTCTGGCCGGGTGGCTGGATGGGGGCAGGGCGGATCTGGCGCTGCCGGCCGGGTGGAACGCATGGCTATGATCCGGTACCCAAGGCGCTGCCGAGCGGCGCGCGCTGGTATTTGCCTTGGCGCTATGGGCGCTGGAGGGGAAAACAGAACGATGAGCACCAACCGCATGCTTGAGGGCTCCTGTCTTTGCGGAGCGGTGACCTATGAGGTCGAAGATGCGTTCCGCTATGCGCTCAATTGCCATTGCACCGATTGCCGCAAGGCGACGGGGGCGGCGTTCAAGCCGATTGCCGGCATCGAGGCGGAAAAACTCTCGATCACTTCGGGCGCCGACACCGTTCTGCGTTATGGCGGCGATGGGCCAGAGGACTCCTACGACATCCACTGCGGGAAATGTGGCTCGCTGCTCTATTCGATCGTCCAGAAGGGCACGCGGGCCAATGTCTCACTCGGCACGCTGACCGATACCCCCTCGATCCGCCCGACAATGCACATTTTCGTTGGCTCGAAGGCTCCATGGTACGAGATTACCGACGATCTCCCCCAATATGAGCGGTTTCCGTAACCCCCCACGGGATCGGACGGGCCACAAAGGGCTGGATTGACCGCCAATTCATGCTAATCAACCCGCCTTGCGTGCGGTCTGCGCGCAATCAACCAATGAATTCATGGAGATTACGATGATTAAGGTGACGTTCCCCGATGGTGCAGTGCGTGATTACGCATTGGGCACCACCGGGACCACCATCGTCGAAGGCATCTCCAAATCGCTGGCCAAAAAGACCGTCGCCATGCGCTGGAACGGGGAATTGGCCGATCTTTCGAGCGAGCTTGACGCCGATGGCCGCATCGAATTCGTCTTGCGTGACGATCCCGCAGCGCTTGAGCTGATCCGCCATGACGCCGCGCATGTTCTTGCCGAAGCCGTGCAGGAGCTCTGGCCCGATACGCAGGTTACGATCGGCCCGGTCATCGAGAACGGGTTCTATTACGATTTCTATCGCGCCGAACCGTTCTCGGAGGACGATCTGCGCGCCATCGAAAAGAAGATGGAAGAAATCGTTGATCGTGGGGCCGAATTTACCCGCGAAGTCTGGGACCGCGATGAAGCCAAGAAGGTGTTCGGAGCCAAGGGCGAGCAGTTCAAGGTCGAACTGATCGACGCCATTCCCGCCGACCAGCAGGTGAAAATCTACAAGCAGGGCCAGTGGTTCGACCTCTGCCGTGGGCCGCACATGCGCACCACCAAGGATGTCGGCAAGGCGTTCAAGCTGACCAAGGTGGCCGGCGCCTATTGGCGTGGGGATTCCAACCGCGAAGTCCTCTCGCGCATTTACGGCACCGCCTGGGCCTCAAAGGACCAGCTCGACGCCCATCTGCACATGATCGAAGAGGCTGAAAAGCGCGATCACCGCAAGATCGGCCAGGAAATGGACCTTTACCATTTCCAGCATGAAGCGCAGGGCTCGGTGTTCTGGCACCCCAAGGGGTTCGTCATGTACAATCAGATGGAGGAATATATCCGCCGCCGTCTGAACGCCTCGGGCTATAAGGAAATCAAGACACCCCAGCTTCTGGACAACAAGCTGTGGGAGAAATCGGGCCACTGGGGCAAGTTCCGCGAGAACATGTTCGTTGTGCCCGACGAAACGCCGTCGACCGAAGGCGATCAGCCGGAAATCTCGGCTGATGCCAACCTTCTGGCTCTCAAGCCCATGAACTGCCCGGCGCATGTTCAGGTCTTCAACCAGGGCATCAAGTCTTACCGCGATCTTCCTTTGCGGCTTGCCGAATTTGGCTGCTGCCATCGCAACGAAGCACATGGCGCTTTGCATGGCTTGATGCGCGTGCGGCAGATGACCCAGGACGATGCGCATATTTTCTGCCGGGTCGATCAAATCCAGGCCGAAACCGAAAAGTTCTGCGCGCTGCTCGATTCCGTTTACGAGGACATGGGCTTTACCGAGGTCAAGATCCTGCTCGCAACGCGGCCTGAAACCCGCGCCGGCGACGACAGCGTCTGGGACCTTGCCGAAAAGAGCCTGGGCGATGCCCTCACGGCCACTGGTCGTGGTTTCGAGATCGCGGAAGGCGAGGGGGCTTTTTATGGTCCCAAGCTCGAATTCCACCTCAAGGACGCCATCGGGCGTTCCTGGCAGTGCGGCACATTGCAGCTCGATTTCGTGATGCCCGAGCGTCTTGAGGCGTCCTATGTGGCCGAGGATGGGTCGCGCCAGCGCCCCGTCATGCTGCACCGGGCGATTTTGGGATCGCTGGAGCGGTTCCTGGGTATGATGATCGAAAGCTATGCCGGTCGCATGCCGCTCTGGCTTGCGCCTGTGCAGGTGGTGGTCGCCACCATCGTTTCCGATGCCGATGATTATGCCAATCAGGTCGTGGCCGATCTGCGCGCGCAAGGCATTCGGGCGGAAGTCGACACCCGCAATGAATCGATCAACTACAAGGTGCGCGAGCACTCTGTAGGCCGGGTGCCTTTCATCTTTGTTGCCGGCCGTCGAGAAGCAGAAGAAAAGACGGTCTCGATCCGCCGGCTGGGGAGTCAGGGTCAGACCGTTACACCGGTCGCTGAGGCGATTGCCGATCTGGTCGGGCAGGTGACCCCACCCGACCTCAAGCGCAAATCCGCCTGATTTTTAAGGGCCGCGCACCGCGCGGCCCTTTTTTGTCCCGGTGTCCCACGCCTTGCTTTACCTCCTCCCTCGCTGCCCCGGCGAACGCCGGGGCCCATGAGCCTTGCCCCACGCTCCAGAGCATGGGTGATGCTGCTGGGTCCCGGATCGGGTCCGGGACAGCGATGGGGGGTGGATACGCGCGAGAAATATTTATCCCCGTGCTTCCGGTCTGCCCCATACTCCCTCTCACGAACCCGCGCATATGGACGCAAGCGCAACGAACGTTTGGGCGGGGTCGGTCCGGGTTCCTTGCGGGTCGCCGCAGGGAAGGCCCAAACGTCACAAGCGCCGGACGGCGTGAACCGGCCGCCTGATCTCGGTTTCGAGGCTGGCGCGATTTTGCTAACGCCGTCGTACCGGGGAAACCCGGAGGGGATTGACCCTAGCCTTCTGAAGGGCGACTAAGCCAAAAACCCCGGATGCGTGGGGCGATGATCGCTTCATATAAAAACTAAATCATGCGGAGCGTTCATCGCCCCATGCCGTTCTGCGATCCGTCCTTCGGCCAATCATGCCGGTGGCACGATTGGAGGTGAGAAGGCCATGAGAGCTACGCTCGAATGGCGATCAGAAGCCGAGGTCATTGGCCGTCGGAGGTTTTGGCGTGCCTTCAATAGACCGTGGTCAATATCTCGATCTCGCGCGGGCTGCCGGCCGTCACCTCGAATTCGCGGTTGTAGACATTCTCGCCCAGCTTGGCCAAAGCCAGATAGTCGCCCTCGGCCAGCACCGTCGCCGGAAAGGCTCCGATGTCGGAAAAGATCGTCTCGCCCTGCGGTGTCTTGATCGTCCATTCAACGTCGGCGATGGCTTCGCCGCCCTCTTCGGAAACCAGCCGCAGCGAGACTTGCGCCGCCTTCTGGTACAGCGTCGCCTCGGTGATCTGTCCCGGTTCCACCCGCAATTCCGAGCGCACCACGGCATTGACCGATCCGAACCGCGAGGTGATCGAATAGATGCCGGCGTTGAGATGGATGAGTTCGTTGGCAGCCACGTTTTCGGCCACGGTCACGCGCCCATTGGGCCCGTTGGAATAGATGTCGAAGCGTAAAAGGTCGCTGGGGATGGGGACGTCCCCGGAGATCATCGCCGAAAGCCGCAATCCTCCGACCTCGAAAACGATGGTATGGGTGTTGGGGCCGGGTTCGACGAACATCGTATCGCTGGCCTGAGCGCGCCCATAGGCCACATGCGTGATGTATTCGCCCGGCGGCAGGCTCAGGCTTGCCGTGGCGTCTTCCGATTTGGCGACCAAAGCCAACTCGCCCGTCTCGTCGGTCCGAGTATCGAAAACGCGCCAGACCAGACCTTCGGGAATAAACGGTCCGTCGTCGGTCAGTCGGGCGGAAAGGGTTACCGGCTGCGGGTCGGTGATGCCGGAAAAGTCGAGCCGGTCGGGGCCGGTACCAGGCTCGACGCCATCGATTGCCGCATCAGGACCGGCTCCGTCCTCCGAATCGCCGGGCTGGGACGTGCCACCGAACTCGACGGGCCGGGGAGGTGGAACCGGGGAGACGAGCGTTTCATCGATTTCCTGACCGAAGGCCGGCATGGCGCCAAACGCCAAAACGAAAAGCAAAAGCAGGGACCGAAGACGCATCAAACCACTCTTTACCAACTACTCCTCGCCAGCGATCACTCTGTTAGGCTTGGATTGGGGAAAAGCTGTGTCATAAGGAAGCGCGATGAGCAAGTTGGGAGCCGATTATCCGTCATGACTGTGAATACCGCCCTGCGCGACTACCTGTTGTCACGCCGTACCGTCACTGCACCGTTTCTGGCCGAGCCGGGACCATCGCCCGAGCAATTGGCGGAGATGCTGGAAATTGCGTGTCGCGTTCCCGATCACGGCAAGCTTGCGCCATGGCGCTTTGTCGTCTTTGAGGGCGATGCCCGTCAGGCTGTGGGTGACCGACTGCACGCCATCGCAAAAGCCAAGTGGCCCGAGCGAACCGACGAGCAGCTTGAATTTGAGCGCAAGCAGTTCCTGCCCGCGCCGATCACCGTCGGTGTCATCTCGACCGCTGCGCCACACGTCAAAATCCCCGAATTCGAACAGTTGCTGGCCGCCGGAAATGTCGCGTTCAACCTTTGTCATGCCGCCAATGCGCTTGGTTTCGGCGCCCATTGGGTCACCCGCTGGTTCGCCTATGATGCCCAGGCTGCCACAATGCTTGGCGCCGGTGAGGGCGAGCGGTTCGTGGCTTTCGTTCACATCGGCACGCCACAGACGCGCCTTGAGGAGCGCGACCGGCCAGACCCCGCGGCGCTGACCACGTATTGGCGTGGTTAACCGAGGGTTAACCACGGTAGGGTTTCATTAACCTCCAAGGATTCTTGAGTCGGATTTCATGGCCTCGCCGATTTCCAATGTGCCGCAACCCATAGCCTATGCCCTCGACCGTGCGGGGGCGCGCAATGGCGTGGATTTCGACTATCTGCTGCAGACGGCAATAAGGGAAAGCAGCCTCAATCCGAGCGCGAAAGCCCAGACGTCTTCGGCGACCGGGCTTTTCCAGTTCATCGAGAGCACGTGGCTCGAAGTGATGAAGTCGGAAGGCCCAAGGCTGGGCTACCAGGATTTTGCCGACCACATCGAGGAACATGAGGGCGAGTTTTTCGTCTCCAACCCTGCAGTGCGCCAACAGATCCTCCAATTGCGCAACGACCCGCAGGTGGCATCCGACATGGCGGCGGCGTTCACCCGGCGCAATGGCGATTATCTCATGGGCAAGTTCGGGCGCATGCCCAGTCCGGGCGAGCTTTATATCGCCCATTTTCTCGGGCCGAGTGGGGCAGAGCGGTTTTTCGAGCTGGGACTGCAAAATCCCAACGCCGACGCTGCGGCCGCCTTTCCGCGCCCCGCCGCCGCCAATCCTTCGATCTTTTACGAAAATGGCCGCCCCCGCAGCGTGCGGGAGGTCTATGAGGCGCTGGTGGCCCGGCACTCGGGCACAGAAAACGCCGCCTTTGCCGCCCAGCAGATGGCCAGCCAGCAACCCTTGCCCTCGAGGGTGGAGATCGACGCCGCGCCGCTGATCCCGCCCGGAGTGTCCTTCACGTCGCTTTTTGCCACCGAAGCGCAATCGTCGGTATCGGCCCCGGTCCAGGCGCCGGATGTTGTGCCGGGCCGCGCGCTGTTCAGCGGGTTCTATTCGGAAGAATAGTCCCCCGGGCCGATCGGGCGTTTATGGTGAACCAAAACTTAAACCTTGCGGGCTAGTTTGAGCCTCAAGAGTGTTTTGGGGATGCGTATGGTCGCCTATCAGCGTTACGTGCAACTTTGCCAGTCGCGGGACAGCGAGCAGCGGGGGCAGGCGGCTCATCTGGCCGCCATGGCGTATCTTGCCCATCGCGGACCGGCGGACGAACAGGCCGCGCTTTATGCCGCGCTGATGAATTTTCTCGACGATCCTTCCGTCAAGGTGCGCGCCGCCCTTGCCTATGGGCTGCTGCATTCCGAAAATGCGCCTCGCCCGATCATGCTTTCGCTGGCACAGGATGCTCCCGTCATTTCCCGCGCCGTGGTTCAGTTTTCCCCGGTGCTGCTCGATGCCGATCTCATGGGGATCATCCGCTCGGGCGATCCGGACATGCTCGCCGTCATGACCGCCCGTCCGACACTGAGCCAACGCGTGGCGCTGGCACTTACGCGCCTGGGCGACCCCGATTTGTGCATTCGCGTGCTGGGCCGCACCGAGATCGTGTTGCCCGACGATGATCTCATGCTGTTGGCCGAAAAATGGGGCGAGGACGCAAAAGTGCGCGGGGCCTTGCTCAAGCGGCGTGATCTTCCCGGTATCGCGCGACTGCATCTTGTCGAATGCGTTCGTCAGGCGCTCCTGGGGTTGCGGGTCGTCAAAGGCGCCGTCCAGCCGCGCCGTCTGGATCGCCTGTTGCGCGATGCGTGCGACAACGCAACCACCGCCATCGGCGAACGCGAAGCGGGCAGGGGCGCGCGAGGCTACGTCGCGGCTATGGCCGAGAACGAGAAAATCAACGCCCGGCTGATGCTCCATGCCATGGTGCACGGCCACGTGCTGTTTTTCGCCGATGCGCTTTCCCATCTCTCCGCCACACCGCGGAGCAAGATCTTCACCATTCTCGACAGCGGCAGCCGGGCAGCGCTCCATGCGGTCTTCAGCCGTTGTGGTTTCACACCGGCCGTACGCAATCTTCTGGCCCGTCTGGTCGCTCATGCCCGGCAGGCCGATCTGGCCGACGATGTGGCGGCGCGTCATTACGTGGTGTCGCTTCTGATCGAGGAGTTGATCGTCGAGCATGATGGCGTACTTCCGCCGGCTCTCGAAGAGTCCTTTGCCTATCTCAACGAGCAGAACATCGCGCTCGCCCGCAGCGCGGCGCGGGGCGTGATGCCTGCCTTTGCCGCCGAATCGCCCGACGAGGTCATGGTGCCCGACCTGCGCCAGGAACGGCTGGCGCTCCCGGCGGCCTGATTCCGCCTCAGTACCGAAACTGTTCGATCAGAACCCGCTCATCGAGGCTGTGGCCGGGATCGAACAGCAATGTCGCCGAATGGCGGCGGCTTTCGTGGACCTGCACTTCAACGACACGGTCGAATTGCACGTTGTCGGCAACCGCGCTCACTGGCCGCTTGCCGTTCTCCTGGGTCGTGAAGGTAATGTTGGCGCGATTGGACAGGATCGCCCCGCGCCAGCGCCTTGGACGAAATGGCGAGATTGGCGTCAGCGCCAGAAGTGGCGCTGTAATCGGCAGGATGGGACCGTGGGCCGAAAGATTGTAGGCGGTTGAACCGGCAGGGGTAGCCACGATGATGCCGTCGCAAATCAGTTCCTCGAGCCGGACTTCACCATCGATGGCAATCCGGATCTTGGCGGCCTGATAGGACGAGCGGTAGAGCGAAACTTCATTGAGCGCCAGCGCTTCGGACACCTTGCCATCGGCATCGGTCACCCGCATGGAGAGCGGATGGATGCGGGTGGGGAGAGCTGCCCGCAGCCGAACGTCCAGCGCATCGGGGTTGTAGTCGTTCATCAGGAAGCCGACGGTCCCGAAATTCATCCCATAGACCGGTACATTGCGGTCCATGACCCGGTGCAGCGTTTCGAGCATCAGCCCATCACCGCCAAGGGCAACGACGATCGAGGCGTTTTCGAGCCCGGCGTCGCCGTGGCGCGCTATCAACTCTTCCCGGGCCGCGTTGGCTTCGGGCGTGTCAGAGGAGACAAAGGCAACCTTGCCATCGGTATAGAGCGCCAAGGTATCCTCCGCAGAACCACATTCGCCAAGTCTTGCAGGGCCTTACCACGGCTGGCCGGGTCAGCCAATCGGTTTGGACTGGTCCGCGACCTGCCGGATCGACCAGGCGAGATAGCCGATCGCCGCTCCGATGGCGATCAATTGCAGGCCCACAAATATCGCGATCAGCCATGGAGCCGTCGTTTCGAGGCTGATGATGAGGATGATGGAAAGCAAGACGCCCAGCACGCCGCTAAGCAACACCCAGAGCCAGCCGGTAATCGGACGGATGGTCAGTGCCCAGACGACCTTGGAGAGCCCCTCGATCATGAAGAACACGACGATCAACAGCCCAAAAGCCAGAATCGATTGGCCGGGATTGCGCAGGATGAGGAACCCGATCAGCAGCGCCAGCACCGCCGAAATGAGCTGCAACCAGACATAGGGCGTATGCCGGGCCGGAATCAGGCCGATGCCCTGCAGAACCCCGCTGGCAACCAGTAGCCAGCCGATGGCGCCAATAACCGCCTCGGCCGAGAATATGGGGGAGACAATCGACAGCAACCCGGCGAGCACCAGCAATCCCGCTTGCGCAAGATAGAGCAGAGAGAACCGCCTGACGCCCTCGCGCATCGCCTGGCGATAAAGTTCTGCCGCAGCGTCCATCGAGATGGTCATGATGATCGAGCCTCCGCCTGTTCGGCGCAAGTCTATCTCATTCGTCGCAATAGGGAAATCGGCTGGGAGTGCATGGTGCCGGCAGCAGGACTTGAACCCGCGACCCTCTGATTACAAATCAGATGCTCTACCAACTGAGCTATACCGGCAACGGAGCGGTTGCTAGCACCAGTCCCGTTCCGATGCAAGGATCATGGCGACGTCTGGTTATGAGATTTGTTGCTTTATCCCCGCGCTGGGCGCTACCCGATAAGATCACTTTAGAACAAGGACGCATTTGATCATGGCAAAGCCAAAACTGTTCGAGCCGATCAGGATCGGAGACACCACTCTGGCCAACCGGATCGTCATCGCCCCGATGTGCCAGTATTCGGCACGGGATGGTGAGATGAGCGACTGGCATCTGATCCATCTCGGACAGCTGGCGATGTCAGGCGCAGCGCTTCTGACCATTGAAGCGACGGCAGTCACGCCCGAGGGCCGGATTACCTATGGCGACGTGGGGCTTTACAGCGATGCGACAGAAGCAGCGATGAAGCGGGTGATCGATGGCATTCGACGGTGGTCTGACATGCCCATTTCCATCCAGTTGGCCCATGCCGGCCGCAAAGCAAGTTGCGAGGTGCCTTGGAAGGGCGGCGCGCAACTTCCTCCCGATCATTCCAATGGGTGGCAGACGGAAGCTCCCTCCGCCGTTCCGTTCCTCGACAGTGACAATCCTCCTGTGGCGCTCGATGCGGATGGGCTTGCCCGCGTCCGCAATGCCTTTGCGGACGCGGCGCGGCGCTCAGACCGATTGGGGCTTGATGCCATTCAAATCCACGCAGCGCATGGCTATCTGCTGCACGAATTTCTTTCCCCCATCTCAAACCGGCGTGACGACGAATATGGTGGGTCGCTCGAAAATCGCATGCGCTTCCCGCTTGAGGTCTTCGACGCCATTCGCGCCGCTTTCTCTGCAGACAAGCCTGTCACGGTTCGGGTCTCGGGAACCGATTGGGTCGAGGGCGGCTGGGATGGAGAGCAGACCGTAGATTTTGCAAAGGCGCTTGAAGCCAGGGGATGTTCCGCCATCCATGTTTCGAGCGGCGGCGTCAGCGTGGCCCAGAAAATTCCCATCGGCCCCAATTATCAGGTTCCCCTGGCCCGGCAGGTCAAACAGGCAGTGTCCATGCCGGTTGTTGCCGTTGGGCTGATTACCGAAGCCGAGCAAGCCGAGGCCATTGTTTCGACCGGCGATGCTGACATGATCGCGGTGGCGCGCGCGGTGCTCTACAATCCGCATTGGCCATGGCATGTCGCGGCCGCGCTGGGTGGGCAGGTCAAGGCTCCGCCCCAGTATCTGCGATCCCAGCCGCGCCGGTATCCAAACCTCTTCTTGGCCGACTGATGCTATTCCGCCGATCGGCGTGCCGCCGGCAGCGAAGCACGGTCGGCGAAGGTTCTGTCGATCTCGGTCAGGGTCTTCATCATCAGGCCGCGATAAATCGGCTCGCCGGCGTCGGGTACGAGCTGGATCGGCGGCAGGCCGCGCATCCGGCCCATGAGCGAAGCGGCAGCGCCTTCGGCGATTGCGGTTTCCATAAGGTCATAGGCCGCGGTGTTGGGGCCTAGAAGGATGAGCTTGTCGATTTCGACGATCGAAATCAACCGGCTGATGCCATGTCCTATGGCGCTGCCGGCTGCGGCAAAGGCGCGTTGGGCTGCGCGGTCGCCCTGTCGGGCGCGGGCGAAGATGTGCTGGAAATCGGCCGGAGGGACGGCGCTGGCCGGCGTGGCGTGTTCGGGAACCGAATAGGCGGCACGCAGTACCGCATAATCGGCGGCGTAGGCCTCGATGCAACCGCGCGCGCCGCAGCGGCACAACGCGCCGCCGGGCATGTGGATCATATGGCCGAATTCGGTCGCCAGGCCGGCGCTGGGGCTGGAATCGGTGGGCAGCGTCAGCCCCATACCGATTGTCGATCCGATATAGATCGTTGCGATGCTCGATTTGGCGAGGCCAGGATCGAGCCAGCGCATGCCATCTGCCATCAGGCGGCCGCGCTTGAACAGGCGGACCGCCAGTCCGAGCCGGTTGTTGATCGCCGTGACGATATCATGGCCGCTCAGGTGAGGAATGGGCGACCATGTCAGGCCGTGTCCTTCTCCATCCAGGATCCCCTGTACCGAAATAGACACCCCATGAAGCGTGTTGCCGATATCGGCGTTGCGGCCGATCATGTGGCCTATGCGCTCGATGAACCATGCGGCGGGCGCGACTTCGGAAAAAAGGGTAGGGCCGACTCCGGACTCGACCCGGTCGATAAGCACCCCGCCATAGTCGAGCAGCGACATGCGGCAGCGATTGACGTCCAGCTCGATGAGCAGCACGAAGCCGGCGCCTCGGTTGTGTACAAGTTGAACGGCGGGGCGGCCACGCGATTTCACCCCCGCTTGCGGCTCGGCAAGTTCGGTGATGATCCCATCGCCGACCAGATCTGTGGCGATAGCGGTCAGCGTGGCATTTGAGAGTCCGGTCAGCGTTGCCACCTGCGAACGTGACAACGGTCCGTGTCGACGCAATGCGTCGAGCACAAGCAGCCGGTTCTGTCGCCGGATCATCTCCGTATCCGCAACACCCTGCGCCAAACGGGCCTCCCACTCATGCCGCCGTAGGAACTTCTATGAGGAGCTGCGCGCCGTTGCACGCATTTTTCCATGACGAGCAAATCGAAGTTGACACAGCAATTTACGCGTGCCAATTATTTTTTCGGGTATTGAAAAATATCCCTTGCGGTCGCCTGAGGAGGCATGCCGCTGGAGGCACCATCTTTTACTGTGGTTGGGCGGACGAGGATGTCCGCAGGAGGAAAATCATGAAAACTTTCGCAGCTGCCCTTTTGGGCACGACTGTTCTTTTCGGTCTGGCCGGGGGCGCGCTGGCTCAGGACATCACCGTTGGCGTTTCCTGGTCCAATTTCCAGGAAGAGCGCTGGAAGACCGACGAGGCGGCCATTCAGGCCCAGCTTGACGAAATGGGCGCCAGCTACATTTCCGCCGACGCGCAGTCTTCGGCATCCAAGCAGCTCACCGATATCGAGAGCCTTATCGCTCAGGGCGCTGACGCGCTGATCGTTCTGGCTCAGGATACCGATGCCATCCAGCCGGCAATCGCCGCCGCTGTCGCGGAAGGTATTCCGGTGATCGGCTATGACCGCCTGATCGAAAATTCTGACGCGTTCTACATCACATTCGACAACAAGGGCGTCGGCCGTCTGCAGGCTGAATCAGTCTATGCTGTGCAGCCGACTGGCAACTACGTCTTCATCAAGGGCTCGAGCACCGATCCCAACGCGGACTTCCTGCACGAAGGTCAGCTTGAAGTGCTCCAGGATGCCATTGACGCCGGCGACATCGTCAATGTCGGCGAAGCCTATACCGATGGCTGGCTTCCCGAGAACGCCCAGGCGAACATGGAACAGTTCCTGACCGCCAACAACAACGAAGTCGATGCTGTCGTTGCGTCCAATGACGGTACCGCTGGTGGCGCAATTGCTGCTCTCGCCGCTCAGGGCCTCGACGGCGCCGTGCCGGTTTCGGGCCAGGATGGTGACCATGCAGCCCTTAACCGTATCGCTCTGGGCACCCAGACCGTTTCGGTCTGGAAGGACAGCCGTGAGCTTGGCGCCAAGGCAGCCGAAATCGCGGTTGAACTGGCCGGCGGCGCAGCGCTTTCCGACATCGAAGGATCGGTGATGTTCGATGGTGGCCCGAATGGCGTCGAAATGACTTCGCTGTTCCTTGCTCCTGTCGCCATTACGCAGGACAATCTCGACGTCGTCATCGACGCCGGCTGGGTCAGCAAGGATGTCGTCTGTCAGGGCGTTGCCGCTGGTTCGGTCGCCGCTTGCGATTGATCTGCATCCTTAATCTTTGATCCGCGGTCGCGGCGCTGCTCTGGCGCCGCGACCCGTTCCTTAAGGAACCAGCCCTTTGGGGGGAGAGAATGGCCGATCAGAACGCCATGTCATCAACATCGAACTCATCATCGTCCGGTCTCGTGATGGGCAATCCAATTCAGCGCTTCTTGAGTGCCACCGAAATCGATACCCGTCTTCTGGGCATGCTCGGCGCGCTGTTGCTGATCTGGATCGGCTTCCATTTCATGTCGGGCGGCCTCTTCATGACGCCTCGAAACCTCTGGAACCTCTCTGTCCAGACGGCTTCGATCTCGATCATGGCGACCGGCATGGTTCTGGTCATCGTTACCCGAAACATCGATCTTTCGGTCGGGTCGCTGCTTGGCGTTCTCGCGATGGTCATGGGGGTAACCCAGACCGAATATCTGCCAGCGCTGCTCGGCTTCGGTCACCCGCTGATCTGGGTCATCACGCTCGCCGTAGGCCTTGCGTGCGGCGTCGCGATCGGGGCCTTGCAGGGCTCGATCATCGCGTACCTCAAAGTGCCCGCTTTTATCGTCACGCTCGGCGGCTATCTCGTCTGGCGCGGTGCGGCATGGTGGGTGACATCGGGGAGGACCGTAGCGCCGCTCGATACCAATTTCCGTTTGATGGGTGGCGGTCCGGAAGGCGCGGTTGGCTATTCGGTGAGCTGGATTTTGGCGATCGTTGCCTGCCTGGCCATCGGCGCCTATCTCATCTATGCGCGTCAGCAGCGTCGGCGGTTCAACTTCCCGCAGCGTCCCGTCTGGGCGGAGGGCGTCCTCGCAATACTCGGCTGCGGTTCGGTAATTGGTGCGGTGACGGTATTCAATGCCTATCCCTGGCCGATCCGCATTGCTGAAAACTACGCGAACGCCAACAACATTCCGGTCCCCGAAGGCGGGCTGTTCATTTCGCACGGCATCGCGATTCCGGTGTTGATCGCTATCGGTGCCGGCGTCGTGATGACCTTCATTGCCACGCGCACTCGGTTCGGGCGCTATGTCTTTGCCATGGGCGGTAGCCCGGAGGCGGCCGAACTGGCCGGCATCAACACCCGTTGGGTCACGGTCAAGATCTTCATGCTCATGGGGGCGCTTTGCGCCATTGCCGCATCGATTTCATCGGCTCGCCTCAATGCTGCAACCAATGCCATGGGCACGCTCGATGAGCTTTATGTCATCGCTGCGGCGGTGATCGGCGGTACGTCCCTTTCGGGCGGCGTGGGAACGATCGTCGGCGCCATGATCGGCGCGCTCGTGATGCAATCGCTCCAGTCCGGCATGGTGCTGATGGGGCTCGACAGCCCCCTTCAGTCGATTGTTGTCGGCATCGTCCTGGTGGTCGCGGTCTGGCTCGACACGCTTTATCGCAATCGCGGGCAGTAAGGATTTGAATCGATGAACCAACACGTGACAGCTCCGCTCGTTGAACTCGAAGATATCTCCATTGCGTTCGGGGGCATTCGGGCCGTCGATGGCGCCTCGATCGACCTCTATCCTGGAGAGGTCGTCGGACTGCTCGGGCACAATGGTGCGGGAAAATCGACGCTCATCAAGATTTTGTCCGGCGCCTACAAGCGTGACTCGGGTGACATTCGCATCGATGGGCAGGCCGCAACGATCAACAATCCGCGCGATGCGAAGGGATACGGGATCGAGACGATCTACCAGACCCTCGCGGTGGCCGACAATGTCGACGCGGCTGCCAATCTGTTCCTGGGGCGTGAATTGACTACCGCCATCGGTACGCTCGACGATGTCGCCATGGAACACAAGGCCCGTGAAGTGATGGGGCGGCTCAACCCCAATTTCCGGCGTTTCAAGGAACCGGTCAAAGCCCTCTCGGGTGGTCAGCGCCAGTCGGTGGCCATCGCGCGGGCGATCCTGTTCAATGCCCGCATCCTGATCATGGACGAGCCAACAGCAGCGCTGGGCCCGCAGGAGACGACGCAGGTCGGCGATCTGATCAAGCAGCTCAAGTCCGAAGGTATCGGCATCTTCCTCATCAGCCACGACATCCACGACGTCTTCGATCTCGCTGATCGGGTGTGCGTGATGAAAAACGGCCAGGTTGTTGGGACCGCCAAGACCTCTGAGGTCACCAAGGATGAGGTGCTGGGCATGATCATTCTGGGAAAATGCCCACCCGCCGCCACGCCGGGGCCGGGGGCGATGAAAGAATAAAAGAGCGGGCGCTTCGGCGCCCGTTATTGTTTTCAGTCGTTGCTCTTGGCATTGAGCCTGTGCCACTTTCCTTGTGAAGCAGAATCGAGGAAGCAGGCAATGAAGACGCAGGCGGCAGTTGCATTTGAAGCGGGTAAGCCGCTGGAAATCGTCGAGTTGGACCTTGAGGGCCCCAAGGCTGGCGAAGTGCTCGTCGAGATCAAGGCAACCGGCATCTGCCATACGGACGATTTCACGCTTTCGGGCGCCGATCCCGAGGGGCTTTTCCCGTCCGTTTTGGGTCATGAAGGCGCCGGTGTCGTGGTTGAAGTCGGTGCAGGCGTGACGTCTGTGAAACCCGGCGATCACGTCATCCCGCTTTATACGCCCGAATGCCGCGAGTGTCCGTCCTGCCTGTCGCGCAAGACCAATCTGTGCACCGCCATCCGCGCCACGCAGGGGCAGGGGCTGATGCCTGACGGTACCTCCCGGTTTTCCTACAAGGGCAAGCCGGTGTTCCATTACATGGGCTGCTCGACATTCTCGAACTATACCGTCATGCCCGAGATCGCGCTGGCCAAGATCGATTCCAGCGCCCCGTTCGACAAGGTCTGCTACGTGGGATGTGGCGTCACCACCGGGGTCGGCGCAGTGCTCAATACCGCTAAGGTCGAGCAGGGGGCGACGGCGGTGGTGTTCGGGCTCGGCGGGATCGGGCTCAATGTCATTCAGGGCCTGCGCATGGCGGGCGCGGACATGATCATCGGCGTCGATCTCAACAATGACAAGAAGAGCTGGGGTGAGCGCTTCGGGATGACCCACTTCGTCAACCCGCGAGAGATCGACGGCGATATCGTCAGCCACCTGGTTGCCATGACCAGGCGCGGTGCCGACCAGATCGGTGGTGCCGACTACACCTTCGATTGCACGGGCAATGTAACCGTCATGCGTCAGGCGCTGGAGGCGAGTCACCGCGGCTGGGGTAAGTCGGTCATTATCGGTGTTGCCGGTGCGGGGCAGGAAATCTCCACACGCCCCTTCCAGCTTGTCACGGGCCGCACTTGGATGGGCACGGCATTTGGCGGGGCAAGAGGGCGCACGGACGTTCCGAAAATCGTCGACTGGTACATGAGCGGCAAGATCGAAATCGACCCGATGATCACCCATACGTTGCGGCTTGAAGATATCAATGAGGGGTTTGAGCTGATGCATTCGGGCGAATCCATCCGCTCGGTGGTCCTCTACTAATCGTGCCCGAAATTTACGTCGATGCCGATGCCTGCCCGGTAAAGGCGGAAGCCGCTCGCGTCGCTGAGCGGCACGGCCTTGTTCTGACGTTGGTTGCCAATTTCGGGTTGCGGCCCTCGCGCGATCCCATGGTCAGGCATATCATGGTGCCTCAGGGCGCCGACGCGGCCGACGATTGGATCGTCGAGCACGCCGGGCCTGGCGATATTGTCATCACCTCCGACATTCCGCTGGCGTCCCGTGCTCTCGAAAAGGGTGCCCACGTGCTGGGGCCGACCGGAAAGGCCTTCACGACGGCCTCAATCGGCATGGCGCTGGCCATGCGCGAACTCAACCAGCACCTGCGCGAAACCGGCGAAAGCAAGGGTTACAACCGCGAATTTACCGCTCGCGACAAGTCCAACTTTCTCCAGGCGCTCGACGAGCTTGCGGTTCGCCTGAAGCGTGAGAACTCCGCCAAGTAACTGTTTGTTAAGTATAAAATATGGTGATTTGAACACGTTGTTAACCATGATGCGCGCAGCTTGGGCGCCGAACGAAGCAGTTCGGCCGGGTGGTTGTTGTGGTGCGTACAGCGTGTCTATTGGGGGTGGTCGCGGCGCTATTGGCAGGGTGTGCCAAGCCGCCCGAAATGCAGCCGGACCTCATGGCCGGCGCCAGCATTGACACGATGAGCACCGGCTCGATCAATCCTATCGCCATGAGCTTGAGAACCGCTTATCAGCCAATGCCTGCAATACCTTCAGCGTTATTTGGAAAGCTTGCCGGTCGAACCGTGACGGTTTCGGAGTCCGGGCCCTTGGGATTGCAGCCGGGCGAAATCGTCCTGACCTTCGACGACGGCCCTCGGGCCGGAACGACGGACTCTATCCTCGACACGCTCGATCAATTCGGGGTCAAAGCGACCTTCCTCATGTTGGGTTCGGCGGCTGAGCGCTATCCCTCGATGGTGCGGGAAGTGGCCGCTCGCGGCCACACGATCGGTACTCACACCTACGATCACGTCGATCTTTCGACATTGAGCAATCATGAGGCAATTGCGGAAATCTATGCGGGCCAGCAGGCCGTCGCGGCGGCGCTAGCGCCCGACAGTATCGCGCCGTCACGGTTCTTCCGGTTTCCCTATCTGGCGCAAAACGGGGTGATCCGCACCAGCGCTGTCGAGAGCCGCTTTATCGTTCTCGACGTGGATATCGATTCCAAGGATTACTACGCCGAGACCCCACAACAGGTGCTCGAACGCACCCTTGCACGGCTCGATGAGCACGGGTCGGGGGTCGTGCTTTTCCACGATATCCATCTGCGGACAGTCGCGATGCTGCCTGAATTTCTGAAGGCGTTGCGCGAGCGCGGCTATCAGGTCGTTACCCTGAGGTCATCGGGGGGCGGGGTGTTCGATGGTCCGGTCATAACGGCCGATGCATCGAGCACTGGTTCGGAAATCTAGCCCGCTGTCGCGGCGAACAGGGCGATTGCGGCGGCATTGGAGACGTTGAGCGATTTGATCGGTCCCGGCATGTCGAGCCGGACCATTTCGTCACACAGCGATCGGGTCTTCTGGCGCAAGCCTTTCCCCTCAGCGCCCAGGACAATAGCCAGCTTGCCGCCGGCAGGGCGGGGGCGTAGCAGTCCGGGCGCTTCGGAATCAAATCCGAGACACACAAGGCCGTTGCTCTTGAGGGTTTCGAGCGCATCACCGAGATTTCTCACCGACACCAGCGGAATGAGATCGAGAGCGCCGGAGGCCGACTTGGCCAGTACACCGGTTTCGCGCGGTGCATAGCGCGCCGTGGTGATGACGGCATCGGCTCCAAAGGCACAGGCCGTGCGCAGGATTGCCCCCACATTGTGCGGATCGGTGACCTGATCGAGGACGATCACAAGGTCGAGCTTTTCGACATCGCTGAGCCCGAACCGGTCGATCGGGTCGACCTCCAGCGCAACGCCCTGATGCACCGCCTCTGCGCCGAGCAGTTTGTCGAGATCGCGGGGCGTAGTCTCCTCGACGAGCATCTGAGGCAGCGGAGCGCCCTCTGTCAGCCTGTTGAGGCCGTTCTGCGTCGCCAGAAGCCGCCGCTTCGTGCGGCGCGGGTTGTCGAGCGCCGCGCGGACGGTGTGCAGGCCATAGAGAAAGACCGGCCCATCATCGGGCAGAATCGGCGGGCGCTTTTTCGGCGGGAACTTGTTCTTGCTCATGCGCATTGGCGTATCGCTTTGCCGCGAACTCGGCAAGCGGCAAGCGCATCGGTGAAACATATGAAATTTCCTTGCGATGGCAGTTGACAGGACAGGTCACTACCACCATAAACCGGCCCGTGATGGTGTTCGGAAACGGGTGCTATCGCAAATGCTTCGCTTCGCCGATGTAACGATTGGGGAGGGGTGGGAGAGTGGTTAAATCCATCAGACTGTAAATCTGACCGCTTAGCGTACGCTGGTTCGAATCCAGCCCCCTCCACCAAAATCGTGCTTGCCCACAAGGCATGAACCGGACAGAGTGGCGAGACACCCTCGGGCGGGTGTAGCTCAATGGTAGAGCAGAAGCCTTCCAAGCTTACGACGAGGGTTCGATTCCCTTCACCCGCTCCAATCTGTCCTAACTGCTTGTCACTGCCCGTAACGCGCTATAGCGTGGATCCCCGAAACAGGGGGTTTTAGTCAGAGGCGTAGGACTGGTCGTCGCAGGCGGTAACCCTCAATAACAGCGGTTTGACGGTATGTGTGTCGGTATCGCCTGTGAGGCGGTATCTTCGATACCGTTAGGGAGGGTATGATGCCATTATCGGATCTGGCAGCGCGCAAAGCTAAGCCCAGTGCAAAGCCGTACAAGCTGGCTGATGCAAACGGTCTTTATCTTTACGTATCGAATGCGGGTGCAAGGCGTTGGCGGTATGACTACCGCCATGAGGGCAAGCGGAAGACGCTTTCCATTGGAGCCTACCCTTACGTCGGTCTTGCTGATGCCCGCGCGAAGCTGGAAGAGGCGCGAAAGCTGCTCGCGGACGGCATTGATCCTGCTATACACAAAAGAAAGGTGCGTCAGAAGCGGGAGCTGGAGCAGCGCAATACCTTTGCCATGCTCGCCGACGAATATATTACGCGGCTGGAAGACAAGGGACGCGCACCGGCAACGCTTGAGAAAAACCGCTGGTTGAAAAGTCTGGTGCCATCTCAGGTCCAGAGCCTTCCGATAAGCGATATCACCTCGAGTGACGTCCTAGAGGTCCTGCAGGCGATCGAGGCGAGCGGTCGCCGTGAGAGCGCCCATAGTGTAAGAACATTCATTGGCTCAGTTTTTCGGCACGCCATTTCGACGCTTCGGGTAGAATACGACCCGACTTACGCACTGCGGAGTAGCTTGCTGCCACCCAAAGTGACGCCGCGCGCGGCGATTACCGATCCACGGAAGATTGGCGCTCTTATGGCTGCCATCGACGACTATGATGGCTGGATCACAGTAGCCGCAGCGCTACGGTTCAATGCGCTAACCTTTGCCCGTCCCGGTGAAGTACGTCTCGCTACATGGGACGAGATCGATCTGGAGGACGCAGTATGGCGCATTCCTGCAGAGCGAATGAAGATGCGGCGTCCTCATGATGTACCACTGTCCAATCAGGCAGCAGTGCTTCTCAACAGGGTCCGGCGTATCAGCGGGCGCGGCAAGCTGATTTTCCCTTCCATCCGTTCGGCGCAACGACCACTTTCCGAGAACGCAATGAATTCGGCATTGCGGCGCATGGGTTTTACCAAGGACGAAATGACAGCCCATGGGTTTCGTGCCATGGCCAGCACCGTGCTCAACGAGCAGGGCTATCGTATGGACGTGATCGAAAGTCAGCTTGCACATATCGAACCCAACAAGGTGCGCCGGGCCTACAACCGTGCCCTTTACTGGCACGAACGTCAGCAGATGATGCAGGAGTGGGCGGATTTCCTCGACAAGCTGCGGGATCGAAAGCAGACTTAGGTTGGAGGCCAATCCTTGCCCTGATTGGTTGCATGAGACCTGCCATTGGACACTGTGCCCCAACACAGCCGTCCCTGCATTACAAGGTGCCTGCAAATCCGAGGCACGCCCAGAACTGGCTAGTTGTTCCTCAAGGGTGGACGTCGACTTTGCGGGTGTGGTTGGCATGCCCTCGTAGGCTCTCGCGCTCAGCGCTGCATGAGTTGGAGCCCACCGGTACAGCAGATCAATCAAGGCCGATCGCCGTACCGCCCAAAAAGTCACTTTCTAGTCTAGGTGACGTGCGCGAAGAACGAAGCAAGCAGGTCAAGTTGATAAAAAAGTACGTTCTCTCCTTTAACGCAGGCGCGCCCGCTCGCTGAACTTGACTTGAGTAGGGCAGTGTCCGGAGGGCTCATGATAACATCGGCGACTACCGCGTCAGGTTTGAGGAGCGTAGGGTCGAAGGGAAGGGGGTCGTCATCCTGCATGCCAATGTGGGTGGCGTTGACGGCGATGTCGACTTCTTTTGTGCTGGGTTGTTGGAGCAAGTTCACGCGCACGTCAGGATAGTATGTCCCCAGTCTCTCGGCGACCTGCTTACAGCGGCCATGGTCGATGTCGAACAGCTCAAGCGCAGCTGCGCCGGCTTCGGCTAGACTTGCCGCCAGAGACGCGCCTGCGCCTCCAAGTCCGACAATCATGACCGAGCGCCCTACAGGATCATGGCCGTCGGCTCTGAGCCCGGCGACAAATCCGGCACCGTCGAAATTGTCTCCGGTCCAAGTGCCATTTGCCTCTCGGCGCATAGCATTTATCGATCCAGCCGCTTGGGCGCGGACCGAGAGTCGATCGACGTGGGCTAGGGCGGGAATCTTGTGGGGCACCGTAAGAACGAAGCCGGCGACGTTGCCCACCAGTTTCAGGGAGGTGACCACCTGCGAAAAATCCCCCACTCCGACCAGCATTGGGATCTGGACCGCGTTGAAGCCCAGCCGCTGCATCCTTAGTGAAAGCGGGCGCGGCGAGCGCACCTGCTTGACCGGGCAGCCCAGCACCGGAACCACCTGTGTGTGCCCACTGAGCCCAAGCGGGGCGGGGTCGTTCTCGAGTTCGTCCAACATCTTCCCTAGTCCCCCTATGGCTCTGCACGCACGGAGGCAAAGCGTTCTATGCTGTCCCTGTAGTCCGTGAGAGGAGCATCGGAAATGATCTCGAATATCGCCGAACCGGAATAATCTATGGCATCGAGGGCATTCAGCACAGATCTCAGATTCACTGTTCCGGTACCGAATCCGCCATGCATCCAGCGGGTCCGGGTAGCGTCCGAAAGGTGTATTTGCGTGAGGTGTTTGCCCATCGCGGCGATTGCGCCGGCTTGGTCTTCTCCGACAAACTCGGCGTTGGCTACGTCATAGGCAATGCCGACGACCGGCGAGGCGAGCTTTTGAACGAAGCTAAGCAGGTCTTTGGTCATCGGCATGGACGTGAGCGGATGGAGTTCGAGGTGAAGTCCAACGCCGAGGGCGGCGGCGCGGAGAGCCAACTGAGAGATACTGTCTTCAATCACCGTGTCCAGCTTGCATCGTGACGGAGGCAGAAGGCTCGATACTCGTCCGGGAACTACGACCACGGCCTTGACCTCAAGATCCGCCGCGAGCTCGATTGTCTCGACATACATATCCAGCGCCAGTTGCCGGACATTGTGCGTGAGGCTCGTGAGATTGTAGTCGGTAGCAGGAGGGTTGAGGGAATCGAGAGTGAAGCCCCGCCCGGCCAAGTCCCGCTTCAATTGGGTCCGCTCACCACGGGCGATCTCGGAGGGCCACAAATGTCCGGGCGTGACGATCACATCGAAGGTGGAAAGGCCCAGCAGCCCTAGCTCATCCATGGCGTGGAGAGCGGGATGCGTCCACATAAAAGAAAAGGTATTGCCGCCTACCTTGAAAGCCATTTCCGTATCCAGTTCCAAAACAATGATGTGCAACACCAGCCTCAGGCAGGCGGCTCGCCGCGGAATGCTCGGTCCAGCAGAGAGCGGATGGAGTCCCGACTCAAGGGGACGGGACTCCAATAAGGATGCTCGAGGGCCCGCGCCGTGGCCACCTCCAATTCATCCTCGGTCATTCCCAGCTCGCGCAGGGAGCGTGGTCCATCTAGACTGCCTATAAGGTCGAAAAGGCCCCGTGCCGCGTCGGTGGCGCCGATCACGTCTGTGATCTGCCGCATCGCCACGGGTTCCGCGGATGCGACCAACCCAACGGCGTGAGGCAGAATGACCGCATGGGTTTCGGCGTGCGGCAGGTCGAAGCTGCCCCCGAGCGTGTGGCAGAGTTTATGGTGTAACGACATGGAAACCGAGCCAAGGCAGGTACCGGCCAGCCAGGCACCGTAAAGGGCATCCGAACGCGCCGTGGGATCGGTGGCGTTGCACCGGATAGCCGCCAGGGCAGACGCGAGGGCGCGTAGGGACTCGGCCGCCATCAGCGAGGTCAGCGGATTGCGGTCCTGGGCGTAAAGTGCCTCGACCGCGTGGGCGGCGGCATTGACGCCACTGGTTATCGATATGGCGACGGGTAGCCCATAAGTCAGCTCGACGTCGTAGATGACGGTTTGGGGACGCAACCGTTCGTCGCGGTATGTGGCCTTTCCGTCCTTGGATGTCTCTCCAAGGATTGGCGTCATTTCAGAACCGGCATAAGTGGTGGGAACGGCGATGTGCTTGATGTCCATACGCGCGGTTAGCGCCTTGCCCAGCCCGATGGTAGAGCCGCCCCCGATCGACACCACGCCGTCGATCTTGAGATCACTGGCAACAGTTTCTGCCTGCGCGGTCACCGAGACAGGAGTGTGCATCTGAGCGCCGGCGAAGGTGCCGGCGGCCAAATTGCCGAGCAGCGATCGGGCGCGCCCGGCCAGCTCGCCCTGACGCGCAGTCGAAAGGACCAGTACGCGTTCGAGGCCAAGCCGGGCAGCTTCCTCTCTTAGCGACGCGATGCTGCCGCTACCAAAAAGTACTCGCACCGGTGTTCCAGAATGGACGAATGAGCCAGTCACCGTCAGTCGGCCTTGAGTGCGAAGTCGTAGGCGAGCTCGACGAATCGGCTTTCCTGGTGTGAGCCGTCGGGTGCCAGGCCGGCTGGATGCTCGATATAGGGTGTTACCAGCGAGTTCTTGACCCCAAAGACCACGTCGCTGTCGAGATATGGATCATCCTCGGCAAAGACATGCGTGACAAGGGTTTCATATCCGGGTGCGCTGATCATGAAGTGGACGTGTTCGGGACGAAAAGGATGACGGCCTTGGGCAGCAAGCATCTCGCCCACAGGACCGTCGGAAGGGATCGGATAATATTTCGGTCGCACGGACCATAGCCAAAAGCGGCCCTGATCATTGGTCATGAAGCGGCCGCGCATGGCGGGCTCCGCCTCGGCGTGCTGGACATCGTAGTACCCCTCCTCGTCGGAATGCCAAATGTCGACGGCAGCACCGACGATGGGGTTGCCCTGGAGGTCTCGGACAGAGCCGTTGATGAACATGGGCGTGCCCGGCATGCGGGCTGCCATGTTCGCACCCAGAGGAAGGGAAGGCCGATTGTCTACGAAAAACGGCCCGAGCACTGTGCTTTCGGTTGCGCCTTGGGGCATACGGTGATTGATGGCATCGACAAGCATCGAGACCCCCAGAACATCCGAAAGCAGGATGAATTCCTGTCGCTTGTCGTCGCACATTTGCCCGACACGGGTAAGGAAGTCCACGCCTGCTGCCCACTCGTTCTGCGTGGGTTCTATCTCTTTGATGAAGGCGTGCAGATGGCGGACGAGCGCGCCGCTGATCTGCCTGAGCCTCGGATCCGCTGTTGTTTGGAGACGCCGGATTGTTTCTTCGGTCAATGTATCTTCAGTAAGATCGCGCATTACGTTCTTCTTTTGGCTTGGGTCAACCTCGGAGATCTTCACCCGCGATCCAAGCTGCACCCCGGCGATACAGCGCCTCGACTTCGGGGCCAGTCAGGCCGGGCATATCCTTTTTCACGTCATAGCCAATGCGCGACTGCAGATAGGCCAAGTGCCGGTAGCCCTCGGGAAACTGTTCGAGAAGATACTTGTCGAGATCCAGCGTCCGGCCGGGATCGACAAGGTCGATGCGGTCCTTTTCATAGATTGGCTGCCGCAGAACTATGCCCCACTTCCCGGCGCGGCGTTCGAGAAAGTCGTAGAACCGGCCAGTGCACACGACATCGCAGGGCTGGCCGTCTACCGTGGCGCGTTGACTGATGGTCATTTTGGTCTGGGCGATCGCGCGCTCCCCACGGAGATCGATGGATGTGCCGCCGAGAAAATGCAGGATACGGACGCCCTTCTCAAAACCTTCCTTGCTGACCGCGATGAACTCGTCTGCGGTGCCTTGGAACCATGTGGCCATCATGCGTCCATCATCGTGCCAGACACTCCGAAAGCGATCCCAGTCACCAGCGTCGCGCCATACTACCCAATTTTCAAGCATATCGCGTATTTCACGACGGTCCCGGTCAGTCATTACCAAGGCTTCCTTTTCAGTGTGTTCTAGAGTATGAACGTGTTCTCTATGTTGTTTTTCTTAGTGCACCCATTCCTGTCGGCGAGTCAACGCCGTCATCATCAAATGGTGCAATGTGCGTGACCAGCGTTCACAAATGCGGATAAACTCTCTGCAAAAGGTTCTCTTCAATGCTCAACGAAGCGATAGCAGCCATGGACGGCGCGCGTGCTGACGCCGGTGTAAAGTCCGCCACCCGTGTACTCGATCTGATGGAGTATCTGGCGCGATGGGGAAGGGCGTGCACACACGCGGAAATTGCCGACGCGCTAGCGATTCCCAAAAGCAGCCTGACCCAATTACTGCGTACCTTGGTACAGCGGGGTTATCTTACTTACAGTGCTGCAGATAAGAGCTACACATTGGGCCCTACTGTCGCCACTCTTGCGCGCCGCCAGGGTGAGAGCCGCGACATCGTTGAGCTGGCGCTGCCGGCGCTCGAACGCATAACCGACGAGACGCGGGAATCCGCAGCTCTCAATCTGCTTCGGGGTGATAAATCGGAAGTGGTCGCGTGCGTAATGAGTCCGCAAAGGCTTTTTTATCAAATGAAAGTCGGCGACACCGCGCCTCTTTATGCCACCTCCGGCGGCAAAGCAATATTGGCCAACTTGCCCGAGGAGATGCTGGAAGACTATCTGCAGCGCGTAAGTCTGCAACAGATCACGCCTAAAACCATCACCGAAATCGATGTGCTGCGCCAAAACCTAGCTGAAGCGAGGGCCCAGGGTTATGCGACAGTGGAAGAGGAGTTCACCCCGGGAATTGCCGGAGTTGCGAGACCGATTTTGAGTTCCGCCGGATTTGCGCTTGCATCGATAAATGTCGCCGTACCGGTCGCTCGGCTGGACGATGCTCTACGGCAGTCGTGCATGGATGCCCTGGCCGAGGCTGCTCTTGTAGTCCAGAAGCAGATCGGACTTCGCTGACGACCAGAAGGTGCGCCGGCGAACTGATTTGTCATTATGCCCAGCATGCGGCCCTCTGTTCAAAATCATTTTTCGTGCAAGCATACGAACAAGTTCATGCTTGCATACAGGATCGAGCTCCCGTAAATGTCGAGACGACTGTAGGTCGAGGACGAGGGCAACAAGCCCTTTGATCCAGACGGGACTGAGGGTCACAATTCTATGGAGGAGTAGCATGTTCAAGAGAATTCTGGCAGTTGCAGCTTTGGCCCTAATGGCCGGCGGCGCTCATGCACAGGACTATCCCACGCGGGACATCCAGGCGACCATCATGTGGGGTGCCGGGGGGGCAACCGACAATTTGGCTCGCGTTCTGACCCCGGCCGTGGAAGAGGAGCTCGGTCAGTCTGTGGTGTTGGTTAATCGACCGGGCGGCGTCGGCGCCATCGCAACACAGTATATCAACTCGCGGCCCTCGGATGGTTACAATATCCTTTTTGGCGCTGAAAACCCGCAGCTTCATCGTGTATTGGGACTCTCGGATATCGATTACCGCGAATTTTATCCCGTGATGATCTTCGGTCGGAACATTCAGGTGTTTGTGGTTCAGCCCGATGCGCCGTGGGAGACGCTGACTGATCTGGTGGCGGATATTCAAGAAAGGCCCGGCCAAATTCGCGTGGGATCCACGGGACCGGGCGGTTCGCCGATGGTGTCGCTGGGTATGCTGGCTGCGGTCACAGAGATCGATGTTACTCCGGTTCCGTTCGATGGCGAAGGGCCAGGTCTTACGGCACTTCAAGGTGGTCATGTGGACTTCATGGCTGTCAGCTTGCCTGCTGCCAGCGAATTGATAGAAGCTGGCCGGGTGCGGCCACTGGCTGTACTAGACACCGAGCCGGTTGAAGCATTTCCCGAAGTCCCTGTCATAACCGAAGAGTTCCCCGATCTCGAAAGCTTCCTGCCGTGGGGTTCGTTCCAGGGCGTCTTCGTCAAGCGTGACACACCTGAAGATATCGTAGGCGTTCTGACTGAAGCATTCTCAAATGCGGTCGAGGATGAAGCAGTTCAGCAGTTCATCGAGACTTCCGGCATGGTGCCCATGTTCATAAGTGGCCAGGAGGCCGATGAGTTCATGAGCCAATGGCAGTCGGTGACGAGCTGGGTTCTCTATGACACCGGCGACGCGCAGGTTTCGCCTGAAGACTTAGGTATCCCGCGTCCGTAACTTGTTCCACCTAATCGGCGGGAGCGGTGACGCTCCTGCCGTGTAACGGAGTCAGGACCATGGACGAGCATATCGGCATTCGCAAGGGTCAGCTCATCTTCCAGACGCTGCTGCTTGTCGCATCTCTCATCCTCTTCTGGGAAGCCTTCAAAATCGAAGGTATGGGCTCGATCAGCGGCTCGGGTATATTTCCGATGGCCGCAGCTATCGTTCTTATTGCTAGCCTTGTCGTGCGTCTTGTCGCAGATGTTCGAGCGGTACGTCGGGAGCGAGCTGCCAGACGTGCTGGCGTCGAGGGATTCTTCGGCGACGTGCTGCCCCCTCGCATACTTTTGTTCATTTCCTTCACCATTGCTTTCGTTGCTGCAATGGGACAGTTCGGCTTCTGGGCGCCTACAGGCGTTTTTCTGGCAGTGACCTTTGCTTGGCTCTACAAGCGTAGTCCCGCGAAAGTCGCCCTTTTTACCGCAGGCGCGCTAGCATTCATCTACGTCGTGTTCGCCTTTATCTTCAAAGTGTATCTACCCTAGGAGGCCTCCGATGGAAGGAGATCTGAGCTATTTCCTGATGGCCTTCACCGATCCTTACCTGTTGTTTCTTGTGGCCGCGGGAACGCTGGCGGGCGTGTATGTGGGCGCAATTCCAGGCATTTCGGTCACAATGGCCGTCTCAGTGCTTATCTCGTTTACCTTTTCCTGGGACCTCAATGCCGCGCTCGCCCTTATGACAGGGATCTTTTGCGGCGGCGTCTACGGCGGGGGGCGAACAGCGATCCTTCTCAACATGCCTGGAACGCCCGCTGCCGTTGCAACAGGTCTCGACGGCTATCCTCTCGCCAAGATGGGTGAAGCCGGAAGGGCGATCGGTTTGACCACAGTGGTTTCTGTGATCGGCGGCTTCGTGGGTATTCTTGTCCTCGCGATTGGAGCGCCTGCAGTTGCCGAAACCGCGCTGTTGTTCGCGCCGCGCGATTTCCTGCTGTTGGCTCTGATTGGGCTTTTGTTGGTGGGCAGCCTTTCAGGACCGAGTCTCGCCAAGGGGGTTTTCGCTGCTGCGGTAGGGGTCATGATCGGCATGGTCGGGCTTGACAACATGACCGCACAGCCTCGTATGACCTTTGGTCACGTGTCCATGTTGGGTGGTATCTCTTATGTCGCGGCCATGATCGGGTTCTTCGGGCTTGCTGAGGCGCTTTTTCAGCTGCGTCAGGTCAACATCAAGCCGGTAAAGCAGAACGTCGACAAGATAACCCCGTCATGGGCGATGATTCTCAAATACTTACCGTTGTCGATACGTAGTTCCATAATTGGGGTAATAGTTGGAGCCTTGCCGGGAGCGGGCGGCGACATCGCTTCGCTCTTGGCTTACGATCAGGCTAAGCGGACGGTCAAAAATCCGTCGCGGCCGTTCGGCGAAGGGGCATATGAAGGACTGGTGGCCCCCGAATCGGCCAACAACGCGGCGGCGAGCGGTGCATACATACCGATGCTTACGCTGGGTATTCCCGGCGATGCGGTCACAGCTGTATTTATCGGCGCCCTCTATGTCCATGGGCTGCGTCCCGGGCCGATGTTGATGATCGAGACGCCTCATCTGTTCTGGTTTATTGTGGGCGCGCTGGTATTAGCCAATCTCTTCCTGCTTCCAATTGGTCTTTCGGGAATCCGGGTTTTCGCGAAAATCATGGATGTTCCGCGCGCCGTGTTGATACCAGCCGTGGTGGTGCTTTCGGTGGTCGGCACTTATGCGATCCAGAACAGTATGATGGATGTCTACTGGATGGTGGGTTTTGGCATTCTGGGCTATTTCCTCAAAGTGTATGGCTTCCCAATCGGGCCCATTATCCTTGGAGTGATCTTGGGGCCGCTGATGGATGTATCCTACCGCCGGGCAATGCTGTCATCGACCAACGACCCTGTGACCTTCTTGGTCTCTCTGGTCGCTAACCCGATCTCGGCGGTTCTTACAGCATTCTTCGTGGTCCTGCTCGCAAGCCAAACCCCGCTCTGGCGATCGGTCTTCGGTCGGAAAAGATCCGAGGGTGCGACCGCACAGAAGCCGAATTAACCCCGGGCGGAACTGCGACCCAGGCAATAGGAACGGTCGCAAGAACATGCCCAAGTACACTTCTACGCCCGGACTGTGCGAGCCTGGGTCAGATTCATGTTTTTCAAGCGAGGTGCCCTCAGGTTTCCGGAGCGAACCCGGTGATCTGTCATGCGCCCTCTTAAGGAGGCCGATTGCTGATGTTGTCGCTAGCTCATCTGACCGTTCTGCGTGCCGATCCGCTCGAGTTGATTGAAATCGGAGCCCGCGCTGGCTTTGATGCTGTCGGGTTGAGGGTGGTGCCGCCTTTTGCGACCGACACAATCGTCCCGGTGGTCGATGACGCCGTCCTTCAGAAAAAGATAAAGAGGCAATTGAGCGATGCTGGCGTATCGATTTTCGACGTCGAGGCCTTCTGGCTGATGGCCGATAGCGATCTAGAACACATGCGCCGGGCTATTGAAGTGGGAGGTGAACTTGGAGCGCAGTCCGTTCTGGTGGTGGGGAACGATCCGGACCGCAGCAGGCTCATGGACAATTTTTCGATGCTATGCGCTCATTGCCGCGAATTTGGGCTTCGACCCATGCTCGAGTTCATTCCTTACAGCCAAATTCGATCGCTTCCAGAAGCCCACGATTTTTTAACAGATTCAGCGGAAACCGGCGCAGGTTTGCTGGTCGATGCACTGCATCTTAGCCGGTCTGGCGGGCAACCTGCCGATTTGGGCGACTATTGCAAGGCGTTGTTCGCCTACATGCATCTGTGCGACGCGTCCATGCCGCCGCCGACAGGCGAGCAGGTTCGAGTGGAAGCGCGCGGACATAGGCTTTATCCTGGAGAAGGCGATCTGCCCCTCATCGATTTTGTCAACGGATTCGAGAAGGGCATTCCGGTCAGCATCGAGGCGCCCAATGCGCGCCATGCCCATCTCAGCCTCCTCAATCAGGCTCGGATGGCGGCCGAGGCGGCGAGGGACCTGCTGGCCCGCGCGGATGCCGCTAGACCCTGAAGGAGGCACAATCAAAATGACCAGTCTCGACAATCTCAGCCTCAACCTAGCAACTGTGGGGCCTCAGTTTAGTTTTGCCGAAACGCTCGATGCCGCCCTCACGCACGGATTTAAGACGATATCGCCCTGGCGGCATCACTATGAGGACATCGGGACGCGAGCGGCTGCGGCGGAGTTGCGGTCGCGTGGGATGACGGTGGACAATGTCTGCCGGATCAGCGGGTTCGGGCCCGCCGCCGGAGACTCGCAATGGTCTGCGTCCATGGACGAAGCGAAAGCGACGATCTCGGAGGCCGCCGAGCTGGGTGCACGGGCTCTCATATTCACCGGAGGCGGGTTGGGCGAGGACGGATCGGGAATCGATGCGGCGCGCGGGCGCATAGCCGAAGGGCTTGCCGAGATCCTTCCGCTCGCCCGCGCAGCAGGCGTCCTGATCCTTGTCGAACCGCTGCATCCGATGGTGGCGGCTGACAGAGGCGCAATCAGCACCCTCGGATTTGCATTCGATCTTTGCGAGCAGTTGGGCGAAGGGGTCGGCGTCATGGTAGATTCCTATAATGTCTGGTGGGACCCCGCGCTTGAAACCTCAATAGAGAGGGGGAGCCGTTGGGTAAGCGGCTTTCAGGTCTCCGATTGGCTGATGACTACCCGTCATACCGCCTTCGACAGGGGGATGGTGGGAGATGGCGTCATCGATTTTGCCCGGTTTCGGAGCCTGGTTGACCAGACCGGCTATGCCGGTCCGATCGAATTGGAAGTGCTTTCGGAGAAGGATTGGTGGTCTCGCGACCTCAATGAGGTCCTCTCGACCGCGCGGGCGCGGATAAGCCAGCACCTAGGAGAACCGAAACAATGACGAGCTTCAAGTGAACGGCGAATACGATCTTGTCGTTGTCGGCGCTGGCGCGGCCGGCATGACCGCAGCAATCACAGGAGCCACCCTCGGGCTGAGCGTTCTGCTGCTGGAGAGTACGCCCTATGTGGGAGGAACGACCGCGCTCTCGGCTGGATCGGTCTGGATTCCCAACACCTCTCTCGCCCCCGAGAGTGGCGACGATCCCGATAAGGCTGCGACTTATCTGCAGGCAACCGTCGGCAATCACGCTCCCGAGGAAATCCGCTCGGAGTTTCTTGCCCGCGGTCCGGAGATGGTCGACTTTCTCCAGCAGACCGGCGCCACCGATCTCGTTGCCTATCCTTATCACCCCGATTATATCGGGGATGCACCCGGCGCGACCACACATGGCCGCGTCCTAGGCCCGCGTCCTTTCGATGCCCGCGTTTTGGGCAAGTCTTTATCGCTGCTTCGCCCAGCGCTTCCGGAGTTCACGCTCTTCGGCGACATGATGGTCGACCGCAACGACATCGGTCACCTGCTTGCGGCCCATCGCTCGGTGCGGAGCTTTGGGCACGCTGCGGGACTGATCTTGCGCTATGGCAGGGACCGGTTGACCAGAGGTCGCGGCACACGCCTCGTTATGGGTAACGCGCTGGCCGGCCGTTTGCTGGCGACGCTCCTGAAGCTCGGCGTCCGACTGCATACTGCTACCCAGCTCGATCGGCTATTAGTCGATCAGGGGGGGAGAGTGGTGGGCATCGCCGTGGGCGAGGACGTGATCGTCGCGCGCAAGGGCGTGGTCCTCGCGACAGGCGGGTTTCCGCACCATCCGAGCTTGCGTGAAAAGCTCTATCCCCAGCCAGTGGCTCGACATTCGGCCGTACCGGAAGGAAATAGGGGAGGTGGTATCGACGTGGCTCTCGCCGTAGGCGGGAAGCTGGCGGAGGGGCATGCTAATGCCGCCTTCTGGGCGCCTTCCTCGGTCAGGACCCGTCGGGACGGCAGCATGGCCGTTTTCCCACATTTCTTCCTCGATCGGGCCAAGCCCGGAATCATCGCGGTTAACCGGCAGGGGCGTAGGTTCGTGGATGAGTCCACCTCCTACCAACGTTTCGTCGAAGGGATGTACAACGCTCAAGCGATCCCGTGCTGGCTAGTGTGCAATGGCGAGTTCGTGCGCAAGCATGGCTTGGGGATGGTTCGTCCGCGCACCCGCAATCTCGGGCGGTTCGTCACTGAGGGCTACATAACTGAAGGGCTGACAATTGCCGAACTGGCCGAAAGGATCGGCGTCGACTCCCAAGGCCTGGCGCAAAGCGTTGCGGCCAACAACGCCTATGCTCGCGATGGATTGGACCCCGACTTTGGGCGTGGCAGCACCCCCTACAGTCGCAATTTGGGGGACCCTGACCGCAGACCCAACCCTTGTATAGGGCCCATCGGAGAAGGTCCTTATTACGCACTTACCATCCAACCCGCGGATATCGGAACGAGTATTGGTCTGAGAACCGACCGGTTTGCTCGTGTGCTGGACGGCTGCGGCCAGCCGATCGCCGGCCTCTACGCTGCTGGCAACGACATGAGTTCGGTGATGGGGGGCATCTATCCAGGACCTGGAGTTACGATAGGACCGGCCATGACCTTCGGCTATGTCGCCTCCCGCCATTTGGCAGAGGCTGGAGAGTCATGAGGGAGACAACGCTCCAGGTCAGGCGGCGATACGGTTTGCAAATACCGTTTCAATTGGACAATCTGGGCACCTAGACTCGCCACACAACGGGTATTTCATGAAGACCGCCATTGCGACTGTATCGATCAGCGGGGATTTGCGTGAGAAGCTCGCGGCGATTGCGGCGGCAGGTTTTGACGGTATCGAAATCTTCGAGAACGACTTTCTCGCCTTCGACGGGGGGCCTCGCGAGGTAGGGCGCATGGTGCGCGACCACGGGCTGGAGATTTCCCTGTTCCAGCCGTTCCGCGATTTCGAAGGCCTGCCTGAGCCGCAGCGATCCCGCGCCTTTGATCGGGCCGAGCGCAAGTTCGATGTGATGGAAGAGCTCGGCACCGATCTGGTGCTGGTATGCTCTAACGTTTCGCCCGCGGCACTGGGCGGCATCGATCGGGCGGCCGATGATCTGCGCGAGCTGGGCGAGCGAGCCGCAAGGCGCAACATGCGCATCGGCTATGAGGCGCTGGCCTGGGGACGCCATGTCAACGATCACCGCGACGCCTGGGAGATCGTGCGCCGAGCGGACCACGCCAGTGTGGGGTTGATCGTTGACAGTTTTCATACCTTCGCGCGCAAGGTCGATGCGGAAACCATCCGCTCGATCCCCGGGGACAAAATTTTCTTTGTCCAGCTCGCCGACGCGCCGCTGATCGAGATGGAACTGCTCTATTGGAGCCGGCACTTCCGCACCATGCCCGGACAGGGCGATCTGGACGTCGAGAGTTTCGCCCGAGCGGTGGCGGCGACGGGATACAAGGGCTTCTGGTCACTGGAAATCTTCAACGACCAGTTTCGCGGCGGCTCGCCGGGCACGGTCGCGGCGGACGGACACCGCTCGCTCATCGCGCTGATGGACAGCGTGCGGCGCTCCGAGCCGAGGATTTTCCTCGATTTTCCCACCATGCCGGCGCCGATTGCGGTGGACGGTGTCGAATTCATCGAGTTCGCGGCCAACGAGACCGAGGCGGCCGATCTTACGGCCATGCTTGGTTCGATGGGCTTTGCCCACTCGGGAAAACACATCGCCAAGGATGTGAACCTTTACCGCACAGGCGGGGTCAACGTCGTCGTCAACACTGAGCGTGAGGGCTTTGCCCATTCAGCCTATCTGATGCACGGCACCTGCGTATGCGACATTGGGCTCAAGGTTGAAGACGCTAATGCCACCGTCGAGCGCGCCCGCGCCCTGGGTGCGGAACCCTTTGAGCAGCCGGTCGGCCCGGGCGAGCTCAAGATCCCCGCCATACGCGGCGTGGGTGGTGGGTTGATACATTTCGTCGATGCAAAGACCGAACTGGCCAGCGTTTGGGAGACCGAGTTCACCTCTGTGGGCAGCACCGCCCCCCAGATGGGCATCACTCATGTCGACCATATCGGCCAGACCATGAACTACGAGGAGCTGCTCACCTGGCTGCTGTTCTATACGACGCTGTTCGAGACCCGCAAAACCCCGATGCTCGACGTGGTCGATCCGGCAGGACTGGTGCGCTCCCAGGTGATCGAGAACGCCCAAGGCACAATCCGCATCACCCTTAACGGTGCCGACCGGCGCTCGACGCTGGCGGGGCACTTCATCTCCGAGAGCTTCGGCTCCTCGGTGCAGCACGTCGCCTTTGCCTCGTCTGACATCTTCGGGACAGCCCAGGCACTGCAGACAACCGGCTTTAGGCCACTGGTCATCTCGACCAACTATTTCGCCGACATCCAGGCCCGCTTTGGGCTCGAGGACGCGTTTGTTGGCCAGCTCAAGGCCAACAATATCCTCTACGACCGCGACGAGGCCGGCGGGGAGTATTTCCAGCTCTATTCCACCCTCTATGGCGATGGGTTCTTTTTTGAGATTGTCGAACGGCGCGACGGCTACAACGGCTATGGCGCCCCAAACGCCCAGTTCAGGATCGCGGCTCAGAAGCGCACGTTGCGCCATACGGGGGTGCCGAGGGGCTGATGTCGCCGCGCGTCGTTTCTTACCATCAATCTAGTGCCTTGTCCCGTCAAACGCCAGAGCAAACACGTTCCCCGGGCTGACCACCTGCATGCGTGTATGGCGGATTTCTTAATTTCTCGCCCGTACCGGTCGTCCCCTGTCGCCCCAAATTGCCTGGCAGCAATGCGCCCTATATCGGTCATCCAGGACCCTTCGGCGGATACCTAATAGCTGCCGCCCATAGAGCTCGCTGAGGAGTGGCTTTGGTGGCGTGGGTTCCCGCCTGTCGGCTCTCAGCACGACCGCGACAAAGGCAAACATTTGATGCTGAGACCGACGTAGCGCAAAAGCGTCCCGCAGCGAACGCGAGACGCTTTCTAATTTGGTCATGCCTGGGGCAGTGATGGCCTCGTCAGCTTGCCTGCCAATTTGAAAGACAGTTTGCCGACCGGGAAGGATAGCATGAAGGCAGTCGGCCAGGCGGCAATGAAGCTCCGAGGCCATGCCTAGACGAACAGGTCCGTGGCAACCAAGGCTATGAAGCCCATGATGTGACATGAGAAAAGCCATGAGGCCGGAAATGAAGATTTGAGCAATGAGAACAGTCTTGATCATTTCGTTCTCTGAAGGTCGGGCGGAGACGTCGGCTGGACCACGCACCGCCCTTTGAGGGTTGGTGCCGTGGAATTCGCATACCTGCTCAGCAGATGATCTCTCTGATCGAGGCGCTCCGGCGAGAGGCCGGTTAAGGATCGCTTGCCGCGAGTTCCTGGAGAGTCAGGCCTTTGTCACCCAGCTGTCGCTTACCCTTGTTAGGGACCCGGCATATTCAAACTGGAGATTGCCGATGCGTACCGTTCGAAAGCCAATTGTTCCCGCCTTTGCCACACTGCTGCTCGCCATGGCCGGTCCGGCGCAGGCAGACCAGATCGCCGAAACGACCGAGGTGGTGAAACAGCGTTTCCTCGATACGCTTGAGGCCCAAGAAATCACGGAGGCCGAGCCGGGCGATTTCGAAGCCCTGCTGACCGACGACGAACGGACGCAATTTGCTCAAGACTACATCACCTTCTCGGTCGATGAGCCGGTCACCGTCTATATCTTCCGCGATGCGCGACTCGATGAAGTCAACGAGCCTTTCTGGCTCTACGAAAACGGCTTCGAACGCACTGACTACCAGGCCGAAGCCTATCAACAGGATTTCGACGTTTGGACACGCGATTATCCGGCGGGTGAGATCGGTCTGGGCATCCACGCGCTACGCGTCATCCGCGAGCATTATTTCATCGGCGTTACGCCGCAAGGGGAAATCGGCACAGTCGAAGTGTCCGGCCTGGCCCCCGAAAACCTCACAAGCGGCGTGCTTGAAACGGGTGAACTGACCTATGTCGATCGTTCGGTGACGCTTGATGCGGTGTCGCCCGAACTTGAAGGGATGACGCTGGTCCGCACCTCTTCCGATCGCCGGCCGGTAGCGGCCATCTATGGCGCGTTTCACGAAACTGGCCACCCCGCCACAGCCCAAGCCGATCAGATTTTCCTTTCCATCACCGAAGATCCGCGCGACTCCATCGCCGTCAACTGGCGCACCGATACCAGTGTGGCCGAGCCGCAGCAGGTCGCCATCTGGGAGGCGGACGACTACAACTCTCCCGACCGCGGCCAACCGCGCCTGGTCGATGCCGAAACCACGCTGGTGGAAAGCCCACGCGTCGTGAACCAGAAAGAGGTGCATCGCCACAGCGCTCTGGTCGAGGACCTCGAGCCGGGCACGCACTATGTCTATGCCGTGGGTTCGGAGCAGGACGGCTGGTCTTCGGTCGCCGAATTCGAAACCGCTCGCAATGGCGAACACCCGATGAGCTTCATCTATATTGGCGACGTGCAGGAAGGTTTCACGCGCTTTGAAAGCGTCATGGACGCCGCCCTGCGCGAACGCCCCGATGCCGACGTGCTGGTCTTCGGCGGCGACATGGTCAGCCGCGGCAATGATGCCGACCAGTGGGACGATTTCTTTGCCGCCCTCGGCGATGCCGGTCGCTCCATTCCGCTGGCACCGATCCCGGGCAATCACGAATACCTGCCGGACAACGAGCCGACCTATTATCGCCAGGTGTTCAACCTGCCCGAGAACGGCCCCGAAGGTATGCCGGCAGAGCTGGCCTATTCCTTCGAATTCGGCGGCAATACCTTTGTCATGCTCGACAGCAACGAATGGAATGGGGAGCAGTCAGAGTGGCAGGAAGAGGTCCTCGGCGATGCCGATGACGACTTCACCTTCGTGTTCAGCCATCACGCTGCCTATACTTCGCGGCCCGGCCGCTACTATGCCGGTGTCTCGGAAAACTGGGCGCCGATCTGGGAAGATAGCGAAGTCGTCTCCATGGTTTTCCAGGGCCACGACCACGCCTATTTACGCACCCACGCCATGCTCAATGGCGAGATTTCCGACATCGAGGATGGCGGCATCTACTATGTGCTGTCGAGCGCCGGCGAGAAGTTCTACGATATCGACTCGCATGACTATATCGACGTCTCCATCGAGGAGACGCAGATGTTCCAGGTGATCGACGTCATGCGCGACGACCGCGTCCTCTACCGCGCCTTCGACGTGGATGGCGACGAGCGCGACCGGGTCGAGATTACGAAGTAGGGCTTCGATCTTGAGGTTTTGCCTGGCCCCTAAGGGGTCGGGCAGGATCTATCTGAACTCACTACATGCCGAATTTGCAAGGGTGGGTTGCGGGTTGAGCGACGCGGCGGCATGATCGATGACTTCGCCTTCCCCAGCCGTGTTGTGGCCGATGGCCGCCTGAGTGCCCGCCAATACGCCAAGCTGTTGGACGAGTGGGTCACGGCCATCGGACTGACGCCTGAGGAGGTACCCATTCTCTGCGGCGAACCAAGGCGTCGCTCATCTACAAGGCCACAGGCAGCCTGCGAGCCATCCAGATACTGCTTGGCCATAGTAAGATCGAGAACACAGTGCGGTACTTGGGCGTGGATGTCGACGACGCTCTGTCGACGGCAGCTATTCAGGTTTGGTTCTTTTAACGCAAAGTGGCTTCTTCTGGGATTTTGATACCTAGGACCCGGTGACCGCAAAGGGTCGAGAACGGCGATACCCCTCCCGGCTGGTACGCGCCCTCAATTCGGTCGTTCCCTGTCTTTTTGCGGCACACCGGAAGCGGACACCGAGTGAACCGCACTGCAGCGCTCAGGACGACGTCGAGGGTGAGGTGCCGGGACGATTACCGGAACGCATTGTGCTCAGGATGTCGATAGCCTGATGCTGGGACAGAAATACTCGCCCCGTCAGATGCTCGAGAAAGTCCGAGCGCTTGAGGCGGTCCATCACCGGGCCCTTGATCTCGGTGAGATGCAAGGTGATACCCAGATCCTTGAGCCGCTCATTGATGGCTTCGAGACTTTCGAGCGCCGACATGTCGATTGCGTTCACCGCCGGGCACATCAGGATGACATGGCGGATCTCGGGGTGGGCTGCGACCTGGTCGTAGACCAGATCTTCAAGAAACCGTGCATTGGCAAAATAGAGGCTCTCATCGACGCGCAAAGAGATGATGTCGGGCCGCGTTTCCACGTCATGGCGCAAGATGTTGCGAAAGTGCTCAGTGCCCGGAACACGGCCCACGACGGCGGTGTGGGGTTTTGAGGTGCGATACAGAAAGATCAGGATCGAGGCGGCGACGCCGAGCGAAATGCCCATCTCGACACCGAGAATCAGGGTGACGAACAGGGTGGTGGCCACAGCAGTGAAGTCGGCCTTCGAATAGGCAAACGTCTTTCTCAGGATCGAGAAATCGACCAGCGTCAAAACGGCGACGACGATCGTTGCCGCGAGCGTCGCTTTTGGCAACAGGGCCAAAAAGGGTGTGAGCAAAAGTGTGGCGACGCCGATGCCGATGGCGGTAAATATGCCTGCGGCAGGGGTCGCGGCACCCGCATCGTGGTTGACCACCGACCGCGCGAACCCGCCTGTCACCGGATAGCCCGAGCCAAGACCAGCAAAGATGTTGGCCGCACCAAGTCCCACCAACTCCTGATCGGGATCGATACGCTCGCGCTTTTTGGCGGCAAGCGTTTGAGCGACCGAGATCGACTCCACAAATCCCACGATCGAAATGATGAAGGCCGGACCGATCAATGCGGCCAGAAGGTCGAGAGATACGCTGGGGACTGAAAGCAGCGGGATGCCCGGAGGCACCTGGCCGACGAGGGCCACGCCTTTGCTGCCAAGATTGAATGTGGCCGAGGCTGCAATAGCACCCAGAACGACCGCCACTGGCGCAGCACGGACGAGGAACGTTGCAAGCCCGGCGCTCACCCCCCAGCCCGTCAGCCGCTTTTTCATATCCAGCCGAACCCAGCCAAGAACGACCAGCGAGGTCAAACCCACGGCAAGCGTATAGAAATTGACGCTGCCCAGATTTGCCCAAATCGAAGACAACAGGTCCGGCATGGCGTGGCCGGAGCTTGCGATGCCCAGCAGCCCGCCGAGCTGACTTGTGGCGATGATCAATCCAGAGGCTGTGATAAATCCCGAAATTACGGGATGAGAGAGGAAGTTGGCGACAAAACCGAGCCGAAACAGCCCCATGAGCGTCAGCATACCGCCCGATATCAGCGCCAGAACAATAGCGGCGCTGGCGTAGTCTGCCGTCCCCTCGGCAGCCACGCGCCCCACGGCAGCCGCCGTCATCAGCGAGACGACCGCGACGGGACCGACGGCCAAAGACGTTGAAGACCCGAAGATCGCATAGCCGATGAGCGGCAGGATTGAAGCGTAAAGTCCCACCTCCGGCGGCAAACCCGCCAGCAGGGCATAGGCCAGAGACTGCGGGATCAGCATGATCGTGACGATCACCGCAGCGGTAAAGTCGCGACCAAACTGGCTTTTCGAGTAGCGTCTGCCCCAATTCAGAATGGGGACGTATTTGGAGATCATTGTCCCGGCCTAGCGGTTCAGAGTTGCGTAAAGGCTGCCGGCACGCGCGCCCGACTTGCAATAGCCGAGTACGGGGCCGTCCATTTCGGCCATCGCCTGTTCGAAGCGAATGATCTGCCCTTCGCCCAGCATGCCGGAAACGGGAATATGCGCGGCCTTGAGCCCCACCTTTTCCGCCGCAGCGGAAATTTCGGCGAAATTGGGCTGTCCGGGCTCTTCGTTATCGGGGCGGGCGCAGACGATGCCGACAAACCCCTGGGCCTTCAGCGTCTCGATATCATGGGGCACAATCTGGCCCGTTGTCGAAAAGCTGTCGTCGATCTTTTTGATGTTCATTGAAGTATCCTTCAGGCGTTCTAAGTGGTGGAGCGGCTGGCCATGGCATTGCGTGCCAGACGGGCCAAAACGATGCCGGAGACCATGGCCGCGACAAAGATCATTGCATCGGGTTCGCCTAACCCCAGCGCGGGTATCGAGCCGCCGGGGCAAAAGCCGGAGATGCCCCAGCCGATGCCGAAAACCGCAGAGCCAGCGAGCAGCGGAGTGTCGATATCCTTGCGGGTGGGAAGGTGAAACGCCTTGTCAAAAACGGGCGCCGGGCGTTTGAGAACGAAGAAATAGCCAATGGCTGTAACGATGAGCGCACCGCCCATCACGAAGGCCAGAGACGGGTCCCAGGTGCCCGCAAAATCGAAGAAGTTGAGCACCTTGGCCGGGTTGGCCATGCCCGACACCGCGATGCCGGTGCCAAAGATCAACCCGATGAGGCCGGCAAAGAGAATTTTTTGCATCACAGCACTCCCAGGACGTGACGAACGATGAAAACGGTTGCTACGGTCGTCGCCATAAAGGTCAGCGTCGCGACGACAGAGCGGACGGACAAGCGTGCCATCCCACAGACGCCATGGCCCGAGGTGCAACCACCGCCAAAAGTGACGCCGATGCCAACGATCAGGCCGCCAGCGACGAGCCATTCGACAGGCATGGGGCTGTGAAAGCCGATGACGTCGCCACCGGCAAAAGCCACGATAAGGGCTGGAGCAATGATGGCGCCAGCCAGGAACGCCGCACGCCAGGCCCAGTCCGACCCAAGAGGTGGAATGACGCCGGCAAGAATGCCGGTCATGCCCGCAATACGACCGTGAAATGCCATCAGTAGCACGGCAGCGAGCCCGATCAGGGAGCCGCCGAAAAGGGAAGCCAGAGGTGTGAATTCAGTCATCAGAACTGCCTTCTGAAGGTTGACTATTTTTTTTGATGCACGCCTTCGCCGCGATGGGCGTCAGGCACAAAACAGGTCATACATTGTCGAAATGAAACGCTCGACCCGCGGGTCGGCCAGCGAATAGAAGACCTGCTTGCCCTCCTTGCGCCCGACGATGAGTTCGGCGGCGCGCAGTTCGGCCAATTGCTGGGACAGGCCGGGCTGGCGCAATTCAAGAGCGTCTTCGAGATCGCGGACACTGCGTTCGCCATCGACCAGCGCACAGCAGATCAGCAGCCTGTCGCGGTTTGCGAGTTTTTTGAGGAAGGCCGACGCATCGCCGGCCTTTTCCTTGATGGCGATGGCTTCCTTGGAAAGTTCTGCAGCGCTCATGTCGTCACCATCTCGCGCCATCCAGCGCGTCGAGCGGGATCTTTAAGAACCGCTTGCCGTTGGATTCGGGCTCGGGGAGTCGTCCCGCATTAGTGTTGATCTGCAGGGCGTGCAGGATCAGCTTGGGCATGGGCAGGGTCTTGTCGCGCGCATCACGCACCGCCACGAACTCCGCTTCGGTTTTGCACTTGGAGATATGGGTGTTGGTTGCCCTCTGTTCGGCGACGGAGGATTCCCATTTCGGCTCGCGGCCGCCCGGCTGATAATCGTGGCCTGTAAAAATCCGCGTTTCATCGGGGAGCGCGAGGATGTCCTGAATCGATTTCCAGAGCGCCTTGGAACTGCCGCCGGGGAAGTCGGCGCGAGCTGTGCCACTATCGGGCATGAAGAGGGTATCGTGAACGAAGGCTGCATCGCCAATCACATAGGTGATCGAGGCCAGCGTATGGCCGGGCGAAAACATCACATGAGCGTCGATATTGCCCACCTTGAAGGTCTCTCCATGGGCAAACAGCTTGTCCCACTGGCTGCCATCGGCCCGGAAGTCGGGCCAATTGTAGATGCCCTTCCAGAGCTTTTGGACCTCGGTGACCTTCTCGCCGATTGCCGTTGGCGCGCCAGTTTTGTCCTTGAGATACTGAGCGGCCGAAAAATGGTCGGCGTGCGGATGGGTGTCGAGGATCCACTGAACCTCGTATCCCTTGTCTTTGATGAAGGCCAAAATCTTGTCGGCTTCGATCGTATTGGTCGCGCCGGACTTTTCGTCATAGTCGAGCACTGGGTCGACGATAGCGCATTTGCCGGTTTCAGGGTCGGCAACCACATACTGGATCGACCAGGTGCGTAGTTCGAAAAAGCCGGTCACTTCGGGTATGGCAGTCATTTGATGCAATCCTCGGTCTCAATTTCGCGCGGCATCGCGCTGCGTTGAAGCCTAGATATAGTCGATTGCATTTTTTTGCAATAGTTATTTCGATAATATTTTTGCTCGAGCGGGAGCTGCTACGGCACGGAGAATGTGCGTATGAGAAACCTAGTCGCGCAAACCACTCAAAAAGACTGACGGGGACGGCAAGACGGAAACACGGAAACACGGAAACAGTGGAGCGCACGTTCGACATGATTCGTGTCGTCCCTCCACACACAGCGCCCGGTTTCATCAAGGTCAGCCCGCTGGCTGCCAAAACCGGCTGGGTTTTTGCGTATCAATCCACCCAAAGACATACCAAATACGACAATGTCTATTCGTTGGCAGCGTCATGAACGCGCACCCAACGCCAAGACGGCGGCTGCGGCAGGCAAGCAAACTCTAGTGGTCGCAGAAAACCTCTTGGCCGATCTCGGCAAGGGCGACAGACGCCAGCGCGCAATATACGATGGATATGGCTCATGCCCGCTTACAGTGGAGGAGGGCAAGATCGTCCTGGCCGAGTTCGGGTATGGCGGCAAGCGCATTCCAAGCTTCCCCAAATGGCTCATCAATGATCTCAAACCGTCTCGGTTGGCTTGGTTCTTAAAGGAACGGTTGTTGCCGCCAATTTACTGGAGCGCCATGCTCAAGTGCCGTGAACCGATGGCAAAGCCCAAACACGAACAACGCTAGGCTCAGCATGTTGAGGAATATCTTCTCCGGTAAATTGTCTCGCGCTCCGAACCGCGATTGATTACCGTGGTGTGGGGCCGGGAGGATAAGCGGCCGAGGAAGGTAGGGAGGCGTGTCGGGCGATCGGTTCGAACAACGACTTGATCCCGTGCGCGAGCGTTTGATGCGCTACGCGTTTGCGTTGACGCGCGACAGGGACGAGGCGCGGGATCTGTTTCAGGAGACGGTCGTCCGAGCGATGTCCGCCCCCGAAATTCCGGTGCCCGAGCCTGCGTTTCGTGCCTGGCTCTTCAAGATCGTGCGCAATTTGTGGATTGACCGCACCAGAACGCATGCGCGACGAAGCCATCTCCATGAGCGCTTCGCCGGCAGCCATGGACCGGAGGCCGGTGAAGCAACCACCGAGCGGCACTACGAGGTCCGAGAAGCCTTTTCCTGTTTGACTATCGCGCATCAGGAAGTCCTGGCTCTTGTTGATATTGCTGGGTTTAGCTACGAGGAAACCGGCGAACTTTTGTCGATCCCCAAGGGCACAGTCATGAGCCGCGTCGCACGCGCACGTCAGGCCATGTTCCAATTGTTATCCAGCGAAGCGGTCATTCCGTTGTCGCGCCAGAGAGGTCGTTGTGAGCGCTGACTTGGCATTCGATTTTGAGACGCTGAGCGCGTATGTCGATGATGAACTTGATGAGGGCACGCGCAACCAGGTCGAGGCGGCCTTGACGCGCGACCCGGCACTTTCTCATCAGGTCGACGCGATCCGCGCCCTCAAGAGCGATGTTGCCCGTATGCGCGGCGATGGAATGCCGAACAAACGCCGCCTCCGAAACGCACGTCCCTTGCCCTACGGGCCGGCGATTGCGGCGGCGCTGGCTGTCATGGTGGTATCGGCGCTTCTGGCATTCGCATGGCTCGAGACGACTCGCTCTCCGAACATCGATGTCGCCTCTCAAATGGTGGCCGCCCATGATGGCTTTGTCGCAACCGAGACGCCCAACCCCGTAGTGCCGGCGCACGTCCGCGAGGCCGAGGTGTTTCGTCAAGCGGGCCTACGGCTTGTCGTAGACGAGACAATGACATTGGCAGCCGATAACACCCTCCGCCATCGCGGATATGTCGGGCCGCAGGGTTGCCGGGTCAGCGTCTTTTCACTTCCGGCCGATGCAACGGAGACAGCAGAAAAACTTGCTGTCCATCCCGACTTGCTTTCGGCCCGCTGGATTGCCGGCGCGGATTTGTCAGTCGTAGTGGCACGTTCGATGGATCGGGTGCGCTTTGAGGCCATCACATCGAGCCTGCGGCGTATCTCCGATCCCGAGTTTGCGCCCACAATCGCCAGGGTCGACATCCCGCGCACGACCTGCTCCGCGTAGGCTGCAAATAATTATCGCGGAGAGGGAATAGAATCCAGAGCCGGCACGTCTCTTCACTGATGGCGCAATCAAGCGCATTGGAGGGAGGACCGGACATGGAAAAAATTGATCTTCGCCGTCGCCATCTGCTGGCGGGCACTGCGGGCGCCGCTGCACTTGTGGCGTCGGGGGTGCGGGTGACGGCTCAGGAGGCGGATGCCGGACCATTGCCTGAATATGTGGAGTTCAAAGACGCGGACGCGCTCATCATCCACTCCAACAACACTATCGAGACCAAGCGCGACGTCTTCGGCGTTCAGCCAATCACCAGCGAGCATCAGCTTTACGTCCGCAACAACGTCACGCCACCCGATGAAAGCATCGTGGCCGATCGTGACGCTTGGGAGGTTTCGATCGAGGGTGTCGCCAACCCGGGCTCGGTAACGGTGGGCGATCTCAAAAGAATGGGTGTAGAAACCGTCGCCATGGTGCTTCAGTGCTCGGGCAATGGCAGAGCCTTTTTTGAGCATGAGACGAGCGGCACCCAGTGGCAGACCGGCGCTGCCGGTTGCGTCATGTGGACCGGCGTACCGCTCCGTACGGTTGTGGAAAACATGGGTGGCATCGTCGATGGTGCTCAGTTCGTCACCGGGACCGGCGGCGAAGAAATTCCTGAGGGTCTCAACGAATCCGACGTGATCGTCGAACGCTCGGTGCCACTCGATGCCTTGGACAACATCCTTCTGGCTTGGGACATGAATGGGGAGCCGATTTCGCTGGCGCATGGCGGGCCACTTCGGATGATCGTTCCTGGCTTCACCGGGGTCAACAACGTTAAATACATCAAGCGCGTGGCGATGACCGAGGTGGAGACCGACGCCTTGATCCAGCGCCAGCGCTATCGTCTCGTTCCGCTCGGTGAAAGCGGTTCACCGGAATACCCCTCGGTCTGGCAGATGGAAGTCAAATCCTGGATCACCGGTCCACTCGAAGCCGCGGCCTCGGGCATGCACCAGATCACGGGCCTCGCTTTCGGCGGGGTAAATGCAGTCGATAGCGTCGAAGTATCCCTCGATGACGGTGAGACATGGGAGGCCGCAGAGTTCGTGGGCCCCGACCTCGGCCGGTACGCGTGGCGCCCCTTCGTGCTTGCGAAAGATCTGGCGCCGGGCAGCTACCGGATCGTCAGCCGAGCCACCGACAGCGAAGGCAATCAGCAGCCTGAGGCGCCTGAACCCAACCAGTCCGGATACAACCACAATGGCTGGCGCGCTCCGGGCGTTGACGTCACGATCAGCTAAGATGAAAGAAAGACAATAAAAATGATCCATTCCCTGTCGCGCCTCGGTGTGTTTACGGCAATCGCATTTGCATTTGCCGCACCAGCCGCGTTCGCCCAAACCGATGATGAAATGCTCGAGCTTGGCCGTGAGGTATTTCTCGAGCGTGCGGAGCCGGCCTGTGGTCTTTGCCACACGCTGGCGGATGCGGAGACCGAAGGCGGCATCGGGCCGATCCTCGATGATCTGCAGCCGAGTATCGATCAGGTGCGTCTTGCCGTAACGCTGGGGGTGGGCCCTATGCAGCCCTATACCGCGCTCTCGGAGGAAGAAATCGAGGCCCTGGCATTCTATGTTGCCACGGCAACTGGGGGGACTGTCTCAGAACTGGAAGATGACGCCGAAGCGGTCGAATAGGCAACACGCGATTCCCGATTGGAAGGGCCGCTCGGGCGGCCCTTTTTTATTCTGGTTTGCGCGCGACGAGATCGATGAGGGCTGACATTCCGGCATGCCCTGTGCCCTCGGAAATCGGGCTGTCGTGAACGGTGAGGGCGAGGATATCGAGATCGGCGAAAGCGTTGCGGATGAGGTCTTCGGTATAGAGATTTTCGACCATCGGCGGACCGCCTGTCCCATAAGCAAGCTGCTCGGGGCGGTAGCCCTGCATCAGCAGTGTGCCGCCGGGCGTCAGCGTCCTGATCATGCCTCTGAACATCGCATCGCGCAGAGCAGGCCCTGCAAACTGAATGAAGATGGCCACAACGAGGTCGAACGCTTCGGCGGGCCAATCATAATTGACGATGTCGACGTGCTGGGTTTCCAGCGAGACGCCGCGGCGACTGGCGAGGTCTTGCGCCTTTCTCAAGGCGACCGATGAGCTGTCTATGGCCGTGACGGCAAGGCCCTGTTCGGCCAGCCACACACCATTCCGGCCCTCGCCATCGGCTACGGCGAGAGCGCGCCTGTGCCCTTTGACACAGTCAATGTGGCTCGCCAGAAAGGCGTTCGGTGCTTCGCCGAAAACATAGTCCGCGCGATCGTATCGACGGTCCCACTCACTCATTTTCGGCTCTTTTCGTTCAGCCTGCGCAGAGGATGTTGTCGCCCATCGGGCCCGCATTCGTAAAGCGGTGCAATCAGACGCCGAGTTCTGTGCGGGCCGCTGCCACGGCTTCGCGGAACTGGTCGAGATCGAGGGCGCCGTTGATGAAATAGGGGCCAATGAAATAGGCGGGCGTTCCCGTAATCCCGACTTGTTCAGCTTCGGCAAGGTTGCGGCGCAATTGGTCGAGCAACGCGTCGCCGTCGCCTTCGAGCGTTGCGTCGACGGCATCCATATCGACCGGCGAGGCCAAAAGCGCCTCACGCATCTGCTCTGCGGGAATACGCATGCCCTCGATACCCATCAGGGCATCATGGGCATCAAGATACTGCCCGTTGCGATGCGCGGCAAGCGCGGCCTGACCGCCATAGACAGACGCTGCTGTCAGGATTGGCCAGTCCTTGTACATGACCTTGAGTTTGGGATCGCTTTCGCGCAGGGCCTTGAGATGGGGGGCGCTGCGTTTGCAGAAGGGGCAATTGTAGTCGAGAAACGCCACCATTGTAACGTTTGTGTCCGGGCCGCCGAAAGTGGGCGTGTCCGGTGTCCCGAAAAGTTCATCGAGATCGGGCGGCAGTTGGGTATCCTGCGCGAAGCCTGGAATGGCATAGGCTGTCATAGCTGCGGCCGGGGCGAGAAGCGCAAGGCGATGGATGTCGCGACGTGTCATTTGCTTGGGCATAGGCAATCCTGTCATGTGCTAATGTCGCGACGCTCGGCGCGCCACCTTAAGCCAGCCTTAAGGCTGTCATTGTGCAAGCAGATCGATACCGCACCGAACAGGAGCTACGCCGTGCGCATTCTGGTAGTCGAAGACGATGCCATCCTCAATGACGGTCTCTTGACTGGGCTGAGACTTGCCGGCTTTTCGGTTGAAGGCGCGACCACGCTGGATGAGGCACGCGCTGCCCTGGCCGCAGGCCGTTTCTCGGCCGTCGTGCTCGACATCATGCTGCCCGATGGGTCAGGCATCGATCTTTTAAGGGAGTTGCGCGCCCGAGACGACAACCAGGCGGTCCTGCTTCTTACCGCGCGAGACACTGTATCAGATAGAATTTCGGGGCTCGATGCGGGCGCAGACGACTATCTGGGCAAACCCTTCGATCTTGATGAACTTTCTGCGCGCCTGCGGGCTCTTGTGCGCCGCTCCAATGGGCGCGCCAGCGCGTGTCTGGTCTGGGAGGCCATCACGCTCGATCCGGCCACCATGCAGGTCGAGGTCAAAGAGCAACCCGTCGCGCTTTCGCGTCGCGAGTTTTCGGTTCTTCACGCGCTCATGCAATCGCCCGAGATCATTCAGTCCAAATCCCAGCTCGAAGAAAAGCTCTATGGCTGGCAGGAGGACGTGGACAGCAACACCATTGAGGTGCACATCCACTACCTGCGACAAAAGATCGGCCGATGCGCCATCGAGACGATCAGGGGGTTGGGGTATCGCATGGGGCGATGCCCATGACCTCGATCCGGGGGCGCCTGGTTATCATCCTGATGGTCGCAACGAGCGTGGTCTGGCTTTCGGCCGTGGGATGGATCTATTTCAGCACGCGCGCCGAAGTCGAGCGCGTCCTCGACGCCCGGCTAAGCGAAGCTGGGCGCATGGTATCCTCACTCGTCTCCAGTCGCGAGATTATGGTTGCCGACGCGGCCGGTGTCGTCGACGACATGCTGCCTGCGCCATCCCATATCCCTTATGATAGACAATTGTCCTGCCAGCTCTGGTCGTTCGATGGCACCATGGTGGGGCGCTCGGACGGAGCCCCGCAAGAGGCGCTGGCCACCCACGACGACGGGTTTGCCGAAACCCAAATCGATGGCGAACGCTGGCGCGTCTTTGCCATCTCCGATGCCGAAACCGGTATCCGTGTTCTGGTCGGCGACAGCATCGCTCTGCGCGAACGGCTTGTCGGGGACGTCATCACGGGGCTGATCGTGCCGGCCGGTCTGACGCTGCCGCTGATGGCGGGTCTCATTCTGGTCGCAGTCAATCGGGGCCTTGTGCCACTCGACCGGGTTGCCGGCGATCTCGCGAGGCGACGTGCTGATGAACTCGATTCGATCGAGGACGAGGGCCCGCGTGAGGTGCGGCCCATGCTTGGCGCCCTCAACGCGCTGTTCGCCCGCGTGCGCCAGGCCCGCGAGCGCGAGCGCAATTTCACAGCCTTCGCGGCCCATGAATTGCGCACGCCCCTCACCGGTCTCAAAACCCAGGCCCAGATCGCTATTCGCAGCGAAGACCCTACCGTTCGGCAAAAGGCACTTGAACAGATCGTTTCGGGCGTCGACCGGACGTCGCGCATGGTGAGCCAGCTTCTCGCAATCGCCGCGGTCGAAGCCGCTGCCGATGCGACGGCGCCGGTCGTCAAGGACGCTGGACAGAGCCTGCGCACGCTTTTGAGCACAATGAGCCTGCCGGAGACCGTCGCGATCGCTGGCCTCGATCAGCTCGATGGCGTCGGCCTGCTCATTGCCGCCACCGACTTCGATCTCATCTTCCGCAATCTCGTGGAAAACGCCATCGCGCATTCGCCGCAAGACGGCACCATAACCTTTTCCCTCACCCGCAGCGCTGAAAATGTCGCCATCTCGGTGCTTGACGAGGGCGCCGGCATGGCCGACGACGACATCGCTCACGCCAAGGACCATTTCTTTCGAGGGCGCAACCAGACGGCACTTGGAAGCGGGCTGGGCCTGTCGATAGCCGACGCCGCAGTCAGCCGCGCCAATGGCAGTCTCGACATAGAAAACGCTCGACCCAATGGCCTACGCGTGCTCGTCACGCTTCCTTTAAGCTGCGCTTAAGTTGGCCCGGCCACAGAGCCGGCACCGATCCCATCTGGAGTGCAACTCATGGCCCTATTGCGGTTCTTTTTCGTCCTGCCAGTTCTTTTGCTCGCTACGCTCGGGCAGGCACAGGAAGCCATGCCGCTACGGGTCGACGAGGCCTTCACTCTCTCGGCAGATGCGGCGCAAGAAGGTGTCGCGCTGACCTGGCAGATTGAGGAGGGTTATTATCTCTACCGGGACCACATCGAAGTGATCGGTCCCGACGAACAGTCGATCGCACTTGACCTCCCGCATGGCGAGGTTACGGAGGACCCGACCTTCGGCACCACCGAAACCCTCTGGGATGACTTTACCACGGTCGTGCCGCTCGATGACGCCGATACCCTTTCGATCCGCTATCAGGGATGTATGGACGGCAGCATTTGCTATCCCCCGGTCAACCGCACCCTCGATGTCACGGCGATGAGCCTCTCGGATGATCTTGGCTTCGGCATGCTCGCAGGCGGGAACCAGGCATCCGCTGTCTCGCCGATCACTATCGCGCAGGATACCGGCGGCTCACTGCTTTCCCAACTGGCGGAGCAGGGCGGGGCATTCTTCGTTTTGGGCGGGTTTCTGCTCTTTGGCATCGCGCTGGCTTTCACACCATGCGTCTTTCCCATGTATCCAATCCTGGCGGGTACGCTGACGCGGGCGGGCCAGACACTTTCAACGACACAAGCCTTCCTGATTTCGCTGACCTATGTACTGGGCATGGCCATCGCTTTCGGCCTTCTCGGTTTCGCCGCAGCCTGGTCGGGCCAAAACCTGCAAATGGCGTTGCAGTCTCCCTGGGCGGTTTGGGGCGTTGCGGTCCTGTTCGTTGTGCTCGCAACCTCGATGTTCGGGGCATTTGAATTGCAATTGCCTTCGTCCTGGACGACCGCAATCACGCGACGCTCCGGTGGCGGCGGTGGTTTTGCCGGCGCGGGAATCATGGGGTTCCTTTCGGCGCTCATCGTCGGCCCTTGTGTCACTGCGCCTCTGGCCGCCGCGCTCATCTATATTGCACAGACCGGTGATGCAATTCTGGGAGCGGCGGCGCTGTTTGCCCTCGGCATGGGCAAGGGCATTCCGCTGATCATTTTCGGGACTGTGGGCGGCAAAGCGCTTCCGAGGGCTGGCGCCTGGATGGAGCGGGTCAAGCATGTCTTCGGGTTTGTCTTCATCGCAGCCGCAGTCTGGATGCTCGAGCGAGCGCTTCCCGGAGCTGTGGCGGTGGCTCTATGGGCCGCGCTTGCCGTCGCCATGGCCATATATGTCTTTTGGCTTATTCCCGCCCTGCGGTCAGGTTGGCGATTTGCCGGGGGCGCACTCGGCGCGTTGGTCCTCGCATATGGCGGTCTTCTTGGCTTCGGTGCAGCGACGGGCGCGACAAGCCCTCTCGAACCGCTCGCAGGGATCGGGCCCGCGCATTCGGGAGGTGAGACACGGACACTCACGGTTGCTGGCCTTGATGGGCTCGACGCCGCAGTCGCGAGCAGCCAAGGTCAGAATCGCATCGTCTATTTCACTGCCGATTGGTGTATTTCCTGCGCCGTGATCGAACGCGAGATCTGGGACAGTCCGGAGGCACTGGCCGGGCTCGACGATGCCGCAATCATCAAGGTCGATGTCACGGAGAACAGTCCTAACGACCAGAGGGTAATGCAGGCGCTGCAGGTATATGGCCCACCCACCCTGCTCTATGTCGACGCCAATGCTGCTGAGGTTGAAGGCACACGCCTGATCGGCGAAATCGGCATAACTGATTTCCGTGAAAAGGCCCTCGAAGCGGGAATGCTGTAATGAATGCAATTGCCCTTGGCCCGCTACTGTTTTCGGCCGAGCGTTTCGCCGCAATTGTCGGCATCTTGGCGTTCTATATCGTGATGATCGTGGCCGGACGGGTCATCAAACGTCCCCTCAGCGACCTGGCTCTGACCATGATCCTGGCCGGAGTGGCCGGGGCGCGGTTGGTGCATGTCCTCGTCCATATTGAAAGCTTCACTCCCGATCCGCTGCGCTTTTTCTACATTTGGCAGGGTGGCTTCAATATCTGGGGCGGCATCCTGGGCCTTTTGGGTGTCGCGCTCTGGAAGGCGCGCCGATTGCCGGTCTTTGCCGGCACGGCGGCTGCGGGCGTCGTCGGGTTCGGCCTGCGGGGCTTCGTCCTGCTGCTTTCCCAGCAGACGTCCGGTGCGCCGCTCCCGCGAACAGCCCTCGAAACCTTTGATGGCGAACGTATCAATCTGGCCCAGTTTCAGGGCGAACCCTTCGTCATCAATCTATGGGCGACCTGGTGCCCGCCCTGCGTTCGCGAGATGCCGATGTTTGCCCAGGCAGCACAGGACAATCCCGACATCGCATTCGCCTTCGTCAATCAGGGGGAGGGGCGATCTGAAATCGAAGAGTTTCTGACCGCTCAGGACCTCGATCTCGAACACGTCATTCTCGATCCGTACTGGTCGACCTCTGGACACTATGAGGCCCGCGGGTTGCCGACAACGCTCTTCATCGACGCCGACGGCACGATTTCGGCCACCTATCCCGGGGAAGTGTCGCCCGAACTGATGAACGAGCAACTGGCGGCATTGCAGTGAGCAAAAAACTGTCAAGATGCGGGCAGCCTTAAGCTGGGCATAAGGTAGATGACCAAACTGTCGGCGAGATCGCCAACAGCAAGAAAGTATCGCTGTGTTGAAAGACAAAGCAAGTTTGCCCAGTCGTCGCGTCTTTCTCGCGGGCGCGGCGTCGCTGGCTCTGGCCGGATGTGCGTCGACCGTTCAGCGGCCGCAGATGGCGCAACCGGTTATGCCGCCACCTCCGCCACCAACACCCCCGATGTACTACGCCATGGCCAACGAGCGGTTTCCGATCCCGGAAGTTGACGTCTCGCAGGTCGACCCCAAATGGTGGCGCACCGAAGTCGACTATCCGACAGCCGAGAGAGCTGGCACGGTGGTGGTCGATACGCCGAACCGATATCTCTATCATGTGGGCTCAGGTGGACGAGCGACCCGGTATGGTGTGGGCGTTGGCAGAGATGGGTTCTCTTGGGCCGGGCGGGGCCGGCATATTGCCTACAAGCGCGAATGGCCGCGCTGGAATCCCCCAAACGAGATGGTGGCGCGCCAGCCTGAACTTGAGCCGGTCAGTATCGCAAACGGCGGCATGGCCCCAGGGCTCGATAACCCTCTCGGCGCCCGTGCTCTCTACATTCACGAAGGCAACCGAGACACCATCTACCGCATTCACGGCAATCCGGAGTTCTGGAGCATCGGCCGGGCAGTTTCGTCAGGCTGTATCCGCATGCTCAATCAGGACGTCATCCACCTCGCCGAAAATGTTCGCGACGGAAGCCCGCTCGTCGTGATCGCCGATCCTTCGATGGAGCACCTTCTGCTTTAGGCCAATGAATTTGCATCGGCAGGCTACTAAGGGGCGCGTGTCGCCTGTGGTTCGCGCTCTGAGCGGCCGATCCGCACTATCGCATGCATCCGGCAAACCTTATGAGAACGCTCTTCATAGTTTTGACTGGTCGATGCAGGTGCGTGCGTCAGACAATCGATCACACTGTCAGTCATGTGAATGACCAATTCCGTTCTAAAGCCGCCCTTCATGTAGCGAACGAGCTTGGGCTGTCAAACCGCATCCAACATTGACCCCCAATCGGCGTGCAAATATTCCATGCCGAATGACAGCATGGGCTGCCGGAGAAGATTCGAACCGGCGCTCCATGTTTCGAACGCTCTGTGGATGTCTGCTTCATTAGCCTTGCTCTTCGGAACCGGACCAACAGCTTCCGGCCCCGTTGCGGACATTTGTTAGGCGCTTCGAGATCACATCTTGAGAATTGATCTTCTGTGACATTGATCCACCGTGCTCATCCTCAAGCCGCCCATACCCGATTGAGGATCTGCGCCGCGATTGCCGCTTTGTCCTGAGGTAGAAACCGGCCGTAGTGTTTCTGCACCATGTCCGGGGTGTCCTGAATGGCATAGCTGGCTTGCTCATATGATCCGGTCTGCTTGAGGATGTGGGTGGCCAGCACGTCACGAACGTTGTGGGGACCGTGGGGCAGAAGGCCTTTGATGACGCCACGACCGGTATAGGGATTATAGATCCCGTATCGCTGGATGGTCAGCTTCCAAGCCTCGTAGAAGGTGGTCTGGTTATAGGAGGCGTTTGCACTCGTAACCTTAACAGTTTTCACGAATAGCGTTCCAGGATCGCGAGCGCCATTCAACAGCCTTGAACGATGGCGATCGACATAAGCATCGATCATTTCATAGAGGCGGCCGAAATCCGGCAGCACCAATCGAAAGGGCTTGGAACCGAAGAACGATGAGTTGGCGTTCTTGAATGCTACTGCCGGTATCAATACCTCCCAGCCCTGTTCTCTCTGAGACCATCGCAACTCGCCGCACTTCATGTCTTCGAGTTGGCGTTCCGAGGTCGGGGCGCGGTCACGGCGGCACACCAGGAGTTGCCGAAGGTTCTTCTGGCGCAATCCGGTGTGCAAGCCGAGTCGAAGGATCAGAAACGAGCGAACGGCTTCGGCGGCCGCTCTGGGATACCGGTGCTCGTCCGGCATCAGCCGCAGGATTTCCTCGGTGATTTTTCGATATTCGCCGACCGGGCTATCCGCTTCCAGGACAGGCAGTATCGGTTCGAACGGATCACGATGGACGCGCGAGACGCGGCCCACTTCCTTTGAACGATTTCGGCCGTGTCTGTGCATGATGTCGCAGGCGGCGTCCCAGTCAGATGTGACGCGGTCGATGTCAGCTCTAGAGATAAGGCCAGGGATTGGACAAAGTCGTTGTGCAAGGGCAGGGTGCTGACGCAGCCAGCCGGTTTCTTTCCTTACCAATGAAAGCGCAATGGAGAGCATATCGGCCTCCCATTTTGTGTAGAAGCCCCGGCGGCGTTCACGCCATTGCAGATACCAGTCCCACACGCTTGGAAAGATCAGGATGGCAAAGCAAAGATCGTCGACGTTGACCCCATAGCCTTTGACTTCACCGTCATCGGCCGCTGCGAGGGCACCAAACATCAGGCCGAGGTGCTCAACCTTCTGGTAGGCGGTCTCTTCGCCCCAGACGCCGTTTCGCTGGAGGCCAAAGGCGGTGAGAGTCGATGTTTTGAAACGCAGGAGTTCGACCATTTCCGCTTCAAGGGTTGACGGCGCATCGATCACCCCGGACTTGATTTCAGCTTCCAGTTCATTCTCGTCGTTGGCCGGCTTTTTACGTTTTCCGCCCTGCAGGGATCGAAATCTAACGGCATAGCGCTGCTTCATCGCCTCGGCCTGGTAGCGACGATATCCGGTTGACCCCGATATGATCACCTTTCGGACCCAGGACAGTATCTCCTCTTGTTGAGCTTTGGGCCTTCGGGCAAAATCGTGGGGCAGGTGCCAAGCCAGCCTCCGCTGTTCAGGAGCCGAAACTCCCTTGAGCAGGTGCCCGTGAACGGCTCTCGTCTGATGCGGCAGTTTCTCGCGGAAGTATCCCGCCGGCAGACGATAGCGGTGCTCAATGCGTTCGAGGATTTCAAAGCTTTTGACGCTCCGCGGCATCGCCTCGCCACGGGCCCATTTCAATAGTGTGGTGTGATGAAAATGATCTCTCGGCTGCACCACTGCCTTGAACAAGTGTGTTAGAGTGTCTCCGTGCCGCTCGACGTGGAGATGAAGTGCATCTTCAAAGGCAGGAGGATCGCTCCATTCGTCGGACAGCGCGTCTGGAAACTCGACAATCGGCCGACGCGGCTGAGCGGATTTTCGCGCTCGTGAGGACTCACGTGGGCGATCCGCTGCAACGGCCTGGGCGACCGCGTCGTTGGCCACCCATCGTGACACTGCGTCGAAAATTGGTTGGACGAGTTTGCGATGGAGCCGTAGCGCATCAACAGCAATGCCTGACTCGTCGCTCACAATCGTCAGATCCAAGAGCCGACCGCGATAGGGTGGAAAACTGCGCTCTTCCAGAAGCTGCTGGAGATATCGTTGAATTTCGTCGGCGGCCGAGCCGAGCACCGGACGGAGCCGCGTTCGGCAGAAGTCCTCAACACGTGCGCGTTCGGATTTTTCTTTGTAGGTCATCGGCACTCTTCGCACTCAAAAGTCGACTTGATTGCGGAAGTTGCAGTGCCGAGCCAAGCGGAGTGTTGTTGATTCCCACAGCTCTCCGCTTGGAAGGCTCAGCAAGATTCAGTCATTGAAAAGAGAACAGGAATCCCGCTCGGTCCGTGCTTGCTCCCGCTGATCTGGCGATCTTCGGAGAGCGCGACGGTTCGTTCGCTACGCCACCTGTCCCGTGACTCTATCCCTAACCATTAGTTACCGCCTGTTACGCGGTGCGACCGTGTGCGCGCGTCTGTGACAAGGCGGGACCGTGCCAGCCGGACAACACCTGGACGGCATGTTACGGGCAGTTACGCGGTGCGCCTGTTAGTGGGTCATTGTGACACCGGGCCGCTCCGGGTCCTTCCTGGCGGGTCGCTCTGTCGCGGGGTGCGCTGAGCGCGGTAACCGGGAGTTTTCAGAATTTTTTTGGAAATGGACCAGGGGTTACGCCCAGTTACAACCTGTTACGCGGTGTGACAGCGGATGTGGTTCTGAGATGCGCTGCGTACGGTAAAAGCCCTGTAAAAACAAGGAGTTAACATCCAACTGTACGTGGCCACGTACGGTTCACGTACAGTTCACGTACAGTTCAAAAATAGCTAAGTAATTGAAATAAATATATTTTCTTTCTTTTTCTTCTCCAATCGTACGTGGATTCTACCCCACCCTTTATCTCGACTTCCTAATCCACTCGAATAGGAGAGATAGGGGACCTACTCGGATTCACGTACAGTTCGCGCCGATTTTCATCTAAGTCGTTGAAAAGCAATGGTGTTCTTCGCTACGAACTGTACGTCAGCCCTACGTAGCCGTACGCAGTCACGTACAGTTCGGAAATTACCCACAAAAAACCCCGCCGAAGCGGGGCTAATGTCGTGCGGTGCGGGACACTTAATCCCGTTCTCTTTTCTTCACAAACTTAGGGTGGATGAAGCGTGTCCCCGAGCGACCAACCTTGTGAAGAACAACTCCGTGCAGGTCTCGCAGAAAACTCCGCACCTGATCCTTGTCACGATCGAGGAGTTTTCCGAGGGCTGGCTTGTTATTGAACAGTCGCCCTTCCGCGATCCCTTCTTCGCCCTTGGACTTAATGTATGCTGCGACTTCATCAGCGAGTTTGTGCAACTCGGACTTGCCAGCATTGGCGCGGAACGCTTCGGCGGTCTGGCGCTGATAGAAGCTGACATATTCCCAGGACCATTTGAGATGGTCGAGCTTGATAGTGTCACTGTCGCAGCTAATCGCGATGACCAGAGAGAGGCGCATGGCGATCTCGCGAGTACGGCTGAACAGATCGGCCAACCCGTACTCAGCGAACTCCCGCTGCAAGCCAACGCGCTCGCGCTCCATGGTGCGCAGGTACTCGTATGCCTTCTTCGAGAAGGGGGTCACCACCGGCTCGACATCGAGCGTTGTATCGACGTGGTGCGCAATGTCGTCATCGTCGCCCGTCTCGAAAGCGATCCTCTTGGCCCAGCGCAGAACTTTTGCCGGTGGGTCCACCTCTGGGATGTCGATGCGTTGCTCCTGAAACGGTTCGCTCTGCGACTGCACGATCAGGAAGCGGTTGAGAAAGCCGCTCGACACGTCGGCAGCGCTCACAGCGCCATAGAAGGTGTCGGGGGTCGTCAGACCAGCCAGGGTGAGGGCGGGGCGCACAACCTTGCGCTTCTGGATCGCCTCGACTTCCTCTTTGGTCTTGTTGTTGGTGGACATCGCCGTGCCGCGATAGGTGCCGTGGCACTTTGAGAACAGTTCGAGGAACGCAGTATAGGCGCTGTCCTTCTGACCGTTACCACCACCCTTGCGGTCGTCCTTGAGGCGTTTGCCCAGTTCGTCGATGAAGGCGACGTGTTTGGGCTTCTCGATCAGTTTGGACATGACGGCGGATTCGGAGGTGTAGTCACGCGGCCCGACCAGGTGATCCAGACCCGACGCCTCCAAGAGCAGTTCCACAGCGTCCTTGATGGATTCCTTACCGGCACCCGTGTCACCCACGTTGATGGTGTAAATGGTGCCATAGTTCGGCTTGCCGTAATTGGTGCGGTGATTGCGGCCACACACGGTCGAAGCGAAAATGATACCTGCCTGGATCGCGAACTGGCGCTGCTCAACGAGCGCGGTGGCGTTGTAGTATTCGGCTACGTGTTCGAGGATCGATCCCTTGGGGAAGCGAAGAAGGTGCTCAGGGATGCCGAGCTTTTCCGACTCTTCCTTGATCTCGTCATCGCTGGCGAGCGGCAGATCGTCGTCCTCGTCTTCGTCGTCGTCCGTGAACTCATCGACGATCGTGCGGTTGCGGTGTCTCTCATGTGCGACCGACATGACCGAGCGCATGGTATAGAGCTTGTCGCGGCTCTCCTTGAAGCCGTTCCACTGGGCGCGGTTCTCGCGGCGGTTGTAGCCCCGACCACGTTGCGACCAGTCGTCGAACAGGTCCCAGGCGTCTTCACCGAACTCATGTTTGAGCGCCATGCCGACCCGTAACCATGTCTCGCGGTCGTCGGCCCAGTCTTCTATCTCTGCGAGTGCGTCTTCGGCTTCTTCGAGGGTGATGCCGAGAGGATCGTGATTGTCGAGGTCATAGTCCTCATCGACGTGGACAACCTCGGACAGTTCTTCGGCATCGATCGTGGGGATGCCTGTGAGGAAGTCCGGTTCTACCAACCAGCGGTATGACTTGCCGGTCTCAGGATGGATCGATGGGGGGAGGGCGACCTGCTTGCCGGTGCCGAATAGCTCGATCTCCCAGCACCAGTGTTTGGAGCCACCCTCATCCTCGATCTTGTCTTCGGAGTGAGCGAGTTTCTTTGAGCGGAATGGGTCTTCGGTGAGAAAATAGAAGTGGCGGGACTCGCCGCGCGATCCTGACTGGACGGTGGGAAGCCGGTCCCACTTCACATCAGGGAAAAGGTCTTCCAGAGCATCCCACGCCTCGTCGGCATAGTCGTCATCACGGATGTCCAGATCAATGACGTGCAGGTACATCCCCTCGACCCGAGAGGGCTTGCCGAGGCGCACCCCGACATTCATGCCCTTGCGGTAGTCGTCCTCAAGCTCATCCATGGTTGCCACGGCAGCCTTGGACCAACCGGCATCGAGCGGCGCTTTGGAGCGCTTCTTTAGCAGATGGACAGCGAAGCCCTCGGCAACGAGATGCCTTACATCGTCAAGCACGGAATACCCCTAGCTCAGCCGAGGATGGTGTAGGGAAAGAGGATTTCGGGCGTCAGCGTCGAGCCGTTCAGGTTGCAGAGCGGCTTCACCCACACCGGAGGGAGGAAGTACTCAGACTGAGCTTTCTTGCTCTCTTTCTTCTCAAACCAGCTGTAGACGGCCTGGCAAGTTATGCCGAGATCTAGAGCCAGTTTCTGGATATCGAGCCGTTTGCCGAGGCGAGGGCTGCGATAGGCGGGCAGGTGGTGGTAGAGCAGGTCGTGGAGAGCGGCGCCGTCATGCCGATGTGTCGGGTAGATAAACACAGACTTCCCTTTCGCGATTTTAGATCACATAAAAAGTGAAAATAGAAAGATTCTTTTAGAAATTACAACTTTAAGTTCGTGTTTGTGGTTGTAAAACAGAGCAGTAGGATCTACGTTTCAACCTAAAGTTGAATTAGTGATCATGCGACATTTTCACCGAACGCTGGGGAGCGCTGATGCGCGGGAAAGCAGAGGAGACGCGGGAACTGGATACAGCGGCTTTCGGGCGCCGATTGAGTGCTGCATGCGATGACCACTGCCAGGTGCCTGGGCAGCATCGCGGTCGGCTTCGCTGGCTGGTGGAGCAACTGGCGGAGAAGGGGGTGAAAATATCGGTAGAGACCGCGCGGCGATGGCTGTCGGGAGAAGCACGACCTAGGTCTGCCAAGATGGGGGCCTTGGCAGAAATCGTCCAGGCAGACGTCAGCTGGCTGGCATTGGGCGTCGAGCCCGAGCCCCGGGGTGAATCTCGCGAGACGCTGCCGCGCAATCCTCTTGTGGGAATAGCAGCTGGTCTTGCCGATTTGGAGGGCGGGGTGTGTGCGCTGCCTTACCCTGCTGACCAGGCAAGCGGAATTGACCTCCACATCATCATTGATGGGCGGAAGCTGGATCTTTGTCTGGCTCGTGGAAGCGTCAGTGGGAACGTTGTTACATTCTCGCCGCGGACCAACGTTCCGTCGACCACCCATGTCCTTGGTGGCTTGCTTGTGGATGAGGGGGATGTCTCTTTTTTTGACCTTTCCGATTTCGTCCGATCGAGAGAGCGAGAGGAGGGCGCTGCGTTGGAGGCGCTCACGTTCCAGTTGATCGATGGCCAACTGTGCAGAGACGGCCAGAGGCTAAGGCGGCTGAGACGTTTCGGCGTACTCACCCTGGTCTGATCGCCATCCATCACCTGACCGCGAACCATTGCACTGTGCCCTTCACATCGTTCAGCGAGTTCGACCATTCGCCCGGTCCGGACGGGAAGAAAACGGCGACACATGGTTTGCGTTGGATGAGACCCGCCCCCTGGCGGTCTTCGCCGGCATTTTGCGTCCCTGAGTGGACATCGGCGCGGAAAGTAGAAGAGGGTGAGGTAGCCCTCGAACGTGCGGGAATGGGCGCGCTGCTGCCCGGCATGCAAGGGGGTCGCAAGCTGCCTGTCCGATTCTGGCCGTAGTGTCAGATAAGCTGTCGTTCCGCATCCGTGAAGAGTTTCGGCTGCCGGTAGGCGCCCGAAAGTCCCCGAAGAA
>SWCF01000833.1_pt1 | contig 85805 bp, 85 predicted proteins | sample 4690081 | NCBI WGS metagenome assembly SWCF01 (sample SAMN10267280, study PRJNA491770) | bioreactor metagenome | isolation source: DHS bioreactor inoculated with | place: Japan: off Shimokita Peninsula
GGGGGGCCTGAGCTTTGAATATGCGTGCGGGTCGACGCTGGTGGTCGGCAATTGCGGACCGGCGCCGGCGGGCCTGTCCGACAGCGGCAATCTGTTCCGCCACACATCGGCCCACAGCGCACCGACCATCGATGATATGTCGAGCGCGCGGATCGGCGGCGGCAGCATGGCGGGCAATGCGTTGCGCGCCCGCGGCCCCGAACCGCTCATGACCATCGATGTGGCCGAGAACACGCTCGAGCTCACGACCGGCGCCTATCGTGATCGCTACGGGCTCGACATCGTCCGCCGCCTCACCCTGATGGGCGGTGGGCAGACGCTTGTGGGGCAGGATCGGTTCGTTGCGGCGGGAAACCGGTCCCGCCAGCAGGGCGCCTTCACCATCCGCTTCCATCTCGCCCCCGGCGTCGCCCTGGACCGCTCGAACGGGGAGGCGTTACTCCGCCTTACCCATCGCAATGGCGAGGTCTGGGCGTTTCTCTGGGAGGGGGCCGAAGCCGATATCGACGACAGCGTGCGCCATTCGGCCCATTTCGGGCTCAACCGCACGCGACAGATCGTCCTGCACGGCCCCGCCCGCTCCGATACGGATGTCGCTTGGGTTTTCACGCGGCAAAGCTGAGGCTGCGGCCTATTCCCGTTTGGGAAAAACCGTGATAGGCCCCGCCCCATCTTTCCCAAACCAACAGACATACGGCAGGACTTCCCATGGCTCATGCGGGTGCGACCAAGGTCAAAAGGGCGCTGCTCTCGGTCTCCGACAAGACCGGCATCATCGAATTTGCAACCTCGCTGGTGGCGCTTGGCGTCGAAATCGTTTCGACCGGGGGCACCCGCAAGGCGCTGGCCGAGGCCGGGCTGCCGGTGATCGACATTTCCGAAGTTACGGGTTTCCCCGAAATCATGGACGGGCGGGTCAAGACGCTCCACCCCAAGGTGCATGGCGGCCTTTTGGGCATTCGCGGCAATGACGCGCACAAATCGGCAATGCGCATCCACGATATCTCGCCCATCGATCTGTTGGTCGTGAATCTTTATCCCTTCGCCCAGACCGTCGCCAAGGGTGGCGATTATGACGAAGTGATCGAAAACATCGATATCGGTGGCCCCGCCATGATCCGCGCCGCCGCCAAGAACCATGGCGATGTGACGGTCATCGTCGACCCCGACGATTATGCGGACGTGCTTGCAGCGCTCAAGGAGCGCGGCGAAGTCGCCTATGATGCGCGCCAGAAATACGCCGCCAAGGCCTATGCCCGCACCGCGGCCTATGATGCGGGGGTTTCCAACTGGTTCGCCAAGACACTTGATCTGCCCGATCTCACCTGGCGCAGCTTTTCGGGCAAATTGCGCGAAGTGATGCGCTACGGGGAGAACCCGCATCAATGGGCCGCGTTCTATGCCGATGGCACCAACCGCCCCGGCGTTGCCACCGCCACCCAGATCCAGGGCAAGCAGCTCTCGTTCAACAACATCAACGATACCGACGCCGCGTTCGAAGTGGTCGCCGAGTTCGATCCGGAAAAAACGGCCGCCGTCGCAATCATCAAGCACGCCAACCCGTGCGGGGTCGGGCAGGGCGCAACGCTGACCGAAGCCTACCTTGCGGCCCTCAAATGCGACCCGGTGTCCGCGTTCGGTGGCATCGTGGCGCTCAACCGCCCGCTCGATGAGGACGCGGCCAAGGAGATCGTGAAACTCTTCACTGAAGTGATCATCGCCCCCGGTGCCAGCGACGACGCCATTTCGATCATCGAATCCAAGAAAAACCTTCGCCTGCTGATCACCGATGGCCTGCCCGATGCCAAGGCCGAAGGGCTCACCGTGCGGTCCGTTGCCGGAGGCCTCCTGGTTCAGACCCGCGACAACAAGAACGCCGATGATTGCGAGCTCAAGGTCGTGACCAAGCGCGCGCCCAGTGAGCAGGAAATGGCCGACCTTCTGGTCGCCGCCAAGGTCGCCAAGCACGTCAAGTCCAATGCCATCGTCTATGTGAAAGACGGCGCGACTGTCGGCATCGGTGCCGGCCAGATGTCCCGGGTGGATTCGGCCCGCATCGCGCACAAGAAATCAAAGGACGCCGCCAAGGCCGCCAAGGAAAAGGGCGCCTTGACCGAAGGCTCGGTCGTTGCGTCCGATGCTTTCTTCCCCTTCGCCGACGGTCTTGAAGCGCTGGTCGAAGCCGGCGCCACCGCCGTCATCCAGCCGGGCGGCTCGGTGCGCGACGAAGAGGTCATCGCCGCCGCCGACAAGGCGGGGCTCGCCATGGTGTTCACCGGCATGCGCCATTTCAGGCACTGATCTTCTGTCTCACGGCGCGCACCGCTGCGGGCATGACGCGCTAAAACCGCGCTATGCCCTCCGCTGCGCCTGCGACGGCGCGGCGAACGATCGCCGGGGTCCTCGCTCTGCTCGTCCGGATGTTCTCGATCTCTGAAAATGGGGTGGGATAACCCCCAGCCCCGCCCACAATTGTCACCCCGGGCTTGACCCGGGGCCCAGTACACTCAACGCCGGAAGCGAAAGCGCCAGCCTCACCCCACTGCCACGTCCAGCGCAATCTCCACCATATCGCTCAGCGATGTCTGGCGCGCTTCGGCGTCGATCTCGTCGCCGGTGATCAGGCAATCGGTCATGGTGCAGATGGTCAGCGCCTTCGCCCCGAACCGCGCGGCCAGCGTATAAAGCGTTGCCGCTTCCATTTCGACGCCCAGCACGCCGTGCTCGATCAGCTTGCCATAGGCCTCGAGCCCGGAGGGGTGGTAGAAGATGTCCGAGGACACGATCCCGCCCACATGCACGGTCTTGCCCTTGGCCCGCGCTGCGTCGTCGGCGGCCCGCAACAGGGAAAAATCGGCGGCGGGGGCATAATTGTAGTTCCCGAACGCGCCTTTGACGATCGTGGAATCGGTGGCTGCCGAAGCCCCGATCACCACGTCGCGCACTTTGACCTTGGTGTTCAGCCCGCCACAGGTGCCCACCCGGATCATGGTCTTGACCCCATAGGTGTTCAAAAGCTCATGCACATAAATGGCGGTCGAAGGCTGGCCCATGCCGGTCGCCTGCACCGAAACGGGCTTGCCGTTCCAGGTGCCGGTAAAGCCCAGGCAATTGCGCACCGAATTGACCAGCTTGGCATCGCTCAGAAACGTCTCGGCAATCCATTTGGCGCGCAGCGGGTCGCCGGGCAGCAGCACCGCTTGAGCGTAATCGCCGGGATTGGCATGGTTGTGCGGCGTCATCTTTTATCCTTTGGTCAAAAATCTGGCGCGCACCATACTTTGCAGCTTTGGCGCGTGCAATGGCCCGAGCCTGCTTGGCAAGCGCGCGCGATTGCATTAGAGACAGGGCAGAAAATCGTACCGCCGGGTACGGTTGCGCCTCGCGCGACAGGCCGGCGCCCTGTGGGAGAAAAAGTCATGGACAAGTTCACGACATTGACGGGCGTTGCCGCGCCCATGCCGATCATCAATATCGACACCGACATGATCATCCCCAAGCAGTACCTCAAGACAATCAAGCGCACCGGGCTTGGCACCGCGCTGTTTTCCGAGATGCGCTACAATGAGGATGGCAGCGAAAAGGCAGATTTCGTCCTCAACAAGCCCGCCTACCGCGATGCGAAAATCGTCATCGCCGGTGACAATTTCGGCTGCGGCTCCTCGCGCGAACACGCGCCCTGGGCGCTGCTCGATTTCGGCATCCGCTGCGTGATCTCCACCAGCTTTGCCGACATCTTCTACAATAACTGCTTCAAGAACGGCATCCTGCCCATCGTTGTCACCCCCGAACAGCTCGAACTTCTGCTCGATGACGCCGATCGCGGCTCGAATGCCACGCTGACCGTCGATCTGGAAAACCAGACGATTTCCGGCCCCGATGGTGGCACGATCACTTTCGATATCGACCCCGGCCGCAAGCACATCCTGCTCGAAGGGCTAGACGATATCGCCATGACGCTGAAAAGGGACGAGTCGATCTCGGGGTACGAAGGCAAGATGGCCGAAAACCGCCCCTGGGTTTAGGCGCTCGCTTAGCGCACGACGCGGAGAGGCGAAAGCAAGGATGGAGATCGTTTTCAAGCCTGACCCCGCGCAGGAGGATGTCGATGCCGTTCTTGCGCCGCTTGCTGAAGCCTCCGAGAAATCACGTCCGGGCGCGAATGTGCGGCGTATCAGCTTCTTGCTCAAGGACCCGCACACCGGTGCGGCGGCTGGCGGGCTGATTGGAAATGCGATTTACGAGTGGCTGTTTATCAATCTGCTCGCAGTTCCTGAAAGCCTGCGCGGGCAGGGCTATGGTGCCGAACTCATGGCTCGTGCGGAAAGCTGGGCGCGCGAACAGAATCTGACGGGCATGTGGCTCGATACCTTTGCATTCCAGGCGCCGGAATTCTACGCCAAGCTCGGGTTCACGCCTTTCGGAACCATCAATGACCACCCGGCGGGTTCGCGCCGGATTTTCTTCCAAAAGCGGTTTGCACCGCACACTGCCTGACAAGGATCACCATGGCCTCCAACACCCTCTTCCTCCTCCCCGGCGACGGCATCGGCACCGAGATCATGGCCGAAGTCGAAAAGCTCATTGCCCATCTCAATGGAACCGGCGCCACCGATTTCTCCTATGAGAGTGGTCTGGTTGGCGGCTGCGCGTATGATGCGCATGGGGTGGCGATTTCCGAGGCGGACATGGAAAAGGCGCTGGCCGCCGATGCCGTGATCTTTGGCGCCGTGGGCGGGCCGAAATGGGACGATGTGCCCTATGATGTGCGCCCCGAAGCGGGCCTTCTGCGCCTGCGCAAGGATCTGGGCCTGTTTGCCAATCTGCGCCCCGCCATCTGCTATTCGGCGCTGGCCGACGCCTCCTCGCTCAAAAAGGAACTGGTCGAAGGGCTCGATATCCTGATCGTGCGCGAATTGACCGGCGGGGTCTATTTCGGCGAGCCGAAGGAAATTACCGATCTGGGCAATGGCCAGAAGCGCGCCATCGATACCCAGGTTTATGAAAGCTATGAGATCGACCGCATCGCCCGCGTTGCTTTCGATCTGGCCATGACGCGCGGCAAGAAGGTCCATTCGGCCGACAAGAAGAACGTCATGAAGTCGGGCGTTTTGTGGGACGAAGTGGTCAAGCAGGCGGGCAAGGATTATCCGCAAATCGATCTGCACCATATCCTGGCCGATAACGCGGCCATGCAGCTTGTGCGCAATCCAAAACAGTTCGATGTGATGGTCACCGATAATCTGTTCGGCGATATCTTGTCGGATGCCGCCGCCATGCTGACCGGCTCGCTGGGCATGCTGCCCTCGGCCTCGCTCGGCGCACCCGATCCCGCAACCGGCAAGCGCAAGGCGCTTTACGAACCCGTGCACGGTTCGGCCCCCGACATCGCCGGGCAGGGCATTGCCAATCCCATCGCCATGTTCGCCTCGTTCGCCATGGCGCTGCGCTATTCGTTCGGAATGGTCGATCTGGCGACCAAACTGGAAACAGCGATTTCCGACGTCCTCGAGGACGGATTGCGCACCGGCGACATCATGCAGACCGGCTGCCGCAAGGTCACGACCGGCGAAATGGGCGATGCGATCATCGCGAAACTGGGCTAGCGCCAGCCGCCCTCTCCACCCCTGTCATCCCGGCCTAGAGCCGGGATCCAGTACCCCCGGCACATCGAGCGGGGCGGCGCGGAGACTACGGGTACAGCGCCTGTCGGGTCTGGTATTTCGGGCGTCCGGGGCGGAACCGCCAACTCTGCCGCTTACTGGATCCCGGGTCTTTGCCCGGAATGACGGTCGGGGTTGGTCCGGGCGAGGGGGCTTTGCCGCTCAGCCCCAAGCCTCTTTCAGCAGCCGATAGCTCTCCAGCCGCTTGCCGTAATCATGGATGGTTGTCGAAACCATCACCTCGTCGGCATTGGTTTCCCTTACCTTCTCCTCGATTTTCGCCTTCACCGTCTGGGGGCTGCCAACGATCCACAGATTGGATTGGGTCTCGACAAAGGCCCGTTCCTGTTCGGTCCAGGGATAGGCGTCGGATTCCTCGGGCGGCGCGATCTTTTGCGGATTGTTCTGGCGCAGGCGCAGCCAGGTCAACTCCATCGATTTCGAGAGGTGCTGTGCCTCCTCGTCGGTCGGTGCGCAGATCACCGCCACGCACAAAATGGCGTGCGGAGACGCGAACTGGTCGGACGGCCTGAAGCTGCGCCGGTAGGCGTCGAAGGCCGGCCCGGCCGGGGTGGGTGAAAAATGCGAGGCAAAGGCGTAGCCGATCCCGTATTGCCCGGCCATCTGCGCCGAGGCGCCCGAGGAGCCCAAAAGCCAGATCGGGGGCAGGGCGATTTCCGAGGGCACCACCTTGACCCGCGCCAGCGGGTGATCGTGGGGAAACCCGCCGCGCTCATAGGCGAGCATTTCGGCAAATTCGTGCGGGAAATCCTCGCCATTGGTTGAGCGCAGGGCCCGCAGCGTCAGCCCGTCCGAGCCGCCGGCTCGCCCGATCCCCAGATCGATGCGACCGGGATAAAGCCCTTCGAGGGTGCGATAGGTTTCCACCACCCGCAAAGGCACGTGGTTGGGCAGCATGACCCCGCCCGCGCCGATATTGATGCGCTTTGTGTGCGCCGCCGCATGGGCAATCAATATGTCGGGTGCCGACGAGGCGATGGAGGCCATGCCGTGATGTTCGGCATACCAGAGGCGCACAAATCCCATTTCGTCGCCCAGTCGGGCCAGATCGAGCGTTTTGGCGAGTGCGTCGGTTGTGGAATAGCCCTGCGAGATCGGCGCAAGGTCCTGAATGGAAAGCTGGGGCAAAGTCATTTTGCCAAGATGGGAGAAGGCGCGCCCCGGTTCAAGCGCGCCTTCATCGGTATTTTACGATTTACGTCAAAAAGGCTCAGGCGGCCTTCTGGTTGAGCTGATCTTCGCCCAGCCGGAGCAGTTTGTTGTCGGCGTCCTTTTCCTCGGCCAGCGTTTCGCGCAGATGGCCCAGCACCTCTTCGTGCCCCAGTTCCTTGGCCCATGCGACCAGCGTCCCATAACGGGTGATCTCATAGTGCTCGACGGCCTGTCCGGCGGCAATCAGTGCTGCGTCCTTTGTCTTGGCGTTGGAAATTTCCCCGATCAGCTCTTCGGCTTCCTCGATTATCCCTTCGATGGCCGGGCATTCTTCCGACTGTGGCTTTTTGCCCAGAATCCTGAACACCTCATCGAGACGGGAAACATGGGTTTTTGTTTCTTCCAGATGCTCCTCGAACGCCTTTTTGAGCGGGGTGGCGCTGGCTTCCTTGACCATCGTGGGCAGTTTTTTGACGATCAGGTTTTCGGCGAAATAGATGTCCTGGAGCGTGTGGACGAACAGATCCTGTAGCGAAGAAATCGACATGATGGTAAGTCTCCGTTGGTGGTGCCAGACAACGGATTGCGCCTTGAGTGCGTTCCCAAGCTGTGCCAAACAACCGGACCAGTGGCTGAAATCAGGGCTTTTAGGGTGATCATGCGTAAATCTGTGATAGCGGCGCTCGGAGCGCTGATGATCGCCAACCCCGCCGCCGCCCAGGATATCGCACTCGATGAATTGCGGGCCGGGGTATTCTATCATTCAGCCTATAGCGGGTTCCTGCCCACCGGCGATAATTGGGATTTGTCGCGTCTTGAGAATGTGAAATTTTCGGCGCTGTTTACCTCGCCCGACATCGAGGCGTTCCGCTGGATCGGCTCGCCCCGCCCGGAAGTCGGCGCGACGCTCAATTTCAACGGCCGCGAAAACCTTCTGCACGCCAATCTCAACTGGCAGATCCCGGTGTTCGAGACCCCGCTCTATCTCGAGCTTGGCTTCGGCGCGGCGATCACCGATGGCGCGCTCTCGGGCGCAACCCGCCCGGCCCGCAATTTCGGCTGTTCGTTCAATTTCTACGATGCGGCGGGCATCGGGGCCAATGTCACAGAGAACGTCACGGTCACGCTGCGTTACGAGCACATCTCAAATCTCGAGCTCTGCTCGCCCAATGAGGGGCTGTCCAATCTCGGCGTGATGGTCGGCGTCAAGTTCTAAAGCGCAAGGTCGTCTGAAACTTTCTTGCGTGAGCGCCCGTAATTCCCCCTGTCAGCACGGCCAATGGGGCCGATGCACACCTCATTCCCATCAGGGGGGATCATCATGCTCAAATTCGTTTCCGCTCTCGCGCTCGGTGTCGCCATCTCGTTTGGCGCCTCGAGCGCCATTTTCGCCCAGGACAATCCGATGGTCGGCGGCGCGCCGATGTCGCCTGAAATGAACATCATCGAGAACGCGGTCAATTCGGCCGATCACACCACGCTCGTTGCCGCCGTCCAGGCCGCCGGTCTTGTCGATACGCTTCAGGGTCCCGGCCCGTTCACGGTGTTTGCCCCGACAAACCGAGCGTTCGGCAATCTGCCCGCCGGCACCGTCGATACGCTGCTCGAACCTGCCAACCTTGAAACGCTCCAGAAGGTTCTGACCGCCCATGTGATCGCCGGCGATTATTCCGCCGCAGAGCTGATCGCCATGGCCGAGGAAAACGGCGGCTCGTTCGGTTTGACCACGGTTTCGGGCGATCTTCTGGGCTTCCAGATCATCGGCGGCTCGCTCAAGGTGATCGATGAAAACCGCTCGGTGGCCGATATCACCATCGCTGACGTCAACCAGTCGAACGGCGTGATCCACGTTGTCGATACGGTCCTCGTCCCCAACTGATCAAAGCGTCGTTCCCTTGGCGTTTGGAGGCCCCGTCGCTTACGGCGGGGCCTTTTGCGTTTCTCACTGACCTTGGCAAAGCACCAAGAACCGCGTATGAAGCTGATCCCGAACGGCAGGAGCCCTTTTGCATGGGTTTTGCGACCATGACAGCGCTGCTCGATAGGACCGGCGATCGCGCCGGAACGAGACCGTTCGCATTGAAAACCACCACCAAAACCGCTTGACGCACTCCCCGGGCCAGCTCCTCCCGGCGGGGAGGGCGGCAAAGCACCAGTGGCCGAGCGGGCTCAACCCCGCGGCGCGGGAGGTGGGGTGAAAGGATAAGACATATTATGGGTTACAAGGTTGCTATCGTCGGTGCCACCGGCAATGTGGGCCGCGAAATGCTCGAAATTCTCGCCGAGCGCAATTTTCCGATCGACGAATTGGTGCCGCTGGCATCGTCGCGCTCGGTCGGTCGCGAAGTGAGCTTCGGGGACAAGATCTTGAAGTGCCGCAATCTCGATGATTTCGATTTTACCGGCACCGATTTCGTCTTGATGAGCGCGGGCGGCGACATTTCCAAGCAATGGGCGCCAAAGATCGGCGCGACCGGCGCCATCGTCATCGATAATTCCTCGGCGTTCCGCTACCACGAGGACGTGCCACTCATCGTTCCGGAAGTGAACGCGCACGTGCTCGATGCCTATATGGCGAAAAACGACCGCAAGAACATCATCGCCAATCCCAATTGCTCGACCGCCCAGCTCGTTGTGGCGCTCAAGCCCCTGCATGACCTGGCCAAGCTCAAGCGCATCGTGGTTTCGACCTATCAGTCGGTTTCGGGCGGCGGCAAGGATGCCATGGACGAGCTCTGGAACCAGACCAAGGGCATTTTCGTCAATGACAGCCCCACGCCGGCCAAGTTCACCAAGCAGATCGCCTTCAACGTCATCCCCCACATCGATGTGTTCATGGAAGACGGCTACACCAAGGAAGAGTGGAAGGTGCTCGCCGAAACCAAGAAGATGCTCGACCCCAAGATCAAGGTCACCTGCACCGCTGTGCGCGTGCCGGTGTTCGTGGGCCATTCCGAAGCGGTCAACATGGAGTTTGAAAACCCCATTTCGCCCGACGAGGCCCGTGAAGCGCTGCGCGATGCGCCGGGGATCGTTGTGTTGGACAAGCGCGAAAACGGCGGCTACATGACCCCGGTCGAAGCCAAGGGCGAAGACGCCACCTATGTCAGCCGCATCCGCGAGGACGTGACGGTGGAAAACGGGCTGGTCATGTGGGTGGTCTCGGACAATCTGCGCAAGGGCGCGGCCCTCAACACCATCCAGATCGCCGAGACGCTGATCGAGCGCGGCCACATGAACTCCAAGGCCGCATGATGCGTTGGGCTGCTCTTTTCACCGACAAGTCCGAGGGCGCCGCGGAAATCCGCGCCGCCCACACCGCCGACCATCAGGCCTATCTGCGCAAATACAAGGGCAAGATATTGCTGGCGGGGGCCATGCGCGCCGAGCCGGGCGGCAGCCCGGTCGGCGGTCTGTGGATCTTCGAGGCCGAGACCAGGGCAGAGGTCGAAAAGATCATCGCCGAGGATCCGTTCCAGGTCCACGGTCTGCGCGCCACCACCACCGTCAACGCCTGGGGCACCGCGCCGGGCTATGAGGACGTGGAGATCGCGCCGCGCTGATCGGGGTTCTTTTTTAGGAAGCCCCCTCACCCCGCTGTTGCACAGTCGGGTGAGGGGGGCTTGCCGCATTTGCCGGCACCCGCACAGGATGACAGCCCCGCGCCAGTGCGCTAGAGCACTTCCTCCCGCCCTTGTTTCTGCGAGCCTCCCCATGCCTTTGCGCGACGTTCTGATCGCCCTCGCTGTCGTTGCGATCTGGGGGCTCAACTTTACCGTCATCAAATTGAGCATTGCCGAGCTGCCGCCGCTGCTCTCTGCAGCGCTGCGGTTCTTTTTCGCTGCCGTGCCCATTGTGTTTTTCATTCCCCGGCCCAGGGCACCCTGGCTGCTGGTCGCGGGCTACGGGCTGTTCATGGCCTGCTCGCTTTATGCGCTGCTCAATCTTGCGCTGTTTCTGGGCCTTTCGGCGTCCCTCGCCTCGCTCGCCCTTCAGGTGCAGGCGATGTTTACCATCGCCATTGCGTTTTTCGTTTTCGGCGAGGTGCCGCGCCGGCTCCAGATCGTTGGCGGTCTCGTCGCATTCGGCGGCATCGGCGTCATCGCCTGGGGGCATGGCACCGGAGGGCAGTTGCTGCCTTTGGCCATTCTGATGGCGGCGGCGCTCAGCTGGGGCATCGCCAACAATATCTCGAAACTGGCCGGATCGATCCCCATGCTGCCTTTCGTGGCGTGGGGCAATATGCTGGGATCGATTCCACTTTTTGCGCTCTCGTTCACCTTCGAGGGCGGCCCGGCCATTTTTTCTTACATCGATCCGCCAAGCTGGAACGCGGTGATGCTGGTTGCCTTCCTGGCCTATCCGGCAACGCTGTTCGGGTTCACCATGTGGTCTGGCCTGCTCTCGCGCCATTCGGCGGCAACGGTTGCGCCCTTCACCCTTTTGGTGCCGATGGCTGGTATTTCGTCAGGCGTTCTGATCCTGGGCGAACCGATTTTTGCGGCCGATGTGGCCGGCGGCGTCCTGATCTTTATCGGGCTCATTCTGACCGTCGCCAGGATCAGGCCCAGACAGGTGCCGATCAACCCGGGCGCCTGAAACTTCTAGATATCCATTGCAAAGCGCAACCCGGTCACCGGCGAAGTTCGCATCCCCAGGCCTTCGTAAAAACGCTGCGCATTCACATTGTCGGGTTCCGCGGTCACGCTGACATAGGTGCAACCCAGGGCGCGAGCCAGATCGATCATCGCCAGCGTCAATTGAGTGCCCAGCCCAAGCCCGCGGTGGAGGGGATCGATGTAGAGGTGATGCAGGTGCATTCCGCGCTCACCCCATTGTGCAAAGTACAGCGGATAGCTGATGGCGTATCCGGCCGTTTTGCCGTCCCGCTCGGCCACGCGCGCAAAGGCCCAGGGCTGCGGCCCCAGCAAATCGCGCATCAGGGCCCGTGTGCCAACGGTTGTGGTTGCGCCATGGTGGGCCGAGAGCGTGTCGATCATCGCCGCGAGGTGGGAGAGATCGTCTTCGCGCGCTTCCCGGATGAGGGCCGGCCCGTCCGCGCCTTGCCCTTTCACAGCTCAGGCCGCATGAAGTCGCCGCTTTCCCCGTTCATGGTCCAGAGTTCACCCGAGGAGATGTCGAACCACGCCCCGTGCAGCGAGAGCTCGCCGGCCTGGACACGCTCTTTGACGAAGGGGAAGGTCATCAGATTGCCGATCGACTGGCGGATGACGATGCGTTCGAGCGCCGTCTGCTGCTCGGAGGAGGTGAGAAGCGAATTGGCCTCGACCTTGCCGGCCACCTCTTCGATCATGGTCAGCCATTTGCCGATGAAGGCGCCCTCGGGCGCGCGTCCCGCCGCCGTGGCCAGTGCCCCGGCAATGCCGCCGCAACGGCCATGGCCCATGACCACGATGTTTTCGACCTTTAGATGAATGATCGCAAATTCGATGGCCGAGGATGTACCGTGATAGGCGGCGTCCGGGCCGAAGGGCGGCACCAGATTGGCGACATTGCGCAGAACGAAGAGCTGGCCCGGTCCGCAATCGAAAATGGTTTCCGGCGCGGCGCGGGAGTCGCAGCAGGCGATCACCATGGTGGTGGGTTTCTGGCCCTCTTCGGCCAGCTTTCTGTAGCGCTCACTCTCGGTCGCATAGCGCCCCGACATGAAGTTGCGGTAACCCTCGATCAGAAAGGGGGGGAAGTGCTGCGCCATGCTCGCATCCTTTTTTCGCTGTATCCGCCTGTGCCGATTAGCCCCTGACGCGGCCAAGATCAATCGCTATGGTGGTGCGGCTATGTGCAAAAGGTCTTCGCGCGTAGTGCTGTAAGGAGTTTTGACCCCAATGATGATCTACCGCTTTTTGTCCGGTGACGACGATTCGGCCTTCTGCCACAAGGTCACCAAAGCCCTGTCGGAAGGCTGGCTGCTATTCGGCGCCCCGCACTACGTTTTCGATGCCGCCGCGGGCAAGATGCGCTGCGGGCAGGCGGTGACCAAGGAAGTCGAGGACCAGCCCTACGACCCGGACAAGAAACTCGTCGATTACGTCTGAGTCCCCCATTTCATGGCCATATAGACCCCGCCCCTGGCCAGTTCGTCCAGCATCTGGGCGATCCGCTTTTCGCGGGTCCGAGGGCGCCTGGCACGGGCGATCCAGCCCAGATAGTCGTTGCGCTGATAGGGAGGCCGCTCGTCATAGGCAGCGCGCAGTCCGGCCTCTTTGAGCCGATGTGCGATGTCGTCGGGCATCGGCTGGATCGGGCGACTGAGGCGCGAAGTGCCGGTGCTCATGGCGTCACACAGGGGCGGTGATGACCACCGATTCCGTATTGCGGTCATGTGGGCCGTGCCAGACGGCCTCGATGTTGTTGCCGTCGGGATCGAGAACGAAGCAGGCATAATAGCCCGGATGGTAGGACCGTTCGCCCGGCGCCCCATTGTCCTTGCCGCCCGCTTTGAGGCTGGCCGTGTAAAAGGCGTCGACCATCTCGGGGCCGGTGGTCTGGAACGCCAGATGCACCCGGCTCACATAATCGCTTGCGGCATCGACAAACAACTCGTCGGAAACGAAAAACGATTCCGTTTCGAGGGTCAGCTCGCGGCCCAGCGCGCCCAGTGCGGCACGATAGAAGTCCCGGCTCTTTTGAAGGTCGCTTACCCGCAGATGCACATGATCGATAAGCCGTCCCCGGTGCAGTTCCATGATGAATTTCCGATGCGATCGTTGGCAATATATGTTTAGCTATGCTAACAATTAGCTTTACTAATTTAAAGGGAAATCTGTGTCCCAGTCTCACAAGTCGCGCGCCCTGCAATTGCTCCATCGTCTGGTTCTGCCGCTCGACAGGGCGCTGCAGGCGGCAGACCGGCAGACCGGATGCAGCGCGGCGCAGCTTTCGGCGCTTTCGGTGATCCATTTTCTCAATGCCAATACCATTGGCCGGTTGGCGGCTCAGGAAAAGATCTCGGCGCCCACGGCCTCCCGGCTCGTTGAGGGCCTGGTGCGTCAGGGGCTGGCGCGCCGCGCCGATGGAGATGATCGTCGCTCGGGCCGCATCGAGGTCACAGAAGCCGGATTGGCTGCGGTGGAGGCCGCCTGCGCCGCACGCGAAGCCATCCTCGCCGATCTTCTGGTTGGGTTGAGCGAGACCGAATGGCACCAGCTGCGGGCCGTTGCCGGGGTGCTGGCGCGCCAGTTGAAGGTGGGTCCGGACTCGGTCCATCGCGATTGAAAAAGTCGTTGGGGGCCTGCCTTGGGGAGAGACCCAGCAGGCACACCGACATTAAAAAGCCGTCCTCGGGCGGCGTAATGGGCCCTTGGTTCAGACGTTTGCCAGGAGGCCAGAATTCCGACCGACAGCTTTTCACTTATCGTCATCGGGGTCGTCGCACTGCTGGCTTTCTGGCTGGTCTTTTCACTGGTGCGCAAGATGTTCGGTCTGGTGTTGCTCGTTGCGCTGGCCATCGGCGCGTGGGTCCTCTGGAGCAACCCGCATCTGCTCTCTTCCGTCAGCGGCGGGTTCCTGGGTGCTCCCTAACCCAGAAACCCCTTGAGCGCTGCGTGCTGGATCAGCGCGACGGTCTTGGCGTCGATGATGTGCCCATTGTCAATCATGTCCAGCGCCGCATCAAAGCCGATCTCGACACATTCGATCTCTTCACCCTCCTCGGCCAATCCGCCCCCCGTGCCCATCCGGCAGGTCTCATCGTAAAGACCGATAAAGCAGTGGGCCTTTTCGCTCAGCGATCCGGGGCTGGCGTAAATCTCGAAGGCAAAGTGCAGGCTGGAGGGGACGATCCCGGTTTCCTCGAGCGCCTCCTTTGTTACGCAGGTTTCCGGGTCATCTCCGTCAAGCAGTCCGGCGCACACTTCGATCATATTGCCATCGTCGCCATTGAGGTGGGGCGGCAGGCGGAACTGGCGCACCAGCGTCATCACAGCTCGCTGGGGATCGAGCAGCAGAATCGCCGCCGCGCTGCCGTGGTCATAGACCTCCCGGACCAGATCGAGCGCACGTCCATCGGCGCGTTTGACACCCAAAACATACTCGGTCAGGCTCCCCCAGGCCGAGGCGAGGATTTTTTTGCTCTTGATGAGGATCGGAGTGGGCTCGGACATGGAACTTTACCTGGTAGGTAAACCTGGCTGACATTTCCCCTCACTTGCCTTGACTTAGCGCTCCTTGTCCAGCCCGCGGAGAAAATATGACTTTTAAAGTCAATATTTTAGCGGGTCACTTTCCGACCAAAGACGTAAGCGCGGCCCTTTGACGAATGGGGAAAGCGCGATTAGAAGTTGGCCGCAAGTTTTCTGCCGGGCAACCGGCTCAGTGTCCCCGACCGTTCGGCGCGGGGCCAGATCGAGGCAGGCAATGGCGCATTTTCGACCCACGTCCCCGCATCTCTCCATCTATCGCTTCACGCTCACCATGACACTCTCGATCCTGCATCGCGTGCTCGGCGTGGGACTTTACATCGGGACCGTCCTGTTCGTTCTGTGGCTGGGCGCCGCGGCGCTGGGGCAGGACCAGCTTTCGGCGGTCCAGGGGTTTTTCGGCCATCCGATCATCCAGATCGGGCTGTTTTTGTACACCTGGACGCTGTTCCAGCACATGGCGGGCGGGCTCAAGCATTTCTTCTGGGATACGGGCGCGGGGTTCGACCCGGCCAGCCGCGAGGCCATAAGCCTTGCAACGCTCATCTTTTCGGCCGTGGCGACCATCGTCGTCTGGGCCGTGTTCGTCTGGTTCTGAGGGGGCAATCATGAGCACGCATTCGGGCGAAAAAGGCACGGGCACTTTCATCCGCCAGCGCGTCACCGGGGCGATCAATATCGTTTTCGTGGGCTTTCTGATCTGGCTGGTGGTGTCCCTTTCCGGCGCCGACCGGGCGCAGATGGCGGCGACCTTTTCCAACCCTATCGTTTCCATTCTGGCTCTGGTGCTGATCGGCTCGGCGCTCATTCACATGCGCATCGGCATGTATGAGATCATCGAGGATTATGTCCACGAGCCGCGCAATCATTCGCTGGCCAAGGCGGCCAACACCATTTTCACCGTCATCATCGGCATAATCGCCGCCGTGTCGGTTCTCGTCCTCGCCTTCGGAGGTTAATTTCGCTCATGGCTTCGGCTTATCAGATCATCGACCACGCCTATGACGTCGTGGTGGTCGGCGCCGGCGGCGCGGGCTTGCGCGCCACGCTCGGCATGGCCGAGCAGGGCTTTTCCACCGCCTGCGTCACCAAGGTCTTCCCCACCCGCTCGCACACCGTAGCGGCGCAGGGCGGCATTGCGGCCTCGCTTTCCAATATGGGCCCCGACAGCTGGCAGTGGCACATGTACGACACCGTAAAGGGGTCGGACTGGCTGGGCGACAATGACGCCATGGAATATCTGGCCCGCGAGGCGCCCGCCGCGATCTACGAACTCGAGCATTACGGCGTGCCGTTTTCGCGCACCGAGCAGGGCAAGATCTATCAGCGCCCGTTCGGCGGCCACATGACCGAATATGGGGAAGGCCCCCCGGTGCAGCGCACCTGCGCGGCGGCCGATCGCACCGGCCACGCCATCCTGCACACGCTTTATGGCCAGTCGCTGCGCAACAACGCAGAATTCTTCGTCGAATATTTCGCGCTCGACCTGATCATGGGCGAGAATGGCGAATGCCAGGGCGTCATTGCCTGGAAGCTCGATGATGGCACCATCCACCGCTTCCGCGCCAAACTGGTGGTTCTGGCCACCGGCGGGTACGGACGCGCGTATTTCTCGGCCACCTCGGCCCACACCTGCACCGGCGACGGCAATGGCATGGTGGCCCGCGCCGGGCTGCCGCTTCAGGATATGGAATTCGTCCAGTTCCACCCTACCGGCATTTACGGCTCGGGGTGCCTGATCACCGAGGGCGCGCGCGGCGAGGGCGGGTATCTCGTCAATTCCGAAGGCGAGCGCTTCATGGAGCGCTATGCGCCCAACGCCAAGGACCTGGCGTCCCGCGACGTCGTGAGCCGCTGCATGACCATGGAAATCCGCGAGGGTAGGGGCGTGGGCGCCAAGGGCGATCATATCTTCCTTCACCTCGACCATCTCGATCCCGCCGTGCTCCACGAACGCCTGCCGGGCATTTCGGAATCGGCAAAGATCTTTGCCGGCGTCGATCTCACCCGCGAGCCGATCCCGGTCATTCCCACGGTCCACTACAATATGGGCGGCATCCCGGCCAATTATCACGGCGAGGTGCTCAACCCCACCGAGACCGATCCCGATCGCGTCGTGCCGGGGCTGATGGCGGTGGGCGAAGCGGCGTGTGCTTCGGTGCATGGGGCCAACCGTCTGGGCTCGAACTCGCTGACCGACCTTGTGGTTTTCGGCCGCGCGGCGGCGCTGCGGGCCGGTGAGGTGATGGACAGAACGGCACCGATCCCGGCGATCAACAGCGCCCAGGACGACAAGATCCTCGCCCGGTTCGACCGGCTGCGCAACGCCAATGGCAGTGCGCCCACGGCCACGCTGCGCGACAAGATGCAGCGCGCCATGCAGGAAGACGCCGCCGTGTTCCGCACCCAGGAAACGCTCGAAGCGGGCTGCAAGCGGATTTCCGACATCTGGGCCGAGATGCCCGACGTCAAGGTCACCGACCGCTCGATGATCTGGAATTCGGACCTTGTGGAAACCCTCGAGCTTGAAAACCTCATGGCCAACGCCATCACCACGGTCTATTCGGCCGAGGCGCGCAAGGAAAGCCGCGGCGCCCATGCCCGCGAGGACTTTGCCGACCGCGACGACGTCAACTGGCGCAAGCACACGCTGAGCTGGGTGGATGAGGCCGGTAAGGTGACCTTGGGCTACCGCCCGGTTCACGTCGATCCGCTGTCCGATGGCATCGATCTGAAAAAGATCGCGCCCAAGGCCCGCGTTTACTAAGGAGCGAACGACACATGGCTGAACTCGTCCTCGACAAGCGCTCCCGCCCCAAAAAGGGCAAGACCTGGCCAAAGCCGGACGGCGCAACGAAACTGCGTGAATATCACGTCTATCGCTACGATCCCGACACGGGCGACAATCCGCGCATCGATACTTATTTCGTCGATCTCGACGATTGCGGGCCGATGATCCTCGACGGATTGCTGTGGATCAAGAACAACATCGATCCCACCCTCACCCTGCGCCGCTCGTGCCGCGAGGGGATTTGTGGGTCGTGCGCCATGAATATCGACGGCGCCAATACGCTGGCCTGCACCAAGGGCATGGACGAGGTGTCCTCGGGCCCCATCAAGGTCTATCCGCTGCCCCACATGCCGGTGGTCAAGGATCTGGTGCCCGATCTTTCAACCTTTTACGAGCAGCACAAATCGGTGCAGCCCTGGCTGCAGACCAAATCGCCAACGCCGGACACCGAATGGCTGCAGACCAAGGAAGACCGCGCCAAGCTTGACGGGCTCTATGAGTGCATCTTGTGCGCGTGCTGCTCGACGTCGTGCCCGTCCTATTGGTGGAACGGCGAAAAATATCTCGGCCCGGCCGTGCTGCTTCAAGCCTATCGCTGGCTGATCGACAGCCGCGACGAAGCCACATCGGAACGTCTCGACATTCTCGAAGACCCCTTCAAGCTCTATCGCTGCCACACCATCATGAACTGCGCCAAGGTCTGCCCCAAGGGGCTCAACCCGGCCAAGGCAATCGCCGAAATCAAGAAGATGATGGTCGAACGCAAGGTGGCCTGAACCCGGCCGGTTCTGATATGTTGTGAAGGGTCCGGGGCTTATCCTGGGCCCTTTTTTGTTTTTCAGGATGATGGCCATGAGCGACTACGAAACGATCCTTTATGTCGAACGCGAATCGGTCGCCCGGCTCATGGTCACCGCCCTTCAGGCACACGGCTTTTCCCCGCGCGAGATCACAGATGGCGGCCTGCCGGGCATTGGTGCGGGTCTGACGGGCAAGGGGCTGGCGATCGCCGTCCCGGCTCGCGAGGCGCGCGACGCAAAGCCGCTGGCGGAAGCGCTGCTCAAAGACATGCTGGCGCGATAGCGCGGGCCCTCTTGGCCCCGCGCACAATCGGCCAAAGCCGGCCCACCTCCCCCATGGCGGCCCCGACCAACACGGGGGTCCAGCAGAACGGGTCCAGGCACCGGTGCTTCAGGCCGCGCTCATGGATCCCGGCTTTCGCCGGGAAAGCGCCGAAGGGAACCCCAGCAGCGCCTTTCCAGCCCGGGGTGACCATGAGGGTGGGGCTGGTCCTGCCCCCTCATTCAGCCGCTTTTTCCTTGAGCCAGTCGACCATGGTTTGCGGCAGTTGGTGATTGTCCACGTCGCCCGCCATCACCTTGCGCCATTTGGCGATTGCCTTGCGCTGGTGGTCCTGGCGGCTGACGCGGTCGAACAGGATCAAAAGCTCGATCAGCCGCTCGGTGGCCAGCGTATCGGTGCGCATGGCCGGCAACAGCGCGGGCACGATCAGATCGAGATAATGGCCGAGACCCAGATCGGGGCGCTTGAGCGCGGCGCGCCCGTCCTTGGTAAACAGCACCTGGGGCACGCCGTCCGAGCGGACCAGCGGCAACAGAGAGCCGCTCATATGATCGATGGCGGCAACGGCGGTGTTGGGATCGTTGATGCCGGGGGACAGGGCGCGCAGGGCGATGTCGATCAGCGCACGCGCTTCATAGGTCGCTTCCTGGAGCACGTCGCGGCGTGGCCCGATCGTAAAGCATTTGGCCAGGGATTTGATATCGGGGGCGGGGCCTTCCACATGCGCCATCGGCATGGCTTCGCCCACGTAATCGTCAACCCTGAGGTCAATCACAAGGCGCAGGCTGTTGTCCTTTAGAATATGGAGCAGCTGGTCATAGGCGATGTGGCGGATATAGCCGCTGCCGGGGGCGGGAACGGGCGCGCCGGCAAAGCCGTCGAAATCCGCAAGGTGGCGGTTGGCGCTGGCAATATCGGATGCGTCGGCCCTGGCGGCGACCTTTCCGATGGATTTGGCGAACCGCTTGCCCAGATCGGCGACAATCACATCGGCCTGTATGGACAGCGCCATATGGTGCACGAAATAGATCACCAGCCCGAAGGCGCCCGTGGCGATGATTATGGTGCCGGCCACCGCCAGCTCGGGCACGAAGCCGTCTTCGAGCTCGCTTACTTCGCCCAGCACAACCAGTGCAAACAGGAACACCCCGACAAAGGCGCCCAGAACCGATTGGGTGGTCCGGTCTTCCATGAACATGATCAGCACCCGTGGACCGAGCTGGCCCGAGAGCTGGGTCAGGCCCACAAAGGTCAGCGAAAAGACCAGCGAAGCCATGGTCATCATGCCCCCGGCAATCGTGGTCAGCACGGCCCTTGCGCCTTCGGGGCCGAAGCGGGGGTAAAAGGGCTGGTCGCGCAGGTTCGAGAGCGCCTCGACACTGTCGATGAAAACAAAAAGATTGCCCAGCGCCAGCCCGGCTATGGCCATCAGCAAAGGGACGAACCAGAAGCTGCTGGCGATCGAAGCCATGAACGCCTTGGCGTGGACATAAAATCCCATCCCCGATTTCCCTTTTTGGTGGCGGCAATGTCGGTCGAGGGGATGTTGTCCCATAACCGCCATATTGGCCACAATAGTTAACGCCGAACCCTCTTGGACGGGCCGGAGGGCTTGAGTCTTGAACGCTGCCGCCTTAAAGCGGAGGGGGTTGGAGCGTGGATCGCCTCGATCCTCACGACAAAGCAGGCCGCCGGCAGCGCCGTTGGGAACGGTACGGAACGCGTTGTGTTCCCGCATGTCCCGTCCGGGCCGAAACAATGGAGCTGTTATGGTTGGAACTCTCACAAGATCACTTGCGGTGATGATGGTCATCGGCGGCACAGGTGTGCTTTCCGCGTGCTCGCCGACCTCGTTCGGGCGCGCGACCCCCACGGTCACCGCCACACCGCCACCGCCCACCATTCAGCCGGTACAGACGAGCTCGGTTTCCAGCTCGGACCTGCCGCCCATCGATGGCTCGACCGTCCTGCCGTCCAATACGCCTTCGACCACGGGCACACCCACGGTGCCGGGCAATACCGCATCGGTGGATGGCAGCACGAGCACAAGTTCGCCGGGCTTCCTGCTCGACGATGTCGGCAGCCCCGGCAACACGACCAGCGGGCGCAATCTGACCGGCAGCGTGACCATCGAGCAGCTTCTGGGTGGCTGGACCGTGATGGTGGGGGCCGAACAGTGCCGCCTCAATCTCACCTACACCGCCAAGGGATCGACAGGCCGTTACCGTGCCTCGACGCCGGGGTGCCTTGTGGATGGGTTGGCCGACGTGACCTCGTGGAACCTTCTGGGCAACCAGATCCAGTTCTACAACGAGAGCGACGAACTGGTCGGCACCCTGTTCCAGAGCGGCAACCGGTTCGTGGGCACGCTTGCGGGCGGGCAATCCGTCTCGATGGTTGGCTAGGAGCGCTCCCAGAAAAAGTGGACACCACTTTTTCGGTTCGGGAACGCGACCTACAAAAAGGAAGCGCTCCCAGAAAAAGTGGACACCACTTTTTCGGTTCGGGAACGCGACCAATAAAAAGCTGGGGGCCTATGAGCCGGACTAGAGCGAAAGACTCGAGGGCTTGAGCGGGACCGAAGGGGCCTCGGGCTCCATTGTCGATGCGTATGCCGATATGATCGTGGCGGGGCAGGTCAAGCCCGACGCCGCGCAGAAGCGCGCTGTCGAAAAACTGCAAGCGGTCGCCGAAGGGCTCGGTCAGCTCGAGGCCCATTCGGGTTCGGTGCTGTCCGCCCTGTTCCGGCGCAAGCGCGAGGCACCCAAGGGGCTCTACATCTGGGGCGATGTGGGGCGGGGCAAGACCATGCTCATGGACCTGTTTTACAAGACGGTCCCGGTTGGTGCCAAAAGGCGCGTGCATTTCCACGAATTCATGAACGAGGTGCACGAGGCGATCGCCAAATTCCGCTCGGAAAATCCCGGGACCAAGGGCGCGCGCGATCCCATTCCGGCGGTAGCGCGGCCGATAACCCGGTCGGTACGGCTGTTGTGTTTCGACGAGTTCTTCGTTTCCGACATCACCGATGCCATGCTGCTCAGCCGGCTGTTCGAAATCCTGTTCGCCGACGGGGTCGTGGTGGTCGCCACCTCCAATATCCCGCCCGAAAAGCTCTATTGGAACGGGCTCAACCGCCAGCTCTTTTTGCCCTTCATCGATCTGCTGACCGATCACACCGAAGTTTTCAATCTCGACGCCGACACCGATTACCGCCGCGAAAAACTCGACGCCCAGGACGTGTACAAGATTGGCACCGGGCCCGAAGTCGATGCCCAGATGGACGGGCTTTTCGATCACCTGACCGGCGGGGCCGAGCCAAGGCCCGATGCCATCGAGAGCCTTGGCCGCGTGATCACCGTACCGGCCCAGGCCATGGGCGTGGCGCGGTTTAACTTCGCCGATCTGTGCGAACGCCCGCTCGGGGCGCGCGATTATCTCAAGCTCGCCAATCGCTTCCATACCGTGGTCATCGACCATGTGCCGGTGTTTTCGCGCCTGAAATCGGACGCTTCGAAGCGCTTCATCCTGCTTGTCGACACGCTTTACGATCGCGGGGTCAAACTCGCCGCCAGCTTTGCCGCCCCGCTCGATGATCTCGCCCAGGACGACAAGACACGATTCGAGTTCGCCCGCTGCCTGTCCCGGCTCGAAGAAATGCGCTCGGCCGATTACATCGCCCAGCCCCTGCGCGCCGGTTCGGGTCAGCCCTCCTGACGCAGTTTCCGTTGCAGGGAAAGTGTCAGCCTTGCAGACCTTTTTGCGGACCGCCAGGCTGAACGCCCAAATTTACCGGCCTTAGACGAAGGGTTCACTTGCGTCGCAATGTCACAAGGTCTATGGAGGGCGCGAGGAAAACGTTACTTTACCTATAGGGAAACTTGCTCATGGCGCGTAAGAAAATCGCTCTGATCGGTGCCGGTCAGATCGGGGGGACACTCGCACATCTGGTGGCGCTCAAGGAACTTGGCGACGTCATGCTGTTCGATATCGTTGACGGCGTGCCCCAGGGCAAGGCGCTCGATCTGGCCCAGTCCGGCCCGGTCGAAGGGTACAATTCCACCCTCAAGGGCACGTCCGAATACAAGGACATCGAAGGCGCGGACGTTGTCATCGTCACCGCAGGCGTGCCGCGCAAGCCGGGCATGAGCCGCGACGATCTTCTAGAAATCAATCTCAAGGTCATGGAGCAGGTCGGCGCGGGCATTTCCAAATACGCCCCCGATGCGTTCGTGATCTGCATCACCAACCCGCTCGACGCCATGGTCTGGGCGCTGCAGAAATTCTCCGGCCTGCCGCCCGAGAAGGTCGTCGGCATGGCCGGCGTGCTCGACAGCGCGCGCTTCCGTCACTTCATCGCCGATGAGCTCAACGTTTCCGTGCAGGACGTCACCGCGTTCGTGATGGGCGGCCATGGGGACACCATGGTGCCGCTGGCGCGCTATTCGACGGTTGCCGGCATCCCGCTGCCCGACATGGTCAAGATGGGCTGGATGAGCAAGGACAAGCTCGACGAAATCATCCAGCGCACCCGCGATGGCGGCGCCGAGATCGTCGGGCTGCTGAAAACCGGTTCGGCCTTTTATGCCCCCGCCGCTTCGGCCGTCGAGATGGCCGAATGTTATCTGAAAGACAAAAAGCGCATCCTGCCCTGCGCCGCGCACCTGACCGGCCAGTTCGGCCTGTCCGACACCTATGTCGGGGTTCCGGTGGTGATCGGTGCGGGTGGTGTCGAGCGCATTGTCGAGATCGAGCTCAACGCGTCTGAAAAGAAGATGTTTGACGCCTCTGTCCAATCGGTCGACGGGCTTGTCGAAGCCTGCAAGAAGATCGCGCCCAAGCTGGCGTAACCGTTCCGGCCCGGAGGTACCCCCTCCGGGCTTTCCCATTTCTGCCGAACACGAAAAAGGTTCGTACCTGCGATGAACATTCACGAATACCAGGCCAAGGAACTGCTCAAGGGCTACGGCGCCCCGGTCGCCAAGGGCGTGGCCATCATGAGTGCCGAGGAGGCCGAAGCCGCCGCGCGCTCGCTGCCCGGCCCTCTTTATGTGGTCAAGTCCCAGATCCACGCCGGCGGACGCGGCAAGGGCAAGTTCAAGGAACTCGGACCCGACGCCAAGGGCGGCGTGCGGCTGGCCAAGTCGATCGAAGAGGTCGTGGCCAACGTCAAGGACATGCTCGGCAACACCCTTGTCACCGCCCAGACCGGTGATGCGGGCAAGCAGGTCAACCGTCTCTATATCGAGGACGGCGCCGATATCGATCGTGAGCTCTATTGCTCGCTGCTGGTCGACCGCTCGGTCGGCAAGGTGGCGTTCGTTGTGTCCACCGAGGGCGGCATGGACATCGAGCAGGTCGCCCACGACACGCCCGAAAAGATCATCACCGTCGCCATCGACCCCGAAGCGGGCGTGACCGACGCGGACGTGACCGAGATTTCGAGTGCTCTCAAACTCGACGGCGCCGCCGCCGAGGATGCCAAGTCCCTGTTCCCGGCGCTCTACAAGGCGTTCGTCGAAAAGGACATGGCGCTTTTGGAAATCAACCCGCTGATCGTGATGACCGACGGCCATCTGCGCGTTCTCGACGCCAAGGTGAGCTTTGACGGCAACGCCCTGTTCCGCCACGCCGATATCGTTGCGCTGCGCGACGAGACCGAGGAAGACGCCAAGGAAATCGAGGCGTCCAAATGGGATCTGGCCTATGTGCCCATGGACGGCAATATCGGCTGCATGGTCAATGGCGCCGGGCTTGCCATGGCGACCATGGACATCATCCACCTTTACGGCAAGGAGCCGGCCAATTTCTGTGACGTTGGCGGTGGCGCTTCAAAGGAAAAGGTCGCCGCGGCGTTCAAGATCATTACCGCCGATCCCAAGGTCGAAGGCATTCTGGTCAACATCTTCGGCGGCATCATGAAGTGCGACGTGATCGCCGAAGGCGTTGTCGCGGCCGTCAAGGAAGTGGGCCTGACCATTCCGCTGGTCGTGCGCCTTGAAGGCACCAATGTCGAACTGGGCAAGAAGATCCTCAACGAATCGGGGCTGGCGATCACCGCCGCCGACGATCTCGATGATGCCGCCCAGAAGATCGTCGCCGCCGTGGCCTAACGCGCCGCACCCAGCCACACGGAATTTGAGATCAAGATTACATGTCCATTCTCGTCAATAAAGACACCAAGATCCTCGTGCAGGGCCTGACCGGCAAGACCGGCACGTTCCACACCGAACAGGCACTGGCCTATTACGGCACCAAGATGGTCGGCGGCATCCACCCCAAAAAGGGCGGAGAAACCTGGACCGGCGCGGGCGGGGAGAACCTCCCCATCTTCGCAACCGTCGCCGAGGGCAAGGAAAAGACCGGCGCGGACGCCTCGGTCATCTACGTGCCCCCCGCGGGCGCGGCCGATGCCATCATCGAGGCGATCGAAGCCGAAATTCCGTTCATCACCTGCATCACCGAAGGCATCCCGGTGTCCGACATGGTGCGCGTCAAGGCGCGGCTGGACCGCTCCAATTCGCGCCTGCTCGGCCCCAACTGCCCGGGCATTTTGACCCCGGAAGAATGCAAGATCGGCATCATGCCCGGTTCGATCTTCCGCAAGGGCTCGGTGGGCATTGTGTCGCGTTCGGGCACGCTTACATATGAAGCCGTGTTCCAGACCACAAATGAAGGCCTTGGCCAGACAACGGCCGTCGGCATCGGCGGCGACCCGGTCAAGGGCACCGAATTCATCGACGTGCTCGAGATGTTCCTGGCGGACGACGCCACACAATCGATCATCATGATCGGCGAAATCGGCGGCTCGGCCGAAGAAGACGCCGCCCAGTTCCTGATCGACGAAGCCAAAAAGGGGCGCTCCAAGCCCATGGCTGGCTTTATCGCGGGCCGCACCGCACCCAAGGGCAAGACCATGGGCCATGCGGGCGCCGTGGTCTCGGGTGGCAAGGGCGATGCGGAATCGAAAATCGCTGCCATGGAAGCGGCGGGCATCAGGGTTTCCCCCTCGCCCGCGCGTCTGGGCACCACGCTGGTCGAAGTTCTCAAAGGCTGAGACACGGCAATGTTATCGGTGACCGGGACTTAGGTCCCGGTTAACCAAAACGAGACGGCATCGCCGTCATAGTTCGACCGGAATTGGCGGCCCATAGGTGGGTTTCCAGAAAAAGTGGTTACCACTTTTTCGGTTCGGAAACGCGACAAGGCAAAAACCGGCAACGGGCAGGTTGAACACATCTTTACTGAGGGGGATCGGGACCCCCAATCGAGAGCGAAATGGCACGACAGGATCAGAACGAAGCGTTCCTCCTCACTTCTTTCCTTTATGGCGGCAACGCCGATTACATCGACGCCTTGTACGCGCGCTACAAGTCCGATCCCAAAAGTGTCGATCCGAGCTGGGCGGAGTTTTTCGACAATCTCGCCGACAGTGCCGAGAGCGTCACCAAAAACGCCGAGGGGCCGAGCTGGCAGCGCTCTGATTGGCCGCGCACCACCAATGGCGAGATGATCTCGGCGCTCGATGGCAATTGGGGCGAAGTCGCTCTCAAGGCCCAGAAGGCGGTCACCGAAAAGGCGAAGGCCGGCGGCGAGCCGGTCTCCACCGAAGCGGTGATGCAGGCGACACGGGATTCGATCCACGCCATCATGATGATCCGCGCCTATCGCATGCGCGGCCATCTGCACGCCAATCTCGATCCGCTCGGGCTGGAAAACCGCGAGGAAGCTCCCGAGCTCGATCCGGCGGCCTATGGCTTTTCAGAGGCCGATTACACCCGCGAAATTTTCATCGACAATTATCTCGGGCTCGAATTTGCCACCGTGCCCCAGATGCTCGAGATCCTGCGCCGCACCTATTGCGGCACGCTGGGCATCGAATTCATGCATATCTCCGATCCCGAGGCCAAGGCCTGGATCCAGGAACGCATCGAGGGCCCGGACAAGGAAATCACCTTCACTCCCCAGGGCAAGCGGGCAATCCTCAATAAGCTGGCCGAAGCCGAAGGGTTCGAAAAGTTCCTCGACGTCAAATATACCGGCACCAAGCGGTTCGGTCTCGATGGCGGGGAATCGCTGATCCCGGCGCTCGAACAGATCGTCAAGCGCGGCGGTGCCCTGGGCGTTAGGGATATCGTTCTGGGCATGCCCCATCGCGGGCGGCTGAACGTTCTGACCCAGTTGATGGCCAAACCGCATCGCGCGCTGTTTCACGAGTTCAAGGGTGGTGCGTTCTACCCTGACGATGTTGAAGGTTCGGGCGACGTCAAATATCACCTCGGCGCGTCATCGGACCGCGAGTTCGACGGCAATACGGTGCATCTGTCGCTGACCGCCAATCCCAGCCATCTCGAAATCGTCAACCCGGTTGTTCTGGGCAAGGCCCGCGCCAAGCAGGATCAGCTTTCGGCCAGGGATGGGCGCTTTGTCGCCGATACGCGCGACACCGACCGCACCGCGGTCCTGCCGCTGCTGCTGCATGGCGATGCGGCCTTTGCCGGGCAGGGCGTGGTGGCCGAATGTTTCGCGCTTTCGGGCCTCAAGGGGCACCGCACCGGCGGGTCGATCCATTTCGTGGTCAACAACCAGATCGGGTTCACCACCTCGCCGCACTTCTCGCGCTCGTCGCCCTATCCGACCGACGTGGCCAAGATGATCGAAGCCCCGGTCTTCCATTGCAATGGGGACGATCCTGAAGCGGTGGTCTATGCCGCCAAGATCGCCACCGAATTCCGCCAGAAATTCGGGCGGCCGGTGGTCATCGACATGTTCTGCTACCGCCGGTTCGGCCACAATGAAGGCGATGAACCGAGCTTTACCCAGCCGCTGATGTACAAGGCCATTCGCGGCCACAAGACGACGCTGGAAATTTACGGCAACAAGCTGGTCGACGAGGGCGTTCTGAGCGCCGAGGAATTCGCTCAACTCAAGGCCGACTGGCGCGCCAGGCTCGACAGCGAATTCGAGGCCGGGCAGGACTACCGTCCCAACAAGGCCGATTGGCTCGATGGCGCCTGGAAGAACATCAAGCTCGCCGAAGTCGATGGGCCGCGGCGCGGTGTCACCGGCATCGAGCTCGACAGGCTCAAATCGCTGGGCGAAAAGCTGACAAGCGTGCCGGGCGATTTCCATGCCCACCGCACCGTTCAGCGGTTCATGGACAACCGCAAGAAGATGATCACCGAAGGCGAGGGCATCGACTGGGCCACCGCCGAAGCGCTGGCTTTTGCCTCGCTGCTCGAAGACGGCCACCCGGTCCGCCTTTCGGGGCAGGATGTGGAACGCGGCACGTTCTCCCAGCGCCATTCGGTGCTCTACGATCAGGAAAACGAATCCACGTTCACCCCGCTCAACAATCTTGCGGAAAACCAGGCCCGTTACGAGGTCATCAACTCGCTGCTGTCGGAAGAAGCCGTGCTCGGGTTCGAATATGGCTATTCGCTGGCCGAGCCCAATGCGCTCACGGTCTGGGAAGCCCAGTTCGGCGATTTCGTCAACGGCGCGCAGGTGGTGATCGATCAGTTCATCTCCTCGGGCGAACGCAAATGGTTGCGCATGAGCGGGCTGGTGATGCTGTTGCCGCACGGCTATGAAGGTCAGGGCCCCGAGCATTCCTCGGCGCGTCCCGAGCGCTTCCTGCAGCTTTGCGCCGAAGACAACATGCAGGTGCTCAACTGCACCACCCCGGCCAATTATTTCCATGCGCTGCGCCGGCAACTCAAACGCGATTTCCGCAAGCCGCTGATCATCATGACGCCCAAATCGCTGCTGCGGCACAAGCGGGCGGTTTCGGGTCTGGCCGAAATGGGGTCGGATACGTTCTTCCATCGCCTGCTCTGGGACGATGCCGAAGCACCCGGCCTGCCCAAGACCGAGATCAACCTGGTCGGCGACGACAAGATCCGGCGCGTGGTGATCTGCACGGGCAAGGTCTATTACGATTTGCTCGAGGATCGCGAGAAACGCGGCATCAACGACGTCTATCTGATGCGTCTCGAACAGCTCTACCCGTTCCCCGCCAAGGCGCTGATCGACGAATTGAGCCGGTTTACCAACGCAGAAGTCGTCTGGTGTCAGGAAGAGCCCAAGAACATGGGCGCATGGTCGTTCGTTCAGCCCTATATCGAATGGGTGCTCGAGCAGATGGGCCGTCCGGGCGGACGCCCGCGCTATGTCGGCCGTCCGGCCTCGGCCTCCACGGCCACCGGCCTGATGCGCACCCATGTCGCCCAGCTGCAGGCCTTCCTCGACGAAGCCTTCGAGTAAGCCCGAACCGAGATTGACGAACCCGGCGCTGCCGGGACCCCAAAGCGAATTGGAAGGATACGAGAGATGTCCACTGAAGTCCGCGTCCCGACCCTGGGCGAAAGCGTTACCGAAGCCACGATCGGGCAATGGTTCAAAAAGGTCGGCGACGCCGTTTCGGCCGACGAGCCCATTGTCGAGCTTGAAACCGACAAGGTGACCATCGAGGTTCCGGCGCCGGTGTCTGGCACGCTCGAAGCGATTTCGGTCAATGAGGGCGATACCGTGGAAGTCGGCGCGCTGATCGCCGCGATTGCTGCCGGCGCCGCCCCGGCCAAATCGGCCGAGGCGCCCAAGGAAGAGCCCAAGGCCGAAGCCCCCAAGGCCGAGGCGGCCAAGCCTGCCGAAGCGCCCGCTCCCGCCGCCAAGACCGAAATGCCGCCCGCACCGTCCGCCGCCAAGCTGATGGCAGAGCGTGACGTCGATCCGTCCTCGGTTTCGGGTTCGGGCAAGCGCGGCCAGGTTCTGAAGGAAGATGTGCTCAAGGCGCTCGACAATACCGGCCCGGCCAAGGTCGAGGCGCCGGCTCCTGCCGCACCGCGCGCCGCACGGGCAGAGGATCAGGGCGGCGAAGAGCGGGTCAAGATGACCCGTCTGCGCCAGACCATCGCCAAGCGTCTGAAGGATGCCCAGAACTCGGCCGCCATGCTCACCACCTTCAACGAGGTGGACATGAAGCCGGTCATGGATCTGCGCAATTCCTACAAGGAACTGTTCGAGAAAAAGCACGGCGTCAAACTGGGCTTCATGGGCTTTTTCACCAAGGCCGTTGTCCATGCGCTCAAGGAAATCCCGGCGGTCAATGCAGAGATCGACGGCACCGACATCATCTACAAGAACTTCGCCCATATCGGCGTTGCCGTGGGCACCGAAAAGGGCCTCGTCGTCCCGGTGGTGCGTGACGCCGACCAGATGACCATTGCCGAGATCGAAAAGGAAATCTCCCGGCTCGGACGCGCGGCGCGCGATGGCCAGCTTTCGATGGCCGATATGCAGGGGGGCACCTTCACCATCTCCAATGGCGGCGTTTACGGCTCGCTGATGAGCACCCCGATCCTCAATGCCCCCCAGTCGGGCATTCTGGGCATGCACAAGATCCAGGAACGCCCCGTGGTTGTCGGCGGTCAGGTCGTTATCCGCCCGATGATGTATCTGGCGCTCTCCTACGATCACCGGATTGTCGATGGCAAGGAAGCGGTCACCTTCCTGGTTCGCGTCAAGGAAAGCCTCGAGGATCCGCAGCGGCTGGTGCTGGATCTTTAGAGCACGGGCAGAAAAAGTTGCAGACTTTTCCGGTTCGATCCGCGCGACAAGCAGGAACCTGGAGCGCAGCGCCAGGATTTTGGACAGTCCATTGGGCGTCGGGGCGCAGTGCACCGAGGGTCCAATGGGCGTCAGTCCGGCCCGAACAGGCTCTAAGGGGGGTCATCAATGACCTTTGAGTTATGGATGGTTGTCGCCTCGGTCGTGCTGCTTTTTGCGCAGATCACCATCCAGGCGCTTCTTTTGACCGAGCAGTTGGGCCGCGAATACAATGCCGGTCCGCGCGATGAGGGCACGCCTCTCACCGGCCGTGCCGGGCGGGCCAAGCGCATGGTCGAGAACTATCTCGAGACCTATCCCGCCTTTATCGCCCTGGCGCTGGCGGTGGTGGTCTCGAATGGTTCGGACTGGCTGACCCTGGGTGGTTCCGGGCTCTATATCGTGGGCCGCATCGTCTATATTCCCCTTTATCTTCAAGGGATTGCCTATTTCCGCTCCATGGTCTGGATCCTCGCCTCGCTGGGACTGGTCGCCATGACAATCGGGCTGATCGTCTGAGACAGCCACAAACAACTGACTGAGTTGAGGACATGAACTGATGGCCGACACATTTGATCTCACCATAATCGGCACCGGACCGGGCGGCTATGTCTGCGCCGTTCGCGCCGCACAGCTTGGCATGAAGGTCGCCGTTGTCGAGAAATGGCCGAGTTTCGGGGGCACCTGCCTCAATATCGGCTGCATCCCGTCCAAGGCGCTGCTGCACGCTTCGGAAATGTTTGAGGAAGCCGGCCACACCTTTCCCCAGCTCGGCATCGAGGTCGGCGCGCCCAAACTCAACCTGTCCGCCATGATGGCCCATAAGGACGATACCGTTGCCTCCAACACGGGCGGCATCGAATATCTGTTCAAAAAGAACAAGATAACTGCCTTTAGAGGCACCGGCAGGATTGCCGCGCAGGGCAAGGTGACCGTCACCGCCGAGGATGGTTCGGCAACCGACATCGAAACCAAGAACATCGTCATCGCCACCGGTTCGGTGTCGGCCAATTTGCCGGGCATAGAGATTGACGAAGAGAAAATCGTCACTTCGACCGGAGCCCTCAAACTCGATAAGGTGCCAGATAACCTGCTGGTTATCGGTGCCGGCGTCATCGGCCTCGAACTCGGTTCGGTCTGGGCCCGCCTCGGCGCCAAGGTCACGGTCGTCGAATTCCTCGATCGCATCCTGCCCGGCATGGATCTCGACGTGGCCAAACAGTTCCAGAGAATGCTGTCAAAACAAGGGTTTGACTTCAAACTCGGCACCAAGGTCACCGGCATCGAAAAGACCGAATCGGGTCTGGTTGCCACCCTCGAACCCGCCGCGGGCGGCGAGGCATCGACGCTGCAAACCGACATCGCCCTGGTCTCGATCGGCCGCGTTCCCTTCACCGACGGGCTCGGGCTCGACGATCTGGGCATCGAGCGCGACAATCGCGGCCGGGTCGTAACCGACGGACATTACAAGACAAATCTCGACGGGATCTATGCGATCGGGGATGTGATCGCCGGTCCGATGCTGGCCCACAAGGCCGAGGATGAGGGCATCGCCATCGCCGAAATCCTCGCTGGACAGGCGGGACATGTGAATTATTCCGTTATCCCCGGCGTGGTTTACACCAACCCCGAAGTCGCCTCGGTCGGCAAGACCGAAGAAGACCTCAAGGCCGAGGGCATTGCTTACAAGGCGGCGAAATTTCCCTTTACCGCCAATGGCCGTGCCAAGGCGATGCTGGCCCCGCAGGGGTTCGTCAAGATCCTTGCGGACAAGGAAACCGACCGGGTTCTGGGCTGTCACATCGTGGGTAAGGGCGCTGGCGAAATGATCCACGAAGCCGCTGTGCTGATGGAATTTGGTGGCTCGGCCGAGGATCTTGCCCGCACCTGCCATGCCCATCCCACCATGAGCGAAGCAGTGCGCGAGGCCGCGCTGGGGCTTGGCGACGGGTCGATCCACATCTAGCGCTCAATCTGCGTCACGCATAAAAAAGGCCGCATCCCCAGGGATGCGGCCTTTTCATTTGCAGCGATGACGCTCAGGGATTGTAGGTCACGGTCCCGGCATCATAGGCGGCCCGGCAGTCGCTGGCGTCAGCGAGCATGTTGGATTCGAGCAGCTCAAGCGCGCCGCCACGGCCCTGGAAGCGCGGGTCGTCGCAGACGCCGTCATAGGCCGAGGCGCTTGAATCATCGCCGAAATTGATCCGGAAGTCGCCGTCCGAGCTCTCATCGGCCAGCGTTACGGTGCCCTCAGTGTAGGCGGTCGAGCAGTCAGTGGCATCGGCCATCAGATGATCGTCAAGTGCTACGCCGACCCCCGGGCCGGTAAAGCGCGGATCGTCGCATTCGGCATCGTTGGAATAGGTGCCCGAATCATCGCCGAAATCGATGCCGTCGATCACCGTGGTGCCGGTACCATCGCCCAAATAGGTCACGTCACCGGCCTCGAATGCCTCACGGCAATCGGTGGCGTCGGCCAGAAGATGGCTATCGAGGCTGCCGCCGAAGCGGGGGTCGTCGCATTCGCCGTCATTGGCCCAATTGCCTGAATCGTCACCGAAATCGATATCGTCGATCGCGACGTCGGCGCCGGCTTCATCGGATGGGGTGTAGGTCACTTCGCCCGCTTCATAAGCCGTACGGCAGTCGGTGGCATCGGCCAGAAGATGGCTGTCGAGGCCGCCGCCGAAGCGTGGATCGTCGCATTCGTCATCATTGGCCCAGGTGCCCGAATCATCGCCGAAGTCGATGTCGTCCGCAGAAACGTCGTTTCCGCTGTCATCGGGCGCGTCATAGGTCACTTCACCAGCTTCATAAGCGGTGCGGCAGTCAGTGGCATCGGCGAACTCATGGCTGGTGAGCGAACCGCCAAAGCGCGGGTCATCACATTCGCCGTCATTGGCCCAAGTGCCTGTGTCGTCGCCGAAATCTATGTCGCCCGCGACGATTTCACTGCCAGCATCTTCCGGCGCGTCATAGGTCACTTCGCCGGCTTCATAAGCGGTGCGGCAGTCAGTGGCATCGGCGAATTCATGGCTGGTGAGCGAACCGCCAAAGCGCGGGTCATCGCATTCGCCATCATTGGCCCATGTGCCCGAATCGTCACCGAAATCGATGGCATCGCCCGGCTGCACCGCTCCGCTGACCTCATTGGATGGGGCAAAAGTGACCTCGCCGGCCTCATAGGCCGTGCGGCAGTCTGTGGCGTCGGCCATAAGATGGCTGTCGAGCGTGCCGCCGAAACGGGGGTCGTCGCATTCGTCGTCGTTTGCCCAGGCTCCTGAATCATCGCCGAAATCGATCTCGCTATCGCTTTGGGCGGCCGGGGTGGCGGGATCGTCGGCTGTAACCAGCGTGACTTCGCCCGCTTCGAACGCAGCCTGACAGTCGGCGGCATCGCGCATCTCGTCGACCGGGCTGCGGATCAGCGCCGCTCCAGGACCCTCAAAGCGCGGATCGTCGCACTGGTCGTCATTGGCCCAGGTGCTCGAATTGTCGCCGAAATCGATATCCTGGGCCAGCGCTGGCGCGCCCAGTGCAAGACCGAGGGCGAGCGCGGCGCTGCTCATCATCAACCTTGTTGTCTTCATGAAAGTCTCGTCCCTCTTACTCGCCGGTTTGCACCGCGCTGCTCGGTTGAGTTGTGAGCCGAGTGAACAGCAAAATCCCGCAAATTACCAGTGCCGTTCCAATGCCATGGATCAGAGTAAAGGGTTCGCCGAGGATGAAGATGGCGAGAATAATGGTCAGAATCGGGGAAATGTTGCCAAACACGGCCGTCCGCTCGGCGCCGACCATGCCGATGGCTGCCGCAATGATGGAAACCGGAGCAACGGTGGCGGCGAGCGCTAAAGCCAGCAGGATGGAAAAAGCTTCGGGCGGGATTGCCAGGCCGGCCAGGGGATGGGTGGCCAGAAAATGGATGAATACCGCGAATGCCGCCGCGATCATCGCAATGGCGGTAAACAGTCTTGGACCCAGCGCATCGATCAGCGGTTTTGCAAACAGCTGGTAGAGTGCATAGGCCAAAGCACTGCCCAGCGCGAACAGTGTGCCTGCCAGCACACTCTCACCTTCGATCACCATGTCGTGGCCAAAGATCACCCCGATCCCCAGATAGGCCAATAACGCCGCACCCACGACTGAAGGTTTGAGTGGGCGGCGGAACAGCAGCGCACCCAGAATCAGGACCATGAATGGATATGTCAGAAGCACCAGCCGATTGAGCTGCGCTGTGATGAGATCAAGGCTGAGAAAATCAAGAAAGCTGGCGCCATAATAGCCCAGGATGCCAATTCCCGCCGCGCCGGCGACCGCTGGGAGCGGCACGGGGCGATTTGCCTGACGACCGCGCCCCGCACGGCGGTCGCGATAGGCCATAAGACCCATCAGAGCGAAAAACGGCGTCGCCAACAGCATACGCCAGGTCAGGGTTGTTATGGCATCCAGCCCCTGCGCGTAAGCGAGTTTTACGAAAATGCCCTTGGTGGCGAACAGGGCCGCGCCGAGCGCAGCGAGCGCGAGACCGATAAATTGGTCCCGATCGGATGAAGGGAGTGCGGACATGAAAAATACTGGCCAGGAAGATGGAAGCTGACCCTATACCCCGATTGCGCCGGGCGCTAGCGCCGCGGATGGGCGGCGCGGTATGCCTCGAGCAGCCGTTCGCCATCGATATGGGTGTAGATCTGGGTGGTCGAGAGCGAGGCGTGGCCAAGCAGTTCCTGTATGGCGCGTAAATCACCACCCCTGGCCAGAAGATGAGTGGCAAAGGAATGGCGAAGCGCATGCGGGGTTGCCGAGGCCGGCAGACCCATGGCGCCGCGCAATCGCTCGAGCCGCAGCTGTACAAGGCGCGGGCTGAGCGGGCCGCCGCGCACGCCGCGGAACATGGGTTCGTTGAGGGACGGCGAGAAGGGGCAGAGCCGCAGATAGTCGTCGATGGCTGCCCTGACCGGGGCGATCAGCGGCACGAGCCGGACCTTGTTGCCCTTGCCAACAATGCGCAAGGTCGCGCCGTCGAGATCGGCGCGGGTGAGGGCCAGCGCTTCGGATATACGCAGGCCCGCCCCGTAGCACAGGGCAATGGCGGCAGCATCGCGGGCCGCGACCCATGGACGATCTTCCATTTCATGGATCGCGGGGCCGGCGCCTTTCGCCTCGGATGCGGAAAGGGGCTTGGGCAGGGAGCGCGGCAACTTGGGCGTGCGAACGACCGAAAGCGCTTCGAGCGCCATGATGTCTTGGCGCTCAAGATAGGTGAAAAAGGATTTTATCCCGGAAAGCGATCGGGCAAGGCTGCGCGAGCCCAGATCATTGCGGCGGCGGGCGGCAAGAAAAGCGCGCAGATCGGCTGGCCGGAGCGTCTTGAGATCGGCGACATCGACGGTTCCGCCGAGGTGACTGGACAGAAACGCCATGAACTGATCGACGTCCCGACCGTAGGCTTCCAACGTCTTGGGCGAGAGGCGCCTGATGGTTGCAAGCTCACGCCGCCAGCCGGAAATGTGGTTGCGCAGGGCATCGGAAATGGCAAAGCCGGTATCGGTCATGATGTGATGGTACCGGCCATAGGTTACCAGAGCGCCAATTGGGGCTGGTCGAATCGCATTTGACAATTATGGTGCCCAATGGTTGGTCTCGTTTCGTTCTCCCAGTGCAAAGGCTCTCGATGACACTCGGTCCGGTCGTGGCAGTGATGGTGGCGGTTGCCGTGGACGGCCCTTATTCCTATCGGGTGCCCGAGGGAAAAGAGGTCGAACGCGGATCGATCGTTGTCGTCCCGCTGGGGCCACGACCCACCCTTGGCGTGGTCTGGGGCGAGCCCAAGGACAATTTCGCGCATAATCGCCTCAAGGATATTGAGCACGTCTTTGATGTGCCGGCGTTGTCCGAAGAGCTTTTGAAAACCATCGACTGGGTGGCGCGCTATACGCTGGCTCAGCCGGGCATGGTGTTGCGGGGGGCGTTGCGCAGCCGCGAGGCCCTCGATCCGCCGCGCCCGCTGATTGCCTATAAACGCGCCGGTCCCGAGCCTGAGCGGATGACGGATGCACGGGCGCGGGTGCTTTCGGTGATGGAGGACGGGTTCCCCTGGGCAAAGCCGGCCCTGATCGGTGCCGCGGGGGTTTCGACGGCGGTGGTGGAGGGGCTGGTGAAATCGGGCTGCCTGCAGCAGGTGGAAATTCCGGCTCCGCCGCCTGTCCTGCCGCCCGAACCCGACTTCGCACCGGCGAAACTGTCGGAGGCGCAGCAGGCGGCGCTCGATCAGATTCGGGCCCATGACAAAGGCGGGTTTTCGGTGGCCCTGCTCGACGGAATTACCGGGTCGGGCAAGACCGAAGTGTTTTTCGAGAGCGTGGCCGACATGTTGCGCACCGGAAAGCAGGTGGCCATCATCCTGCCCGAAATCGCACTGACTCATACGTTTCTCGACCGGTTCGAAAAGCGGTTCGGCCAGCGGGCGGCCGAATGGCATTCGGAAATGACGCCGGTTCAAAGGGCGCGGGTCTGGCGCGGCGTTTTGACGGGCGAGGTACGGGCAGTGATCGGCGCACGCTCGGCGCTGTTCTTGCCGTTTCGCGAGCTGGGGCTTCTGGTGCTCGACGAAGAACATGACGGCGCCTTCAAACAGGCCGACCGGGTCAATTACCATGGCCGCGATATGGCGGTGGTGCGCGCTTCGATGGCCGGGGCGCGGGTTATCCTGTCTTCGGCAACACCGGCCGTCGAATCACGCAACAATGGGGAAACCGGCCGTTACGCGCATGTGCGGCTCGAAAGCCGGTTCGCCGATGCGGCGCTGCCCGACATCACGGCGCTCGATATGCGGGCCGAAGGACCTGAAAAGGGCCAGTGGATCGCTCCGAGGCTGGCGCGGGCGGTGTTCGACGCGCTCGATCGTGGCGAGCAGGCGCTGTTGTTTCTCAACCGGCGCGGCTATGCGCCGCTGACCCTTTGCCGGTCATGCGGGCACCAGTATCAGTGCCCCGATTGTTCGACCTGGCTGGTCGAGCATCGGTTTCGCGGCGTTCTGATGTGCCACCATTGCGGCCATGAGGAACGGGCGCCCGAAGTGTGCGGCTCGTGCGGGGCCAGCGATTCGCTGGTGGCGGTGGGGCCGGGGATCGAGCGGCTGGCCGAAGAGGTGGCCGAGAGGTTTCCCGGTGCACGTCCGGTGGTTCTGTCCTCGGACATGGGGTCGATGCGCCAGATCCGCGACCGGTTCGCTGAAATCGCGCGCGGAGAATATGACATCATCATTGGCACGCAATTGGTGGCCAAGGGGCATCATTTCGAAAAGCTCAGCCTTGTGGGTGTGATCGACGCCGATCTGGGGCTGGCGCATGGTGATCCGCGAGCGGCGGAAAAGACGTTCCAGATCCTGACCCAGGTCACGGGCCGGGCCGGACGCGAATCGCGTTCGGGTAAAGCGTTTCTGCAGACCTATCATCCCGATCATCCTGTGATGAAGGCGATGGTGAGCGGTGACCGGGAAGGGTTTTACGCCCATGAACTCGCTGTGCGGCGCCAGGGGGGGCTTCCGCCGTTCGGCCGGTTGGCGGCCTTGATCGTTTCAGGCAATGAACATGCCGAAACGATGGCGCTTGCCAAGGCGCTGATGGCCGCGGCGCCATTGGCCGAAGGGGTCAAGCGCTTCGGGCCGGCCGATGCGCCGGTCGCCATGGTCCGCGGCCGGCACAGGGTGCGTATTCTGGTCCAGAGCCCCAAGGAATTTGATCTGTCGGGCTATGTGCGCTTCTGGCTGGAAACGGGGCCTCCGGCCAAGGGAAATCTGCGCGTTCAGGTCGATATCGATCCCATGAGCTTTTATTGAATGAAGAACTTGTCACGATGCGACATTTGCGACGCCCCAATTTGGCCGTGATGCGCTTGCGTGGCCGGTTTTGGCATGGTAAGGCCACCCCGGAATTCATGGGCATGCCCTTGTTGGCGCTCGCCCTGTCGATCCGAATACATATAGAAAACTATGCCGCCGCCGCCGATTATTGGCGATGACGACGATAAAGGGCGGGGCAAGCAGCGGGGTTACAAGGCTTGAGCGCACCACAATCCGTTCTGTCCAAGATTGCTCGGCCCTATGCGGCAGCGCTCTTTGATCTGGCCAATGAAGGCAAGGTCATCGAGGCGGTCGAAAAGGATCTCGATGCCGTTGCAGGACTAATCGATTCTTCCGATGATTTTTCGCGTTTTCTGGTGAGCCCGACGATCACGACCGACGTCAAGAGCGCAGCACTCAATGCGATCCTTGATAAGGTCAAGCCGGTCGAGCTGGTTGCCAACACGCTGCGGCTGGTGGCCAAAAATGGCCGGCTTTTCGCGCTTGCCGCGATCATCGCCGAATTCAAGATGCTTGCCGCCGAAGCGCGCAACGAAGTGAGCGCGGAAGTTACTTCCGCCGCTCCTTTGACCAAAGAACAGGAAACCGAACTTGCAGGCGTCCTCAAGGACAAGGTCGGCAAGGACGTTTCCCTTATTACACGTGTCGATGAAAGCCTGATCGGCGGCCTTGTGGTCAAGGTCGGGAGCCAGATGATCGATACCTCCCTCAAGACAAAACTTTCGGCCATGAAGATCGCCATGAAAGGGGTCAGCTAATGGACATCAAAGCTGCGGAAATTTCCGCGATCCTCAAAGACCAGATCAAGGATTTCGGCAAGGAAGCCCAGGTTTCCGAAGTCGGTCAGGTGCTTTCGGTCGGTGACGGTATTGCGCGCGTCTTTGGCCTCGACAAGGTGCAGGCCGGCGAGCTCGTCGAATTCCCTGGCGGCATCAAGGGCATGGCCCTTAACCTCGAAACCGACAATGTCGGCGTGGTGATCTTCGGGTCCGACCGCGACATCAAGGAAGGCGACACCGTCAAGCGTACCGGCTCGATCGTCGATACTCCGGTGGGCAAGGGTCTTCTGGGCCGCGTTGTCGACGGTCTGGGCAATCCGATCGACGGCAAGGGCCCGATCGAGTATACCGAGCGCCGCCGCGTGGACGTCAAGGCTCCCGGCATTCTGCCGCGCAAGTCGGTGCATGAGCCGATGTCGACGGGCCTTAAAGCCATCGACGCGCTGATCCCGATCGGCCGTGGCCAGCGCGAGCTGGTGATCGGCGATCGCCAGACCGGCAAGACCGCGATCATTCTCGACACCTTCCTCAATCAGAAGCCCGCCCACCAGGCCGAAGCTTCTGAAGGCGAAAAACTCTATTGCGTTTACGTCGCCGTCGGCCAGAAGCGTTCGACCGTCGCCCAGTTCGTCAAGATGCTTGAAGACAACGGCGCGCTCGAATATTCGATCGTCGTTGCCGCTACCGCATCCGATCCGGCTCCGATGCAGTTCCTGGCGCCGTTTACCGGTTGTGCGATCGGCGAGTTTTTCCGCGACAACGGCATGCATGCCGTTATCGCCTATGACGATCTTTCCAAACAGGCTGTCGCCTATCGTCAAATGTCGCTTCTACTGCGCCGTCCTCCCGGACGTGAGGCTTATCCGGGCGACGTGTTCTACCTTCACAGCCGCCTTCTCGAGCGCGCTGCCAAGCTTAACGAAAACCATGGTTCGGGTTCGCTCACCGCTTTGCCGGTCATCGAAACCCAGGCCAACGACGTGTCGGCCTATATCCCGACCAACGTGATCTCGATCACCGACGGGCAGATCTTCCTTGAGACCAACCTGTTCTTCCAGGGTATCCGTCCGGCCGTGAACGTTGGTCTGTCGGTGTCCCGCGTGGGCGGTTCGGCCCAGATCAAGGCGATGAAGCAGGTTGCCGGTTCATTGAAGGGTGAGTTGTCCCAGTACCGCGAAATGGCGGCTTTCGCCCAGTTCGGCTCGGATCTCGACGCCGCAACCCAGCGTCTGCTCAACCGTGGTGCGCGCCTGACTGAACTTTTGAAGCAGCCCCAGTTTTCGCCGCTCAAGACCGAAGAACAGGTTGCGGTGATCTTTGCCGGTGCCAATGGTTATCTTGACGATCTGCCGGTTCGCGGCGTGCAGCCCTTCGAAAAGGCTCTTCTCTCGCACCTGCGGAGCAAGCACGCCGATGTTCTTGGCGATATCGCCAAGGAAAAGGCCCTGACCGATGGGATCAAAGAGCGCCTGGTTTCGGCTCTCGATGCATTCAAGAAGACTTACACCGCCTAATTCCGGCGACCCGGCTGGCAAGGAGCTTTCGGCGCAATGCCCTCTTTGAAAGACCTAAAAAACCGGATCAACTCGGTCAAATCGACCCAGAAGATCACCAAGGCCATGCAGATGGTCGCGGCGGCCAAACTCCGCCGCGCCCAGGATGCTGCCGAATCCGCACGTCCATACGCCGAGCGTATGGAAAAGGTTCTGGCCGGTCTTGGCGCTGCCTATGAAGGGCGTCCCGACGCGCCTGTCCTGCTTTCGGGTACGGGCAGGGAAGACGTGCATCTTCTGGTGGTCGCAACTGGCGAGCGCGGATTGGCCGGTGGCTTCAACTCCTCGATTGCCCGTATGGCTCGCGAGCATGCCACCAAGCTGATTGCCGAAGGCAAGACGGTCAAGATCCTGACCGTGGGCAAGAAGGGCGCGGATATCTTGAAGCGCGGTCTTGCCAAGCATATGGGCGAGCAGATTTCCCTGCGCGACGTCAAGCAGCTTGGATATGCCACGGCGCAGGAGATCGGCTCGAAGATCCTGGCGATGTATTCTGCCGGCGAATTCGATGTCGCGACGCTGTTCTATTCGCGATTCCAGTCGGTCATCTCGCAGGTGCCGACCGCGCAGCAGATCATCCCGGCCAAGTTCGAAAAGGCCGAGGGCGAAGCGCTCAAATCCGGTTCGGCAATCTACGAGTACGAGCCTGATGAAGAGGCTTTGCTCGAAGACCTTTTGCCGCGCAATGTGAGCGTGCAGATTTTCAGGGCCCTGCTTGAAAACAACGCTTCGTTCTTTGGCGCGCAGATGACCGCGATGGACAATGCAACCCGCAATGCCGGTGAGATGATCACCAAGCTTCAGCTGAGCTATAACCGCCAGCGCCAGGCTCAGATCACCAAGGAACTGATCGAAATCATTTCGGGCGCCGAGGCGCTCTAGGGCAGAGTTAAAGTTATCGCGTTCCGCAGGGAAACAAGTGCAGCCCACTTCCCCGGAGCGCTCTGGAAAGGACCAAGACCCATGGCAGAGAACAAAACCGGCCGCGTCTCCCAGGTTATGGGCGCCGTTGTGGACGTGACCTTCGACGGTCATCTCCCCGCCATTCTGAACGCGCTTGAAACCGACAACAACGGCAACCGCCTCGTGCTTGAAGTTGCACAGCACCTTGGTGAAAACGCGGTCCGTACCATCGCCATGGACACGACCGAAGGTCTGGCCCGCGGCGTTGAAGTGCGCGATACCGGTAATGCCATCGAAGTGCCGGTGGGCGATGAAACGCTCGGCCGCATCATGAACGTCATCGGTGAGCCGATCGACGAAGCCGGGCCGGTCAATACGCCCTCCAAGCGCGCCATTCACCAGCCCGCTCCTGAATTTGTGGATCAGGCGACCCAGGCCGAAATTCTGGTTACCGGCATCAAGGTGATCGACCTGCTGGCGCCTTATGCGCGTGGCGGCAAGATCGGCCTGTTCGGCGGTGCCGGCGTGGGCAAGACGGTTCTGATCCAGGAGCTGATCAACAACGTCGCCAAGGCCCACGGTGGTTACTCGGTGTTCGCAGGGGTCGGCGAGCGGACCCGCGAAGGCAACGATCTCTATTACGAAATGATCGAATCGGGCGTGAACAAGGATCCCAAGGAGAACAATGGTTCGACCGAGGGTTCGAAATGCGCGCTGGTCTTCGGTCAGATGAACGAGCCTCCGGGAGCCCGCGCCCGCGTTGCTCTGACCGGCCTTTCGATCGCTGAAGATTTCCGTGACAAGGGCCAGGACGTGCTGTTCTTTGTCGACAACATCTTCCGCTTCACTCAGGCAGGTTCGGAAGTGTCGGCGCTGTTGGGACGTATTCCTTCTGCTGTGGGCTATCAGCCCACGCTCGGCACCGACATGGGGGCGCTCCAGGAACGCATCACCACGACCAACAAGGGCTCGATCACCTCGGTCCAGGCCGTTTACGTGCCGGCCGACGACTTTACCGATCCGGCCCCGGCTTCGACCTTTGCCCACCTTGACGCGACGACTTCGCTCAACCGCGCCATTTCGGAAAAGGGCATCTACCCGGCCGTTGATCCGCTCGATTCCAACTCGCGTATGCTCGACCCCAATATCGTTGGTGAAGAGCACTACCGCACGGCGCGGGACGTCCAGGAAATCCTGCAGCGTTACAAATCGCTTCAGGACATTATCGCCATTCTGGGCATGGACGAGCTTTCCGAAGAAGACAAGCTCACCGTGGCCCGGGCCCGCAAGGTCGAGCGCTTCATGAGCCAGCCCTTCCATGTGGCCGAGCAGTTCACCGGTTCGCCCGGTATCTATGTGGAACTCGAAGACACCATCAAGGCCTTCAAGGGTCTGGTGGCTGGCGAGTACGACCATCTGCCCGAACAGGCCTTCTACATGGTTGGCACCATCGACGATGCCGTCAAAAAGGCCCAGAAGCTGGCTGCCGAAGCGGCCTGATTGTGAATGTGCTCGTGCGGGCCGACAGCCGGCCCGCGCAATTTCCGAACGCTTGAAGAACGGACGAAGTCATGGCCGAAGGCGTCAAAGTCGAAATCGTATCGCCTGAAGTTCTCGTTTTGAGCGCCGAAGCGCGCTCGGTGATTGTGCCGGGTGCCGAGGGCTATCTGACGGTCATGGGAAGCCATGCGCCGCTGATGGCGGTGCTCAAGCCCGGCTTTGTGACCGTTACCGATACCAGCGGCACCATTTCGAGCTTCTTTGTGGGCGGTGGGTTTGCCGATATCTCAGATGCCGGTGTTACCATTCTCGCCGAAGAAGCCAAGCCGGCCGGCGACTTCGGTCGCACTGAGATCGAAGCCCGTATCGCTACGGCGCAACAGGCACTGGCCGATGCTTCCGAGCTCGAGGACAAGGGCGCGGCCCAGAACACACTCGATACCTGGAAGAATCTGCTGCTTGAAAGTTCTTCGTTGGGTGGCACAGTCCACTAGGATCGGTTCGGTCCGATCTCATGTCTAAAGGCGCCGCTGGGGCGCCTTTTTTCTTTGTTGCGTCATTCAAAGCCGATGATCTCGTGGCCAAGCGTGACAATTTGTTCCGCACCCAAAAAGTTGTTGCAGGCTTAAAGCCGCCCGAGCTCAGCACTATCCTTGAAATATAGTTGTCCTAAGCGCGGCCAACCCTGTCACCGGGTTGTCTCTTGGCACGCGCCGGTGCCTTTTGGGTTGGGAAGTGTTTTCGTTCGTGCAAACTGAAACGATCATTTAATCATATGTCCGTAGCTTTGCGTGGATTTCCCAGGAGGGGGAAGGTATTCGTCCACAAGGAGCAGACGGACATGCGGGGCTTAACCAGCAGAATTCTGGGTCGTATCCCTATGACCACCACGATCGCCGCGATGGTGGTTACCGCAGTGGTGCTTTCGGTCGGGGCCGTCGTTATGGCGGTTTACATCAACCTTTCAGCAAACAGCGATGCGGTCGCTCGATCCAGCCAGCAGGCCAATATACGGACTGCGTCAACCATTCTGGGCGGGATGGGCGGCATCCAAGTCGATTGGACCGAAGAGGGCGATGTGGCCAGCATCGGCACCTGGGTCATGCCGCGCTTCTACAATAACGACATCGCCGATTCGATCGCTCGTGTTACCGGTGAAACTACGGCCATTTTCGCTTGGAACGCCGATACCCAAGCCTTCGAGCAGGTGACGACCTCGATGGTCGACGCCGATGGCAACCGCGTGGTGCAGGATCCCATCCCCGCCAATGGCGAAATTCATACCCAGATTCTTGAGCAGGGTGCGCTGTTTACCGAGACGGATGTCAATGGCGAGCACTACTACTCGGTCTACCAGCCGATTACCTATTTGTCGGGAACCGACGTTCTGGGACTGCTCTATGTGGGCGTGAGCCAGGATGCCATTACTGCGGTCGTAACCGACACTATGAACCTGCTTCTGATCGTGGCTGGTATTGCGCTGGCTGTGATGTGTGTTGTTTCGATTTTCGCGTCCCGTCTGATCGCGCGCCCAATTCCGGTTCTCTCGGGCGTGATGGGCAGCATTGCGCAGAACGAGTTCGATGTTGAGGTGCCTTACACCGACCGCAAGAACGAAGTGGGCGACATGGCGCGCGCTGTGGAAGTGTTCCGCGAGAACGGGCAGAAGGTCGCTGCGATGACCGAAGCCGAGGCGGCGCGGATCATTGCGGACGAGCAAGCGCGCCGCGCGATGATGGGTGACCTGCAAACCGCTTTCGGCAATGTTGTCGATGCAGCAATTGCAGGCGATTTCTCCCAGCGGGTAGAAGCCAATTTTGCCGACGCCGAACTGAACGGGCTGGCCGGCAGCGTCAACGATCTCGTATCGACCGTCGATCGCGGCCTGCGCGAAACGGCGGGCGTGCTCGGAGCCTTGGCCAATACCGATCTTACCTCGCGGGTGATGGGCGAGTACCAGGGTGCCTTCGCCCAGCTCAAGAACGATACCAACGCCGTTGCCGAAAAGCTCTCCGACATCGTCCTGGAGCTGCGTGGCACGTCACGCACGCTCAAGACAGCGACAGGGGAAATCCTTTCGGGCGCCAACGATCTGTCCGAACGCACGACGCGGCAGGCCGCGACCATCGAGGAAACCTCGGCGGCCATGGAGCAGCTGGCGGCAACCGTCATGGACAATGCCCGCCGGGCGCAGGACGCCTCCCAGACCGCAGCTTCGGTCACCAAATCGGCCGAAGAGGGTGGCGAGGTGATGGAAGCGGCGACCAGCGCCATGGAGCGCATCACCACCTCCTCGGCAAAAGTGTCCGACATCATCAAGATGATCGACGACATCGCCTTCCAGACCAACCTTCTGGCACTCAACGCTTCGGTCGAAGCGGCGCGGGCCGGGGATGCGGGCAAGGGCTTTGCCGTGGTGGCGGTCGAAGTGCGGCGCCTTGCCCAGTCCGCGGCATCGGCTTCGTCCGAGGTCAAGGCGCTGATCGAACAATCGGCCAATGAGGTCGATGGCGGGTCCAAGCTCGTGGCGCAGGCTGCCGAAAAGCTCGTGGCCATGCTCGAGGCGGCGCGTACCAACACAAGCCAGATGCAGCAGATCGCCAATGACAGCCGCGAACAGGCATCCTCGATCGAGGAGGTCAATGCCGCGGTGCGCCAGATGGACGAGATGACCCAGCACAATGCCGCGCTGGTGGAAGAAACCAATGCCGCCATCGCCCAGACCGAAGAACAGGCAACGGCCCTCGACCGGATCGTCGATATCTTCAAGATCGACCGTGCCACGGCAATCGCGCAGTCGCCGACCAGCCATGGGTCTGGTAGTGGATCGGGTGATGCCCGTGCGCTTCAAAACAAGGTCAAGCAGGCTGCCGGCGCCTATCTCAGCCATGGCAACGCAGCTGTGGATCAGGAGTGGAGCGAATTCTGATCAAGTGCTTGAACGTCAAATGATCAGGGGCGCCGCGGCGCCCCTTTTTCGTTGCGGTGAGAAAGATTACCGCAGGGCCTGCTCCACGGCGGCTTTGGCATGGAGTGCAGTGGTATCGTACAGCGGGAGGGGACTGTCATCGTCAGAGATGAGCAGCCCCAGTTCCGTGCAACCGAGAACGACTGCCTGCGCTCCGCGCGCGCCGAGCCGTTCGATGGCTGTGCGGTAAATGCTGCGAGAGGTATCGTTGACGATGCCGCGGCACAGCTCATTGTAAATAATGCCGTCGAGATTGGTCCGGTCGACCTCGGGCACTATGGGGTCCAGTCCGCGCAGACGTAGCCGGTCCTTGTAGAAATCCATTTCCATGGTGAATCGCGTTCCCAGCAGTCCAACCCTTTCGGCGCCATCCTCGATCAGCGCATCGGCCGTGGGGTCGGCGATGTGAAGGAAGGGGACGGAAATTGCCGCTTCGATGCTTTGCGCGACAACATGCATGGTGTTGGTGGCCAGAACCAGCATCTGGGCGCCCGCAGCCTCAAGGCGCTCCGCAGAGGCGGCGAGGTGCTCGCCGGCCCGGCCCCAATCGCCTTGGGTCTGAAGCGCTTCGATTTCGGCAAAGTCGAGGGAGTCCAAAAGGATGGGCGCCGAATGCAGCCCGCCGCGCCGCTTTGCGGTTTCCCGATTTATGAGTGCATAATACTGAGCCGTGGATTCCCAGCTCATACCGCCGATCAACCCGATCGTTTTCATGCCATACGCGCCCGGAGTTGGCCCGGAATATGGGCAAATGCCTTGTGCACATCGAGATAAGCGGGGCGCTTGAAGGGCACGATGATATCGGCAACCTTGTCGAAATCTTCCCAGCGCCAAGCGTCAAATTCAGGATCGATACCCGGATTGTCGAGCAAAAGTGTGATCTCGCTTTCATCGCCCTCGAACAGGAAGGCAAACCATTGCTGGCGCTGACCGCGATACTTTCCCTTGAGCGCGACGCCCAGCACCTCGTCCGGGAGGTCGTAATGGATCCAGTCCGGCGCCTGGGCAAGCAGGCGTATGGTGCGAACGCCCGTTTCCTCATAAAGCTCGCGATAGGCAGCGGGCAGCGCGTCCTCGCCCTCATCGATTCCGCCCTGCGGCATCTGCCAGGGTGCATCGACTTCGGACGTGTCAGGGCCCGGCGTCAAAATCCGCCGCGCCAGAAAAACCTGCCCGCGGTCGTTGAAGAGCGCAATGCCCACGCAGTCGCGATAGGGCATGTCGGCGCGGTTGGGAATTGGCTTCACTGTGTGGCCTCCGTGCGCGATAGGGCGCTCACCGGGACGAGAAGATATTGTTCCTGATCGAGCGCGTCGGCCCATTCGGACAAAGTGCGGATCGAGACCGGCAAGGCTGACAAAATACCAATGGCATTCCCCCGCTCATCGGCCGTTCTCTTGAGGGCGTCGAGCGCCGCAAGGATAGAGGTCTGAGAGGGGTTGGTATCGATAGCACTGTCCACACGGGCATAGGGGACGCCATTCTGGCGGGCCAATTGGGGAGCGACCGAGCGATTTGAACTGCCATCGTCGAGATAGGCCAGACCGCGCATGCCGAGCTCTTCCATTATGGGAGAGAAATCAACGGCGGAGGCCGTAAACCGCGCGCCCATATGATTGATGACGCCGGTATAGCCGGTCATTCGCGTCAAAAGCCAATAGAGCTTTTCGAGATTGTCGCGAGTCGGTTGTTCAACCAGCAGCGTATGGGGCCCTGGGTCGTTCTGGGGATAGTCGAAGGGTTCGAGCGGAACCTCGAGCATGATCTCATGGCCGTCGGCGCGTGCCATATCGGTCAGGGCGTCCAGGTTGCTCCCATAGGGTGCAAAGGCCAGCGTCACTGTGCCAGGCAGGGCGCTGATGGCCTCGCGGGTGGTCGGATCGCTCAATCCGAGCCCTGAAATTACCACCGCGATCAGTTTGCGACCTCCAGCGGCCTGGGGCGAGATCGAGGGGCGGGCATAAGCCTCATAGGGCTTGAGACCGGAATTGCTGATGCGCGGGAGAGGGCCGTTCTCGGTCATCTCGAACAGGTCCTGTTCTAGATCGGTTGCCGGTGTTCCGGCGGTATCTTGAGAACTCGTCGTTTCGCCAATCGTGATGATCGAGGGGCCGTCGGCGGCCAAAGGTGTGACGGCTGCTGGCGCCGATGCCACCTCCTCGGCCACAGGGTTTGGATCGGGTTCGAGGCTGACGGGGGCATCAGCCACCGGTCGGCCTCCTTGAGGATCATCGACAAGTACGATCCATGCGCCGATCCCAAGACCGGCGAGCACCACCAGCGCAGCGCAGATGCGGCCCCATGGGAGGGCCATCCATCGACCGGAACGAAGGCCCGTCCGCTTCTTGCGGCGTTTCCGGCCGAGTGGTGTGCTCAACTCGTCGGTCATGGTGCGGCTGGTCCCGAAGCTCGCAGTACGCATTCATCGTTTCAGATTGCCGTCTGCGACGATGGTGTCATTGGGGCTGGCCCGCGAATCGGGCCAGCCATGATTCAGACCGAGCTATAGCATAGGCTATTGGGATTCGGTCACTGCGGCATCGTTGGGCTCCTGCTGGGCGATGACGGCGTCGGGATTGGGCGGGAAGGCCGGATCCTCGGCCTCGCCCAAAATGAGGTCGATCGCATATTGGAGCTGATTGTCCTCGGAGCGCTCCGCGGGAACGTAAACCGAGGATCCAACGGTTGCTTCCTCTTCGGCCTCGCCAGAAATATGTCCGGCCAGACCGGCCTCGCCGATCAAGAGGTCGCGGCCCTGGAATTCTTCGGGCACGTCCTGGAGAACCTCGATGTCGGGTGTGATCCCGAGGGCCTGGATCGAGCGATTGTTGGGCGTGTAGTAGCGGGCTGTCGTCAGCCGCATGGCGCCATCAAAGCCCAGCGGAATAATCGACTGCACCGAGCCCTTGCCGAACGAGCGTGTACCGACCAGCGTTGCGCGTCCCTGATCCTGCAGTGCGCCGGCGACGATCTCGGCGGCCGATGCCGATCCGCCATTGATGAGCACGATGATCGGAACACCGGTCAGCATGGCATCGATCTCGTCGGGGCTGGCATCATAACGTGAATTCTGGTTCGGAATGCGACCGCGGGTCAGCACCACCGATCCCTGGGTGAGAAAGGCATCGGCCACAAACTGTGCCTGGTCGACAAGGCCACCGGGGTTGTTGCGCAGGTCGAGGATGATGCCCTCTGGGGCTTCCCCGTCATTTTCCTCGAAGATCTCCTGGATTGCATCGGTCAGCCCGCTATAGGCTTGGCCCGAGAATCGCGACAGGCGGATCAGCGGTACATCGCGCTCCATGCTCCAGCGGACTGCCGAGACGGAGATGATGTCGCGGGTCAAGGTCAGTTCGATGAGCTGCTCCGCACCATCGCGGGAGATCACCACATCGACGTCGGTGCCTACTTCGCCGCGCATCAGCTCGACGGCATCGTCCAGGGTCATGCCCATGACCTGCTGGCCGTCGATCTCGACAACGTAGTCATTGGCAAGGATGCCGGCGCGCGAGGCGGGGCTGTCGTCATAGGGGGTAACGACCTTGACCAGACCCTCTTCCATGGTGACTTCGATGCCCAGGCCACCGAAGGTGCCCGAAGTGTCTTCGCGCACATCGGCAAAGCTTTCGGGGGATAGGTAGGCCGAGTGGGGGTCGAGCGATGTCAGCATGCCCTGGATGGCGGCGCGGATCAGTTCGGTCTCGTCGGGTGCCTCGATATATTCGTCCCGAATGCGGTCGAGGACCAGACCGAACAATTCGAGCTGGCGATAGAGTTCTTCCTGTTCGAGTTCTGTCTGCTCGGACTGAGCCGCAACCGGCCCCACGCTCGCGGCGATCGCCAACATAACGATCAGAATCCGCTTGAATACCAACGCCATCAGCTCGTTCCACTTTCCTGTTGTTGGGACTCGGCTGTCCACCATCCCTCGGGATCTATGGGAATGCCACCTTCCCTGAGTTCAATATACAGCGCGGGCCCCGAGGCTCCAGCACCCGCTTCAAGGTTTGGCGCGTCGCCCATGGTTCCTATCGGATTGCCCATCTGAACGAATGCGCCGGGCTCTACCGTAACTGAATCGAGCCCTGCCAGAACGATCAGATAATTCTGGCCAGCATTGAGAATGACGATTTGGCCGTAATTGAGGAATGGTCCCGAATGAACCACCCAGCCATCTGCTGGTGCCGAAACGGTTGCGCCCTCGGACGTCGATATCGTTATGCCCTTGGATTGCCCGCCAAATCCGTCCGCTGCGCCATATGTGGTGAGCGTCGCACCTACAACCGGGGCGCGCAGGTAACCCCTTGCAGCCTCTAACGGAACCGCCGGCTCGGTGCGGGCGGTATCGGCAAAGGCAAGACGGAGCGTTTCGGGATCGAGCGTGGGTACGTTCTGGCCGGCGTTTGCGGCACGGGTGGCTTCATCGGCGGCCGTCATGGCGGCAATGCGGCCTTCTAGCCCTGCGATCAATTGTTCGAGAGATGTCGCTCTGTCGGCCAACGCCTGAGCCTCGGCTTCCTCGCGCAGCAGATCGTCGCTCAGCCATTCACGCCCCTGATTGCGGGCTTCGATGATCGTGGCGATGCGCAACCGCTCCTCATTGAGCGTTGTGAGGTTTGCGTTGAGCCGTTCGGCTTCTGCCAGCGCTGTCTGCTTGAGCGCGATCAACTCGTTGAGGCTCTCGGTGACCGTTTCAGCGCGCTCCTGCAACTGGGGCAGTACGGCGCCGAGCAGCATCGCGGCGCGGGCCGACCCCAGGGCATCGGACGGATCGACGATGATGGCCGGTGGTGGCTGGGCCGAAATGCGTTGCAGGGAGGCCAAAAGGTTCGAGATCGAGCGGTCGTGGCCGTCAAGGCGGGCGCGAACTGACCGTTCTGAGGCAAACAGCGCTTCGAGCCGTTCTTCGATCAGCCTGATGTCCTTGTCGGCCAGATCGACCCGTTGTCCTGCTGCGACCAGCTCGGCGCCCAATTGGGTGGCGTCGCCATCGAGCGCCTCGATTTCAGCGCGGATTGCTTCGATACGCTCCTCGCTGAGGTCGATTTCGCCGCGGACGCTTTCCAGATCGCCCTGGACGGATTGGGTGGTTTGCTCAAGCTCCTGGGCGGGAATTTCCTCGACAGAGGGAACATCGCCGTCCTGAGCCAATGATGATGCCGCACCAAATCCGATGCCCGCAATGGCGGCCAGCAAAACGGGCAAAGAGGGTCTAAGGAAAGGTCCCACAGGCAGGCTCAAACCGGCAAACTCCGAATCAGCCCGGACCATAGCAGAGACGACGTCATCAATCGCCCCGATGGTAGGGATGGCCGGACAAAATTGTCGTTACCCGATAGAGCTGTTCGGCCGCCATTATGCGTACCAGTTGATGTGGCCAGGTCATGGCCGAAAAGGACAACACAAGGTCGGCCCTGTCACGTAACTCGGCCGCCAGCCCGTCCGCACCACCAATCAGGACGACGAGTGCCTGTTTGCCAACGTCGCGCCAATCGGACATCCGTCGGGCAAAATCATCGCTTGGTATGGACTTTCCGCGCTCATCAAGAGCGACAACCACGCTTTTTTCAGGAATGGCGGAGCGAATGGCTCGCGCTTCCTCGCCTTTGCGCGCATCGGCGCTCGAAGCGCGGGATTCGACGAGCTCGACGACGGAAAAATCGGCAAGCCCGAGTGGCCTGCCGCTGGCTATGGCGCGGTCGATATAGCGCGTCACAAGGTCCCGTTCGGGTCCGGCTTTCATTCGCCCGACCGCGACGATCAAAACACGCATGCGAACCGTTAGGCTCTGCTAGTGCGTATCAGTCCCGAAATCCGCGGCCCACATCTTTTCGATGTTGTAGAACTCACGAACCTCAGGGCGGAAAATGTGTACGATCACATCGGATGCATCGACCAGAACCCAGTCGGCCGAGGGAAGTCCTTCGATCCGGGGCTTGTCGTAGCCATGCTCCTTGAGCGACTGGACCAATTGATCGGCCACGGCTGCAACATGACGATTGGAGCGTCCCGACGTAACGACCATATGGTCGGCGAGCGAGGATTTTCCGGTGATGTCGATGGAGATCGTTTCTTCGGCCTTTGCATCGTCAAGCGATGCGAGGATCAGGTCGAGAACGGGGACCTGAGGAACGGCCTTGGTTGCGGTATCGCCCGATACCGACTTATTGGGCGTTGGAGCCATCAAGCGTGGTCCTCCGCCCTTTGGGGCATTTGTTGGGTCATCAAGCCTTTTCGGTTTCCTTGTATCAGCTTGTCGATAAACGCATGCAGCGCCTCATGCGATGCATGGGACCAATATGCGTGCGCCACGGCACTTTGCCAAGGGCCAGCATGGGCCAATATCGATCATGGATTAATGTCGTTAATGAGACGGTAACCAAATGTCAGGGCCGCGGATCTTTCGGAGAGCCGTTGCGCAGTTGGGTCGATGACAATGTGCTCATCAGGCCATGGAGGAACACCCAGGACGGCGGCTGCGCTGTCGCGAGAAGCGGTGCGTCGCCCTCGTCGAGGCGCGACTGGGCAAAGCGCAGCGCCGCTTTTGAAAAGGGCGCGCGGCGCGTCGAGCCCGGCCTGACATAGACTGCTATGGGGACGAGAGCAAAAATATCTTCCCAGCGCTCCCAACGATGAAAGCTCGACAGGGAGTCCGCCCCCATTATCCAGACAAAGCGCCGATCGGGCAGGGTACGCGTGAGATAATCGAGGGTCTGATAGGTATAAGTGAACCCGTGCGCCGCCTCGAAACCTGTGACGCGGATAGCCGGATGGTCAACGAGCGCCCGCGCCGCTTTCACGCGGGTCTCAAGAGGGGCGAGCTCGGAGCGGTTCTTTAACGGATTGCCCGGAGTCACCAGCCACCAGACGGCATCGAGGCCCAGCCGCTTGAGGCTTTCGCGCGACACGAGACCATGGCCCTCATGGGGTGGGTTGAAGCTGCCGCCGAACAACCCGATGCGCATGCCGGGCGCCGAGGGCGGCAGATCGGTGATACCGGGGACAATGAGACGATTGGTCAAGGGCGGGTCTGCCCGGTGCCGCGCACGAGGTATTTAAAACTCGTCAGTTGTTCGACGCCGACCGGACCGCGGGCGTGCATCTTGCCGGTGGCGATGCCGATCTCGCCCCCGAAGCCAAATTCTCCGCCATCGGCAAACTGGGTCGAGGCATTGTGCATGAGGATCGCGGAATCGATTTCGTTGAAGAATTTTTCGACCGCCTGTGCATCCTCGGCGATGATCGCCTCAGTATGGTGCGACGAATAATGCTCGATATGGGCGATGGCTTCGTCCACATCGGCGACGATTTTCACCGAGATGATCGCGTCCTCATATTCGGTGCGCCAATCCTCTTCGGTGGCAGGGCGGGCGGTGGCGACCAGGTTGCGAACGGTCTCGTCGCCGCGGATTTCGCAGCCCTTTTCAACCAGCGCATCAATGATGGGTTTGAGATGGGTAGCGAGGACATCCTTGTGGATCAGCAAAGTTTCGGCTGCTCCGCATATGCCGGTGCGGCGCATCTTGGCGTTGGCGATAACGCTGACGGCAATGTCGAGGGCGGCGCTTTTATCGACATAGACATGCACCAGGCCCTCGAGGTGAGCAAAGACCGGCACGCGGGCTTCGGACTGAACACGGCTGACGAGGCCCTTGCCGCCCCTGGGCACAATCACGTCGATGGCGCCGCCAAGCCCCTTGAGCATTTCGCCCACGGCTGCCCGGTCCGTCGTCGGGACGATCTGGATGGCGTCCTGGGGCAGACCGGCAGCGTTCAGACCCTCGACAAGGCAGGCATGGATGGCGCGGGATGAATGAAAGCTGTCGGACCCGCCGCGCAGGATGACGGCGTTGCCAGCCTTGAGGCATAGCGCACCGGCGTCTGCGGTCACATTGGGCCGGGACTCAAAAATCACGCCGATGACGCCGAGCGGGGTGCGCACGCGGGAAATATCGAGGCCATTGGGGCGCTGCCAATTGGCGATAACAGTTCCGACAGGGTCGGGCAGGTCGGCAACCGTTTCCAGCGCCGAGATGATACCATCAAGACGGGTATCATCGAGCAGCAGGCGATCGAGAAAGGCCGCGCTCATGCCGCCGGACTTGGCCGCTTCAAGGTCGGTCTGGTTGGCGGCCAGGATCCTTGCGCGATTGATGTCTGCCGTTTTTGCGGCGGCGCGCAATGCTGCGGTTTTTTTATCGCTCGATGTGTGGGCGAGAATGGATGCGGCCTTGCGTGCCCGGCGCCCGAGGTCATCCATTGTTGCCACAAGGGCGTCGGTTTGCTGTGCGGCTGCGCTCATGACGGCCTCCCGGTTTTTTACTTATTGGCCCAAAAGCACCAGATTGTCGCGATGCACAAGTTCGGTGCGCGTCGAAGGGCCGAGCATGTCCTTGATCGTCTCGCTTTTCTTGCCGATCACCAGATCGGCCGAGTCGCGGTCGAGGCCGACAAGGCCACGGGCAATTTCGCGATTCTCAAGATCGCGGATCGCCACGACGTCGCCGCGCACGAAGTCGCCGCGCAGTTTCACCACACCGATGGGCAAGAGCGAGCGCCCGCCCTTGAGCGCGCGTACGGCGCCATCGTCGATGGTGATCTGACCGGTAACCTCGAGCGTTCCCATGATCCAGCGTTTGCGCGCCGCGGTGGTGTTTGTCGCGGGAGCAAAAAGCGTGTGGCGGCCGCCTTCGATCAGATTGCGCAGCGGGTGCAATCCGGTCCCCAGCGCAATGATCATTGCCGTTCCCGCGCTTGCTGCGATCTTGCCGGCGCCCAGCTTGGTGGTCATGCCGCCGCGGGACAGATGGCTCGCGGCCCCGCCGGCCATGGCTTCGATCTCGGGGGTAATCTCGGCGACGTGGGGAATGTGGCGCGCATCGGGGTTTTGCGCCGGGGGGGCGGTGTAGAGCCCGTCGATATCGGAAAGCAGAACGAGCATATCCGCTTCGATCATCGTGGCGACGCGGGCCGAAAGGCGGTCATTGTCGCCATAGCGAATCTCGAAGGTCGCGACCGAGTCGTTCTCGTTGATGATCGGAACGGCCCCCAGGCCGAGCAACGTGTTGACCGTGGTGCGGGCATTGAGAAAATAGCGCCGCTCTTCGGTGATATTGGGGGTCAACAGGATCTGACCGGTGGTGATGCCGTGCTCGCTCAAATGGCTGGCCCAGGCCTGAGAGAGGGCAATCTGTCCGGCGCTGGCTGCCGCCTGGCTCTGATCGAGCGGGAGGGTCTTGCCGGGCAGGCCCAGAATGCGGCGGCCCAAGGCGATGGCTCCTGAAGATACGATGACCACATCGCGCCCTTCGGCCTTGAGCGCGGCAATGTCACTGGCAAGAGCCGCGAGCCATTCGGTGCGCAACCTGCCCGATTTGTCATCGACAAGCAGGGCGGAGCCGATCTTGATGACCAGCCGCCTGTGTCCCGCCAAAGGATTTTGCGTTTCGACCCCCTGGGACTGCATCAGGGCACCCATTTGTCCTTGATATCGGTTCGTGAGGAGCGCGCCTCGTTCTCCTTGTTGTGGTCGAGCACGGCAAGCACTGCGTAGAGCACGGCTTCCACGTTCTTTCCAGTTGCACCCGAGATGGCCAGAACATCACCGCCCGACGCCTCTTTGAGGGCGCTCAGACGCTCAGCGAGCGTATCCTCATCCAAAGCGTCGATCTTGTTGAGGCAGAGGATTTCTTCCTTGCCGACCAGTCCACCGCCATAGGCTTCAAGCTCGTTGCGGATCGTTTTATAGGCGCCAACCACGTCTTCCTGGGTGCCGTCCACGAGATGGACCAGCACGCCACAGCGCTCGACATGGCCCAAAAACCGATCGCCCAGCCCAGCGCCTTCCGAAGCGCCTTCGATCAGGCCGGGGATGTCGGCAAGCACAAACTCACGCGCTCCGGCGCGAACGACGCCGAGACCGGGGTGCAGTGTGGTGAATGGGTAATCTGCGATCTTTGGTTTGGCGGCGGTGACAGCAGAGAGAAATGTGGACTTGCCCGCATTGGGAAGCCCCACCAGGCCGGCGTCGGCGATCAGCTTGAGCCGCAGCCATATCCATTTCTCCTCGCCGGGCAGCCCAGGGTTGGCGCGGCGAGGGGCCTGATTGGTCGATGTCTTGAAGTGCGCGTTGCCAAAGCCGCCATTGCCGCCTTCGAGCAGGGTCTGGCGCTGTCCCACCTCGGTAAAATCGGCAATCAGCGTTTCCCCGTCCTCTTCAAAAATCTGGGTGCCGACCGGTACTTTGAGGACAACGTCGGCGCCATCGGCTCCGGTGCGATCCTGCCCCATGCCATGGTTGCCGGTGCCGGCCTTGAAATGCTGCTGATAGCGATAGTCGATGAGCGTGTTGAGCCCATCGACGCATTCGACGAGCACGTCGCCGCCACGTCCGCCATTGCCGCCATTGGGACCGCCGAACTCGACGAACTTCTCGCGCCTGAAGGCGATCGAGCCAGCCCCGCCATTGCCCGAGCGGATATAGACCTTGGCCTGATCGAGAAATTTCATAGTGTTTCAAGCGCCTTGTAAAAGGCGTCCCGTGTCAACTCGGTTTCGATATGGTCGATGTCGGTGTTCTGGGCAAGGCAGATTCGCTTGCCGATGCCGGTTTGGACAAAGCCCAGCTTGTTCTGGATGGCCAGAGATGCCGCATTGAAGTGAAAAACCCCCGAGACCAGGCGGTTGGCGCCGGTGGTCGAAAAATACCACTCGATGACCGCCGCGGTTGCCTCGGTCATATAGCCCTTGCCCCAGTAGGGCTGGCCAAGCCAGTAGCCGATTTCGGCGTCATGGCCTTCCTTGTGCATGCCGCAAAAACCCATGACACCCTGGCGCGGATCGCACACCGCAAAGGTAATCGAGTCCGGAGTCCATTCCCTTTTCTGGCGCATGAGCCAGTCCACAGCCATGTTGATGGTATAGGGATAGGGCACGCGGGCGAGGTTCTTGGTTACCTCGAAATTATTGAGCAGGGACGCGATGCGGGGCGCATCCCGCAGCCGGGGGCGGCGCAGGATCAACCTTCGGGTGCGGATCTCGGGTTGTTCGGCCATGATCAGATCGGTTCCGCCGGGATGGTCAGTTCATATGTTGTGACCGGAACATCCTTGTGAGGGCCGCACGCTGATACGGTTTCATCGAGACGAACAAAATCGAGCTTTTCGAGGATCGCGCGTGACGCGCCATTTTCGCTGCGGGCCTTGGCGCGCAGGGTTGCGCAATGACCGGTGGTCCGGACCGATCCAATAAGCGCGCCGGTCGCTTCGGTTGCATAGCCCTGACCCCAATAGGGTTCTCCGAGCCAGTATCCGATTTCGGGAGTAGATTCGAGGCCCAGGTGTAGGCCGATCATCCCGATCAGAACACCGTTCTGCAGCGTGATGGCATAGGCATGTTCGGTCTCGCTTCGGGCGATGGTCTCGACAAACTGTGCCGCGTCGCTTTCGGCATAGGGGAAGGGCAGGGTGGTCATCGCGTGGATCTTGCGGTTGTTGGCGAGAACGGCAATGGCGGAAATGTCGGCGCTACAAGGCGCGCGCAGGACGAGGCGTTCGGTCTCGATCCGATCCGGCATTGCACGTCTTAGCGCTTCGCTGTCCATCTAATTGCCCTTGCAAACGAAAAAGGGAGCCGATGACGGCTCCCCTGATCCATATGCGATTGCGCTGCCGGGGAGAAGGTCTCCGGCAACTCCGTTTCGGAGCGATCCGAACGGCCTGCCGAATTATTCAGCAGCCTTGAGCGGCGCAACCGATACATAGCTTTTGCCGCCCGACTTGGTGGCGAATGTCACCTTGCCGTCGACGAGAGCGAAAATGGTGTGGTCCTTGCCCAGGCCAACATTAGTGCCCGGATGCCATTTGGTGCCGCGCTGGCGCACGATGATGTTGCCGGCGACAACGGCTTCGCCGCCGAACTTCTTGACGCCGAGGCGGCGGCCGGCTGTATCGCGACCGTTGCGGGATGAGCCGCCTGCTTTCTTATGTGCCATGGTTCAATATCCTCGAATTTGTCTGTGTCGCGATTACTGATCGGCCTTGGCGCGCGGGGGCTTGCCGGCAATCAGCTCATTGGCCTGGTCGACCCATTCGTCGCGCTCGATGCGGCCCTTGAAATCAAGCTCTTCGTCGAACTTGGCGACGTCGGCCTTGGTCCACTTGGCGATCTGGGTCAGGCTGGTGATGCCGGCTGCAGCGAGCTTTTTTTCCAGCGCGGGACCAACGCCGCCGATCAGCTTGACGTCGTCCTTGAAGTCGGCTGCGGGAGTGGCTTCAGTCTTTTCAGCCTTGGCGGGCTTGGCTTCGGCAGCAGGTTTGGCTTCTGCCTTTGCAGCCTTTTTGGGCGCAGCGGCCTTCTTGCCCGAAGGCTTGGCGCCGCCGGTCAGAATTTCGGTGATGCGGACCAGCGTCAGTTCCTGACGGTGGCCATTCTTGCGGCGATAGCCCTGGCGGCGCTTCTTTTTGAAAACAATGACCTTCTTGTCGCGGAACTGCTCAACGACTTCGCCGGCAACCAGCGCGCCATCGACGAGCGGGGCACCGAGCGTGACGTCGGCACCGGCGCCAACCATCAGGACGTTTTCAAAGGTGATGGCATCGCCGGCTTCGCCAGCGAGCTTTTCGACGCGGACCAGATCATTGGCAGCAACTTTGTACTGCTTGCCACCGGTCTTGATGACTGCAAACATATGTTTTGGCCGGATTTTCACCCGGTTCCCTTGGTTTTCGCACCTTACGGCGCCGCGGACGATGCCTGTTTTCCGCGGTCTTCCGGCTGGCCGGAGATATAGTTCCGGCGGGCGGCCTGTGGCAGCGTATTTGAACAAAACAAATGGCGCACAGGCGGGGCCCATGCGCATTCGGAGCTGCTTATCGGTGCAAATGGCTCAAGAGTCAAGGCCAGCACGCGTCTGAGCGATCCCTAATACCAGTCCCGTTCGACGATCTCGGTGTTCGAGCCTTTGGGCATCAATGCCGTCAGGTCAGAGGGCTCTTTACCCGGCTTGTCGAAAGGAAAGCGATAGTGAAAGGGATAAACATAGCGCGGCGCGGTTTTTTCGATGCAGGTCAGCACCTGATCGGGGGTCATCGTATAGGGCAGGTTCATGGGAAAGAACGCGATGTCGATCTTGCCCAATTGATCCATTTCCTGGGTCGGCTCGGTGTCCGAAGCCAGATAGACCACGGTGCCGGAAAAGTCGAAGAGATAGCCGTTTCCGACACCCTTTTCATGATATTTCTGACGATCAGGGGTGGTGTTGTACATCGCGACGGCGCGGATGGTGATGCCATGCCATTCGGTTGTCTCGCCGTTCGCCATCAACGTTGTGCGGACGACCATGTCCTCGGGCAACTGATCATAGACAATCCTGGGGGCGATGATCTGCGTGTCCTCGCCTATGACGGCGCCCAATGTCTCGAGTTCGAGATGGTCGCCGTGATGGTGGGTGAGAATGATCAGGGTTGGTGCAGCGAAATCGGCAAAGCGGGCCGGATCGCCGACGGGATCGCAATAGATGGTCTCCCCGCTCCATTCCATGACGAAGGTGGCGTGATGGATTGGAGCGATGACCAGGGGGCCGGCTGGCGTATCGTAGGTGTCGCGCTCTTTCATCGGTCTCTCCCTTTGTTGGTCAGCTCGCAAAGTCGTCCGACCTGTACTGCGCAATGGCTTGAGGCCGGTGGAGCGCTGTCCAGGTTTCAAACGACCATCGTGGGGCGTCGGTATTGATCGTCTTTGTGGGAAAATAGGTCTGAGCGGTCCCGGTTCCACCCTGCGTCTCGATTTCGATCCTGCCGCGCCGATATTCGTCGCCTTCGAAGGCATCGAGCCGCGCCATATCGCGCTGACCCAGTCCTGCGATCTTAAGCCCGAGGGTCCATTGATTGGCCGGGACCAGTGCGGGATAAAGCCGGTCGGGATAGTAAACGGTGCGCCATCCATATGCCCGGGCATCGACACGGTCGGCCGGGGGCACGGCACGGCCAAGGACGCCCTCGAGAATTTCCCGGTCGCGCAATGTGCCATAGACGAAAAGGGCAAGATCGATCTCAGTCATGAAAAGGTGACTATCAGGCTTGGCGACAATTCAAAACAAGGTGTTGCGGGGCAACCAACCCTATGCCATATAGCGCCCACCCAACGACCCAAGCGGCGATCGTCTCGCCGCGACACCAAGACGGAGAGGTGCCGGAGTGGTCGAACGGGGCGGTCTCGAAAACCGTTGAGCGCGCGAGCGTTCCGAGGGTTCGAATCCCTCCCTCTCCGCCATTTGCCTTGGCACTGCCGGCTCTTGCCCAGAAAAATTGTTCTGGCCGAGGCCATCTTAAATCCTGGCGCTGGTCAGTTGCCGGGTTGGTCGCGATGCCCAAGTTCAACAGATTTGATTGCGGTCTCCAGCCCGTTTGCGCGACAAAATGAAAGCATGGTGTCCGGCAATATCAGCGGGGCAATTTCGGCCGTAGGGTCGGGCGCTGCAAATACCGCGGTCACGAGCCACGTTTCCCCGTTGGGCACTCGGCCTTCCAGGCGCGGAAAGAACGTGCGGGGAAATCGCAAATTGGTATTGGGCGCGGCGCGTACGATATCGGCAGTCCGGGTTCCAGCGAGGTCCACGATTCCTGAAACCGCCGACAGAGACCGCACGAACGCCCGGCCTTGCGAGATCGTGAACCATTCGGGAGGGGAAGAGGGGCCGTCTCCGGTCCGATCGATGGCAAAGCCGCCTTCGGCAATGTTTAAAGCCGTATCGCTTTGGATGCGATGGATGCGGATATGCCAGTTCTCGTTCCCGAAATCGATCCAGCTGTCCACCGTCAAACCATCATCGGGCTTCCACCGTCCCCAGGCCATGCCCTGGTCAATACCGGCCTCGGTAATGCGATTGCGTGAGAGCCAGGCCGTGCCGTCGCGCGAAACCATGATCCCGGAGTCCACAACGCTGCGCTCGGGCCTGTCCGGCCCCCAGGCATCGCTGGCCACCGAAAAGCCAAAGGCTGAAGAATAGGCAAAGCGACCGTATTTGGCGTCATAGCAGCGATGTTCACGTCCATCCTGTCCGCCCGTCAGTGCAACTGCATCTCCCTTGGAGCGCCGCAGGATGAATCCGCCATGTTCTGCAACAACGCGACCATCGGGAAGTTCTTCCGGCGCCTCTTCCTGCGCTTGCCAGAATGGATGATCGTTTCCCAGCGCCAGCACGAGGAATGATTTGAGCGCCCAATAAGGTGACCCCGGAGCGTTGTAGGCTTCCGAGACGAGAAGGTTGGGATAGCTATAGCCGATGGACAGTATGCCATCGCGCTCTGCGATGGGCTGGTTTGACCACCATCGCAGATTGCGCAGCAGCAGCCCCTTGATGCGGCCCCAGGGCAGAACTTCCTCGCCCGCGAAAGCGCATGCCGCCCAGAAAGCCGATTGCGCAAATCTATAGGTCATGGACCGGCCAAAGGGTATGGCCGCGCCGTCGTCGGCAAACCAGTGCTGAAAATCCCGGCCGAACCGATCTGCGCGTTCGCGAAAGCGCTTTGAATGCTCGGGAAACAGGTCGGGGGCGACCTGCGCCAGCATCAGGCCGTAAAAGTGCATGCCCATGGGTGTGTAATAATCGTGCTGATACCATTTCCCGTCGCGGTAATAGCCATCGCCGACATGGAAAGAATCAAGTCGGTCGAGCGCCGACCGCGTCAAATCTTCTGACCATTCCTCGCCAACATGCCTGAGCGCCAGGTTCGTTAGGACACGGAAGAACAGCCAGTTGTTGTCGGCCGGCGGGAAGGCATTTATCGAGCGCAACCAGACCGCTGCCCGCGATTTTGCTTGTCTATCCAGTGGTGTCCAAAAGACGTCGGGCGCCAAAAGCATGCTGAACGCGATGCCAGCCATTTCCACCATGCGCTGATCGTGCCGTTTGACCGTCCCCCAGTATTCGGGATGCGCAGGGTCGGTGCCATTGGCCAGCGTTTCTGCATAAATTGCGAAGGAAGGATCGCTTCCGCCGCCTGCAGCCAAAGGCACCAGCCCCCAAAGCGGACGAATGATGCTTTCCATTTCCGCCGCTTCTGCGCCGTAGTGGGCGCCCCCAACGCCGAGCCGGAGGCGGGCGCGGCCCTCGGAAAGATGCGGCCAAAGGGGCTTAGTGAGGTCGAGGACCGCCTTTTGCAGATCGGCGCGGGATACAAGAGGATTTTTGTGGAGGGGATTGTGACCCAACGCCTTTCGCACGGAGGAGTCCTGTTCCCAGCGCGAGCGAAGAGGGGCCATGATGGTAACCTCGATCAAATGGTGAAAGTGGTGTCGAGCCGGGGTCGAATTTGCTCAGCTCGATGCCGAGTGTCCCACGCGGATCTTGTGAAGAAGATCTCTGTGACGCGCCTGACTGCCCTTTAGGTGATGGAGCATCGCCTCGCGTGCCCCATCCTCGTCGCGCCGGGAGATGGCGAGAACGATCTTTTCGTGTTCCTCGATCAGCTGGCGATGATAGTTCCGCTCAAGGTCGAGTTCCCGGTTGGTGACGATTTCCGAGTTGGGAATGGCTTCGGGGCCATGGGCGCGCAAAAACTCGCGGAACCGGGGATTGTTGGTCGCGTCGGCTATCGCGAGATGGAGAGCAAAATCCGCTGTGCGAATATGCCGGTTCTGCTCGGCCAATTCGACAATCGCTGAATGGCAAACCAGTATGTCTTCTTCCTGCGACGGAGAGCGGCGCGTGGCCGCCAATCCTGCCGCCTCCACCTCCAATGGCGTGCGGACTTCGAGCAGTTCCAGCACCGAGGACAATTTCGACTTGTCGATCGCACGGGGAACGGCATCGGAAATTCCATTGGAGATTACGAACACTCCGGCGCCCTGACGCGGCATCACGAGGCCGTCTGTCCGGAGCAGAGCGACGGCCTCACGCACCACGGTGCGGCTCACGCCATGGTGTGCGGTGAGCTGTGCTTCGCTCGGCAGCTTGTCGCCCGGCGCAAACTCGCCTGAACGGATGGCCTCCCTCAGGGATTCGCTGACCCGCCCGACAAGGGTTCCGATTGGCCGGGTCTCCAGTTTCGAGGTGTCCAAAACATTGTCCTTCGATGCCGCGTGGTTTCGCCTTTGTATCCTGTATAATGAGTTGAAACAAGTTTCTACATGTATTCACCCATCGTCCGCTTCATAACCGAAGACTTCGATCCTGCTCAGGGCCGGGAAGGGCGAAGGATCCTCGGCCTTGATGAGGCTGTGAAGCCTCAGCCACGATATGGTGCGAGGTGTGATCGGGGAACGCTGGGCAATACCAGTCTTTTCCAGAGAGACGATTTCTTCCGAGCCATCCGAAAAGCTGATCGTTGCCTGCTTCCACCATGCATCATGGGGAAAGTCGGCACGCAGCGTCAGCGCGATCTCGTCGACCCTCACTTTGCGACCGAACGTCAGCGTCAGCGCGGCGCCGGGGTCCTGATTGATGCCCCAGCTTGTGTAGGGCCAAAAACCATGATCGTCATTGGCGCACTCGCCATCAATGGCGTTGCGGGCAGCAAAGACCGCTTCTCCTCGTGTTTCCACATTCGCTTCGGCGTGGGGGAACAGGACCGTGTTGCCGTGATGGTCAGCCGGATTGCGCGCCAGATCGCGGCGGGCAGCGACCTCGGCGGACGTGGCGCAGCGGACCCAGAGCCGGTGCAAAGCCCCTTTGAAGGCTTGCGGAGGATAGGTTTTGCCCTGCGTCTGGTCGGGTACAGGCAACGTGAACGTGCCGCCTGTGTGGTAAACCAGGCTCGGGGCCATCGCAGCATCGAGGGCCAGCCAATAAAAGCCGGCCTCCGGCGAGGAAAAGACGAGCCCATTCCCTGGCTCATAGGCCTCGCGATGGACAAGAAACGCCTCGCTTTGTCCGCTGCTCTGCCGTTTTACCTTGCCGTCCGCGTCGACGATCTTGAGTTCCAGGCTCATTGGGTTTCCTCAGTAAATCGAGATGGAAATTGTGGTGCCTTTGAACGGGATGCGCGCGCGCCAGATCGATTTCGGCCACGCCTTTTGCAGCCTTGGATCATCGATCGCTACCTCATCGACCTCAATTGCGGCGGCCCCGTCGATCTCGACGCGGCCAAGCCCAGGCAATTCCAGGCCCCAATCCCGGCCAATGGGGTGGCGCGCGAACAACAAGGACAATTGCGCAGCCTTGCCCCCCTCATAGCTGTCTTCGACCTGAAGGCCTTTGCCTTTAACAAGCTCGACGCTCCGTCTGTAACTGCGCAGCCCGGCCGATTCCGGATAGGCACCAGCGATATCAAAGGCAAGGCGGCACCGGTTCTGGTCAAGATCGGCCACCACGTCCGAGGCCGCAAACCGGGCTCCGTCCTGCTGCATTATGCCGTCGAACGAGGGCAGATTGTGCCAGGCCGATTGCATCGTCCAGATAGAGTAGCGCTCGGCCGAGAAGGTTTTGGCGGTATAGGTCTCGACACCAATATCGATCACAAAGGGTAGGCCTGACCGATAGACAGTGAAACTGCCGACGTCGTTATGGTTGTGCCCGTCGCCATTGTCTCCGGCCTTGACGCCCAATGTCCACTGGGCGTCGCGCGCAACCAGCAGGCCAACAGAGGGAAAATATCGGTCTGGAGGGACAGGGCGTTTTACCTCCATATCCCGCATTCGCGCCGCAGTCAGGATTTCGGTGAGCCGATACCAGAGATTGATTTCATCGCGCTGCCTAATGCCGTCGCTGCCCTGGGCATCAGCGAGCGCATAGTCTTTAAGGACTTCCGAGCCCACCGCCTCGCCGAACAGAAACTCGCGCGCTCCCGCGGGCTCGAGCACGGCCGAGCTGTCGGCGAAATTGAGATAGTACCGCCCCGACACGTGCATCAGAGGCAAATATTCGGCCATGTTGCGGATCTTGGCGTGCTGCCAGAGCGGGGAAAACGCCGCCGGGGCAACCGTGGAAAGCACTTTCAACGCGCCCCAGAGACAGAGCGCGGCATGGCGATAATAGAGCGCCCCCTCCTCGCACGCGCCATCATCGCCGTAGTAGCTGGCGAAAGCGTCCAGGCTCAATGCGGCCTTGCGAACGATGGCATGGCGCATTTCGGACGCCAGGGGGCGGGAAAAGGCGGCGAGGAGGACGTTCTGGGTGCACCAGGCCGTCCAATTGTTCATCTGCTCGTCGCCGTTTCCCATCCACCAGAAGTGTCGTTTGAGGTAGGGCGTGAAGATGCGGGCGGACAGTTCGTTGTCTATTCGCTCGACGATCTGAGGGCTGACTTCTGCGAGCCTGTCGCCCAACACGGCAGCGATCATCGCCAATTGGGCGCCCGTTTCGGCGGCGAAAAGATCGATGACGGGATTTAGCGGATTGGGGAGTGCCGCTCGCGGGCCGCTGCGCATATGGGCGTTGTGGGCGGGAAGCTGCCAGCCGCTTTCCTCGCAGAGCAGATAAATGCCGTCGATGATGGCGTTGATAAACCGCCCTTGGTTCTCAACACATTCGGCAAGCACCAATCCATTGAGCTTTCGGCGCCGGGAAAAATAGGCATCTTCGAACAGAGCCCGATTGCCGTCGCGGACGTACCGCATGTAGTCGCTGGCATGGAGCCCACTCCATTGCGTATTCAGCGCCGTATTCCCTTCTTCAACCAGCTTGCGGGCAATATCGGACGGCAAATTGTCCCACGCTACCCGATCCGATATCGGCGGCGCGGCCGTGAACGGGCAAAGGCGATCGGGCACATATCCAAGGCGTTCAGCGAACACTTGGCTCTCCAGTCTGTCTCAAGGACGTAGTGCCACGCCGACCATTTCCGAATCAAGAAATTGGTCATCGCGACACATTGCAACTTGTCATAAGTCATTCTGACATGTAGTAACAAGCTTGCTGATCAGCCGCGAGCGACTATCGCCAGGGGAGGGGCGCCAGCCAATATGTCGAGCAGCGCAAACACCGATTTCGAGACTGCGGTAAAGCAGTCCCAGAGGCCATTGCTTTCCAAGCGGCAGCGCCAGCGGCGTTCGTACCTTGTCGCTTATTCGTTCATCGCGCCCAATTTTTTCGGCTTTTTGGTCTTTACGCTGGGGCCCATCGTCTTTGCCTTCATCTTGGCTTTTATGCATTGGGACGGGTCGAACCCGATCGAGTTCGCCGGTCTCGACAATTTCTGGCAGCTGTTTGGTGACCGCGCCTTCATTGCAGCGGTCTGGAACACGATCATCTATACGGCCTTTTCGGTCCCCCTGACGCTGGCGGCGGCGCTGGGGGTTGCGGTTCTGCTCAATCAGAAACTCATGGGGCGCAATTTCTTCCGCACGACGATGTTTTTTCCGCACGTTGCGTCGCTGGTGGCGGTGGCCGTGGTGTGGAACATGTTGTTCAACCCCTCGATGGGGCCGGTCAACATGATCCTTTATACCCTTGGCGTCGATCCGCAGGACCTGCCGCGTTGGGCCGCCGACCGCTTCTGGGCCATGCCCACGGTGATCCTGTTCGGTGTCTGGAAGGACATGGGCTATTACATGGTCATCTACCTGGCGGGCCTCCAGGGAATCAATGCCGAGCTTTACGAGGCGGCCGATCTCGACGGAGCCACCGGTTGGCAGAAATTCTGGTTCATCACCGTGCCTCAGCTCGGGCCGACGACGTTTTTCGTTTCGGTGATGCTGACCATTCAATCGTTCAAGGTCTTCGACCAGATCTTCATGATCACGCAGGGCGGGCCGGGCACCTCTACGCTGGTTCTCGTCTATCACATCTATAACGAGGCCTTCATTTCCTGGGACCTTGGCTATTCCTCAATGGTCGCCCTGGTTCTCTTCCTCATGGTTCTGACCATCACCATCGTCCAGTTCCGGTATCGGCGGGAGGAAGACTGAAGCCATGAGCACCATTACAACCCCTGCATCCCGCAAGCGTCGCAGGATTTCCGGACAGCGCATCGCCCTCTATCTAACGGCAATCGCCATAACGGCGGTTATGCTTCTTCCGTTCTTCTGGATGCTGTCGGCATCGCTGAAACTCGATCGCGAGGTGTTTTCCTTCCCCATCCAGTGGATCCCGCCACAGCCGCGCTGGCAGAACTTCATTGAAATCTGGCAGAAGATTCCGCTGGCGCTGTTCATCTGGAACACCTCCAAGATTACCGTGATCGTCACGGCGCTCCAGCTCCTGACGTCGAGCTTTGCCGCTTACGCGTTCGCCAAGCTGCGGTTTCCCTACAAGAACCTGCTTTTCCTGGGCTATATCGCAACGATCGCCGTGCCTTGGCACGTGTATATGGTGCCCCAGTTCCTGATGATGCGGGAGTTCGGGCTCAACAACACCCATCTGGCGATCATCTGTCTGCAGGCGTTTACCGCCTTTGGCGTTTTCCTCATGCGCCAGTTCTATATGTCGATACCCGACGAGTTGTGTGAGGCGGCGCGCATCGACGGCATGAACGAATATCAGATCTATGCGCGCATCATGTTGCCGCTCTCCATGCCGGCCCTGTCCACGCTCACGATCTTCACTTTCGTGACCACCTGGAACGATTTTCTCGGGCCCATGATCTATCTGACCAAGACCGAGCTCAAGACGATCCAGATCGGGCTGCGGATGTTCATCTCGCAATATTCGAGTGAGTACGGGTTGATCATGGCGGCCTCGGTGGTGGCGCTTATTCCGGTCCTTGTCGTCTTCCTGGCATTGCAGCGCTTCTTCGTCGAGGGCATCGCCTCGACCGGGATCAAAGGGTAAGTCCATGACCGCACATTTCGCGCAATCGCTGGTCACTCCGATTTCCGAAGCCGAGCGCCGGGCCGCCATCGAGGCAGCCGTGGCGCAGGTGCGCCGCAATCTGCCAAACTTCACCTACAGCGCTCAAAACCATTCCAGCGTCGACAATTTCTATCCGGCAGTAGCCAACGACCAATGGACGGCCGGCTTCTGGCCGGGCCAGATCTGGCTTGCCTTCGAGCACACCGGTGACAAGACGTTCCAATATGCCGCGCAAATCCAGGTTCAATCGTTCCATAACCGGATCGTCGAGCGCATCGAGACCGACCATCACGACATGGGCTTTCTCTATTCGCCGACATGCGTGGCCGCGTGGAAGCTGGTCGGTGACGAGGATGGGCGCGAGGCGGCGCTTCTGGCGGCCGAGCAATTGTTCGAGCGCTACCAGCCGGTCGGCGAATTCATCCAGGCGTGGGGCCGCAAGGGCCGGGCGGATGAATACCGCTACATCATCGACTGTCTGCTGAATCTGCCGCTCCTGTATTGGGCCAGCGAGGAAAGCGGGGACCAGAAATATCGCGAGGTCGCGCTCAAGCACGCCCGTACCACCCTTGCCCATTCGATCCGCGCGGACCACAGCACCTATCACACCTTCTATATGGACCCTGTCTCCGGAGCGCCGGTGAAAGGGGTCACCAAGCAGGGCTATAGCGACGAGAGCTTTTGGGCGAGAGGACAGGCCTGGGGCATATATGGCATGGCGCTGTCTTATCGCTACGAGCGGCTGGACGCCTATAGGGACACCTTCTTCCAGCTGCTCGATTTTTATCTCGCCCGGCTGCCCGACGACATGATCCCCTACTGGGACCTGGTGTTTACCGAGGGCGACGAGCCCCGCGACTCCTCGTCTGCGGCGATAACCGCGTGCGGGCTGCTCGAAATGGCGGACCTATGCGGCGAGGACGATGCTGAAAAACTGCGCGACCTCGCGCGGAGCATGGTGGGCAGCCTGTGGCGCTCCTATGCGGTAACCGATCCGGCCCTGTCGAACGGGCTGGTGCTGCATGGCACCTATTCGAAAAAGACACCGTACAACACCTGCCGAGGCGAAGGCGTCGACGAAGCCGTCTCCTGGGGGGACTACTATTATTTCGAGGCGCTGACGCGCCTGGGCGGGAACTGGGACGCTTATTGGTAAGGCTCTCGGTTTGGCCCTGGAGGAAGAATGGCGAAGATATCACTTAGAAAGCTCAACAAGACATTTGGCGCGTTGACGGTCGTCCATGACATCGATCTCGACATCGCCGACAAGGAATTCATCATTCTTGTGGGGCCATCGGGCTGCGGGAAATCCACGACGCTACGCATGATCGCGGGTCTCGAGGAAATATCGGGGGGTGAACTCTGGATCGGCGACAGCCTTGTCAATGACGTTCCGTCCAAGGATCGCGACATCGCCATGGTCTTCCAGAACTATGCGCTCTACCCGCATATGACCGTTTACAAGAACATGGCGTTCGGTCTCGAGTTGCGCAAGATCGACCCCAAGATCGTCGAGGAGAAGGTCAAGGAAGCGGCCAGAATTCTCGACATTGAGCATTTGCTCAATCGGCGGCCCAAGGCGCTTTCCGGCGGTCAGCGTCAGCGCGTCGCCCTGGGGCGTGCAATGGTGCGAAATCCCGAAGTGTTCCTGCTCGATGAGCCCTTGTCCAACCTCGACGCCAAGCTGCGCGGGACCATGCGGGCGGAGATCACAAAGCTGCACAAGCGGCTCGATGCCACCTTCATCTATGTGACCCACGACCAGGTCGAAGCCATGACGATGGCGGACCGTATCGTCGTGATGAAGGACGGTCACATTCACCAGGTCGACACGCCTCAGGCACTCTATGACCGGCCGCGGAACATGTTTGTCGCTGGTTTCATCGGCGCACCGCAGATGAACATGATCCCGGTCGGGATCGAGCGCCGGGGCCAGCAGTTTGTCGCTGTGTTTGCCCAATACGCCTTGCCGCTGGCGCCTGCGCTCGATCAATCCCGCATCGCAGCCTATGAAGGCAAATCGGTCGTGCTGGGGCTGCGCCCGGAGAGCTTTTACGAGCATCCGCCGGTGGGCCTTGATTCGACCGAAGTGAGCCAGGTCGAAGGCGAGGTAGACCTTGCCGAACCGATGGGTCCGGAGGTCCACCTCAATGTGAGGATTGCCGGCCATCAGGCAATTGTGCGCGTCTCCTCGCGGTGCACGGCGAGGGAGGGCGACACGGTCGGCCTGTTCGTGGACATGACCAACGCGCATCTCTTTGATCCCGATACCGAAAACGCAATTTTGCACTGAGGCGTAACCGATGGTGTGGCCCTTCCAGGACTGGAGAAAGAGCGGTGCGGGCATCCCCAAGGGTTTGCCTGCAAAAAAGGGGTTCGCCCTTTTTGCAGACGTGATCTGGCGCGAGGCAGGATCCCTTTTCCTGCTCAACCTCCTCGTGATCGCCGCCTCGCTCCCTTTGGTTACCCTTCCTGCGGCCCACGCCGCGGCGCTGCGCGTCACCGCACAAATGGTCCGGGACGAGAACACCTATCTTTGGCGCGATTTCTGGTCGGCATTTCGCGAATTGTCCGGACGGGCGAGCCTTTTGGCGCTGGCCTTTCTGCCGGTCATTGGAGTTGCGTTCTACGCGGTCTTTGTGTGGGCACAGATCACCCAGGGCGTTCCTTTTGCGGCGGCGGCGGTCGTCATCAGCGTCGCTGTGTCGGTCTTTGTCGTCATGGTGCTTGCCAATGCGTTCGTGCTGCTGGCCACAACCGGGATGGCGATGAAAGCGCTCTTGCGCACAGCGCTTTTCGCGACGCTGGCCCACCCGCTTCCGATTCTGGTCGGATTGGCTTTTGCCGGGTCGCTCTGGCTCGCGCACATCGTATTCTACCCGATTTCGATTTTCATGCCGGCAGTCATGAACTTCTCCCTTGGTGTGCTTGGCGTTGCCTTTGCCGGACTGCACGTTCTGAACGACGGCACTGCGCACTCCAGGGAAGATCAAAAACACTGCCAATCCGGGAATTTCGCAGCCGCGCAAAGCGGCAATAACAGGAGGATGAAATGCGAAATCTGATCAAGACGCTGCTATTGGGCTCAATTGCGCTGCCCGGCGCCGCTGTTGCGCAAGAGGAGGTAACGCTTAACTGGGCGCTGTGGGATCCCCATCTTGTCACCTACTATCAGCCGTTGATCGACGCGTATGAAGCCGCCAATCCCAACGTCACCATCGAGATGACGGATTTGGGGTCGGCCGATTTCAATATGATGCTGATGACCCAGCTTGCCGGTGGCGCCGACGATCTCGACGTGATCACCATCAAGGACGTCCCGGGCTATGCCCAGCTCATCAATTCAAATCTGCTCGTGGATCTCAACGAACTGGCCGATGAGCCGATCGATGCAGCCCCTTATGGCGGCCTGATTGAAGCGCTTACCGTAGATGACGGCCTTTACGCCCTCCCGTTTCGCGCCGACTTCTGGATCGTCTATTACAACAAGGACCTCTTCGATGCAGCGGGTGTCGAGTATCCGACCAACGACATGACGTGGGCTCAGTTCGACGATCTGGCGCGTCAGGTGACATCCGGTTTCGGTGCCGACAAGATCTATGGTGCCCACCATCACGTATGGCGGTCGACGGTGCAATTGCCGGGTATTCTCGACGGCAACAACACTCTGGTCAGCGACAATTACGACTTCCTGGCGCCCTGGTATGAGCGTGTCCTCGCGCTTCAGGATGAAGGCGTAATCATGGACTACGCGTCGCTCAAGGCGGCAGCGACTCACTATTCGGGTCCATTCTTCAATGAACAGATCGCCATGCTGCCGATGGGGAGCTGGTTTATCGCGACCCAGATCGAAAAGGTCGGCACAGGGGAGGCGCTTTCGGACAATTGGGGCTTCGTCAAATTCCCTCATCCCGATGGCGTGGCCGCGGGCTCGACTGCGGCGACAATCACCTCGCTGGGGGTGAATGCCAACTCGGTCGACCAGGAGGCTGCCTACGACTTCATCAAGTGGGTTTCGGGCCCCGAAGGTGCGGCGATCATTGCCGAGACAGGGACAATCCCTGCCCTCCGCGACGAACAGGTCATTGAAACCATCACCTCTCGTGAGGGTTTTCCGCAGGACGAGGCGAGCGTTGAAGCCCTTACGACGACTGCAACATATCTTGAAATGCCAGTCGACCTGGAGGCAGCCGATTACGAGCTGTTCCTCAATCGTGCCCATGACAACATCATGACCGGCAATGTTTCGATCGAAGAAGGCATTGCCGAGATGAACCAGGGTGCAGCGGATTTGAGCGACTAGCTGTCAAAATGCGGGGGGCGGTTTGCCGCCCCCTTTTTACCACTCTTATAGCCATCTGCGGATGCCTCACCACGAACCTTGGGAGACAATATTGCTGTCCGTCCAAACCCGCCACGCCGTTCATCCAGATCACGCAAGGACCATGGATACCGATCAGTTGCGGCATCACTTTCTCACACCGGACATGTTTTCGGCGGGAGAAATTCGTCTTGTCTACACCCATTATGACCGGTTCGTGGTCGGGGGAGCCGTTCCTGAAGGAACGCCCTTGACGCTTGGGGCCATCGCCGAGACCCGCACGGCAAGCTTTCTCGATCGCCGCGAGATGGGAATCGTCAATATCGGCGATTCCGGCACGGTTTCAGCTTCCGGCCAATCCTACGATATGGAGCGCGGCGACGTGCTCTACCTCGGGATGGGGTCCGGCCCTGTCACTTTCGCCGGCAACGGGCGTTTTTACATTACCTCGGCACCGGCCCACCGGGCCATCGAATCGCGCCTCGTTCGGTTGGCGGACAGCAAGAAGGTGCAATTGGGCGACGCCGAAAACTGCAACAAACGCACCATCAATCAGTTCATCCACCCGCAGGTGATGGAGAGCTGCCAACTCGTGCTGGGGTATACGAGTTTTGCTCCCGGCTCGGTATGGAACACCATGCCCGCTCACATTCACGACCGCCGTATGGAAGCCTATCTCTATTTCGATCTGGCTGAAAACGATCGCGTGCTGCATTTGATGGGTGAGCCGCAGCAAACACGGCACCTGTTTGTCGGCAATGAAGAGGGCGTTCTCTCACCATCGTGGTCGATCCATTCCGGAGCGGGAACCGGTAGCTATTCGTTTATCTGGGCCATGGCCGGAGACAATGTCGATTACACCGATATGGACTTCATTCAGCCCTCGGAGTTGAGATGAGCGTCCGTTTCTCGCTGGTTGGCCGGACGGCGCTGGTCACCGGCGCCAATACCGGCATCGGCCAGGCCATTGCCATCGCTCTCGCCGAAGAGGGCGCCAGCGTGGTGTGTGCCGGGCGCCGGGACTGCGACGAGACTGTTGCGGCCATATCTGCGGTGGGTGGCAGCGGACGGCAAATTCGCATCGACTTTGCCGATCCTATGGCCGCAACCGCAATATTCTCGCAAGAGCCCTGTGACCTCTTGATCAACAATGCCGGCATCATTCGTCGAAATGATGCCTCCGCCTTCTCGCCGTCCGACTGGGACGATGTGATGGACGTCAATCTCAAGGCGGTGTTTTTCACCAGCCAGGCATTCGCGAACGCCCTTTTGGAGCGCGGGAAGGCGGGGAAAATTGTCAATGTCGCTTCGCTTTTGTCGTTTCAGGGCGGCGTCCGCGTTGCCTCTTACACAGCATCCAAGCACGGTGTCGCGGGTCTGACCAAACTGCTCGCCAACGAATGGGCGTCGCACGGCATCAACGTCAACGCGATCGCTCCGGGCTACATCGAAACCAACAACACTGAAGCGCTGAGGTCCGATCCCGAGCGAAACGCTGCCATTGTGGACCGCATACCCGCGGGCCGGTGGGGCAAGGCAAGCGACATCGGAGGAACGGCGGCATTTCTTTGCTCGTCGGCCGCCGATTACATCCATGGTGCGGTGCTCAATGTCGATGGTGGCTGGCTGGCACGCTAGCACGTTGGCGGTCGGTCAGCCCAGATGGCCTCGAGGCTTATGGGCCGCTGGAGAATTCAGATCTTTAACGCCCCATTTCGGGCTTGATCATTTCGCGCAAAAACCTCGGGATGGTGGAGAGCAGCTCTCCAATTTTCCATCGCCTCACCGTGGCGAGTGTGAAGATGTCGATGAGGCGCGTCTGCCAGGTGCGGGGGCGATCAAAAGCAACGCCATCGCGTGCGATCGAGAGACACTTCGATCATGGAAATAGAAATGGCCCAGCGCAACTCAAATCGAAGCGGCGCCATCCCATCGCCTTCGCGCCCGGGATCCTGGTTCTGGTGCCAAAATTGGGCCCTCGGAGACGCAACCATCGGCGCATGACCAAACTGTCAATTTTGGACGCTGTTTGACACTCAGGTGGCGCTCTTTCCTGCCAGCCAGTCCAGGATCGCCATGTTGGTTTCCAGGGGTTTTTCCTCTTGAATCCAATGACCGCAATCGAGGTTGACCACGTCCACATTGGGCACGAAGTCCATCAGATTTTCAGATTTCGGGATCACATCCCGGTCGCCGTAGATCATCAGCGTGGGTTTCTCGATGATCGGGTCCACCTTTCCCAGCAGGTGCCAATTGCGATCTAGGTTTCGGTACCAGTTGATGCCGCCTGTGAAACCGGATTTTTCGAAGGCTGAAACGTAGACGGCCAAGTCATCGTCGCTCATCACGGGCTCGCCGAGTGACGCTTCCGCCCTGGCGAGATTGATCATGACCATGCCGGGCTCGGGTGGCAAGAGCGGCACGTTTTTACGGTACAGGTTGCGAAGAAAGCGGAACGGGTTTTCGTCCAGTACGGCGTCTGCCACGCCAGGGTGCCGGTTGAAATGAACGAAGTAGTGGTCGCTGCCCAGTGTCTGCTCCAGCAACTCGATCCACGGCATTTCGCCGCGCTCCTGATAGGGCAGGCTCAGATTGATCACTTTGCTGACCCGGCCGGGATGCAGCAGGGACAAACCCCAGACGACCGCCGCGCCCCAGTCATGGCCCACAAAGATTGCGTCCCGGTATCCATAGTGGTCGAGAAGCGCGACAAGATCGCCCGCCAGATGTTCGATGTCATACTCCGTCACTGCATCCGGACGAGACGAGTTTCCGTAACCTCGCTGGTTGGGAACGATGACATGGTAGCCGGCAGCGACCAGGGCGGGCACCTGATGGCGCCAGGAATAGGCATGCTCGGGCCAGCCGTGGCAGAGCACGATCGGGTTTCCAGTGTTTTCCCGTCCTGATTCAAACACTTCGAGTTGGATTCCGTTGACTGATACAAGCGTGGGGTGGGGAAAATTGATTTCTATCGACACGGGACTTCCTTTTGTGATTTCGGCGGTCAGGCGTGGGTTCTACATCGGGCCGCTCTTGGGGGTGAGGCGGCGCGCGGTGATGCAGTAGAAACCAATGGTGCCAAAAGCTGGCACTGAAGAGCGGTAGAGTGCGGCATGAATATCCGCATTCGACATGACGCCATCGTGCGCAGCCTTCGACGCAACGGCATTTGGACAGTCGCCGACCTGGCTGCACAAGTGGGCGCATCCAGGCGCACAATCCTGCGTGATATCAGCGCGCTGCGCGACGAGGGCTTCGTCATTCATTCCGAACCGGGGCGCGGCGGCGGCTTGCAACTCGATCCACAATCGGTCCAGACCACTGCCAAGCTTACCGTCGCCGAGGTCTTTGCGCTCCTCATCAGCGTGGCATCAATGCGGGCAGCCGGGAGTCTACCCTTTGCGGGCCTTGCGAACGCCGGGCTTGCCAAGATCGAGAAGGCCCTGCCACGGGACAAGGTACGCGACCTGCGCCGGTTTCTCGACTGCCTTTATGTGGGACAGCTTTCACCGTTGGTGGACATATCGGATTTGGAGACGATGGATTCGGCACTGCTGCCAGCCTTCGAAATGGGGTTTCTTGAGCGGCGGTGCATGAGCTTCCACTACCGTGACGCAAGGGGGACCGTAACCACGCGTGCTGTTGAACCGCACGCCATGCTGATCCTGCCACCTTTATGGTATCTGGTGGCCTGGGACCCTGCGCGCGACGATTTCCGTCATTTCCGCATGGATCGGATCAGCAGACCTGAAGTTGTCGAAGGCGCCACTTTTCAGCGGCGACACGTGCCGTTCGAGGATCACGTTCGCCCAGTTCGAGACTTATCCCGCTAAGCACTGATCCTCGCGGTCGGCCCCTTCGTCTGCGGCCCCATCACTCCGGTTGCCAGCGCAATCCTGATGCGAAGCCTGGAGATCGACAATTTTGGTGATGGGGCTGGTATTTGATCTGATCGTCGGCATCGACGTCCTAGCCATCAGCGGCCTTCTGGGCAGACTCTTTGAAAACGCTTTTGAGTCCAGGAAGTCCCAGATGCTCGCTGAAAGATTTTCCATGAACCAATTGCCAGTGACCACGTCATCATCAGCGGCTGTCGTCATTGGCGCCGGCTGGCGTTAGTCGGGTTTCCTCAAGCGATCGGCCAGCACATCAATGAAATGGCGCACCTTGCTTTCAAGATGGCGACGGTGCGGATAGAGCGCGACAAGTGGCACGCGCGCTTGTGTGCTGTGCTCAAGGATTTGCACCAGATGCCCAGACCGCAAATGATCTGCGACGAGGGCGCGTGGAAGATATGCGATGCCATCGCCGGCGAGAACCGCGTCCAACAGTGCGGCGCCGCTGTTTAGCCGGAGTCTGCTTCGCCCTCGAGCGCTCACGACATTGCCGGTTTGGTCAACCAGATGCCAGTGCTGGCGCTCTTGCCCGCTGATATGGAGGAGAACATCGTGCCGGTCGATATCCTCAACGGAGTCCGGCTCTCCATGTTTAAGGAGATAGCCCGGCGCAGCGCATAAGAGAACCTGCTCCTCTCGTAAGACCCGCATGATCAGACCGGGGCTGGGTTCGGTGACGCCGATCCTGATCGCCAAATCCAGCCCCTGATCGACCATATTGATGATACTGTCGGAGAAACTGATCTCGACCTGAACGACAGGCCATCGATCCAGATAGTCCCGCACGACCGGCAGGACGAGCCTTCGTCCGTAAGCATCGGGCGCAGTCACACGCAATATGCCCGTGGGTACGGTAGCGGCGCCACCCACGCTCGCTTCTATGCGCTCCAGCGTAGCGGCGAGAGTCAATCCATGCTGATAGAGGGTTCGCCCCTGATCGGTGAGACCGATCGCCCGCGTCGTGCGGGTCAGCAGTCTGGCGCCAAGACCCGCCTCCAGGCGTGCAACAGCCTTGCCCGCCGCCGACCGCGAAAGACCCAGCCTCCGCCCTCCGGCAGCAAAGCCGTTTGCATCCACGACTGCGAGGAAGATCTGGATATCGTTGACGCTGCTACCGTCCATTCAATTACCGTAGCTTGATGGTCGCCAGAATGGCGAAATCCATTCAACAGTTTTCTGTTTCATAGAGAGGGCCACTGGCGCTGTCACGCCCATTCCGCCTAAAAGGACCATCATCATGTCGCAACCAATCCGGTTGAACCCGGCAAATCTTCCGACCACTGAAGAGCTCGGTTACTCGCAGATTTCCATGACCAGCGGCGGCCGGCTCGCTTTCGTTTCCGGGCAGGTCGCCATGTCGGGGAGCGCAGGGGCGCCTGTCCCTCCTGGCATCGTTGAGCAAACGGATCTGGTCCTCAGGAATCTGTCCTATGCGCTGCACGCCCTTGAGGTCGCCCCCCACGACATCGTCCAGTTGCGCATCTATGCGATCGATATGTCGCAAGCCGCTATTGCGGACCTCATGAAAAGAGTTGGGGATTTTCTTCAGGGTGCAAGGCCAAGCCTCACGGGGATTGGCGTCGCTGCCCTAGCATCGCCGGACTTTCTGATCGAAATCGAAATGGTCGTGCAACTCCGGGGGGAATAAGCGATGAGCGCAGCGTGCGCTCGTGGGCCATGACCGTCGACGCGCTGGGCCAAGGCGACCAGATAGCTCCCGCCTCTCCGGCTAAGGTTCGTCAATGGCCACCGACTCGGGGCAAGGCTGGAATGCCCCAAGGTCCGGCTCTGGACTTTCCTCGAAGATGTTTAGAGGGAGAGTTCTCGCAGGAAGGAAGCCGCCGCCGCTAAGCTAGACTTGGTCTTTTCGAAAAAGTTGCACAATTGGCATCCGGGATCCGGCGGCAGAGCCTTATGGATTTCTGAGCCATATCATGTACGAAATTTGCCGGTCCGCTAAACTGCCGCTCTACATCGCGCTCCACTTGTGTATCGGTGTGAGCCATTGAGGCGGCAATTGGAAGGCGCGGGTCATGGCACAGGCTCTGGTACTCGAAAGAAAGGGCAAGCTTGCCCTGAGAGATATTGCGGTCGATCAGAATTTGGGGCCCGCTGATGTGCTCATCGAGGTTCGCAAGGTCGGGGTCTGCGGTTCCGATGTCCACTATTACACGCACGGCAAGATCGGGCCCTTCGTGGTCCGCGACCCGATGGTTCTCGGCCATGAAGCGTCGGGCGTTGTGGTCGCGGTGGGCCCGGATGTGACGAGCCTGGCGGTCGGGGACAGGGTCTGCATGGAGCCGGGCATTCCCGATCCTTTGTCGCGCGCCTCGCGTCTGGGCATCTACAATCTGGACCCAGCGGTGCGGTTTTGGGCGACTCCCCCGGTCCATGGCTGTTTGACGCCGCGCGTGGTGCATCCTGCCGCGTTCACCTTCAAGCTGCCCGATACAGTGTCCTTCGCCGAAGGGGCGATGGTCGAGCCCTTCGCTGTAGGCCTGCAGGCCGGGGTTCGCGCCGGCGTCCGGCCGGGCGACATCGGAGTGGTGACGGGCGCCGGTCCGATCGGCATGATGACTGCGCTGGCCGCGCTCGCGAGCGGCTGCGCGAGGGTCTATGTCACCGACGTGGCCCAGCCCAAGCTCGATATCGTGGGGCGCTATGAGGGCGTCGAAACCATAAACATCCAAACGACATCGGCCGCGGACGCGCTCATGGACGCGACCAACGGCTGGGGCGCGGACGTCGTCTTTGAGTGTTCGGGCGCCGCGCCAGCGATCCTGGGTCTGCCCGCGCTGGTGCGGCCTGGCGGCGCTGCGGTGCTGGTGGGGATGCCCGTGGACCCTGTGCCGGTGGATATCGTGGCCTTCCAGGCCAAGGAAATCCGCATCGAGACCGTCTTTCGCTATGCCAATGTCTATGACCGAGCGATCTCTCTGATGGCGTCGGGGAAGGTCGACCTCAAGCCGCTGATCTCGGCCACCCTGCCGTTCAGCCAGTCCATCGCCGCGTTCGACCGCGCCGTGGAGGCGCGGGAAACCGACGTGAAGATTCAGATCGACATGCTTGGCTGAACTTCGCGATCATTTATGACGCAAGAGAAGTTGTATGGCGTGGGCCTTCGGTACGCTGTTTCGTGCTGCAACTTGGCGGAAAAGTATTATCTCTTTTATCATGGCCCCTCCGCGCTGGTGCGACTGTGACGTTGTGCGACCTGGCTGATGATCGTGTTCTATTTCGCTGAATACGTCAGCTTCCCTGCAGTTTTGGGCTGTTCGCGGTTGAAAAATGTAGCGCTGTGGGAACCGCCGGGAGCCGTAGATAGTCGGGATCCGGGAGAGTGCGTCAAAAAAGTATCGGATTTTTGTCCGGCATCATGTGGCCCGGGCGTGGTCGCGATGTTAGAAGTTGCTGAATGGGGACTGGACGGTTCGAGGGAGCGGGCCGACCGGGGAAATGTAGGGAGGACAACAATGCAGCTCGATCTCGAGTTGGTTCACATCCGCAAAGGCGAATCATTCGCAGCCTGGCGCCACGGCTATCCCTTCCGCACGGTCCGCTGGCATTACCACCCCGAATACGAAATCCACCTCGTGGTGGCGACGTCCGGGCGCTTTTATGTGGGCGACCACGTTGGCGAATTCAGCCCTGGGCAGTTGATTCTGACCGGCCCGAACCTGCCTCAGAACTGGATCAGCGATCTGGGGCCTGACGAGATCGCGCCGCGGCGCACCGAAGTCATCCAGTTTCCCGAGAGCTTCATCGAGGACGCGCTGCGGGCGTTTCCGGAGATGGAAGCGGCGCGCCCGCTGCTCGAACGCAGCCGCAGGGGCATTTTGTTCGACTACGAGACCGGCGCCAAGGTGCGCCCTCTGATGGAGCGGCTAACCGAAGCGCGGGGTGTGCTCCGGCTCGGGTTGTTCTTTGAGATCCTCGACATTCTGGTCAACGCTCCCAATGCCCAGACCCTGGCGAGCATGAGCCTTCTGCTGGACATGGAAAGGGCCGAAGAATCCGACATGAACCGGGCCATCGCCTATCTCCGCGAGAACCTGACCGAGCCGATCAGCGAAGGCGAGTTCGCCCGGTTCACCGGGCAAAGTCCGAGTGCCTTTTCCCGCTCGTTCAAGCGCCATACCGGCTCGACGCTGGTGCGATTCAGAAATCAGCTTCGGATCGATTTGGCCTGCAAGATGCTGCTGACCGACCCTGACGCGAAGGTGGCGGACCTGTGTTTCGAAGTGGGATTTTCCAACCTTTCCAACTTTAACCGGCATTTCCTCAGGCTCAAGGGGATGTCGCCATCGGAATTCCGCGCCAAGTTCGCGGAGAACGAGGCCGTGCGCATGCCGGCCTGACGACCAGACGAACCCCAATTTTGCTCGATCAGCCGCAGGCGTCCCCGTTTGCGGACCGGGAGAGCTTTACCCAGCTTCATCAACGGGAGGACCCTATGAAGACCTTGATTATCTCCGTATCCACCGCCGCCGTCGCGCTCGCCGCTTCGGTTGCCAGCGTCTCGGCCCAAGAGGATTCTCTAAAGATCGGGATGACCTTTCAGGAAATGAACAATCCCTATTTCGTCAGCATGCGTGAAGCGCTGATGGAAGCGGCCGACCAGATCGGTGCCGAAGTGATCGTGACAGATGCGGGCCATGACGTCGCCAAGCAGATCTCGGATGTCGAGGACATGCTTCAGCAAGATATCGACATCCTTTTGCTCAACCCCACTGACTCCGCAGGCATCGAATCCGCGGTGCGGATGGCCAAGGAACAGGACGTAATCGTTGTGGCCGTCGACGCCAATGCCAACGGGCCGGTTGACACCTTCGTGGGATCCAAGAACCGTGATGCGGGCTACATGTCGTGCCAGTACCTTGCCGAGGCACTCGGCGGCGAAGGTGAAGTGGCCATTCTCGATGGTATCCCGGTCGTGCCGATCCTCGAACGCGTCGAGGGCTGCACCGCAGCATTGGAAGAATACGACGGCATCTCACTCGTGGATACCCAGAACGGCCGTCAGGACCGCTCCGTGGCTCTGGGCGTGGTCGAGAACATGATCCAGGCTCACCCCAACCTCGCCGGCATCTTTTCGGTCAATGACGGCGGCGCCATGGGTGCTCTCGCCGCGATCCAGGGCTCGGGCCGCGACATCAAGCTGACCTCGGTGGATGGGGCGCCTGAAGCGGTTCAGGCCATTGCCGATGGCACGGCCTTCATCGAGACCACTGCCCAATTCCCGCGTGACCAGGTGCGCGTCGGTCTTGGCATGGCGCTGGCCCAGTACTGGGGTGCGCAGGTTGTCCCGACCGAAGTTCCAATCGACGTCCAGGTGGTCGACAGCGAAAACGCTGCTGACTTCTCGTGGTAACACTGTGAACCTGTTCGGTGCCTGGGCTGTGCCAGGCACCGGACCATCGCGAGGAGCGCTCGATGCTGGAAATGAAGGGTATCAGGAAAGCCTTCGGTCCCATCAAGGTCCTGCACGGGGTCGATCTCGACGTGCGCGCCGGCGAAGTGCATGCGCTGCTCGGCGAGAACGGTGCTGGCAAATCGACCATGATGAAGATCCTGTGCGGTATCATCAGTGCCGACGACGGCACGATCAGAATCGATGGCAAGCAGCACAGCTTTTCGAACTACAATCAGGCAATCGAGGCTGGCATTGGCATCGTCTTTCAGGAATTCAGCCTGATCCCCTATCTCAATGCTGTCGAAAATATCTTCTTGGGCCGGGAATTGCGAAACCGGTTCGGCCTGCTTGACCGAAACGCCATGCGCACCCGAGCAAAACAGGTGCTCGACCGGCTCGGCGTCGATGTCCCGCTCCTCCAGCCTGTGGCCGAGTTGAGCGTCGCCACCCAGCAATTTGTCGAGATCGCCAAGGCGCTCTCGCTTAACGCCTCGATCCTCGTGCTCGACGAACCGACCGCGACCCTGACACCGAGCGAAGTCGAGCACCTCTTCAAGGTCATGGGGGATTTGCGCAGCCAGGGCGTGGCCATGGTTTTCATTTCCCACCATCTCGAGGAAATCTTCGAGATTTGCGACCGGATCACGGTTCTGCGCGACGGCGAATATGTAGGCACCAGCAAGATCGCCGACATCGATACCGACCGGCTGGTCGAAATGATGGTGGGCCGGCGGATCGAACAAAATTTCCCGCCCAAGCCAGCGCGGGCACCGTCGCCCGAGATCGTTGTGAACGCCAGCGAAATCCGCCTGCGCAAGAACGGACCTGTGAGCGCGTTCACGTTGCACAAGGGCGAGATACTGGGCTTTGCAGGCCTTGTGGGTTCGGGACGCACCGAGACGGCGCTTTCGATCATGGGTGCCTATCCGGCTGCCAGCGTGAAGGCCGAGATCAACGGCAATCCCACGCCACCGGCCAACCCCACAGAGGCATTGGCGCGCGGCATAGGGCTACTGCCCGAAAGCCGCAAGGAGCAGGGATTGATTCCCCCGTTCTCGATCGCTCAGAACGTCTCGCTGAACAACTACGGCAAGTACCGCAAGCTCGGAATCTTCCTCGACCTGCTAGAGGAAGTGCGCCACACCCAGAAGGTGATGGACGACGTACGGGTCAAGGCGCCCGGACCGCACGCAACCTGCGATACGCTTTCGGGCGGCAATCAGCAGAAGGTGGTGATCGCGCGCTGGCTGAACCACAACACCCCGATCCTGATCTTTGACGAGCCAACGCGCGGGATCGACGTTGGGGCCAAAGCCGAGATCTACCAGCTTATGCGCAAGCTCACCGAGGACGGGTATTCCATCATCATGATTTCATCGGAGCTGCCCGAGATCATCGGGATGTCGGACCGCGTCTGCGTTTTTCGCAGCGGGGCCATCGTCGCAACGCTTGAGGGCGATGCGATTACCTCTGAAGAGGTCATGACGAGCGCCACGACGGGAGAAGTCAAATATGTCGCATGAAACCACGGCAAATCCGGCGCCCTCCGCCGGGCAGGCAGTCATCGCCTGGATCAAGCAGTCGCCGCTGGTCCTGCCGTTTGCGGGGCTGGTGCTGGTCTCGATCGCCATGGCGTTCGCCAGCGAGAACTTCTTTAGCGTCGACAACATCCTCAACATTCTCCGCCAGCAGTCGATCATTGGCATTCTCGCCATCGGCATGACCTTCGTGATCTTAACCGGGGGCATCGACCTGTCGGTGGGCGCGGTCATGGCGCTGTGTGGCACGATCGGCGCCGGGCTGATGGTCAATATGGGCCTGCCTGGAGCTGTGGGGCTGCTCGGTATCATTGCCGTGGGCGTGCTCTTTGGACTCTTTAACGGGTTCCTCGTGGCGTGGGGCCGCATGCCAGCGATCATCGTGACGCTGGCGACCATGCTGGTGGCCCGCGGGCTGGGCCTGGTCTATTCGGGAGGCTACCCCATCAGTGGCCTGCCGGGCTGGATTGCCTGGTTCGGCACGGGTCGGATCAGCGGCTTGCCGGTGCCGGTGATCATCATGGTCATCCTTTATGGCCTGGCCTGGGTGATCCTGCAGCGCACGTCGTTTGGCCGGCACGTCTATGCGCTTGGCGGCAATGAGACAGCGGCGCAGCTTTCTGGTGTCAACGTCAAGCGCGTCAAGCTCCTGGTGTTCGTGATCTCGGGGTTTACCTCGGCCATGGCCGCGATCGTTCTGACCGGGCGGCTGATGAGCGGCCAGCCGGGCGCGGGCGTCGCCTTCGAGCTCGATGCCATCGCCATGGTGGTGCTGGGCGGCGCGGCGATTTCGGGGGGACGGGGGCTGATCCTTGGGACATTGATCGGCGCGGTGCTGCTGGGGATCATCAACAATGGCCTCAACCTGATGGGCATCAACCCGTATCTGCAGGACGTCATCAAGGGCCTTATTATTCTGCTGGCAATCTATATCGGCCGGGAATGGCGCTGAGTGAACAAAGCGAGAGTGTCCATGGCAAATCCATCCTCGAGGAAGCCCCAGCCCCGACACTTCGTCGGCATCGACGTGGGCACCGGCTCGGCCCGGGTAGGTGTTTTCGACGGCACCGGCACACTGCTGGCAACGGCAAAGCGCGACATCGATCTTTACCGCGGTCCCGGTTCGATGGTCGAGCAGTCGAGCGCGCAGGTCTGGGCGGCGGTGTGTGCCGCCACCCGCGAGGCGGTTTCTCGCGCCGGGATCGCGGCGGCCAACATCGCAGGGCTGGGGTTCGATGCCACCTGTTCGCTGGTGGTCCTGGGGGCGAATGGGACTTCACTTGCGGTGGGCGATCCCGATCATCCCGAGCGGGACATCATCGTGTGGATGGATCATCGCGCAACCGAGCAGGCGGCGCGCATAAACGCCATGGGCCACAGCGTGCTCGACTATGTGGGAGGGCGGATATCGCCCGAGATGCAGACGCCCAAGCTGGTATGGCTCAAAGAAAACCGCCCCGAGCTCTTTGCCGCAGCGGAGGCCTTCTTCGACCTGTCGGATTTTCTCGGCTGGAAGGCAACGGGCAGCCTGGCCCGCTCGTCGTGCACGGTGACCTGCAAGTGGACCTACCTGGCCCATGAGCGGCGCTGGGACCCTGAATATTTTCGCGCCATCGGGCTGGGCGATCTCGCGGACGAGGACTTTCGGCGGATCGGGCAGCAGATTGCGGAACCGGGAACGCCGCTCGGACAGGGCCTTAGCAAAGCCGCTGCGCTCGAGCTTGGGCTCAACCCTGGAACCGCCGTTGGCGCCGGGCTGATCGACGCCCATGCCGGCGGGATCGGGACGGTGGGCGCAAGGGGCGGGACCGGTGATCCGCTAAAGACGTTGGGCTATGTCTTTGGCACCTCGTCGTGCACCATGAAGACGACAGAGACGCCGATTTTCGTGCCAGGTGTCTGGGGGCCATACTATTCGGCAATGCTCCCAGGCGCATGGCTCAATGAAGGCGGACAGTCTGCGGCCGGAGCGGCCATCGATCACCTCATCACGCTCCATCCGGCTCACGATGAGGCCGAGGCTGCCGCGCGCGGGCAGGGTGTTTCACTTCCAGTCTGGCTGGCCGACAGGGCAGGGACACTCGCCTCGGGTTCGTGCGGCGCGGTTTGGCTGGCCGAGGGACTGCATGTGGTCCCCGAGTTCCTGGGCAATCGCGCACCCTTTGCCGATCCCGATGCCCGTGCGGTGATCGTCGGTCAGGGCATGGAGCGCGGCGTCGACAGTCTCGTTTCACTCTATGTGGCCGGTATCTGCGGGCTGGGGTACGGGCTGCGCCAGATCATCGAGACCCAGGTTCAGCACGGCGCCAGTGTAGAGGAGATCGCGATCAGCGGGGGTGCGGGTCAGCATCCGCTAGTTCGCCAAATCCTCGCCGATGCCACCGGACTGCCGGTGCATTCGAGTGCGAGCGCGGAACCGGTGCTGCTCGGCGCGGCCATTCTCGGGGCGGTGGCGTCTGGTGCCTTTCCCGATATAGGGCGCGCCATGCCCGCCCTTTCGGCCTTCGCCGAGACTTATCTACCTGCAGGCGGGGCGATCAGCGAGGTGCATGACGGGCGCTACGCGGCCTTCCTCAAGCTACAGGCGGTCGCTCGCGAGGTGCGCGCCGCAGGCAGGTCCCGCCCTTCGATCTGACAAATCCGGCGCCGGGGGCGTCAAGTCTTCAACTTGTGACCTCAGGTGGGTCGCGCAATCCGAGAACGCTTTGATGGACTTTAAAGGCAAGACCGCAATCATAACCGGAGCCAGCAAGGGCATCGGACAGGCATGCGCCCAACTTCTCGGCGCACGTGGTGCAGAGATCGTTGCGATCGCCCGCACGAGGGCCGATCTCGATAATCTCGTCGCAGGGACCGGGGGG
>SWCF01001118.1_pt1 | contig 85484 bp, 78 predicted proteins | sample 4690081 | NCBI WGS metagenome assembly SWCF01 (sample SAMN10267280, study PRJNA491770) | bioreactor metagenome | isolation source: DHS bioreactor inoculated with | place: Japan: off Shimokita Peninsula
CCGCCGACAAGCTGGAGCGAAAACGGATGGCAAAGACGAAACCGAAAGCGAATCCAAATACTCTGGGCACAATCTCCGCATGGTACCAAACAAGCGCCTTGCGCAGCTCTCCTGAAAGAGATAGGTAAGGCGCGTTCGGGCAGTAGCGCAGCCTGGTAGCGCACTTCACTGGGGGTGAAGGGGTCGTCGGTTCAAATCCGGCCTGCCCGACCAACAAATCCAGCTTCTCCGCAGATTTCCGGAGTTTCGATTGCAATGAAACTGCAATGAAACCAGTAAAATATCAGTCCGTAGAGATCGCCGGAATCGACTTCCATCTCCAGCTCGATAATAAGCACGAGCACCAATACGCTCGAACCCTGGAAGCCGGAGCCGGGTGCATAGACAGCGCGATATTCAGGGAATTTGGCCAGGCCGGCGACACGGTGCTCGATGCCGGTGCAAACATTGGCTTCGTGTCTCTACGGCTGCTGGAACTCGGCGCCGGACACATCCACGCCTTTGAGCCGGTACCGTCCCTTTTCCTAAGACTGGCGCAGATCGCTCACGAGAAAGTCAGCGTCTATCCCTTCGCGCTCGGGGCTGCACACGCAGACCAGGAAATCACGCTTTCAACTCGACACCACCAGGGAAATAGCCTCAACGCCAAGGAGATAGAGGACCATCCGCATGTATTTGCAGGCGGAGAGAAGATTTCAGTCCCGGTCCGGCGTCTTGATGACCTTTTTAGGAATACCACATTCGATTTCATGAAGGTCGATATTGAAGGGTCGGAGGCCGCATTCCTCAAAGGCGCCGAAACAACCTTCAAAGATCGGAAACCCAGGGCGATCCAGCTAGAACTTCGCGAACATCAGTTCCGCGAGGCCAAGAGCGTTCTGGAGAGGCATTACGGGCGGATTTTCAGGGTGGCCTATTCAAGAGGGTCAAGAACAGCCGAAATTCTTGAGAACGCCGGTCCGGAAGCGTCGCATCCCCTACTTGAAAATATTCCGCCCATTTATGTTTTCACGGACTAGAGCATCGGCTGTTTAGATTCGGCTTCTTCGGTCCTATCCGCCAGACAGCCGGACACTTGCCGCATCTCCGGACTGCCGGATTTTTCAGGAACAAATTGCGATCGACCCGATCGCATCAGTCCCTTTCGAGTAGAAGCAATCAGGCCTTCGAAACGAAGGCCGCGCCAGACTCAACTGGAGGTAGCGGCAAGTCTACGAAAGGACCGCATTGCAAAGACAGTGACACTGACCACGACAAGTGTAATTGGCCAAAACTGGGAATAAAAGGCGGCAAAAACGATCTTCATTGCGTCTTCGCCGTGCTTTTTTCCCATGTGATCCTGAGCGCCATCATCGACACGGATCACTGGCGCCACGTCTATATGCTCTACGGCATTGCCTGGGGTTTGATTGCCGCCGACAAGCTGGAGCGAAAACGGATGGCAAAGACGAAACCGAAAACGAATCCAAATACTCTGGGCACAATCTCCGCATGGTACCAAACAAGCGCCTTGGGCAGCTCTCCTGAAAGAGATAGGTAAGGCGCGTTCAGGCAGTAGCGCAGCCTGGTAGCGCACTTCACTGGGGGTAAAGGGGTCGTCGGTTCAAATCCGGCCTGCCCGACCAACAAATCAAGACCTCAAAAATTCCAGGCAATATGTGACGACAGAATCCGCCAGCCCTTGGGGGCCCACCCGGATCCGTTTGGCACCGTTCACCGACCTTCAGTCGTCGTCGTCGGTGGACACATCCTCAAGATAGCCGATGGCTTCATCGATCTTGTCCTTGAGCGACAGGGACATCGGACCACCGACGCTTTTCAATGTGGTCAGCAGTTCCCTGGCCTTCCGCCGGTCTTCATTCGTTACGGGATTTTCCGGTGAGGTGTATTTCTCGACTTGCTCGAGTTTGTCCCTGCCGTAAATCGCCAGGAACAATGCATATTCGGCTTCCTTGAAGGCGCCGTAGGCTTCGGTCCCAAGCATCCCGCCGATTGAGGAGACGAACCTTCCGTCGTTCCGGGGATAAATTCTCAAAGGGACGTAGCAGATCCAGCATTCTTCGCCTTCATCCCAACGCCAATTTTCTTGATTACCCTTGAGTTCCTTTGGCATTGGCCTCCCCTCTTATAATTTCATATATCCTAAAATTTGGCCCCTTTCCGGTCAAATTAATTATCGGTTTTCCAAGATATCCTTCTGGAAATACTGGTAATTATTATTAATGCTTCTGCCTTCGCCCACACCAAAGGAAAAGAATCGCAAATTACAAGCTTGCCCTGAGACACATCCAATCCGATAAATACCATTCCAGGGGAATTCCTGCAGAATAACACACAAAAAAAGCCCTTACCCGGGCCCTCTGCTTAGTACACGCTTAGAAAAGAAGATGTAACAACTATAAATCGAAACGATTCGCGGTAGAATCACCCGGATATGGCGACAAACCGGCGGATCGATCTCATCGCGAATACCGCGATACTGACTCCGACCAGTGTCACCGGCCAGAATGCAGAATAAACAGCAGCAAAGATGACCTTTGCCGCTCCACCTTTTCCGCTTTCGATCATTTCCGAAACGGAAAGAATGAAAAAAACCAGCCCCGCAGCCACGTAGATAATTATGGCTGCGATCAGAATGACAAGCATGCCCACCCACTCTGCCTCACACCATGACGGGAAAATCCTTCATGGTTAACGAAAGAGTAGCACGGCATCTCTTCCCCAACAAGGAAAGCGACCAAACCATCCAAAGCCTGGTAACGAGGCGACGGAAAGGTTGCCGCTTCAGATATGGCCCGATGCTCTACCTTTCCGGTTCTCGGGCTGAAGAGAAGAGAAACTCAGCGGGCCTGATCCAGAACGCGCTTGCATTCCAGAAGTTCAAACAGTGTCGCTTGAAGACGGCGGACGTCATCCTTGGACAAAGCCTTGGACGCGCCCGCCGCTCCTTCGCCCTCCTTTTCAGGACGAAACCGTTCCATGAAACGCAAACCACCGGACTTGGCCGGCTCCGCATTCCGGACATGTGTATCGGCGAGGACGTCTTTCGGCAGGGGGGCATCGCCCTCCGTGGGCTCGATCGTTCCGACATCCGCCGGGATCAGTTTTTCCGGCGGCCCGGGCTGTTCCGCTTGCGCATTGACATTGGAACTGTCCTGGACTGCAGCCTGCTGCATCACCGGAACCGGGATCGCGTCCTCTTTCCAGATCTGCATCACGAAACGTGCGCCCTGTTCCTTCAGGATTCGCTGCACACCCTTGATCGTATAACCTTCGCCATAAAGCAGATGGCGGATACCGCGCAGGAGCTCGACATCATCGGGCCTGTAATACCGACGGCCGCCTCCGCGCTTCAGGGGCTTGATCTGGGAAAACCGGGTTTCCCAGAAACGAAGCACGTGCTGCGGCAGATCCAGATCATCCGCAACTTCGCTGATCGTTCGAAAAGCGTCGGGGCTTTTATCCTGAGAGCTCATGCCGCCTTATACATCAATCAGGAGGACGATGAGCCCGTCAATGCGTCGTTTATCCGCTGCTTCAACACGTTACTCGGCTTGAAAACCATGACGCGGCGCGGCGATATCGGCACTTCCTCTCCCGTCTTGGGGTTTCTGCCGATCCGTTCGCCTTTGGATCGGACCACGAAGGATCCGAAAGACGACAGCTTGACCGATTCTCCCTTCAACAGACATTCGGAGATTTCGGAGAGAACCCGCTCGACCAGTTCAGAAGATTCCGTTCGGGAAAGACCGACTTTCTGATAGACCGCCTCGCATAGGTCGGCGCGGGTGATAGTCCTGCTACCCATAACCCCTCCTCGAAACGCCAGTGATCTGGCTGATTTTGCAACGGAACTTGCTGTAAGGTCCTACGGTATTGCGTCCCAATGGAACGGTCAACACCAGTCTTTCGATCGGTGCAATTACCGATACTGGCTTGTCCGGGACTGGACTACCAGCGCAAAAGGACGGAACCCCAGGTAAATCCGCCGCCCATGGCCTCCAGAAGCACCAGATCCCCGCGCTTTACCCGCCCGTCACGCACAGCCGTATCAAGAGCAAGCGGGATCGATGCGGCCGATGTATTGCCGTGCCTGTCGACGGTCGTCACGACCTTTTCCGGCGCAATACCGAGCTTCTTTGCGCTGGCATCGATGATCCGCTTGTTTGCCTGATGGGGTATAAACCAGGACAGGTCGTCCGCCGTCGTTCCGGTTTCGTTGAACGCGTCCTCGATCACATCGGTGATCATGCCGACCGCATGCTTGAAGACCTCGCGGCCCTCCATGCGCAGATGACCAGTGGTCTGCGTCGCGGACGGGCCGCCGTCCACATAAAGCTTGTCCTTATGGCGGCCGTCGGAACGAAGGTGTGAGGTCAGAACGCCCCTATCGGCGATATCTCCCGCCCCTTCCGTCGCTTCGACGACAACCGCCCCGGCGCCATCGCCGAACAGGACACAGGTGGTCCGGTCGTTCCAGTCCAGGATCCGCGAGAATGTCTCCGCTCCGATGACGAGCACCCGCTTCGACATGCCGGAACGAATATAGGCATCCGCTGTTGTCAGCGCATAAACGAAGCCGGAGCACACCGCATGGACGTCGAATGCGGCTCCGTGATGGATGCCCAGGCCGGCCTGAACCGTTACCGCCGTTGCCGGAAACGTGTAATCGGGCGTTGCCGTTGCCAGAATGATGGTATCGATGTCCTGAGCATCCATACCCGCATTCTCAAGGGCTGCGCGCGCAGCATTAAGGGCCAGGTCGGAAGTCATCTCGCCTTCGGCTGCAATATGGCGCTGCCTGATTCCAGTCCTCTGAACGATCCAGTCGTCGGAGGTATCCACCATCCTGGAAAGTTCTGCATTGGTCAGGCATCTGGCCGGCAGATAGCTGCCGCAGCCGATTACGGTCGAACGGATTACGCTCACAAATCACCTTCCGAATTAGCCGCGGCGTCCGCAAACCGGCCGCGATGATAATGCACCAGATCCTGAGCGATCTTATGCAGCAGTTCGTTGCGCACCATGTCATAGGCAAGGTCGATGGCCGCCGCATAACCCTCGGCATCCGTGCCCCCATGGCTCTTGATAACGATGCCGTTCAGGCCAAGGAAGACCCCGCCGTTCACCTTGCGCGGATCCATCTTGTCCCGAAGCCGGTCAAACGCGCTCTTGGCGAACAGATAGCCGATCTTCGACATGAAAGTTCTGTTCATGGCCGAACGCAGGTAGCCGGCGATCTGCTTCGCCGTGCCCTCCGCGGTCTTCAGCGCGATATTCCCGGCGAACCCTTCGGTCACGACGACATCGACGGTTCCCTTGCCGATATCGTCGCCCTCGACGAATCCCGCATATGTCAGCTTTCTGAGCTTGGTGTCCCGCAGAAGCCGCCCCGCGGTGCGCACCTCTTCCAGCCCCTTGACTTCCTCGACGCCGATATTCAGCAGTCCCACCGTCGGGCTTTCAAGGCTCTGCAGGGCCCGCGCCATGGCGCCCCCCAGAATCGCGAAGTCGATCAGTTGCTGCGCATCCGCCCCGATCGTCGCACCGACATCGAGGACAACGGACTCGCCGCGCGCCGTCGGCCAGATCGCCGCGATCGCAGGCCGCTCGATATTGGCCATCGTTCTCAGGCAGAACTTGGACATCGCCATCAGCGCGCCGGTGTTGCCGGCGGATACGGCCACGGCCGAGTCGCCGCTTTTGACCGCCTCTATCGCACGCCACATGCTGGAGCGCCACCGTCCCTGGCGCAGGGCCTGGCTCGGCTTGGCATCCATGGCGACCGATACGTCGCAGTGATGAAAGGTCGAAGCGTCCCGCACCCGCGGATACTTTTCCAGAAGCGGCAGGACCACATTCTCATTGCCATAGAGCAGAAAGCGAATGTCGGGATGGCGGACAAGCGCGATTTCCGCGCCGGGGATGACAACCTCCGCGCCGGAATCACCGCCCATAACATCGAGGGATATTGGAATGGTTTTCGCCATCGACCGGGTCTTTTGAAGCTCTCTCCAGGCAGGGCTTTGAGAAAGCCATCGCCCGTTTCTCCCTGCCGCAAGGCCGGCAGGGCAATCAAACGCACGCGAACATAACCGTTTCCAACCGCGTGACAACCGTTAATTTACGAGGACTGCTCCGGGTCCTGCTTGAGTTTTGCGAGCGCCGCGAACGGAGACGGCTTGTCTTCCAACTCGCTGCTGTCAGTTTCCTCATCCCGTTCGAACACGGCCCCCGGCTTGCGCGGAAACGGATCGATGCTCAACGCCAGTTGTTCGCAAACCAGCGCTCCCAGATCGATCACGCCATCCATCATCACATCCGGCGGATCGAGCGTTTCGAGCTCGATTTCTATCTCACCCTCCTCATTCAGATCGCGCGGGCGGCGCGGGCGGCTGGATACGGGCTCGAACGTCCGATCGATGTCTTCCGAAAGTTCCTGATCGAACGGTTCCAACGTGACCACGCACTGTTGTGTGATGGATGCCTCGAGCGTGCCGACCACACGAACGCCCGCCTTGCGCCAGGGTTTCAGAGTCAGTTCCGCGCGAAGCCTGCCGATATCCACACAGCCGTTTGCCTCCGCAATCCGCTTCAGCGCCGCAGTGTCGGGCTCGATCACGACCGTCTCCTCCCGGTCGCCCAAACGCTCCGCATTCACCTTGTGGGAAAAAGGAAATTTATCGCCTGTCATCAATCTTGTCCGTCATTTCGGCCCGGCGCCGCATCAGCGCCCGGAACAAAGGCAGCCGGAACCGGCCAGTCCAGCTTGCCCGTCATCAGCTCGGCCGTGTCCTGGGCGGCGAGCGCCTTTGCGGCCGCCAACATATAATGCGCCAACGCACGTTCCGCGACCGGATCCGGCGCATCGGTATAGATATTGCGGCTGAGCGCTTGGGAAAGGCCGTCGACATTATCATTCGACAGACAGGGCGCATAGGCATCCGCCCGGCCGTAGAACGCCTCCCCCATCGCCTTGACCTTCTTTGGAACCCGGGTATCGGTCACCCCCATCTCGCGCAGGCTCGCATCCATATCATGGAAGAACAGGTCGAATACGTTTTGCGAGAACTCGGAAACCGTCTTGTTTTCGCCCGCAAGTCTTTGAAACAATACAACTGCATGGGCAACTATCAGGTCAAACCGTCCATCCAGCGTATCGGGCACGCGGTAATCGGTATAAAACACCGGCTGCCGCGCTTGAGCCACGATCTCGTCATAGGTCTTGTGCTCGCCTTCGCGCGGACGCCGGCGAAAAAGGCCGAAAATCATGGTGGTCTCCGGATCCCGTTCAAATCGATTGGACACAAACTTGTATTGCCATGTGCCCTATCCCACGATAGGGACTTTGCCAAGAAACGAAATTGAAGAAAGCACCGCAAGGCTTGCCGCGTCGGGAAAACGGACCGGCCTACAGGAAGACAAGAGACGAGTATGACGATAAAGGCCCATGCCCTGATTATTCCGCTTCTGATCAGCCTGCCGCTGGGCGGCTGTTTCACGACCTCCTATACCCACGGCCATGTCGTGAACTCCGACATGCTGAACCAGGTGCAGGTCGGATCCAGCAAGGAGCAGGTGGAACTGGTGCTTGGATCGCCCTCGACCACGTCCAGTCTGAACGGCGACGCCTATTACTATATCTCCCAGGTCACCGAAACCACGGCCTTCATGGCGCCTGACATCGTCGAACAGCGGGTCGTAGCCGTCTATTTCGACAAGGAAGGCTATGTTCGGGATATCGCGAATTACGGCCTCCAGGACGGCAAGATCATCGACCTGATCACCCGCAAGACCCGTACGGGCGGCACGGATTACGGCTTCCTCAGCCAGATCCTGAAGGGCGCCACGAACCCGAGTCTCGGTCTCTAGGCCCTCTTCCATCCGGAACAAAAAAAGCCCCGCCAACCGGCGGGGCTTTCTGTTTTGCCTTGGATGACCCGATCAGTGATGCGCCAGCACCGCGAGCAGCAGCAGCGCCACGATGTTGGTGATCTTGATCATCGGGTTGACCGCCGGACCGGCCGTATCCTTGTAAGGATCGCCGACCGTATCGCCGGTCACCGAAGCCTTGTGGGCCTCTGACCCCTTTTCGTGCTTGACGCCGTCCTTGTCGATGAAGCCGTCCTCGAAGGACTTCTTGGCATTATCCCAGGCCCCGCCACCGGCGGTCATGGAGATTGCCACGAACAGGCCGGTCACGATCACGCCGAGCAACATGGCGCCGACCGCCGCGAAAGCATCGGCCGGCGTCGCCACGGCGCGCACCACGAAGAACACGACGATCGGCGACAGAACCGGCAACAGGGACGGAATGATCATTTCCTTGATCGCCGCCCGTGTCAGCATGTCGACCGCCCGGCCGTAGTCAGGACGCTCCGTGCCCTGCATGATGCCCGGCTTTTCCTTGAACTGACGCCGAACCTCCTCGACCACGGATCCCGCCGCCCGGCCAACGGCCGTCATGGAAATACCGCCGAAGAGATAAGGCAGCAGGCCACCGAAGAGCAGCCCCGCAACCACGTAAGGGTTGGAGAGGTTGAACAGCGTTTCAACGTTGATACCGTAGAAGACCGAACCTTCCCCTGCCGTAGACGAGAAGAACTTCAGGTCTTCCGTATAGGCAGCAAACAGCACCAGCGCACCGAGACCGGCGGAACCGATGGCATAGCCCTTGGTCACGGCCTTGGTGGTGTTGCCGACCGCATCCAGCGCGTCCGTCGTGGACCGGACTTCTGCAGGAAGGTCCGCCATTTCGGCGATACCGCCGGCGTTGTCGGTCACCGGTCCGAAGGCATCGAGCGCGACGACCATGCCGGCCAGCGCCAGCATCGTGGACACGGCGATCGCAATGCCGAACAGACCTGCCAGCGCGTGCGCGACCAGAATACCGGCAATGATGATCAGTGCCGGAAGCGCCGTTGCCTCAAGCGAGATCGCCAGCCCCTGGATCACGTTGGTGCCGTGTCCGGTCACCGATGCCTGGGCGATGGACTTTACAGGGCGGAAATTGGTGCCCGTGTAATATTCCGTCACCCAGATGATCAGACCGGTCACGATCAGACCGACAAGACCGCAGTAGAACAGGTGCCGCGCGGAGAAGACCGTGCCGCCCGATGTCTCATAAGTCGTGTCGAAGCCGAGCCAGAAGAAGGTGATGATAAACAGCGCGACCGCGGACAGGACTGCCGTCGCGATGAAACCCTTGTAGAGTGCCCCCATGATGGAGTTGTTCGAGCCGAGCTTCACGAAGAAGGTGCCGATGATGGATGTCACCACGCAGCTCGCGCCGATCACCATCGGCAGCAGCATCAGATCGATAGCCGCACCACCGGTGAAGAAGATCGACGCCAGAACCATGGTGGCGACCACGGTCACCGCGTAGGTTTCGAACAGGTCGGCCGCCATGCCGGCGCAGTCCCCGACATTGTCGCCCACGTTATCGGCAATCGTCGCCGGATTGCGCGGATCGTCTTCGGGAATACCGGCTTCGACCTTGCCGACCAGATCACCGCCGACGTCCGCCCCCTTGGTGAAGATGCCGCCGCCGAGACGGGCGAAGATCGATATGAGCGAAGCCCCGAAGCCGAGGGCAACGAGGGCGTCGATCACCGCACGGTCCGTCGGCGCATGGCCCATCGGTCCTGTCAGGATCACGAAATAGACCGCGACACCGAGCAGTGCGAGGCCGGCGACGAGAAGGCCGGTCACGGCGCCGGACTTGAACGCGATCTCAAGCCCCGCCCCCAGGCTCTGGCTTGCCGCCTGCGCGGTCCGCACATTGGCGCGCACGGATACCATCATGCCGATGAAACCCGCAGCCCCGGAGAGCACCGCGCCAATCAGGAAGCCAAAGGCCGCCGCTGCGGACAGCAACAGCCAGGCAATAACGAAGACCACGGCTCCCACGATGGCAATTGTTGTGTACTGGCGGGTGAGATAGGCCTGCGCCCCTTCCTGGATTGCCCCGGCAATCTCCCGCATGCGTTCCGTGCCGGCATCCGCTGCCATCACGGATTGGATCGCCCAGGCCCCGTATGCCAATGACAGCAGACCACAGACGATGATAACGATCATTATCTCGTTCATAATTCCTCCCAATTGTGCAGCAGGCCGTTTGTCTTTTTGTTTTTCGGCCAGCCCAAAACAGCGCCACATGGATGCGGCGCGTCAATGGTCCACACGATAGCAACAGATCGGCAACAGCCGTCAAGTTACTCTTAGGGATTACACACACTTGCCTTTAGGGCAGAATACGGTGCACTGCAGCAATTTCGCCGGAAATTATTTTGTCTTTTCTGACCCGGTTGTCAGACCGCCTCATGCTTCTTCTCGTGGAAGACCAGCCAGCCGAGGAGCACGACACACAGCACGACGAAGGGGAAGACCAGCCAGTTCACGGTTGCCCAACCGAAATGGTTCAGCAGCGCACCGGAAGAAAAGGACGCAAAGGCCACACATCCGAAGACCAGAAAATCATTGGTCGCCTGCACCATGTTGCGTTCCTCGGAACGGTAAGTATCCGTCAGCATGGCGGTAGCGCCGATGAAACCGAAGTTCCAGCCGAGACCGAGCAGGATGAGCGCGCTCCAGAAATGAACAAGCTCCACGCCCATGAGCGCGATGATGGCACAGCCGCCCAGCAGGGCCAGACCGATGCTCACGATCCGTTCCTTGCCGAAACGGGCAATAAGGTTGCCGGTAAAGAAGCTCGGGCCGAACATGGCAAGCACGTGCCACTGAATGCCGAGCGCCGCGTCGGTTGACGACAGGCCGCAACCGATCATCGCAAGCGGCGTTGCCGTCATGACAAGGCTCATCAGGGCATAGGAGCAGATGCCGCATGCGGCGGCCACGATGAAGCGGGGCTGCGCCATGATCGTTCGGATCGGCCGCCCGCCATGTGTCCCACCCGGCGCCCTCACCGGCGTCGGGATCTTGATAAAGGCGACCAAGACCAAGGCGACAAGGGAAAGCCCGGCCTGCGCCAGATAGGTGCCGGCAAAGAGGATCGGCGAGAACAGGTCCTTGGTGGCGATCACCGTCTGCGGACCGACGACGCCTGCAAGGACGCCCCCGGCCAGCACCCAGGAAATCGCCTTCGGCTTGAACGCGTCGCTGGCCGTATCGGCCGCGGCGAAGCGGAATTGCTGGACGAAGGCGCCGACAAACCCGCTGCCGCCACAGGCGACGATGAACAGCGGGAAATTGCCCCGGAATACCGCAAACGACGCAAGCAGGGCCGCGAAGATGCCGAATGCAGAGGCCCCCATGAAGCCGGCCCGCCGCCCGAAGCGACGCATGATGGCCCCTGCGGGCAGGGTTCCGATGGCCGTTCCAAGAACGAAGGCGGAAACCGGCACGGTTGCCAGCGACTTGTCGCTGCCCAGAAGACTGCTGCCGATCAGCGACCCGGTGGCGATCACGATGGAGGCGGATGCGCCGCCCAGCGCCTGGGCGAAGGCGAGCAAGAGGGCATTGCGCTTGGCAAGCCGGTCATCGATGAAACCATGGGAAGCGGCGGCGGCAGTGGCAGACATGTCTGTTCCTGAGAGTACGAACGTCATTTTCAGAGAGCTGACATGCCTACACGAGCGCGCCCGGTTTGACAGCCCCTAATTTCAAGGCCCCGCAACTAGAAGCATTATTTGGCGAGCCGAAAACATCCCGGCCGCGACATCCAGACACCATACGGCCGGGCGCAAACCTGCCTTTCCCTTCATGTGACAGGGACGAACAGCCCCCATCTCAGGTTCCGCCTCCGTGCCGTTGCGATGAGAACGACCGTCGTCAGCCCGAGAAGCAAGAGTTCGGCGACGGGCGTGGCGATCCAGATCCCCTGTTCGCCGAACGCAAGCGGAAGCAGAAAGATCATGGGTATGACGAAGGCATAGGGCTTGGCCAGCCCCAGCACCGCCGCCCGTCCCGCATCGCCGATGGACTGGAAATACATGGCGATCATGACCAACGGGCCCGAGATGAAATACATCGCCGTCATCACCGGCAGGATCCGCACCACTTCACTGACCACCTGCCGATCATCGACAAAGGCAAAGCCGATCGGTTCGGCAAAAAGGACGAGCGCGCATTCCGCTGCGATGCAGTATACAAACGCGATCATCAGCCCCAGGCGAAGACTGCTATTGGAGCGCGTCCAGGCCTCAGCGCCGTAATTGTTGCCCACGATCGCCTGCAATGCCTGGGAAAGTCCCAGAAGCGGCAGGAAGACGAAGGTCATGATCCGCGTGATGATGCCATAGGCCGACACCGTCGCCTGATAGCTGCCACCGCCGCTCAGCTGCAGCGCGGCGATGATCGAGGCGGAAACCAGGGCAATACCCATGAAATTCAGGCTTTGCGGTGCACCAAGCGCCAGAATCCGTTTCCAACCGGTCAAAGGGCTATGGTGCAGCAGGGCATTCAGCCTCAACTGCGTCCGCCCCCGAGTTCGAAAGACGAGAATGATAGCCAGGGCCAGAGCCTGGGCCAGGGCCGTACCGAAGGCGGAGCCCGCGACCCCCAACTCCACGACAACGATCAGCACATAGGTGAAACCGATATTGGCCAGTGACACCAGCAGGCTCATGGCCGCCATGAAGCCGGTACGTCCTTCAATGCGCAGCGCGTCCACATTGACCGCCATCACGAAGAAAACCGGCGACGACAGCACCAGTATCCGAAGATAGACATACCCCAGATGCTCCAGAACCGGCGACCCGTCTGCAGCAAGCCGCGTCACCGGCCCGCCGAGGACCAGGAAAAGCACGATCAGGCAGCCCGACACGACAACCGCCAGGCCGTGCGCCCCGGCGAAAACCGACCGGGCCTCGTCGAAACGTCCCGCTCCGAGCCGGCGGGACAGAATGCTGGACATTCCGCTCCCGACGAGGGTCGCGAGCGCAATGATGATCATGAAGAAGGGAAACATCAGCGTCACAGCCCCGAGCGCTTCCGGCCCGACGAACACGCCGAGGAAAACGGCGTCGATCACGGCCTGCAGGCCGTTCATGCTCATGACGAAGATGATGGGAAGGGCCGTCCTGGCGTAAATGGCGCCAAGCGAACCATGGACGAAGGCATTCGGTTTCACGGTGTCCGACGACATGCCGAAATCCTCTTAACTCACATTCCTTGTGATCCCGACATCTGCGGGAATTGAGGGTGCTCGCATTGCCCCACCGGAACAAAAGGTTTCGGGGTGTCGTTCTGAAACAGGCTTTACCGGAGTCTTAGTCTCGCGAGCGGCCGGTGCCTGAAACCGTAAATTTCGAATATCAGAGGCACGGTTTCATTGGCAAGGCGGTTGAAGCATGAAGGCGCGGCAGCTTGGAAGCAGATGCTAAAAATGTTGGAAGCCGGCGGAGGGCGACTGTACCGACGCTCCGCCGCGATGCAGCTCGACTTGGCCGTTGCCGTTCGTGACTTCGCCGATCCGGGTCACAGGACAGCCCGCTGCCCTCGCGCCTTCCTCGAAAGCGGCTGCCGAGGTTTCAGGAATACAGGCAAGGATTTCGTAATCGTCGCCTCCGCCCAGAACCGCGACCGCATCATCGCCGCCGGCGCTGCAGATCTTCGCAAGAGCCGGCGACATCGGCACAAGGTCGAGATCGATACAGAGGTCCACGGCCGACGCAGCGGCAATGTGCTTCGCATCGGCGACAAGCCCGTCGGATATATCCATCGCCGCATGGGCATGATCGCTCAGCACGCCGGCCAGCTCCACACGCGGACGCGGCAGCAGATATCGGTCGAGAATATGGTCCAGATCCTGATCGATCAGGCCGTATCGGCCGGCAAAGCCGCTGTCGAGACGCGCCTTCAAGCCCGCTGCTCCGTCACCAATGGTGCCGGATACATAGATCACGTCCCCTGCCCGCGCGCCATTGCGCCGAACCGCCTTTGCCTGCGGCACCTCGCCGATCGCCGTGACCGATATCTGCAGACCGTCGCCTGACTTGATCGTATCGCCGCCCCAAAGCACAACGTCATAGGCGGCTTGATCGGCTTTGAGACCGGCGCAGAACCGTTCCAGCCAGTCCGCGGTCCAGTCGACGGCAAGTCCGAGACCGAGCAGATAGCCCCTGGGCCGCGCGCCCTTGGCCGCCAGATCGGAGAGATTGACCCGCAGAGCCTTCCGCGCAATGGCCTCCGGCGGATCGCTCGCGAAAAAATGCACGTTTGCGGCGAGCATGTCCTTCGTCAGGACAAGGTCTACTCTGGGCCGGGGCGTGAACACCGCGGCATCATCGGCAAGGCCGAGACTTCCCGAATCTGTGGCAAGCGGCGCGAAAAAGCGCTTGATCAGCTCGAATTCATGCGGCCGGTCACCGGCCATGATCAGGCCTCGCTGCCGCCGGCCTTCGGCGCGTCGAACTCGGCCTTGCGAAGATCATGCGCCAGCCGGTCGAGAACACCGTTCACCAGCCCCGGCTCGTCGTCCTCGAAGAAGGCCTTCGCCACATCGATATATTCGGAGATGATCACACGCGCCGGCACATCCTTGCGCCGCAACAGTTCGTAGGACCCGCAGCGCAGGATCGCCCTGAGCAGGCTGTCGATCCGCTTCAGAGGCCAATCTTCGGCAAGAGCGGTGTGAATGAACGGATCCAGGAATTTCTGGTCTTCGACCACACCTTTGACGATGTCCTTGAACCACTGTTCGTCCGCTTCGCGGTACTGCTCGCCGTCAAGTTCCTTGCCGAGGCGGAAGGTCGTGAATTCGCTGATGACATCGGCCAGCGACACTTCGCCGACGTCCATCTGATAGAGCGCCTGCACGGCCCCCAGACGTGCCGCGCCGCGCTTGTTTGCCGGACGGCTCGTCTTGGCAGTCGATTGCGGCTTCGGTTGATCGACCTTGTCGGTCATCGGTTAAACTCCAAGCCTTTCGCGCAGGGCGATCATCGCGAGGGCTGCTTCCGCCGCCGATCCGCCCTTGTTCTTCTGGTCCACCTTCGCCCGCGCCCAGGCCTGATCGGCATTTTCCACCGTCAGAATGGCATTGCCGACGGCCAGATCCGCATCGACGATCAGGTCCATGATCACCCGCGCCGATTCATTGGCGACGATGTCGTAATGCGAGGTCTCGCCGCGAATGACGCAGCCGAGCAGCACGAAGCCGTCGTAAAACGTGCCCTCTCCTTCCATCGCCGTCAGGGCCATGGAAAGGGCTGCCGGAATTTCCAGAACGCCGGGAACGGAAATCCGATCATACTGGGCACCGGCGGCCTCGATCTCCTGAATCGCGCCTTCTGCAAGGGCGTCAGCGATTTCATCGTAGAAACGGGCTTCGATAATCAGCAGCTTCGGGTCTGAGCTCATGGATCCATTCATTTGTCTTGAGGGTCGCGACAGGAACCATGTCTGCCCCGATTTGTCCACCCCGATATGTTCTCAAGGTTTCCACCTGACAAGAACATTCCGGCGATACCGTTACATAAGACTTTGCGGCGCTGTTATGACGGCCTGGCGTATTCCGCAAGGCGCGCAGCATATCGCGCCATCATGTCGACTTCCAGATTGACGAAATCGCCCTCCTTCCGGTCGCTCCATGTGGTCACCGCAAGCGTATGCGGGATGAGGAACACCGAGAACAGCCGGCCGTCGACCTCGTTCACCGTCAGCGACGTGCCGTCCAGGGCGACGGAACCTTTCCGGGCAATGTAAGGCGCGAACTCGTCCGGCGCTTCAAACTGGAAATAGACCGAGTCGTCATGGTCTTCCCGCTTGACGATCCTTGCCCGTCCATCGACGTGACCGAGGACAAGGTGCCCGCCAAGCTCGTCCCCGATGGCAAGAGACCGCTCCAGATTAAGCTTCATACCGGCCGCCCAGTCCGACGCGGTGGTCAGCGCCAGCGTTTCGGAGGCCGATTCCACCTCGAACCAGTTGCCTTGGCCATCCGTTCCCTTGGCCGTCACCGTGTGGCACGGGCCGCCGCAGGCAATCGATGCTCCGATGTCAATGCCGTCGGGATCATAGGCTGTGCGAATCCGGGTCCGGATGCCGGCGGGGATCTTGGTGACGCTCAGGATCTCGCCGAGATCGGTGACTATTCCAGTAAACATGTCAGGCTTCCCGTCTTTCAGGCATCCCGCCTGCTCAGATAGATATACCGGTCGTCTTCCAGATATCCGGCACCGACCCGTGCGAACCTGGGGTCTTTCAGAACCGTTTCAAGATCCCGGCCGGAGAGCGCTGGTATTCCGCCCTCACCGACATCCACCGCGCCGGTTACGACACACAGGTCGTCGACCAGGTCCGCGTCCAGAAACGCATTCGCGATCCGCGATCCGCCTTCCACCATCAGCCGGGTGACGCCGCGGGCACTCAGCGCGCTGGCGACGACCGAAGGATGGATACGGCCATCCTCGGTCGGAACGCGGATCACCAGCACGCCGGCATCGGCAAGCTCTCTCAGATGATCCGGATCGGCACCATTGCCGCAGACCAGCCAGACCGGCACGTCGGCAGCGGTCTTCACCAGTTTCGACTTGAGCGGCAATTGGGCCCTCGCATCGACGATCACCCGGACCGGGGACCGCTCGGCCATGCCCGGCAACCGGCAGGTCAGCTGCGGATCGTCGGCAAGGGCCGTTCCGATCCCGACCAGGATCGCATCGTAGGTCGCCCGGTATCCATGAACCATGCGCATCGACAGCTCGCCGGAAATGCGTACCTGTCCCGCCCCTTCCCGGCCAATGAAGCCGTCGCGCGACACGGCGAGCTTCAGGAACACATGCGGCCGCTGTTTCGTGATACGCAGGGTGAAGCCATGGTACAGCCGCTGGCAGGCTTCCTCGTGAACGCCGACCACGACCTCCACTCCGGCTTCCTGAAGCATCTTCACGCCGCGTCCGGCGACACGCGGGTTCGGATCGAGCATGCCGATGACGACCCGCTTGATGCCGGCTTCGACAAGAGCCAGTGAGCACGGCGGTGTTCGACCGTAATGCGAGCACGGTTCCAGCGTCACGTAACAGGTCGCACCGCGCGCCTTATCGCCGGCACTTCTAAGCGCGTTGACCTCTGCGTGCGGTCCGCCGGGTTTCGATGTCCGTCCCCTGCCAACGAGCACCGGCACCCCGTCCTCGTTTTCGGCGACGATCAGCGCTGCGACCGGCGGGTTCGGCCAGACCACACCCAGCCCCCGGCGCGCATAGCGCTCGGCGGCAGCCATATATCTGAGGTCGAGGTTGTTCGCCGATGGCATGAAACGGACTGCTTTGCTTTCGTTACGGCCCGAGATCAGTTCTCGTCGAGCATCTGCTGCTCCGGACCGCTCAATTCGTCCAGAAGCGCCTCGAAGTCCTTGGCTTCGCGGAAGTTCTTGTAGACAGAGGCAAACCGGACATAGGCCACGTCATCGATGCCCTTGAGGCCCTCCATGACGTGATTGCCGATGGTTTCCGCCGTAATATCGCTTTCGCCGGAGCTTTCCAGCTGCCGGACGATGCCGCTCACCATCCGCTCGATCCGCTCCGGCTCGACCGGGCGCTTGCGCACCGCGATCTGCACCGAGCGCATCAGCTTTTCCCGGTCGAAGGGAACCCGCCGGCCCGACCGTTTCAACACCATCAGCTCGCGCAGCTGGACCCGCTCGAACGTGGTGAACCGGCCGGCGCAGGTGTTGCACACCCGGCGCCGGCGGATGGCCGTGTTGTCCTCGGTCGGACGGGAATCCTTGACCTGGGTTTCGTCACCCCCGCAATAGGGACACCGCATCTTCGAAAGCTCCCTGCCGGTTCAACCGGCCCTCATGATGGCCTCAGTAAATCGGGAACCGGGCCGTCAGAGCCTCGACCTTCGCCTTGACAGCCGCTTCCACCGCCGCGTTACCCTCTTCGCTGTTGGCCGCCTTCAGGCCGTCGAGCACTTCGGTGATCAGCAGGCCGATCTCGCGGAACTCAGCAACGCCGAAGCCACGCGTGGTGCCGGCCGGCGTGCCCAGACGGACACCGGAGGTCACGAACGGCTTTTCCGGATCGAACGGGATGCCGTTCTTGTTGCAGGTGATGTTCGCCCGGCCGAGAGAGGCTTCCGCCTTCTTGCCGGTCGCGTTCTTCGGACGCAGATCGACCAGCATCAGATGGTTATCCGTTCCGCCGGAGACAATATCCAGTCCCTGTTCCTGCAGGGTCGCGGCCAGTGCCTTGGCGTTGTCGACAACGCTCTTCGCATAGGCCTTGAATTCCGGCTGCAATGCTTCGCCGAAGGCAACCGCCTTTGCGGCGATCACATGCATCAGCGGGCCGCCCTGGAGACCCGGGAAAACCGCGGAATTGATCTTCTTGGCGATGTCCTCGTCATTGCTGAGGATCATGCCGCCGCGTGGGCCGCGCAGGGACTTGTGGGTGGTGGTGGTACATACATGGGCATGCGGGATCGGCGACGGATGCACGCCACCAGCCACAAGACCGGCGATGTGGGCCATGTCGACCATCAGGTAGGCGCCGATGGAATCGGCGATTTCCCGGAACCGCTTCCAGTCCCAGATCCGCGAATAGGCTGTTCCGCCGGCCAGGATCAGTTTCGGTTTGTGTTCCTGCGCCTGCCGCTCGATCTCGTCCATGTCGAGCAGGTGATCGTCCTTGCGAACGCCGTAGGAAACCACGTTGAACCACTTGCCGGACATGTTGACCGGAGAACCGTGGGTCAGGTGACCGCCGGAATTGAGATCGAGACCCATGAAGGTATCGCCCGGCTGCAGCAGTGCCAGGAACACCGCCTGGTTCATCTGGCTGCCGGAATTCGGCTGGACGTTGGCGAAGTTGCAGCCGAACAGCTGCTTGGCGCGTTCAATGGCAAGGGTTTCGGCCACATCCACGAATTGGCAGCCGCCGTAGTAGCGCTTGCCCGGATAGCCTTCGGCATATTTGTTGGTCATGATCGAGCCCTGGGCTTCCAGGACCGCACGGGAAACGATGTTCTCCGAAGCGATCAGCTCGATTTCGTGCCTCTGCCGGCCAAGTTCATTCTCGATGGCGCCGAAAATATCCGGGTCGGTCTCTGCAAGGCTGCGTGTAAAGAATGCCGAATGGGAAGACTGGCCGGCCGCGGAATCTGTCAAGGACATCGCACCATCCTTTTCTGGTAGAATTCTGATTGCCGGAGCTCTCTCCGGCCCCGGTCCGTTCGCCCGTCTTGCGGCCTCACGTTCCGTGCAGGCGTGGAACTAGCATAGGGACCGGCACGAACCAAGGGCTACAGCGACGCCAAGTTTCACAAAACTGACACCGGGCCGGTCCAACAACAGAAATTTGAGCTCTGGTAGACTTCAGGCGCCGCTTTCCTGCTCCAGGCGTCTTTGCAGCTTGCGCACGGCAATACGCTTCAAATCTTCCTGCGAGGCGGTAATCGGGCCGAAGACAACGACCTCTACCCCCGTATCCGCATGAATGGCGGTCATTTTGACCTGCCGACCGATCTGCTGGATTTCAAGATAGATCTCGCCGGAAGGCCGCGCATCGCGACTCATCTGCTTCTCTCCGCTGGCAGTGTGACCTCAAAAGGCCACTCCCTGCCCGGCCAAGCAAGTGGAAATGATGCTGCAGTCCTTGTCAGAGGCGGGCTTGCGCATCGCCGATACCTTCGCCAGTCGAACCGTAGAGGTCGTCCCGGTTGTAGATATCCTCGCGAAAATGCACCACGCCTTCCGCGTTGGCCCAAGCCGTAACGTAGGTCAGGTAAAGCGGGATCTTCCTCTTCAACTTTACGTCTTCACGTTCACCGACCCGGATGACCTGATCGACCTTGGACCGGTTCCAGTCCGGTGTGGTCGATTGCAACAGCCAGGTCACGAGTTCGCGCACGTTCTGAACGCGGACACAGCCGGAGGAATGGAAGCGGTAATCAGAACCGAAAAGGGTCTTGGACGGCGTGTCGTGAAGATAGACCTGGTACTTGTTGTGGAAGTTGATCCGGACATGGCCAAGCGAATTCTCCGCACCCGGTTCCTGACGGAACTGGTACTGGGTCGCTTCTTCGGTATTCCAGTCGATCTGCTGCCAGGTCAGCTCATTGTCCTTCCAGTCGAAGATACGGATCTTGTTCCGGGCCAGATATTCCGGGTCTTCCTTCATCTTCGGGATCAGGTCCTTGCGGATGATGGACACCGGAACGGTCCAGTACGGATTGAAGTTGAGTTCGTAGATCTCGCTGTTCAGGATCGGCGTCTGCCGGTCGATCTTGCCGACGACGGCGGTGTGGCGCGAACGCACCCGGCCGTTTTCGACCGCTTCGATTTCGGCTGCCGGGATATTGACCATCACGTAGCGGTCGCCAAGGAAGCCCGACATGGAGCGCAGGCGCACCAGATTGGTTTCAAGCTGGCGCAGGCGGACATCCGCCGGAACGTTGAGCGCGACGATGGTGGATTCGCCCAAAACACCGTCGGCCAGAAGCCCGTGGCGAAGCTGAAACCGGCGCAAGGCGGCATCCACATAGGAATCGAAGGTGTCCGACATACCGGCCTTCTGGGCCAGATCGTCAGAAGCAATCAGGCGGCGGCGAAGTTCAACGACCCGCGCATCACGTGCACCGATCCGAAGCGTTTTACCGCTGGAGACGCGGCCCCACCCGCCCTGCTGGACAATGCGGGAATAACGATCGATCGCCACAGCAATATAATCCGCCGTTTCCGGCGACAGGGTCGGCTCTGCGCTGTCCAGGGAATTGAGGCTTTCCATGGTGGCCTGGAACCGGTCCTGCCATTCCACCGGCTGGCTCTGATGACGAACGGCATCGAGCGGGCTCTGCGCCACTGCAGCCGTATTCAAGGCGGTGACCGACAAGGCAAGCAGCCCTAAGGCTGTCACCGGCCGCTTTGCTGCCTTTAACATGAAACCGCGGGCGTTCCCGAAGGATGCAGTCATTACCAACCCCATTGTGTCACTGTGATCTCAAATACGGTCTTTCGTATTGCCTGGACCGGATCTTGTAATTTCACACCTGAACCGGTGAGTTAGCCAAAACCCAAGGCCAATTTATGGCCGTTATGATTAACAAATTACAGGTTTTGGCCCAATCAACGGCCTGCGCACTCCGGAATTCGCATTTCGAAGTCGAAAATATATCTGGCTATCGACTGAAAAAGGCAAATCCGGGCACGATTTCCTTTGTTTCACATAGCCATCCCATTGTGTCCAGATCATGTCGGTCGGCAGCCCCTGACAGACACATGAACATTTCGTGAGGCTCCTAGCCGGGACATGACCCGCTCAAAAGAAAACGCCGCCCCGGCAAGCCGGAGCGGCGTTTGAAAGAGCATTTGGCGTTGGTGCCGCTCAGAGCCGACAGAGGATCTGATCGGTCTAGATTCGTCACCGGTTTTATTTCAATCGCTTACGACCCAATTTAAACGTATTTCACACGCCCGCTGGAGTGGTTGAAAAAACTGAAAATCTTTTGACAGTTTAACAATCTATGTTCTGCATTTGCTCTTATTGCGGCGGCACTAAAAGCGCTGCGATCCGGTCTTAGACCAGGGGTAAACAACCAAAGTAGAAGCGTCGGAGTGAAAACGGCACATACTAGAATAACTACAACGACCGGAATGTCTGGGTACCTAGCCGAAGGTCAGAGCAGTCAGGCCCAGAGCGGGATTAAAGCCCTACGTGTTAGGGGGCGTCGGCCCCTTCTTCTATTTCTGGTGGCAATATTGAAGCCAACTCGGGTTCAAGGTCTACTTTGTACAAACTGGAAAGTTCAGCAAGGCCATTGCCAAACTCTGCCCTTAGCTCGCCTAGGGCAACGAAGAACCCACTATTGAAGTCTTGTGTCTCGGGGTTATGGTAGCGGCGATAATGGTCGGCATTGCTAAACTCAGGAAAGTCGCCAGATAAAAATTTACGGCAGCTAGCGCGCATAGCTTGAAATATTTTCGCTGCTGGTGACGAACTTGAAAGCACCTTCAAAGCGTCAGTAAGTTCTTTCCTTACCTGCTGCAATGACTGTTCGACTTGGCTTGGTATTTCAAGGTGCATGGGTACATACAAAACCCGCCTATCCTCAAGAAACCTAACGATTCCATGTACAATGTCTTTTTCAGGTTCCGGCGCTTCCCAATTCACACCGAAACCCAAAATTGAGAGTCCATTTACCCTGCGGCGAACATCTTGGTACGCCATTTTCGCTTGATTTCGCATAGCGCGCCCCTCAATCAGTAGATGCAAATCTTAGCACCCCCTACCAAAAAAGGCGATATATCGACTTCAAACGAGGCTTACACGCACTTAGGGCGCTGGAACGCCTTTCACACGCTCCAACGCCCTATTACGCGCCGTCACACTCTGCTTAGTGCCTGATAACCCTATCAGAGCCGATAGAGGATCTGATCGGTCCAGAAACGCTCAAGCCTGCGCAGGGATTTGTTCAGGGTAACGAAGTCTTCGGTACCGATTTCCCCGACCTGCTCGACAGAAAGCACGTGGCGTTCGTAAAGGTCATTCACGATGCGCGCGACTTCCTGTCCCTTTTCCGTCAGGCTGACACGCACCGAGCGGCGGTCCATACGGGAACGCTGATGGTGAATATAGCCGGTTTCAACCAGTTTCTTCAGGTTGTAGGACACGTTCGAGCCGAGATAGTAGCCGCGGGTTCTCAACTCGCCTGCGGTCAGTTCGGCGTCGCCGATATTGAACAGAAGCAGTGCCTGCACGCTGTTCACATCGGACCGGCCCATGCGGTCGAACTCATCCTTGATGACATCAAGCAGTCGTCTGTGCAGCCGCTCAACAAGGGTCAGAGCTTCCAGATAAAGCGGTTTGATTTCCGCCTCATCTTCCCCCTGAACCACTGCGTCGACTGCCCTTGTAGCCGTGATCATTTGTTTGCGCCTCTTTATTCATTACCTGTCGCGAGGTGGATATTTTTCCCACCTTGTAAACAAAGTTACAGCAGCGCTTCTAAAATCCGCTTAAGAGACACACTGAATCGTCCGTTAATTATTTAAGGACGATTCTCAACACCTTGAAAGTTTTGATTAATCATGATCCGCGCAGGTATTTGACGATGGCCGAGAAGTCCAGCGCCTCGCCACCGGAATTGCAGAACATATTATAAAGCGCGGACGCCTCCGCACCGAGAGGTGTGGATGCCCCGGAGGTGCTGGCCGCCTCCTGCGCCAGCTTCAGGTCCTTGAGCATCATCGCAGCCGCAAAGCCCGGCTGGTAGTCCCGGTTTGCCGGCGAGCTCGGCAACGGCCCGGGCACCGGACAATAGGAGGTCAGCGCCCAACACTGGCCGGAGGCGGTGGAGGAAATGTCGAAGAGCTTCTGCGCATCGAGGCCGAGCCGTTCGGCAAGAACGAATGCCTCGCTGACCGCGATCATGGAAATGCCGAGCACCATGTTGTTGCAGATCTTGGCGGCCTGCCCGGTTCCGGAATCGCCGGCATGAACGATGGTCTTGCCCATGATGTCCAGATAGGGCTTGGCCTGTTCGTAGGCCGCGGCGGGCCCGCCGACCATGAAGGTCAGGGTTCCGGCCGTCGCACCGCCCACGCCGCCGGAGACCGGCGCGTCGACCATCAGCATGCCCCGCTCGGCAGCGGCCGCGGCGACAGCGCGAGCGCTTTCAACGTCGATGGTCGAGGAATCGATCATCAGCGTCCCCGGCTTCGCGTTATCGAAAATGCCGTCCGCGTCCATAAAGACCTTGCGCACGTGGGCGCCGGCCGGAAGCATGGTCACAATGACATCGCACGCCGCGGCGAGTTCCGGGACGCTTTTGACACAGGACCCGCCTGCATCCTCGAACGCCGCCAGCGCGCCTTCCGACAGATCGAAGCCCAGGACCTCATGTCCCGCCTTCATCAGGTTGACCGCCATCGGTCCGCCCATGTTGCCGAGGCCGATAAATCCGATCTTCTTTGTCATGACAACTCCTCCCGACTTGTCCAGTAGCCGGTCCGCCCTTTGCGTCCGGCATATCCATTTGTCTTTAGAAACGATGTGATCCTGCGCCCCTGAAAGCCGGCTCCGGCCGCACCGGGGCTAACGTGCGCGATTTTCCCGCTCCATCAGGTACGTGAGAAGCAGATATCCCGCGATCGTCAGAAGATAGAATGAAATCTCATAGGGCCGGCGGCCGTAGATATCGGAGAACAGGGTGTGCATGACGATCTGGCTGCCGGCGCGGAACAACCACATGACCGTGCCCCAGGACACCGCCAGCCAGAGCCCGATGGCCGCGACAAGGTCGAGCACACCGAAGAAGACAGTTGCCGACTGCCATGCCAGCGGCATGTCCCAGAACCAGACATCGCGCCAGGGCGTGATCCCGATGATCCGCGCCCAGTGGATCAGCCCGCCCCCAAGCAACAGGACCGCAATCGCGCGCAGATACCACACCAGAATGGTGCTCCACGGCGGTCTCGAACTCATGATGGCATGAAGGTTTGCGAGCATTTCGGTCCTGTTCAGTCCTGTTTATTCAAGAGGAAGATCCCCTTTGGCCGGTTCCTCGAAATAGGGTGCAAGAACGGTCTCGTCGATCCGGTCCAGCCGGTCCGGCTGCCATTTCGGCGCCTGATCCTTGTCGACCAGAAGCGCCCTCACCCCTTCGAAGAAATCATGTCCCTCAAGGATCTTTGTAACGATCCGGTATTCCAAGCGCATGCAGCCGCTAAAGTCCAGCCTTGCCCCTCGTCGCATCTGTTCAAAAGCCAGATGAACGCTGGTCGGTGACTTGGCGCGGATACCGGCCGCGACCTTCTGCCCCCAGGGATCCTCGCAAGCATCGAGCCGGTCCATCACCTCCACAACGCTCGCAGCGGAAAAGATGTTTTCGATCAGCTCCGCCCTCGCCATCAGCTCAGACGGCTCCGCGTCGACATGGAAGTCCCGAAGTGTCGCATCGATATCATCGGACGTCTCCAGCGCTTTCATCAGAGCCAGAAGTTTCTGGCGGGAGGTCGTGTGGGTCAGGACACCCGTTTCCAGCGCGTCCCCCTGTTTCAGGCGTCCGGCACTCAGGGCACAATAGGTCCCGGTTTCCTTTGGCATGCGCGGCAGGAACCAAGTTCCGCCCACATCCGGAAAGAAGCCGATCCCCGTTTCCGGCATGGCGAACATGGTGTTTTCGGTGCCGACCCGGTGGCTGCCATGCACCGAGACGCCGACGCCGCCACCCATGACGATGCCGTCGATCAGAGAGATATAGGGCTTGGGATAGGTCTTGATCTGCGCGTTGAGCAGGTATTCGTCGTGGAAAAAGTCCGCCAGGCCGGTTTCGCCCGCCATTTTCGCGTCATAGATGCTGCGGATGTCGCCGCCGGCGCAAAAGGCCTTCTCCCCTTCCCCGCGGATGACCACGTGCCGGATGCGGTCGTCACCGGCCCAATCCGTCAGCTGACGGGCCATTTCCGTCACCATACCGTGGTTCAGGGCATTGAGGGCCTTCGGCCGGTTCAGCGTGATGAAGCCCGCCGCCCCGCGCTGTTCAAACAAGATATCGTCGGTCACGTCCGTCCCCGGTTTGAATGATCGGAAAGTGATTCTCGGTCCTTCAGAAGATCAGTCCTTCAGGAGATCTCTGGCGATAATCAGCCGCATGATCTCGTTGGTGCCTTCAAGGATCTGGTGCACACGCACGTCGCGCAAGTAACGCTCGATCGGATAGTCGCGCAGATACCCGTAGCCGCCATGAAGCTGCAGCGCCTCGTTGACCACCTTGAAACCGGTGTCGGTCGCAAGGCGCTTGGCCATGGCCGCGGTCGTCGTTGCGGTCGGGGCCTTGGCATCCACCAGCATGGCCGCCTTGTGCAGGAAGAGCCGGGCGGCCTCCAGTTCGGTCGCCATGTCGGCAAGGCGGAACTGCAACGCCTGGAACTCGGCAATCGCGCGACCGAACTGCTTGCGGTCTTTCATGTAGGCAATGGTGCGCTCGAGGCAGGTCTGGGCGGCGCCGATAGAACAGGCACCGATATTCAGCCGGCCGCCGTCGAGACCGGCCATGGCGATCTTGAAGCCCTCGCCTTCCGCACCGACACGGTTGGTCTTCGGGATCCGGCAGTCCTGGAAATTCACCTGAGCGGTCGGCTGGCTCTTCCAGCCGAGCTTGACCTCCTGGGCGCCGAAACTCAGGCCCGGTGTATCCTTTTCCACCACGACGCAACTGATGCCTTTGGGGCCATCGCCGCCGGTGCGCACCATGACCACATAGACATCGCTGACGCCGCCGCCGGAAATGAAGGCCTTGGAGCCGTTCAGGACATAATGGTCGCCGTCGTCCGTCGCTTTCGTGCGCAGGGAAGCGGCATCGGACCCGGCCCCCGGCTCGGTCAGGCAATAGCTGGCGAACTTTGTCATGGTGCAGAGGTCGGGCAGATATGTCCGCCGCAATTCCTCGCTGCCATACGTGTCGATCATCCAGGCGGCCATGTTGTGGATTGAGATATAGGCCGCCGTCGACGTACAGCCCTTGGCGAGTTCCTCGAAGATGATCGCCGCATCCGTTCGCGTCAGGCCCGAGCCGCCGACATCCTCGCGCACGTAGATTCCGCCGAAACCCAGTTCCGCCGCCTTGCGCAGGGTATCGACCGGGAAAAGACTGTTCTCGTCCCATTCGCGCGCATAAGGCTCCATTTCATCGCGGGCAAAGGCTGCCGCCATGTCCTGAAAGGCACGTTGATCTTCAGTGAGGGAAAAATCCATGACCTGTCCTCCCGAGCCCTGCCATTGCAGGATAAAGTCTTGGCTTCCAATGCTGAACGGGACTTATCGAGTTTTGACGTAAACGTCAATAAATCGCATTTTCATAAGCGTTTATCGTTATTTTACATCATGTTGGATCGCACCCGATCCCATGATAAGGTCTCGGGGAGTCAGGCAATGTATCATGCATGCTCCACCTGATTGCAGGCCCCCATCACAGGATTCCAGAAAGATGTCGTCTTCCACCCGCACCCCGTCCATCACCAGTTCCGACATGGATGAGATCCTCGGCGGCCGCCGCATGCGCCGCAACCGGCGCGCGGACTGGTCCAGGCGCCTGGTGCGGGAGACCGTGCTGACCACCAACGACCTGATCTGGCCGATCTTCGTCGTCGAAGGCGCCGGCATCCGCCAGCCCGTCCCCTCCATGCCCGGCGTGGAGCGGCTTTCCGTCGACGAGGCGGTGAAGGATGCGGTCAAGGCCGAAAGCCTCGGCATCCCGGCCATCGCCCTCTTCCCCTATACCGATCCGGCCCTGCGCGATCCGACGGGCTCCGAAGCGCTCAATCCGGACAATCTGGTGTGCCAGACCTGCCGCGCGATCAAGAAGGAAGGCCTCAATGTCGGCCTGATGACCGACGTGGCCCTTGATCCTTATACCAGCCACGGCCACGACGGCCTGATGGAGGGCGAGACGATCCTCAACGACGAGACGGTCGACCAGCTCTGCCGCCAGGCCCTCAACCAGGCGGAAGCCGGCGCCGACATCATCGGACCGTCCGACATGATGGACGGCCGCGTCGCCGCCATCCGCCAGGCTATGGACACCAACAATTTCCGCGATGTCCAGATCATGTCCTACGCGGCCAAATACGCCTCGGCTTTCTACGGTCCGTTCCGCGACGCAGTCGGCACCAACGCCACCCTGATCGGCGACAAGCGCACCTACCAGATGGATGCAACCAATACGGACGAAGCCCTCCGCGAGGCGGAACAGGATATCGCCGAAGGCGCCGACATGATCATGGTCAAGCCCGGCATGCCCTATCTCGACATCCTGTGGCGGCTGAAGGACACGTTCCGCATGCCGACCTACGCCTATCAGGTCTCCGGCGAATTCGCGATGATCGAGGCGGCGGGCGCCAACGGCTGGATCGACCGTGACCGCGCCATGATCGAAAGCCTGTTGGCGTTCAAGCGCGCCGGCGCCGACGGTATCCTGACCTATTTCGCGCCTCAGGTAGCCTCTCTCCTGGCCCGGTCGTTATGAATGTCACGCGATCCGGAACAGGCCCAACGTCCGCTTCCGGCCCGGATCCTGAAGAAGTATCGTTCGCCGGCATTCAAAAGGCTGCCAAACTGATCCGGGGCGCAGTCCTGGAGACGCCTTGTCTGCCTGCCCCGGCACTGTCGGCGCTCACCGGCGCGGAGGTTTTCGTAAAATACGAAAACATGCAGGTGACCGGCGCCTTCAAGGAACGCGGCGCCATCGTCAAGCTGGCAAGCCTGACCCCGGAAGAGCGCAGCCGCGGGGTGATCGCCATGTCGGCCGGCAACCATGCCCAAGGGGTCGCCTGCCATGCCCGGCGCCTCGGGATTCCGGCAACCATCGTCATGCCGGAATCGACCCCTTTCGTGAAGATCGCTGCGACGAAAAGCTACGGCGCGGACGTGGTGCTCGCCGGAGAAACGGTCCATGAAGCCTCGGAAGAAGCCGACCGGATTGCATCGGAACGCGGCCTTGTCTGGGTGCACCCTTACGACGATCCCCGCGTTATCGAAGGTCAGGGCACGATCGCCCTGGAAATGCTGGAGACCTATCCGGACCTGGACACGCTGGTGATCCCGATCGGCGGCGGCGGGCTGATTGCGGGCAACGGCACGGCCGCCAAGGCGATCCGACCGGACATCGAGGTGATCGGCGTGGAGACCGTGCTTTATCCCGGCATGTGGGGCGACTTCTACGGCAAGGAGGTGCGTTGCGAAGGCGCGACCATCGCCGAAGGCATTGCCGTGCGCGATGTGGGCAAACTGACCCGACAGATCGTCAGGAAGGTCGTCGACGACATCATCCTGGCCAAGGAAAGCACCATCGAACGGGCGATCAACGCCTATCTGACCCGTCTGCGCACGATTGCAGAGGGCGCAGGCGCTGCGGGCCTTGCCGCGCTGATGAGCGAACCGGAGCGGTTTGCCGGCAAGAAGGTCGGCCTGATCCTGTGCGGCGGCAACATCGATCCCCGCCTCCTGTCGTCCATCGTGATCCGGGAACTGGCGCGGGACGGCCGCCTCGTCTCCATCCGCATCGACACGCCCGATCGCCCGGGCGTTCTGGGCGAAATCGCCACGGTCATCGGCAATTTGAAAGGCAATGTGGTCGATGTCGCCCATCACCACCTGTTCCTGAATGTCCCGGCCAAAGGCGCCACGCTTGACGTCACCTTCGAGGCCTTCGACGGCCAACACGGCGAGGAGATCGTCGCCGCCCTGCGCGAACGCGGCTACCTCGTCCGCCACATGGAAGTGGCGGAAACGTTTGAGTGAAATCCACCGGTTTCCGCCGCCGACAGTTTGCGAAACCGCATAATCGTCCCCACATCGGAGGGAGCGGATAAGGAGACCATTCCATGGCTGCAGACATTGAATCCACCGGTTCCCGGCAGGACGCCTACGACCCGGTTGCCATGCCGGACCTGTTCGAGGGCGTCAGGACGAAACGCATCTTCGCCTTTTGTATCGATGCCATCGCCGTTGCCATCCTGACCTGCGTGGCCGCGGTCCTTGTCTTCATCCTCGGGATCTTCACCCTTGGCCTGGCCTGGTTCTTCTACGCCTTCCTGGCACAGGGGGTTGCGATCCTTTACACCGCCTTCACCCTTGGCGGCTCGAATGCGGCCACGCCCGGCATGCGCGCCATGGGCCTGGAAATGCGCCTCTGGTACGGAGGCAGGCCCTATCCGCTGCTGGCCGTCATGCACCTGCTCCTGTTCTGGTTCTCCGTCGCCCTGCTGACGCCGTTCGTGTTGCTTGTGTCGCTCTTCACCGACCGCAAGCGCCTGCTGCACGACCTGATCCTTGGAACCGTGGTTATGAATTCGGCCGCCCTGCAGGCACGCGATGGACTTTCGGCCTGACGGCAGAAATCTTTTTCCCTGAAACCGGTTTGCGACGCATGCCGCTTTTCCCTCGAGCTGCTCTTCCTGCAGTCAGGGGACTTCCTATTCCCCCTGCGCGTGTTCTAGACTGCCGACATTCGGCTTCGGCCAGGCGGCGGCAGGCAGGTGAATGGAATCAATTGACGTAGCCATGGCGCTGACCTTCGTGGTGATCGCGTCAACGGTGGTACTTTATGCTCTGGAGCGCTATTCCATCGAGATTATCGCGCTCGGGTCCGTCGTTTCTCTCGCAGCAATATTCACGCTCTTTCCGGTCACGACAGAGCGCGGTCCGGTCACCACCGCCGATTTCCTCGTGGGCTTTGCCAATCCCGCGCTGGTCACCATCATCTGCCTCCTGATCATCGGCCAGGGCCTGTTCCAGACCAATGCGCTGGAAGGTCCGGCCCAGGCCATCGTCCACTGGGTCCGTGGCCGATCCCATCTGGCGACCATTCCGGTTCTCGTCGCCGTCGCGGCCCTGAGTGCCTTTCTCAACAACACCCCCGTCGTGGTGATGTTCCTGCCGATCCTGACCGCGGTGGCGGCGACCATGGGCCAGTCTTCGTCACGGGTTCTGATGCCGCTGTCCTTCATGGCGATCCTCGGCGGCATGACCACGCTGATCGGCTCTTCGACGAACCTGCTGGTCGTCAACTACGCCGCACAGCATTCCGATCTGCGTCTGGGGTTCTTCAGCTTCACCCCCATCGGCCTCCTGCTGGCCGGTGCCGGGTCGATCTACGTGCTGTTTTTCATGCCGCGCCTCCTCAAGACGCGCAAAACCATGGCCGACGAACTCACCGGCGCCTCCGGCAAGCAGTTCATCGCCCAGATCGAAATCACCTACGGCCATCCGCTGGTGGACGTGACATCCGTCGCCGGTATGTTCCCCGCCCTGAAGGACATGACCGTCCGACTGGTGCAAAGAGGCGAACAGCCGATCCTGCCACCGTTCGAAAACGTCACCCTGTCGCCCGGAGATACGGTCATTGTCGCGGCAACCCGCACGGCGCTTGCCAACGCCCTGTCCCGCCGCCAGCCGCTGATGGATCCGGAAAACACCGGTCAGACCGCAGAGAACGGAGACCAGACGTCAACGGCACCGGGCTCCATGACCCTGGCCGAGGTCGTGGTGGCACCAGCCTCGCGGATGATGGGACGCACCCTGCTGCAATCGGGTTTTCACGCGGAAACCGGCTGCGTCGTCATGGGCATCCAGAGGCGCAGCCGCATGCCGCGCATGGCCATGAACAACATCCGCCTGGAGGCCGGCGACGTGCTGCTCGTCGGCGGCAGCGCGGAACAGATCGCGCGGTTGCGCGGCAGCCGCGACGTTCTCCTGCTCGACTGGTCGACGGCGGAAGTGCCGCGCCGGCGCTACGCGCCCCGCGCCCTTGCGATCTTCGCCATCGTCGTCGGCCTGTCCGCCAGCGGTCTGATCCCGATCGTGACCGCAGCGATCGCCGGCACCTTCGCCATGGTCGCTTCCGGATGCCTGAACGTGCGCCAGGCCATGCGCGCCATCGATAGCCGGATCTTCATGCTGGTCGGCGCATCCCTTGCCGGCGCCGTGGCGCTGGAATCATCAGGCGGCGCAACCGCGATTGCTTCCACACTCGTCACCCTGCTCAAAGGCCAGTCCCCGACGGTCATACTGTCGGCGCTCTATCTGATTGTCATGGTGTTGACCAATTTCCTGTCCAACAATGCCGCTGCGGTCCTGTTCACACCGATTGCGATCAACATGTCGGACCAGCTCGGGCAGTCCGCCGAAGCCTTCGTTGTCTGCCTGTTGCTGGCGGCCAACAGTTCCTTTGCGACACCGGTGGGGTACCAGACCAATCTGATTGTCATGGGACCGGGGCACTACAGATTTTCCGATTTCATACGTGCCGGAACGCCGCTATCGCTTATATTATGGGTGACTTTCTCGTTGGTCGCGCCATGGTATTATGGATTTTGACGGGTAAACTAGAACGCATGAAGTCCTACGGAACCGGAAAGTGACAAGGCATCCCACAGAACATCCGCAGTTCTATCTGACCGCGCCGGCGCCCTGCCCTTATCTTGAAGGCCGGCAGGAGCGGAAGGTGTTTACCCACCTGATCGGCCATCACGCGACAGCGCTGAATGACGTTCTGACACAGGGCGGCTTCCGGCGCAGCCAGAACATCGCCTATCGTCCCGCCTGCGAAAGCTGTCGCGCCTGTATCTCCGTACGGGTCAGGGTCGACGATTTTCAGTGGACGAGGTCTCTGAGACGCCAATGGAAGCAGGGCGCGGACATCATCGGCGCGCGCCTGCCTCCCAGCCCGTCAGCCGAGCAATACGATCTGTTCCAGGCCTATCTGCGTGCCCGTCATGAAAACGGCGGCATGACGGAAATGAGCGTGCTCGACTATGCCATGATGGTCGAGGACACCCATGTGGAAACCATGGTCATCGAGTACCGCCGGCGCGGCCCCGACAGCTTCATCACCGGCGCGGGCGAAGGTCCCCTGCTCGGCGTGGCGCTGACCGACCAGCTCGCCGACGGCCTGTCCATGGTCTATTCGTTCTTCGACCCGGACGTCCAGGGCGTCGGGCTTGGCACCTACATGATTCTGGACCACATCGAGCGCGCCCGGCGGCTGCGGCTGCCCTACGTCTATCTGGGCTATTGGGTCGAAGGGTCGGAGAAAATGGCCTACAAGGCCCGTTTCAAGCCTCAGGAGCACCTGGGCCCGGAAGGCTGGACGGAGCCCGATCCACTGCTTGGATGACAGTCCCCGAATTTACGCTGACGGCGTCTATGCGGCATCCAGGAACCGGCGGATATCGGTAAAGACCGAGCGGAACATATCCGTGGTCAACCGGCCGGTATTGGTGTTGTAGCGCGAGCAGTGATAGCTGTCGAACAGGACAAGCTGCCGCGTCCCCAGATCGTGGCGCGCACCGTGACCGAAGGTGAAATCGGCGCGACGCAGATCCAGGGCACTAAGGAAGGTTTCATGGGCGATCCGTCCGAGCGCCAGCACCGCTCTCAGGCCCGGATTAGCCTCGAGCGTTGCGATCAGGTATGGGCGGCAGGTCTTGATTTCCGGCCCTGTCGGCTTGTTCTGCGGCGGCAGACAGCGCACCGCATTGGTGATGATCGCATCGCGCAGTTCCAGTCCGTCATCGGGACGGGCTTCATAGGCCCCGGCAGCAAAGCCGAAATCCAGCATGGTTTCGTAAAGAAGGTCACCGGCATAGTCACCGGTAAATGGCCGACCCGTCCGGTTCGCGCCGCGCATGCCGGGAGCAAGACCGACGATCAGCAGCTTCGGATCCGGGGACCCGAAGGAGGGAACCGGCGCGTTGAACCAGTCGGGAAATTGCTGCCGAAGCTCATGGCGCAGGCCGACGAGCCTCGGGCATGCCAGACAATCCAGCGGTGGATCGGCACTGACCATCGCAGTCGGGTTCCTCGTGTTCTTTACGGGTTCGCCGGCTTAGTAGTCGTCGTCTTCGTCATCGTCGAAATCAGGCCCGGTCTGCGGGCGGGCGGGACGTTCGGACGGATCCCGGCCGATCTTGCTGGCAAGTGTCGCCAGGTCGATGAAGTGATCGGCCTGCCTGCGCAGATCATCGGCGATCATCGGCGGCTGTGTCTTAAGGGTCGACACGACGCTGACCTTCCGCCCCTTTCTCTGCAGGGCTTCCACCAGTGACCGGAAATCGCCGTCACCGGAGAAAAGAACGATATGGTCGACACAGTCGACGAGCCCCATCGCATCGACGGCAAGTTCGATATCCATATTGCCCTTCACCTTTCGTCTGCCGGACGAATCGACGAACTCTTTGACGGGCTTGGTGATGACTTTATAACCATTGTAATCCAGCCAATCTATCAGCGGCCGGATGGAAGAATATTCCTGATCTTCAATGAGAGCGGTGTAATAGTAGGCGCGAAGCAGATAAGCTTGCCCCTGAAATTCTTTCAAGAGACGTTTGTAATCGATATCGAAGCCTATGGCCTTGGCAGTCGAGTAAAGATTTGCGCCATCAATAAATAAAGCAACTTTTTCTCTGGCATCAAACATTCGCGTGGGAACCTTTCTTATTGTTTCTACCGCTTCCGGGAGTTGCAACTCCGAAGCCGACGGAATCGAGCCGTCCAACCCACATCATGGTGCGTACTTCCATTGTCATTTCGTGCACATGATCGCTTTTACGATTCTTACTTCTGTCGGTTTTTACCATTTGGTTGGTATTTGTGTATTTTTACATAACCGATACCATTGCCCTACACCATAACTGTCGCCGGTCGCAATGACAAAGCGCGCCAACTTCCGCCCGGATGTTCATTTTCCAGCAAAATCGAATTGAGGCAAACAGGCCCGAAACGGGGTTGCTTTCCCTTAACGTGAATATTATACGCTGTCTTTTCAAGTTCCCTAACCCATGGAGACGTCGTATGGCGCGTGTGACCGTCGAGGACTGCATCGACAAGGTCGAAAATCGTTTTGAGCTGGTCCTGCTGGCCGCTCATCGCGCTCGCATGATCTCAAGCGGCTCACCGCTCACCGTAGAGCGCGATAACGACAAAAATCCGGTCGTGGCCCTGCGCGAGATTGCCGAGCAGACCGTAAGTCCCGAAGACATGAAGGAAGACCTTATCCACTCCCTGCAGAAATTTGTGGAAGTGGACGAGCCGGAAGCGGAAGCCGTGCCGATGGTTCCCTCGGGCCAGCAGCAGACGACCCAGGTCAACGCGGTTGACGATTCGGCCGTGGAATTCGACCGCATGTCGGAAGAGGATCTCCTGCGCGGCCTGGAAGGCCTGGTTCCGCCGGAGCGAAGCGACGACGTCTAGAAATTGTTTCAATGCAAGCCGGGCTGACGGGTTCAAAACGTCGCCAGCCCGGCCGGTTTTTCGACAACCTTCCGTTTCTTCCGGCTGTCATATGGGTCGGTTCCGGCCATGATGCGCCAATACGAGCTCGTTGAACGAGTAACCCGATATAATCCGGATGCGGATGAGGCCCTCCTCAACAAGGCCTATGTCTATGCCATGCAGAAGCATGGCCCCCAGACCCGCGCATCCGGCGATCCCTATTTCTCCCATCCGCTCGAAGTTGCCGCGATCCTGACCGACCTGCGTCTCGATGACGCAACCATCGCCGTCGCCCTGCTGCATGACACGATCGAGGATACGGATGCGACTCGCGCCGAAATCGACTCCATGTTCGGCGAGGAAATCGGCAAGCTGGTCGACGGCCTGACCAAGATCAAGCGTCTCGACCTTGTCTCGCAGAAAGCCAAGCAGGCGGAAAACTTCCGCAAGCTTCTGCTGGCGATCGCCGACGATGTCCGGGTTCTCCTCGTCAAGCTGGCGGACCGGCTCCACAACATGCGCACGCTCCACCACATGCCCGAGCACAAGCGCGGCCGGATCGCCGAAGAAACGATGGAGATCTACGCTCCGCTTGCCGGACGTATGGGCATGCAGGACATGCGCGAGGAACTGGAGGATCTTTCCTTCAGGACCCTCAACCCGGAAGCGCATGACACGATCAGCGAGCGCTTGACCGAACTGCGTGAGACCAACGCGGAACTGATTGCCGAAATCGAAAAGACCCTGACCGAACGCCTCGCCGAACGCGGCATGGCGGCAGAGGTCAAGGGCCGCGAGAAGCGCCCCTATTCGATCTTTCGCAAGATGCAGCAGAAATCGCTCGGCTTCGAACAGCTCTCCGACCTCTACGGCTTCCGGGTCACGGTGGGAACGGTGGAGGCCTGCTACCGGGTCCTGGGCGTCATCCACACGACCTGGCCGACGGTCCCTGGCCGGTTCAAGGATTACATCTCCACTCCGAAGCAGAACGACTACCGCTCGATCCATACCACGATCGTCGGCCCGTCCCGCCAGCGCGTGGAACTGCAGATCCGCACGGCGGCAATGGACCGCGTCGCGGAGTTCGGCATCGCGGCCCATGCCCTTTACAAGGACGGCGAGATGGGCGGCCTGAACATCGCCCGCCACACCGAAGATTGCCGCGCCTACGAATGGCTGAGACGGACCATCGACCTTCTTTCCGAAGGCGACACCCCGGAAGAATTCCTGGAAAACACCAAGTTGGAGCTCTTCCACGACCAGGTGTTCTGCTTCACGCCCAAGGGCCGGCTGATTGCCCTGCCCCGCGGCGCGACCCCGATCGACTTCGCCTATGCGGTTCATACCGGTATCGGCAACACCTGCGTCGGCTGCAAGATCAACGGCAAGATCATGCCCCTTGTCACCGAACTCAGAAACGGCGACGAGGTGGAAATCATCCGCTCCAAGGCGCAGACGCCGCCACCGGCCTGGGAATCGATTGCCGTGACCGGTAAGGCGCGGGCGGCGATCCGCCGGGCAACCCGCGAATCTGTCCGCAAACAATATGGCGCACTCGGCGAGCACATCCTCAAGCGCGCCTTTGCCCGGGCGGAAAAGATCTATTCCGAAGATCTGCTGCAGTCAGCTCTGACCGATCACAATCAGCCGAATGTCGCCGAACTCCTGGCCGCCGTCGGCCGCGGCGATGTCAGTGCCCAGTCAGTGCTCAAATCGGCCCATCCCGACTATCAGGACGAACGGGTCGTCCATATCCCGGCCACCTCCGAAGACGGCTGGTTCGACCTGGAAAAAGGCGCGGGATTGAAATTCCGTATTCCCGCCGGCGAATTCGACCCGGATTCCGGGGACGAGGCCCAAGACGGATCCGCATTGCCCATTCGCGGACTGTCCGGCGATATCCCGGTCAGCTTCGCCCCGGACGGCGGGGCCGTTCCCGGCGACCGGATCGTCGGTATCCTGACCCCGACCGAAGGTCTGACGATCTATCCGATCCAGTCGCCGGCCCTGAAGGAATTCGACGACCAGAGCGAACGCTGGGTCGACGTGCGTTGGGATATCGATGTCGACAATCCCGAGCGGTTTCCCGCCAGGCTCGCCATCTCCGCGATCAACGAACCGGGTTCGCTGGCCACCATCGCCCAGGTGATCGGCGAAAACAGCGGTAATATCGATAATGTAAAAATGGTCCGCCAGGCGACCGACTTTCACAAGATGGTCATCGATCTGGAAGTCTGGGACCTGAAACACCTGAACCGGATCATCAATCAGTTGCGTTCAAAACCGAATGTCTCCAGTGTGACCCGAGTCAACGGCTGATGCCGGCAAACCGAGGAAAGGACAGTCATCCGCATGACCAGCCCCATGAGCCGTGAGGAAGTGCTTCAACAATTCCGCGACGCCGGCGCGATCCTTGAAGGCCATTTCATCCTGTCCTCGGGCCTGCGAAGCCCGGTGTTCATTCAGAAGGCCCGGGTCTTCATGTACCCGGAGCGGACGGAAGTCCTGTGCAAGGCGCTTGCGGAAAAGATTCGCGCCGCGGGCCTCGGTGACATCGACTACGTCGTCTCTCCGGCTCTGGGCGGCCTGATCCCCGGATATGAAACCGCCCGCCATCTGAAGGTGCCGGCCATGTGGGTGGAGCGCGAGGACGGGGAATTCCGTTTGCGCCGGTTCGAAATGTCTGAGGGCGCGCGCGTCGTGATCGTAGAGGACATCGTGACCACCGGCCTCTCCAGCCGCGAAACGGTGGACGCGTTGAAGTCGATCGGAGCCGACGTGCTGGCGGTCGCCTGCCTGATCGACCGTTCGGCCGGTACGGCCGATACGGGCGTACCGCTGATCGCCCTGGCGGACTACAAGGTCCCGGCCTATGAAGCGGACAAGCTTCCGCCGGAATTGGAAGCTATCCCTGCGGTCAAACCGGGAAGCCGGGGCCTCGCCTAAGGCACCGGAACCGAAACCGACAAAACCGTATGCTTTTCCGCCGCCGCACCAAACCCACGAATATCGAGCGCCTGCGCGTGGCCGTCTGGCCGCGCCACAGCTGGTCGCGGTCGACCCGCTACTTCGGGAAACGCGTCCTTCGACTCACAGCGACGCCGCATGCGATCGCAATCGGATTTGCGGCCGGCGCGTTTGCGTCCTTCACGCCACTGGTGGGCTTCCACTTCATTCTCGCGTTTCTTATTGCCTACATCGTCCGCGGCAATCTGATCGCTTCCGCCCTTGGAACCTCCGTCGGCAATCCGCTGACGTTCCCGTTCATCTGGGCCTCCACCTTCAAGGTCGGCCAGTGGATCCTGCGCAGCGACGCGGCCCCTGCCGCCCACAATATTCACAAGGAATTCGCAAAGCGGCTGCTGGACAGCTCTCTCGACGTCCTGCTGCCGATGTTCAAGCCGATGCTTGTCGGGGCCGTGCCCCTTGGACTGATCACCGGCGTTATCTGCTACGTTCTCGTCTACAAGAGCGTCGAAGTCTACCAGACACGACGGAAGGCTTCGCTTGCCCGAAAACGCGCGCTCTTCCCGGCGCCTCATCCCGTGAGACTGGAAGAAATCGAGAAATAAGGCACTGCCTTTTTGCTGCCGGATTCATCCGTGAAAGACATCCGGCGGTCAGTCCCGTCCCCGCCCGTCTGTCATTGCCACGAAAGCCGCGAGCGGCTAAGAGTCGGCAGCAGATTCTGAACAGTCATTTCGCTCCTGGCGTTTCCGCCGGATCCATCAGCCCGGAATTCACATGTCAAAGGACAAGATGAGCGTGACAGAAGACAAGAAGGCCAAGGACGGCGGGCTCTACGAGACCGTGAAGATCATCGTGCAGGCGCTCCTTCTTGCCCTGATCGTGCGCACCTTTCTGTTCCAGCCTTTCAACATTCCTTCCGGATCGATGAAGGACACGCTGTTGATCGGCGATTACCTGTTCGTCTCCAAGTACAGCTACGGCTATTCCCGCTATTCCTTCCCCTTCGGCCTCGCCCCCTTCTCCGGCCGAATCTGGGGCGCCGAGCCGAAACGCGGTGATATCGTCGTCTTCAAGCTGCCGAAGGACAATTCGACCGATTACATCAAACGCGTGATCGGCCTTCCCGGCGACAGGATCCAGGTGAAGGATGGTGTCGTCTACCTCAACGACGAACCGGTCAAGCGGGAACGCATCGACGACTACATCGAGAACACCGGCTTCGGTATCAAGCGCGTTCCGCGCTACCGCGAAACCCTGCCGAACGGCGTCTCCTATGAAACCCTCGACCTGTCAGACCACGGCGCGTTGGACAACACGCGCATCTACGAAGTGCCCGAAGGGCATTATTTCATGATGGGTGACAACCGCGACAACTCCACAGACAGCCGTGTCCTATCGGCAGTGGGTTATGTTCCTTATGAGAACCTGGTCGGCCGCGCGGAAGTGCTGTTCTTCTCCATCAAAGACGGCACGCCGGCCTGGATGGTCTGGAAATGGCCCTGGGACGTGCGTTGGGACCGCCTGTTCAGGGATCTGCATCCCTGAGGCCGGCCCACCCCGAGCGGAAGCGGCGCAAGGAAACAATATGGCGGCAAGCACACAGGCCATGAGCGAACTGGCCCGGCGTATTCAGCATGAGTTCAAGGATCCGGAACTGCTGAACGTGGCGCTGACCCATGCCAGCGCGCTCGCACCGACCGACAGCGTGACGAAGAGCTACCAACGCCTGGAATTCCTCGGCGACCGGGTGCTCGGCCTCGTCGTCGCCGGAATGCTGCACAATCATTTCCCGAATGCGGATGAGGGCGAGCTTGCCCGGCGCTTCAACCACATGGTCAAGCGGGAAACCTGCGCGGAAATTGCCAGCGAGCTGCACCTCGGCGATGCCATGCGCATCGGCCAGAGCGAGGCCCAGACCGGCGGACGCAAGAAGGCGGCTCTTCTGGCCGATATTTGCGAAGCGGTGATCGCGGCCATTTATCTGGATGGCGGATTTGAGGCCGCCGAAAATTTCGTCACGCGCCTTTGGGAGCCGCGTATGTTATCCTGGTCCGGACCCTTGCGGGATGCCAAGACCACCCTGCAGGAGTGGGCTCAGTCGCGCGGGCTGCCGACACCGAAATACGATGTGATCAGCCGCGAAGGCCCGGACCACGCCCCCAGTTTCGTGGTCGGCGTGAATGTGAAGGGAATTGCCACCGGCGAAGGCCAGGGCGGCTCGAAGCGCATCGCCGAACAGGCCGCGGCAGAAGCCGTACTCCGCCGTGAAGGCGTCTGGAAAGAACAGGACAGGACTTGAACTCCGACGACGACATGCCGCAGGCAAGCCCGCGGTTCGACATGCCTCTTCCGGAAGCAACGGGCCCGATGCCCGAGGGCACGCGCGCGGGCTTCATTGCCCTGATCGGCGCGCCGAATGCAGGCAAGTCCACCCTCATCAACCAACTTGTCGGCACCAAGGTCTCCATCGTGACCCACAAGGTGCAGACGACGCGGGCGATCGTGCGCGGGATTGCCATGCACGACAAGGCCCAGCTCGTCTTCGTAGATACGCCCGGCATCTTCCAGCCCAAGCGACGTCTCGACCGCGCCATGGTCGACACCGCCTGGGGCGGCGCCCGGGACGCGGATGTGATCGCCCTCCTGATCGACGCCCGAAAAGGGGTCGACGAGGAAGCTGAAGCCATCATGGAGAGGCTTGCCAACATCAAGACGCCGAAGGTGCTGATCCTGAACAAGATCGACGTCACCAGGCGCGACAAGCTTCTGGAACTGGCAAAGGCCGCCAACGAGATCATGCCGTTCGACGAGACCTTCATGGTGTCCGCGCTGAACGGCGACGGCGTCGACACGATCCTGGATTATTTCGCATCCAAGGTTCCCGAAGGCCCATGGCTCTATCCCGAAGACCAGCCGTCCGATCTGCCTCTGCGCATCCTGGCTGCCGAAATCACCCGGGAGAAGCTGTTCGAGCGCCTGCACCAGGAGCTGCCCTACATTTCCACGGTGGAAACCGAGCAGTGGCAGGAACGCAAGGACGGCTCAGTCCGCATCGAACAGACCATCTACGTGGAGCGTGACAGCCAGAAGAGCATCGTGCTCGGCAAGAAGGGTCAGACCATCAAGGCCATCTCCAAGACCTCTCGCGAAGAACTCGCCGAGATCATCGACGCGCCCGTGCATCTGTTTTTGTTCGTGAAGGTCCGCGAGAACTGGGCCGACGATCCCGAACGCTACCGGGAAATGGGTCTGGAGTTCCCGAGGTAGGGGACTTGCGAGAGGTGCGCCACCTCCCCTGCTCCGCTGTCACAAGAAGAAGAACTCCGCCCTTTTTCTTCCCCGGAATCGTATAGACTTCCCCCATGGAGTGGACCGGCGAAGCAATTATTCTGGGAACCCGCAAGCACGGTGAGACGGACATCATCCTTGAGGTGATGACGGCCGAGCGCGGCCGGCATCTGGGGCTGGTACGCGGCGGGCGCTCGCGCCGACGGCAACCGACGCTCCAACCAGGCAACGAGGTGCAGGTAACATGGCGGGCACGGTTGGCGGACCATCTGGGCGTGTTTGCCGTCGACCCGATCCGCTCGCGCGCCGCCGAACTGATGACCTCGTCTTTAGGCCTGCACGGCGTCCAGCATCTGGCCGGCCTCATTCGCCTGCTGCCGGAGCGCGATCCCCATGCAAGGCTCTACGAGGCCTTCAAGGTGGTACTCGATCACCTGGACCGGTTCGATGTCGCCGGCCCGCTGATCATCCGCTTCGAGCTGGAAATGTTGAACGAACTCGGCTTCGGTCTGGACCTGACCAGATGCGCGGCAACCGGAACCCGGGACGACCTGGCGTGGGTGTCGCCGAAGTCGGCCCGTGCCGTCAGCCGGGAGGCCGGAGAACCCTACCGCGACAAACTGCTTCCCCTGCCCCCGTTTCTCGTGGAAGGCCAGCGCCAGCCGGGCAGCGAAATCACTTATCAGGATCTGATTGAAGGGTTTCGGCTGACCGACTTTTTCCTTAACCGCAATGTCTACGAGCCCCGGGGTATCAAGACCGGAGACCTGCGACCAAGCCTGATTGCGGCCTTGGAGAAGAAATACCGGGCGGAATTTCCGTGGAATTTCAACCTGCCCCGATAGACCGGAGAAGGATCCGCGCCTTGCCGGCATTCAGGCCCGGCTCAACACCGGTTCTTGCGAAATCCCGCCATCACTGCTTGCCAGATAATCAAGAACCGCATCGCCCGACATCGGTCTGGAATAATAGTAGCCCTGGACCATTTCGCCGCCGAGGCTGCGGATAATGGCCAGTTCCTCCTCGGTCTCCACACCTTCGATGATACAGCCGATATTCATGTCCCGGGACAGGTTGAGCAGCGATTTGACGATTCCGTAACCGGCGGAATTCTCGCCGATATTGGTCACGAACGATCGGTCGATCTTTATCTTGTCGAGTGGGAACCGGTGCAGGTGGCTGAGGCTCGAATATCCGGTTCCGAAGTCGTCCAGCGAAATCCGGACCCCGGTCCTCTTGAGTTCCGCAATCGCTTCCTGGGCCTGGAAGACATCGCGGATGATCGCGGTCTCCGTAATCTCGAAATCGATCCGTTCCGGCGCAATGCCGTAGGTGTGAATTTCGTCGACGAGACCGCGAACGTAGTCGGTCTTGGCAATATTCGCCGCCGACAGATTGAACGACAAGCGTATGTTGTCCGGCCAGGAAGCCGCGCAGGAGAGCGCTTGCCTGAACAGCATCAGCGTGAGCTGGTCGATCAAGCCGCCTCGCTCCGCAGCCGGAATGAAATGGCTCGGCGGCACCGCCCCCAGGGTCGGACTGGTCCAGCGCGCAAGCGCCTCGAATGCCACCACCGCACCGCTGCTCACATCCACGACCGGCTGGAAGGCGACTGCCATTTCGTCGGCGACCGAAACACTTCGAAGAGCCTTTTCAAGCAGTTTGGTGCGCTGGACCCGGGCTTCATGAGCTTTGCCGAAAAGGACCACATGGGTACTGCCGGCGTCCCGGCTGCGTTTCGCCGAATATAGCGCAAAATCCGCATTCTCGTAGAGTTCGTCGCAGTCGACACCGTCCCGCCACCGGGCAAAGCCGACGCTGGCTGAAATCGAAAGGGTCGCTTCCGCCAGATTGAACGGCGCCTCCAGGACGGCGCACAAATTGTGCCCGATCTGCATCAGGTTCTCGTCAGAAAGTTCCAGGGTCATCAGGATGGCGAATTCATCGCCGCCGAGGCGCGAAAGAAGAAGATCGCCCTGACAGGCGACCTGCAGGCGCTCGGCCACGGAGACCAACAGCTTGTCGCCAACCGCATGCCCAAACATGTCATTGACGGCCTTGAAACCGTCCAGGTCGATCAGACCGATAATGAGCGCCGCCTCTCCCGCCACTGCGGCCCCATGTTTTTCCTTGAATTCGGAAAAGAAACAACGCCGGTTGGGAAGATTGGTCAGGCTGTCGAGATTGGCCAGGCGATAGTTTTCGTTCGACAGCTCAAGCGTCTCTTTCTGCTTATTCACAAGCTCATTCTGCTGCCGGATAAGCTGCCTTTGGGATGCGATCAGCGAAACGAACCTGTTGTAGTTGATCGACACGATCACCAGCAGGGCAACTGACACAAAGATGAGATTGGCGGCATTTGCCATGAAGACCGGATTGCCGGACAACCCGAAGAAAACAATGAAGGCGACGTTGACGGTCATTGTCACTTTGATCGCCGCCGACAGCATGTGCATCAGACTGAAAATGCAGCCGACGACCGTGATACCCATGAAGAACGCGATATGCCCCTGCGCATAGGCATCACCGTAGGGATAGAGCGCCAGCGACCAGGCGGAAAAGCCGATTGCAATGAGCAGCGCAAGCGTGTTGGTGCGCTTCAGTGATTTCAAGGCGGACGCCGCATCCGGGCGCTCCGAAATGGAGCGCCACCATCTCACCAGCCGAATGACCGCGAGGCCGGACAAGGCCACGGGGATATAAAGCGTGAGACTGCGGGGCGCCAAATTCCAGAAAGTTGCCACCAGCGCCCATGTATTGACCAGCAGCAGCGCATACATCATCGGAAGCTGTCTGGTATTGGCGTCAAATTGCGCCAGGGTGAGTTCGGCATCGCCGCTCGGAACCGAAAACAGGTTTTTCAGCTTTTCAAATTTCACCTGGCTGACCTCAAATACAGTTCGCCGTTCAGCTTTAAATATTCCCCTGCAGCCGCAACTGTGCCTGCAATATCCTGATAAACTTACCGATAAATCTTAAAGAACCGGTTAGCCTCACGTTACGCCTGGACGATCGGTCTGAAAGGCTAAGCGACTGTCCCGGCTAAGAATACGGACCAGTATGACGGCGGATTGTTTCGCTACATGAAGCGCCTTGCGGGCACCCCGCGAACGATCCTTGCGACAGGTGGTTCCGGATTTGCTCGCCCCTTGGCCCAAACCGGGGAAAACCAACGCAAAAACCGCAGAAACCTGCGCAAATCGGTTGCTTCACCCAATCGATACAGCTACTCGTTTTGACATGGGAAACGAGTTGATTCCGCCGAGCGGACCAAGCGGCATAGAAGGCATCGAGCTGCGCACAGCGCTGGAAGAGCGCTACCTTGCCTATGCGTTGTCGACTATCATGCACCGCGCCCTGCCGGACGTGCGCGACGGGCTGAAGCCGGTGCACCGGCGCCTGCTTTACGCCATGCGCCTTCTGAAACTCGACCCCGGTGCCGGCTTCAAGAAATGCGCCCGCGTCGTCGGTGACGTCATTGGTAAATACCACCCCCATGGCGACCAGGCCGTCTATGATGCCCTTGTGCGCCTTGCTCAGGACTTCGCGCAGCGCTACCCGCTGATCGACGGCCAGGGCAACTTCGGCAATGTGGACGGCGACAACGCCGCCGCCATGCGTTACACGGAAGCCCGCCTGACCGACACCGCCAAGCGCCTGCTCGACGGCCTGGACGAGGATGCCGTCGACTTCCGCGAAACTTATGACGGCGAGGACCGGGAACCGATCGTTCTACCGGGCGGCTTCCCGAACCTGCTCGGCAACGGCTCCTCTGGGATTGCCGTCGGCATGGCGACCTCGATCCCGCCGCATAATGCCTATGAGCTCTGCGAAGCCTCGCAGCATCTGATCAAGAACCCGAAATGCGAACCGGACGAGCTGCTGCAGTTCATCAAGGGTCCGGATTTCCCGACCGGCGGCCTTCTGGTTTCCGACGACGCCGCGATCCGCGAAGCCTACACCACGGGACGTGGCAGCTTCAGGGTCCGCGCCCGATGGGAAGTGGAAGACCTCGGTAGAGGCCAGTGGAACGTGGTGGTCACGGAGATCCCCTACCAGGTGCCGAAGTCCCGGCTGATCGAGAAGATCGCCGAACTGCTGACCGCCCGCAAACTGCCGCTGCTGGAAGATATCCGCGATGAATCGGCGGAAGACATCCGCATCGTTCTGGTGCCGCGCTCGCGCAACGTCGACGCAACGCTCCTTATGGAATCCCTGTTCAAGCTGACGGACCTGGAAAACCGCTTTCCCTTGAACATGAACGTGCTTTCCCATGGCAAGGTGCCCATGGTGATGGGCCTGAAGCAGGTGCTGCGCGAATGGCTGGACCACCGCAAGGAAGTCCTTGTCCGCCGGTCCGAACACCGCCTCGCCCAGATCAATCACCGCCTGGAGGTCCTGGAAGGCTACCTGATCGCCTATCTGAACCTCGACGAGGTGATCCGCATCATCCGCGAGGAGGACGATGCCAAGGGAGAGTTGATCCGGACGTTCGAGCTGACCGATGTCCAGGCCGAAGCCATCCTCAACATGCGCCTGCGGTCCTTGCGCAAGCTGGAAGAGCTGGAAATCCGCAAAGAGCACGAAAAGCTCTCCGAGGAAAAGGACGAACTGACCAAGCTGCTCGGCTCCGATCAACGCCAGTGGACCCGTATCAGCAAGGAAATCTCGGAAGTCTCCAAGATCTACGGCCCGGAAACCGACATCGGCAAACGGCGCACCGGCCTGGCCGAAGCCCCGGATCATGACCTGGACGATATCCAGCAGGCCATGATCGAGAAGGAACCGATCACGGTCATCGTCTCCGAAAAGGGCTGGATCCGCGCGCTCAAGGGCCATCAGGCCGACCTCGGCAATCTCGCCTTCAAACAGGGCGACAAGCTGAAGCTGTCCTTCCATGCGGAGACGACCGACAAGATCCTGATCTTCTCCACCGGTGGAAAATTCTTCACGCTGGGTGCCGACAAGCTGCCGGGCGGACGCGGCCATGGCGAACCGATCCGTCTGATGGTGGAAATGGACGAGGCCCAGGACGTGATCAGTGCCTTTGTCCACAAACCGGGACGGATCCTGCTGATTTCCAACAACGAGGCCCGCGGCTTCCGCGTCCCGGAAGACGACGTCATCGCCAATACGCGCAAGGGCAAGCAGGTCCTGAACCTGGCGGCCCCGGCCGAAGCCTCGATCTGCGTTGCCGCTGCGGGCGACCATGTGGCCGTCATCGGCGAGAACCGGAAGCTTCTGGTCTTCCCGCTGGAGCAGATCCCGCAAATGGGCCGCGGCCGCGGCGTGCGCCTGCAGCGTTACCGCGACGGCCACATCGCCGACATCCGTGTCTTCAAGGGCGAAGACGGCCTGACCTGGACCGACAGTTCCGGCCGCAGCTTCACCCGCACACTGGATGAATTGGCCGATTGGCGCGGCGAACGCGGACAGGCCGGACGACTGCCGCCAACCGGCTTCCCGCGCTCCAACAAATTCGGCCCGCGCGAGCTTTAACCGTTCATTTTCGAAACGGCGTACCGTTTTCGTAAAAATCGATCTGGATGGATGCTCCCTGCCCTTGCATTCCGGCGCGAAAGCATGCCGTATCAGGCGGCAGAATATGCGGGAGGACAGGATGATCGGAGCGTTTACCTTCAACACCAGCCACAGGGTGGTCTTCGAGAACGGCTCAGCCGGAGCGCTTTCCCGTCATGCCGGAAATCTCCTGGGCGAGCGACCTTTCATTATCACCGACAAGGGGATCATCAACTGCGGGCTGATCGACGCCTGCCTGAAAGATCTGAAGGCGGCAGGTTGCCAGACGGACCATTATGAGGATGTCCTGGCCGACCCACCCCGCCGGCTGGTTGAAGACGCCACCCAAAAGGCAACGGACCATGGCGCGACCTGCATTATCGGTTTCGGCGGCGGCTCGTCCCTCGACATCGCCAAGCTGGTCGCCCTGCTCGCCTCAAGCGGCGAGGATCTGGACGATGCCTGGGGCATCGGCAATGCCAAGGGCCCTCGCCTGCCCCTGGTGCTGATCCCGACCACTGCCGGAACCGGGTCGGAAGTCACGCCGATCTCGATCATCACGCTGGAGGACGACGAAAAGCGCGGTGTCGTCTCGCCGATCCTGCTTCCCGATCTCGCCGTTCTCGATCCATTGCTCACCCTCGGTCTGCCGGCCCACGTGACGGCCGCAACCGGTATCGATGCCATGGTTCATGCCATTGAAGGCTATGCCTCCAAGAGTGCGAACAACAACCCGGTCTCAAGGACACTGGCAGTCGAAGCCCTGAAGCTGCTGGGCACCAATATCGAGACCGCCGTCTTCGAACCCAAGAACGAGGATGCCCGTGGCGCCATGCTTCTCGGCTCCATGCTGGCCGGCATGGCCTTCGCCAACTCGCCGGTCGCCGCCGTGCACGCGCTCGCCTATCCGATCGGCGGCACCTTCCATGTACCTCACGGACTTTCGAATGCGCTCGTCCTGCCTCATGTCCTGCGCTTCAACGCCCCGGACGCTGCCACCGACTATGCAATGCTCGCGCCTCACGTTTTCCCGGAATTGGCTGTCATCGACGAGCCGGAAGCCCGCGCTCATGCCTTTGCCGACGAGCTTGGTCACCTTTCGAACCGGCTCGGGCTTCAGTCCACCTTGCGCGAAGTCGGTATCACCGCTGCCGACTTACCCAAAATGGCCAGCGACGCCATGAAGCAGACCCGCCTTCTCGTCAACAACCCGCGCCCCGTCTCCGAGGCGGATGCACTTGCGATTTACGAGGCAGCCCTTTGAGCGAAGCTGACAAACCAGCCAAACCCGTCCCTCTTACCCGATCCGGTTTCTCGGTTTTCCGGGATATTCCGACGAGGTGGATGGACGTGGACATCTATGGCCACGTGAACAACGTGCAGTACCTGAGCTTCTTCGATACGGCGGTAAATGGCTGGTATGTGGACGAGGGACTGCTCGACCCGGCCAGGTCGGAAGAGATATTCCTCGTGGTGGAAACCGGCTGCCAGTATTTTGCCGAATTCGTCTTCCCGGAACGGGTGACCGCCGGCATTGGGATCGAAAGGATCGGTTCGTCCTCGGTGGTTTACACGATCGCGCTGTTCAAGGAAGGGCAGCAGAGCGCCGCCGCACAGGGCCGTTTCGTTCACGTCCTTGTCGACCGGGATAACCGCCGGCCAACGCCGATCAGGGAGGAAATGCGTACCGCGCTGAGCCGGTTACTTATCCGGTAACGGCTCCCTTCGGCAGCTTTCCCTCCGCGGCCAACGCTTTCCGGATTACTTCACGGTCGCTTCGACAATGAGTTCCGTACAGTTTTTTCCCTGGAGGTCTTTGCCGCAGATCCGGACCGAGTAGCTGTCCTTGCCCTTGTAGTTCTTGTGCGGCGTGTAGAGAAACTGGAACCTTGCGGTCTTTTTGAACACACCGTGTTTTGGCTTGCGGACAATAGATGCGGATGTGAACGTCATGCGTCCGCCTGCGCGAAAATAATACTCGCAACCACTCGAAGACATCCAACTGTAGGCTTTCATCGGCTTCTTATGGTGAAGCATGAAACGTGAGCCTTGCGTCTGACAACCGGCCATCGCAGATGTCACCAGGAACTGACCCGATATCAGGACCAGCACCGTCCAGAACAGTTGTCTGTTCATTTTCCCCCCCAAAAACAACATCTTGAATTCTGTCACTGCAGAGGAGGACGATTCGACCTGAAAGTTCAAGTATCGTTCAATGAAATTGGAGATTGCGGTCTTTTGAAATCTCCGGATTGACCACATCATATCCACAACCTGCACACAAGTTGTTCAAGGCTTATCCATGGGCCTTCAAAAGCCGTGACTTCTCGCGCTGCCAGTCGCGCTTCTTCTCCGTCTCGCGCTTGTCATGCAGCTTCTTGCCCTTCGCCAAGGCAATCTCCAGCTTCGCCCTGCCCTGCTCGTTGAAATAGAGCTTGAGCGGAACGATGGTCTTGCCTTCCTTCTGCACGGCGCCGGCAAGCTTGTGGATCTCGCGCTTGTGCATGAGCAGTTTGCGCGGCCGGCGCGGCTCGTGGTTGAAGCGGTTGCCTTGCGTATATTCGGGAATATAGACGTTGTAGATCCAGATTTCGCCCTTGTATTCGGCAGCATAGGATTCGGCGATATTCGCCTTGCCGTTACGCAAGGCCTTCACTTCCGTACCCTTCAGCTCGATGCCGGCCTCGAAGGTTTCCTCGATCTCGAAATTAAAACGGGCCTTCCGGTTGTCGGAGATGATCGTCCGACCCGGAGGACCTCCGCGTTTAGGGGCCATTGTTGCTATACCTTTTAAGAGCACGGGCCGGAATGACCGACTCGTGCCGAATTGTTCAGCCGATCAGTTGATCAGCCCCGCATGGGTCATCGCCTCGCGGATTTTCGTCTCCGTCTCCGGCGAAATCGCCACCAACGGCAGGCGGACCTCATTGTCCATCCGACCGAGCAGCGACAGGGCGTATTTCGCTCCCGTCGGATTGGGCTCAATGAACAGGGCCTGATGCAGCGGCGCCAGCTTGTCCTGGATCGACAGGGCTTTTGCGTAGTCATTGGCAAGACATGCCGCCTGGAAATCCGCGCACATGCGAGGCGCTACATTGGCCGTGACCGAAATGCATCCCGAGCCACCGTGGGCGTTGAAGCCGAGCGCCGTGATGTCCTCGCCGGACAGCTGGATGAAGTCCGGACCACACAGATGGCGTTGCTCGCTCGCTCTTGCAAGGTTCGCGGTGGCGTCCTTGACGCCCTTGATGTTCTTGCAGGTCTTGAACAACTCCGCCATCGTCGCCGAGGTCATGTCGATGACCGACCGGCCGGGGATGTTGTAGATGAAGATCGGAATCCCGACCACATTGTCGATCGCGCGGTAATGTGCCTTCAAACCCGCCTGGTTCGGCTTGTTGTAATACGGCGTCACAACGAGAAGACCGTCAGCTCCGGCCTTTTCGGCAAACTTCGCCAGATCGATCGCTTCTTCCGTATTGTTGGAACCCGCGCCGGCCATGACAGGCACACGCCCCGCGGCGACTTCCACACACAACTCGACAACCCGCTTGTGTTCGTCGTGAGAAAGCGTCGGGCTCTCACCCGTCGTGCCCACTGGTACCAATCCGGTGCTTCCCTCTTTGATCTGCCAATCGACAAAATCCTGGAACCGTTTCTCGTCAAGCGCCCCGTCCTTGAACGGTGTCACGAGCGCTGGAATCGATCCTGTAAACATCTTCGGTTTCCTCATGGATTTTTCGTTGGAGATCGGGAACCCCGATCGGACCGGCACAATAATCGCCTCATCCCCTCGGGGCAATGGTCTTGAAGAACAAGCAGCCTGTTCTTTTTGATTGGTCGCCGCCAGGTCTTGGAAGCCTCAATGGTGTCCCAGGACCTGGTTGATACACATCTGATCCATTCTCTAAAATCGAACCGCATCTGCCCGTACTTGGCAAACTCCGGCAAAGCCGTTTACCTTCGCAAAAACAGAGGCCTGACGGCAGACGCGAGGAGCGCCGAACTTATGAAAAATCCCGGGAACGACAATTTCGAATCCTCCGCAAACACCGAAACGGCTCCTCGAACCTTTACCTGGACCAGCCGTGACGGATTGACCCTTTCGGGCCGGGAGTGGGGCGCTCAAGGAAGCGGGACAATCCAGCATCCAACCATTCTCTGCCTCACCGGACTTTCAAGAAATACTCGCGATTTCAGTGATATTGCGGCGTTTCTTCAGAAGAAGGGTTACCACGTTGTCGCGCTTGACTACCGCGGCCGGGGCGCAAGCGCATGGGATCCGGAATGGCATAATTACGCCCTCCCCGTCGAAGGTCATGACATCGACGACGCGATCGAACACCTCGGCCTGAACCGCTTTGCGATCCTCGGCACGTCCCGTGGTGGATTGCATGCCATGGCCATGACACATCGATATGACGCCGATCGCATGGTCGGTGTCATTTTGAACGATGTCGGACCACATCTGGAAATGAAGGCAATCCACCGGATTGCAGCCTCGATCGGCAAGAAGATGGACTATTCGAGCTTCGAAGCGGTCGCAGAGCATATGGAACACACGCTCGGAAACCAGTTTCCAGCCTTTTCCGGTCAGGACTGGCTGAAACTGAGCCGACAGCTTGCAAGTATCCGCGATGGTAAATGCGTAATCGACTATGATCCGGCTTTAGCCCACACGCTTGTCGGCTGGGACGACTCAAGCCCCACTCCCGATATATGGCCCTTGTTCGAAGGCCTCCGAAAAATCCCTCTCCTCATTATCCATGGAGAATTTTCGGATCTGTTGAGCCGTGAAACCTGCGAGAAGATGCTCGTTGCTCACCCCGATGCCAGATTGGTCACCGTCAGAGGCCAGGGTCATGCACCGGTCCTATGGGATCGGGAAACCCAACAGGAAATAGCCGGCTTTTTGGACCAGCTACCAGCCTAACCCCTTCTTATTTAATATAAATTAGAGCGCCTTCCGGTCAATCTGGCTCATTTGATCGAGGCGGTTTTTCTTTCCGGAAAGGCGGTTTGCCCACCGTGGTGCCACTCATCTCAGTGGTGAACCAGCGAAGCCGCGGAGTGAGAGCCCCCGACCGATCTCCGTCTGACTGCTCTCCATAAGGTCCAGCCTCTTTAGTCGGCGACGCCGGAGAGCGGAGTTTGGCCGAACACGTCCGATCACTTTACCGCCCGGCCTGTATCCAGACAAAAAGAAAGCCCGGCATTTCTGCCGGGCTTTCCCGTCAATCCTAAGAAAGGAGAGACTTAGAACGTGCGCTGAACGCGGAAGGTAGCGGTCAGGTCGTCGTTGTCGTTGAGGAGCGTACCGGAGTAGTCACGGTTCAGGTATTCAACTTCAACACCGGTCACGAAACCGGAGACCGGAGCCCAAGCAACCTGACCATTTACGGACCAAGCGTCCATGTCGAAGTTGTTGCCGGTAGCATCCTGGGAAGCGTAGGTACCCGTCAGAGACGTGGAAACCGTCGGCGTCCAGTTGTGCGTGATACCAGCAGCAACGCCCCAACCGGTAGCGGTGTTGACATTGGTCAGCGAGGTAGCAACGGCATCAACCGTCAGGTGTTGGTTGACGTAGCCGAGAGCACCTTCGGAGTAACCAGCACGGATACCCAGGGTATCGCCAGCGCCGAGCATCGGCAGGTTCAGAGCAACGTCAGCGTTGATCGCCCAGCCGAGCGGGGAGTCATGCACAGCGGCGACGGCCGCACCAGTAGCGCCCAAAGCGTTACCGCTGTAGACCTGGGTCAGAACACCAGAGAGCTGTGCCGAACCCCAACCCTGGCTAACCAGCAAGTTGGCGACGAAGTTCGGGATCCGGTGACCGCCATAAGTGTCGTTGACTACACCAGCGGCAGTCACGGTAGCACCAACACCGGTAGCGTTCACGAGGGTCAGGCGACGGGTCAGACCGTCTTCCAGAGCAACCGTTGCGGACAGGCCGTTGCCAAAGGCAGCGGTGTAAGCAAGAACGGTAGCGCGGTCATCGAGGCCCTGGCCGATGTTCGCACCCCAGTTTTCACCGGTCCAGTGGTCAGAGAAGGAACCGGTACGACCGAAGGTGAAGCCACCGAGCTGGACGTATGCGTCCCAGATTTCAACACCAGTGTTGTTGAAAGCAGTGGTGTCGGAGGTGAACCACAGGTCGAAGTAGGTCTTCAGGAGACCGTATTCGGTCTGCGTGCGAGCGTCCATGCGGACATATGCACGAGCACGGAAGTTGGTCGAGACGTCTTCGTTGTTGTCCCAGCGGTTTCCGCCCTTGTCAGCGAAGTCGTTGATGCGGTAGTCGGCACGAACACGGCCACCAACGCGCAGGCAGGTTTCGGTGCCCGGGATGTAGTAGAAACGTGCGCCGTAAGCGTCACAGATGCGGACGTAGTCAACCGGCTCCGGAGCAACCGGAAGATCGGCAGCCTGAACGCCGGTTGCAGATGCAACTGCAGCAGCGCCGAGCAGAAGGCTCTTAAAGTTCATATCTGACCTCCAATAAGTCATGTTAGCGATGACTTCACTTGGCCTTGGCCGTCGCTGTAAAGTCATTTTCCCCGCGAAAAACTCTGTCTTTGCCCCGACCGGAGGTTGGACTTCCGAAGTGAGCAAAACAGGGCGACCCGAAAGCCGCTCGCAGTTGTGACCATACGCATCCCGGTTTTTCGTTCAACACCGAATACAGGTCAGAAGCCTGTTCCGGGTTCCTTTCAAAACCCGTGTTGCCCGAATGTCACAAAATCCGGGTCAAAAGTAAGATTGCGGTAAGAAATAGCACCGATTTCGGGACCTTAGCACCGGTTTTACACACCGGAACTCTTGCTGAATCGGGGCACAATCTCCCTCTCTTGACCGTGATTCAGTCCGGGATACGCCAATTGAAAAGCGCTCGGCCACAGAGATTCGAGCGATTTCGGTAGCGATTCTCATCCGTCAAACCTGCGTCAGGCTTGCGCCATGAGAATCAAGAAACGGCCCGCTTGAAGCCACGCGTTATTTCAGGGTGAGGTCGACACGCGCCACGTGCCCTTCTGAATCGATCACGGCCACCTGAGCGAATCCTTCCTCTGTCGGCGTAAACACCAATTGCCGACGGTACGTGGACACTTCCACGGGCTTGTCATTCACAAGCCAGGTATAGGGCCGCTTGCCGCCTTCCAGCTTTACGACCAGCGGCTGGACGCTGGTGCCTGTCTTCAGGCCAAGCTCCACCACAGCCCCCCCGGGCGGATAGGCGATCCGGAACGGAGTGCCCTTCCGGGTGAGCCCATCCCGGCCTGCCACGCGGGCCCGCCGCAGAGCGACCGGCAGTTCAGCGGTTGGCCGGCTCAACACGCCCTCAGGCTCAGCCGGCAACGGCACTCGGTCCTTGCCCAACCGCTGAAAGGCCTCAAACAGAATCGGAACGGCTGCTTTCGCCCCGGTCATGCCAGGAACCGGGCTGGCATCTGCCCTCCCGACCCAGACGGCGACCACATACCGGCCGTCGAACCCGGCCGCCCAACTGTCCCGGTAGCCGTAAGCCGTTCCAGTTTTGTATGCGACGGCCGCAGTTCCCGCTGACTGGGGCTGCGGCAATCCGGATAGAATATCGGCGACATGCCAGGCGGCAATCGGCTCCAGAACCTTAGAGGTGCCAACCGGCTGTCGCGGCAGGTCCCGGTTCAGCACCATGGAGACCGGACGTCCCTGCCGGGCCATGGCCGCATAAAGTTTGGCAAGGTCCGTCAGTGTCAGTCCCAGTCCGCCGAGACCGATGGCAAGACCAGGCGCCTTGTCGCCACCGAGAACCGGTTCTGCGCCTGCTCGCTTGAGGCGCGAGATCAGCCGCGCCGGGCCGACCGCCTCGAGCAATTGCACCGCCGGCGTGTTCAGGGAAAGCTGCAAGGCCTCACGAACGGTGACCGTGCCCTGATACGCCTGATCGAAATTCGTCGGCCGGTACCCACCGATGTCGATGGGCCTGTCTTCGATGAAGCTCTCCGGGTGCGCAACGCCTTCCTCGAACGCCAGTCCGTAGATCAGTGGCTTGAGCGTGGACCCGGGTGACCGGACCGCCTTGGTCATGTCGATGTGTCCCTGGCGTCTTTCCGACAACAGATCCGGCGAGCCGACCGAGGCAAGGATTTCGCCCGATTGGTGATCGGCAACGAGAACCGCAGACGATATATGAGGCCCAAGCGCCCGCACTCGATCCCGGACCAGGCTTTCAAGGCTTTCCTGCAGGGTCGCGTCGATCGTCAGCCGGTGGATCGAACGTTCCGGATCTTCCAGCACCGCATCCCGTGCAGCATGCGCCGCGAGAAACGGCATGTCGCGGCGGCGATCCGGGATTCGGTCCACCCGCGCGGCCGCCGCCTCGTCCGATGTAAGGACGCCTGCTTTGACTGCACGCTCCAGAACCCGGGCGCGTGCTGCCGTTGCCCGAGCGGCAAACCGGTCCGGCCGGCGGGCTTCCGGCGATTGCGGCAGAGCGACCAGCAGCGCGGCTTCGGCGGGCGTCAGGCGCGAGGGCTCCTTGCCGAACCAGACCAGGCTTGCAGCCCGTACCCCTTCCAGATTGCCGCCAAAAGGCGCGCGCAGCATATAAAGAGACAGGATCTGATCCTTGCTCAGGCTGTTCTCGATCTGAACGGCGCGCAGGATCTGTTCGTATTTCGCTCCGATCGTCCTGGTCGGATGCTCTTCCAGCAGGCGGGCCACCTGCATCGTCAACGTGGAGCCTCCGGACACGATCCTGCCCGACAAAAGCATCTGGCTTGCCGCCCGAGCCAGCGCACCGGCGTCCACGCCGTGGTGGTCGTAGAAGCGCTTGTCTTCATAAGCGACCAGCATTTTCACATAGAGCGGATCGATGTCGGCAAGCGTGACCGGCAGGCGCCATTTCTGATCAGCGCTGGTAAAGGCGCGTAACAACCGGTCGTCCCGGTCGAGCACGACCGCGGACAACGACAGCTCAGAGGCCTTCGGAATTTCGGGGAGGTTCCGGTAATCCACCGCGACCTTGACGGCAGTCAGACACACGGCTGCGGCGCCGGCAAGGCCTAAGGCCTGAAACCGGCGCCGCCAGCGCGATTGTCCTTTGCTCCCGTCCTCCATGGCCATGGCCTGTCTGTCCGCTAAAGGATCAGCGGGTCGGACCGAGCACGGTAAAGGCGGAGGTATCCGTGATCGCCCGGCGCGCCGGACGGTACATATCCTCCACCGATGCAGGCGGATGGGCATAGGTTCCAGGTGTTACCGCCCGGGCCAGATAGGCGAAGGTGAGTTCCTTGTCGCCATGACGGGTCTGATCGACCGCGACCTCGAACCGGTCTTCGTGGAAGGCCGCATGTTCGGTCTCGTTGATGGTCGAGAGGAAATCCAAACCGCCCAGATCGCCGGACCGCACCAGTCTCGGGTTGTCGATCGCAAGGCCCGCCGGGATCCGGTCGACGACCATCAGCCGGCCGGGCACATCGCTGAGCGCCCGGACCGTCAGGACGACGGCAACCCGTGTATTCACCGGAACCGCATTCGGATCGACCAGATTACCATCGAGATCGTAGATCTGCCGCTCGATCGCATAGTCCTGCCCCCCGGCCGGTTCCGGAACCCGGGGCTGGCCGGTCACGGAAACAAGCAGATCCGTCGCATCGCTTCCCTGATTTTCAAGCCGCACCGGTGTCTGTCCAACGGCCTCACCGTCAAACGGCCAGACCAGACGGTTCGGCTCAACGACACCATCGACTGCAATCTTGTCCGCCGAGGCCGACTTGTTGAGTTCCTGTGCCGCCATCAACAGCCAGGCCATGTCCTGGGTCGAATAGTGCCTGGTCTGATCCTGATACCGGCGAAGCAGATCGGCGACCTGCGCCTTCTCTCCGGTATCGACCGAAGAGGCTACGATATAGGTCAGGACCCCTGCCCCGTCGCGCAGACGCGAGCCGTAGTCGGACCGATAACCGGACAGGCCATCGGTTTGCAGACCCGCGACCGCCGCCTTGAAACCGGTGGCCGCCCGTTCCTGCTCTCCATAGAGAGCAAGGCTCGCGGCCACCTGCGCCTTGGCAAGCGGTGTGGTGAAGGAAGCAAGCTTGGCATCCAGGTAGTAACGAAGGTCGCCCATCGACGCCCGCCCGTTGCGCGCCAGGACATAAAGCGCATAAGCGATGTCCATACCGCCGTCGGTGACGTCGGAGGCATAGGCCAGCCGGTTTTCCAGATTGTCCAGCGCGTTTTCGAAGGCGATCGGCGGAACCAGATAGCCCTGCTCACTCGCCCTGGTCAGGAAATCGGTCACATAGGCATCGAGCCAGGTGTTGCTGCTGCCATAGCTGCTCCACAGGCCGAAGGATCCGCTTGAGGACTGGTTGGCCAGAACACGCCGAATTGCACCCACGACCCGCTGCCGGATTTCGGCACTCTCGCCAAGCCCCGCCGCATGAGCCACCTCATTCAGATAAAGAAGCGGCAGCGCGCGGCTGGTCGTCTGTTCGGTACAGCCATAAGGATAGCGGTCAAGCGCTTCGAGCAACCCGGCGATGTCGATCTGCGCCGCCCCGCCGGAAGACACCTTGATCTTCACGGTCTCCGGCTTCAACCCTTGGAAGCTGTTGGCGTCGAGCAGCAGGCTGCCGCCTCCGGCAAGGGCAAAGACCGACCGGCGAACAACATCCGGCTGGGTGTCCTTCACATCGATGCCGACGCGCTTGATCGTCTCCGATCCGTCAGGCGCCGTCAGAGTGGCAAAGACCTGCGCCTTGCCCGTACCGGACGCGGCCCGGATCGGCAGGATCACCTGGGCTTTCGCCTTTTCACCAAGAGACACCTGGCGAAGGGCCGCCTCGCCCGCTTCAAGCGCAACCGGACCTTCCGCCGACACCAGAAGATCATAATCCCCGGCCGCCCCTTCCACATTGTCGATATTCAGAAGCAGCCGCGAACTGTCGCCCGGCGCAAGGAAGCCCGGCAGGCTCGCAGTCACAACCACCGGAGAACGAACCGCAACATCCTGTTCGCCGTGGCCGACGCCGTCCTGCGACCAGGCGACTGCCATCAGCCGCAAGGTGCCATTGAATTCCGGCACGTCGAAGGAAACGGTTGCCTCGCCGTTGTCATCCACCTTGACCAGTCCGGAGAAGAGCGCGACCGGCTCCTCGTCCGGCGGCGGTGCCTGCAGACGTGAGGCCATGGCGTCGCCGCCGGAGCGCACCTTGCCGCGGGTTCCGGCCATACGGTCGATCAACTGGCCGTAGAGATCGCGGATCTCGGTGCCGAGCTTGCGCTGGCCGAAATACCATTTCTCCGGTTCCGGTGTCTTGAAGCCGGTCAGGTTGAGAATACCCAGGTCGACGGCAGCGACCGTCAGATAGGCTTCCGTTCCAGGCTTCAGGCTGGCGAGCTTCACAGGCACGTCCAGACGTGTGCCCGGCCGCATCGTGTCAGGAGCAGACAGCGTTACCGCCAGATCCCGGTCGCCCGGCTCCATCTGCAACCAGCTCAGGCCGATCGCCCGCGAGGGCATCCGCTTCTGCGCCACATCCATCGGCCGATAGAGGCTTGCCGTCACATAGGCGCCCGCCCCCCACTCTTCGGTTACCGGAAGGCTGACTTCCGCTTCGCCGGCGGTGACAGTCACCACCTGGCTGGAGAGCAGACCGCCCGAAACCACATTGACCACCGCAAGACCGTCCGACTGGGGCTTCATGCGCAGGATCGCGGTCTCGCCGGGACGGTAGCTCTTCTTGTCGAGCCCCACGTCCAGATAGTCCGGCGTTTCGGAGGTTGCATCCGCCGTGTACCAGCCCGCGGAGAATTCCACGCTGGTCGCCATTTCACCGGCCCCGGCCGAAGTGACCTCCAGCCGGTACTGACCCCAGTTCACCGGAAGCGACAGGCTGGCCGGCCTATCTGTGGTCACGTCCACCCTGCCGTTCGCCACCCGTTCCGTCGTGGTGATCGGTTCGTAGGACCAGCTTCCGTCCGATCGATACCACTGATACCGGCGATTGATCTTTGAGAGCGTCCACACAAGCCCTTCGGCCTTCTGCAGGTTGCCGTCCCGATCGATCGCGATGATGGAAAAGTCCGCCGGACCGCCTTCATCGACGCCGCCCTCAAACATCGGCTTGACGCCGATATGGCCGCTTTCGGCCCGGACCGGCAGTTCCAGCCGCCGTTCCACATAGCGCCCGCCGGCTTCCACCAGCCGGGCAACAAGCTGCCCCTTATAAAGCGCCGTGGTTTCCGGCAACTCGGGCAACGTGACGGCAAAAGACAGATTGCCGTCGATATCCGTCTTCCGCTCGCCCTCCAGATAATCGCGTTGCGGATAGGTTTCGCTGTCGGCAAGGCCGAACTCATAGCCCGGATACTTTTCCAGGCTTCGGGTCGGCGACACGATGATATCGCCTTCAAGGCCCTGATCGCTGGCCGGCGAGCCGTAGAGATAGCGCGCGCTCAACTCGATTTCAGTCGGCTGAGCGGGATCGAAGGCTTCGGCGGTCGTCTTCAGTTCGAAGTCCACACGTTCCGGCTGATAGTCCTCGACCAGGAATGTATTGGAGGCAAGCGGCGTTCCCTTCGGATCGACGTAGATGCGCCAGGACCACACACCCTGTTGAGCGGTCTGGCTCAGATCGATGTCGAGCAGGTGGCCACCGAGCCCGGTGTCTTCGACTACATGACGGGACTGTTCCACACCGTCGGGCCGATCGATCACGAAGGTCAGCGGCAGACCGTCCTGTGCCACGGCCTTCGCGGTCCGGATCATTGCCTGAGCATGAACCGTCTCGCCCGCCTTGTAAATCCCCCGGTCGGTCCAGGCGAACACGTCAAGCGGCCCCGGCGCCGGGCGCCCTTCCACGCCGCGGTCGGAAAGATCGAAGGCCGGTTTCCTCAGATCCAGGAAAGAATAATCGCCGTCATCGGTTTCCGCCACCAGGAGCCCGGGCGCCATACCACCCGCACCCCGTGTCAGGCCCGCTTCGAAACGGGCAAAACCCTGGTCGTCGCTGATCGCGTTGCCGAGGATCTCGTTGTTGACAGCCAGAAGCTGCACCTTGATGCCCGACAGCGCCTTGGCGCTGGTCAGCGAGCGGATGTTGGCGGTGACGCCATCGACACCCGAATAGGCCGTCAGTCCGAGGTCCGAGACAATGAACCACTGGGTTGCCATGTCGCCCCAACGGTTCTGATTGTCGAGCTTGGAGCGCGCCGTCATGGCATAGACGCCGGGCTTCAGGTCCAGGCCGATATCGTTGAGCGGAATGGCCGTGGTGATGTCTTCGTTCAGACGATTTTCCGTCTCGACGACGCCTGACCAGACCTCCTCGCCCTGCTCATCGGAAATCTGGTCGCTCCGATAGGAATTCAGCTGGCGCAGGAAGCGCTCATCCCGGATGGCCGAGACAAGCCCCCGATCGCCGATGCGGTAGATTTTGGTTTCCACCTCGGACGTGTTGACCGAAACGATCGGAATGGTCGGATCGCCGCCGGCGGGCAGCACATAGGCCCGGCCAAGGAAATGGACGGTTGGCGACCGGTCCCGCACGTAGACGGTCAGGTTCGCCGGTCGCTCCAGCTTCTCGCCATCTGCCGCCGGAAGCCCGGAGCGCAGGGTCACCGAATAGCGGCTGCCGTGCTGTACACCGTCAACGCAGATCTGTGACTGTTCGGTTTCAACCGTTGTCGTACCGTCACCAATGACAGACACATAAGGCGACAGATCCGCGTCCTTCGGCAGCTTGTCGGACAGGATCACGCAGATGCGCGGCGCGGCGCCGTCAGCATCCACCTGATGATCCACGATCCGGAAGCCGTGCTTTGCCACCATGTCGTCGTAGCGCTTCTGAAGCCTCGAGTTGTTGTCGAGTGCCAGTGCGGCGCGCAGGGACTTGATCGCCGGCTTCCACATGTCGCGACGGCTGAGGGACGTTCCCAGCAGATTGAGCCCCCACGCCCGCTCATCCGGCGTCACGGCACGCAAATAGGTATTGATTGCCGCCGAGGTCGCGTTCTCCTGTTTGGTCCGCTTTTCCTGCCAATCCTTGGGATTCTGCAGCAACAGGGCAAACGTCAGACGGCTCCACGCGGAGTAGTCATCCGGCAGCAGTGCGATGACCGCGGAAAAGTCCTGTTCCGCCTGCACGCCGTTCTTGGCATTCAGCGCGGTCTGGCCTGCCTGGCGCAGGTTTTCGGCGGTCTGCCCGCGCGGCTTTGCGTCCTGCTCGATACGCTTGCTGTAGGTTGCCGCGCCCTCGATCAGATCCTTGTCGATAAAGGAAAGCTCAGCCTTCCGATCGGCTTCGGCGGTTTGACGCGGCTGGGCGACGTCGACCACACGGCCGGCAATCGCACCGCGGAAACTCTGCAGCTGTCCGAAATCGGACTTCAGGAAACACCAGCCGGCGGAGGTGTTGAAGGTGAAGGCCCGGCACTGGTTGTCGCTCAGGCAGACCGCCTTGCAGCCCTCCAGATCGACGTCCTTGACCGTGCGATAATCGGAACCGAAGAAATCTGCGTCCTCGATGGTCACGATCCGCCGGTCCTGAGCATTTGCCGCTCCTGAGAGCGCAAGGCCGAAACCGACGACCGCCAGTCCGAATAGGGATCCCCGCGCCCCTGAAATGCGTTTTGCTCCCCTCAACAGGACATCAGACAACGCCATCTCACACTCCTCCGGCTGACAAGCTCGTTTATCGCAATATGAGGCCTCGAAATACGACCTCTATAAATATCTATAAAATCACATGCCCAGATCGGCTCGGAAACGCGGTCCAAGTTCGCAGGAAACCCACCGGGTTTCAAGAACTTGTAGCGTGTCGCCCGGACACATCACACCTGTCCGGCGCAACGATCCTCACCTTTCGGTGCAGCTAACCGAACACCAGATCATGTCCTTGCCAAGGCAGGCGGACAATTAATGAAAATACGGACCGGAAAGGAGCAATCGGCATTCCGGATTTGAGGCCTAGAGCCGTTTCAGGAGTTCCTGGATCAGGATGGCGACTTCCTCGGCGGCTTTGCTTGACGGCGCGGTTTCCGTCACCGTGTACCCCTGCCCCATGGACGAGGCATAACCCGTCCGGTTGCCGAGCCGCGCATCGAGCGCATCATATCCCGAAGAGGCGATGGCATCGGTCATTTCCTTTGTCAGCGATGCCCGCGGCGGCACCCGGTTCAGGACCAGAAGCGCCGGCGTGTCCTCTCGGGCCGCCAGCTGGATCGTCTGGGCGGTCGCCCACAGATCCACCGGAGTCGGCTGGATCGGCACGATCACGAAATCGGCCGCGTCGATGGCCGGCTTGGCATCGACGTCGGTCTTCGGCGGCGTATCGATGATGACATAGTCATGAGAGCGGGCAAGCGAGCGGGCTTCGCGCCGGGCGCCCCAGCCGGAGGCCGTGCGGAACTCCAGTCCCGTCCCCTCCTCTCCGAACGCATCTTCCCGAGCCTCGAACCATGTGCCGAGAGAACCTTGCGGATCGACGTCCAGAATGGCGACACCGCCTTTGCTCTTTTGGGAGAGCGCGACAGCCAGATGCGCTGCCAGGGTCGTCTTGCCCGAACCGCCTTTTTGCTGCGCCACCGTGAGAATACGTCCAGTCATTGCCCAACCTCGCCGAGACAACTGCCGTTTCTACATATTGCGCCGCAACAAAGAGAATGACAACCGCTGATTGGACATCACTCGGCGGATATTGACCGAAGGGATCCTGCTCGGCCGGAGGGTTCACGACCTCCGGGGAAACGGATTACTTGCCACCAAGGGCCTGGTAGATGTTCCAGGCCGGGCGACCGGTGACCGGCATGCCATGTTTGGCTTCCGCCTTCTTGATCCCCTCGCGGGTGGCCGGCCCGACCTTGCCGTCCGCCTTGCCAACATTGAAGCCGTTCCTGTTCAGAAGGTTCTGCAGTTCCAGCCGCTGAGCCCGCGAAAGCCCCGGATTGTCCGTCGGCCACGGCGCCTTGATCGGATCCCCACCGGACAGGATTTCCGAAAGTAGCGCGATCGCCAGACCATAGGAATCCGAAGCGTTGTAGGACCGCAGCGCCTCGAAGTTACGCGTAACCAAGAAGGCAGGTCCGTTACGCCCAGCCGGAAGGATCAGTCCGGCCTCGATCCCGCCCTTGAGAGGCCGGCCATCCATGCGGGTCAGGCCTCGTTTGCCCCAACTGGTCAACGATGCCTTCTTCTTCCGGCCCACGTGACCGTTGTAGCCCGATGGCAGGCGAACCTCGTAGCCCCAAGGGCGCGCGGAATTCCACCCTGCTTTCTTCAGGAAGTTCGCGGTCGAGGCGAGCGCATCGGGAATGGACGTGACCAGATCCTTGCGGCCGTCACCGTCGAAATCGACAGCCAGCCGCTCGTAGGTCGTCGGCATGAATTGGGTCTGGCCGAAGGCCCCTGCCCAGGATCCTTCGAAATGCTTCGCCGGGACGTCGCCCCTCGAAGCGATCTTCATGGTCGTGATCAGCTCGTTTCTGAAATACTTGGCCCGCCGTCCACCGGCACAAACCAGATTGGCAAGGGCATGCGGGGTGTAGAAGTCGCCCCGGAACTGACCGTAGTCGCTTTCAATGCCCCAGACGGCGACCACAACATGCTTGTCCACGCCGTAACGCTTCTCGACCGCCGACAGGGTCCGGGCGTGTTTTTTCAGCCTGTCCTTGCCGTCAGAGATCCGCTTGGGATCGACCAGGAACGCCATGTAGTCCCAGATCGGAGTTTCATATTCCGGCTGCGACGTGGAGAAGCGAACGACCTTTTCGTCATACTTCGCGCCCGACAGCATCCGTTCGGCAACCTGAGGACTGACACCCGCCTTGACCGCCTGGTTTTTCAAGGTGGCGACACAGGAGCTGAAGGACGCCGCCTGGGCAGCAAGGTTGCCTGCCCCCATGAACGCCAGCAAGAAAGCTACCGGGCCCCGAAACTTTTGCACACCGTCAAACCGCATCGCCAGCTCCGCATTTGCGCCTGAATCGGATCCAGTGTGCCACGGGTCAGCGCTTGAATTGCGGCAAAAGAAAACGCTGCGGCACATGTGCCGCAGCGTTCCACAGGTCTTTTCCAGCTTGGGAGGAAAAGATGCTTCTGTTCGTTGTTCCTTATTTGCCTTCGATCAGCTTGCGGCGCAGCCAGCTCGACATCTGGTCCATGACGATGACCACGAGGATCGTCAGGATGATGATGTAGGATGTGTTTTCCCAGTCGCGCGAGGTGCGCATAGTTTCCACCAGCATGAGACCGATACCGCCCGCCCCCAGCGCGCCGATCACGGTCGCCGAACGAGTGTTGGATTCCAGATAATAGAGCACCTGGGAAACAAACACCGGCAGGATCTGCGGGATCACGCCGTAACGGTAACGCTGAATCTGGCTGGCACCGGTCGCACGAACCCCTTCCACTTGCTTGTTGTCGATGTTTTCCAGCGCCTCGGAGAAAAGCTTACCAAGCGAGCCGGTATCGGTGAAGGCAATGGCGAGCGCCCCGGTCAGCGGCCCGAGACCGAAGGCCCGGATGAAAATCAGCGACCAGATCAGCATGTCGATACCGCGCAGGAAATCGAACAGCCGGCGGACACCGAAGCGCACAAACAGGGACGGCGTGAAGTTACGGGCCGCCAGAAAGGCCAGCGGCAGACCGAAGATCGCCGCTGTCAGCGTGCCGAGCACCGCCATCATGATGGTCTCGAACAGCGCGATGAAGACTTCCCCGTGCTGCCAGTCCGTGTTGGACAGGAACTCATCGACGATGAACGATAGGTTCGATTGCTCCGGGTCGATACGCTGATCGCTCCGCGCCAAGCTGACCAGTTCACTGAAGGACTTGCCGTAAAGCGGCGAATTGAAGGTGAACCAGAAATTCTCCCAGCCCCCGAAATAGTTGTGCACCTCGATCTTGGTCTTGGTGACCTGAACCCTGCGATCGAGCGTCGGGCGGGCGTCGAATTTCCGCGGATCATCCTTGAGCCAGTCCGGAACATCGCCGGGCGGCAGGTCCGTCTCCACGCCCTTCTTGGTCGCCGTCGCTGTGATCACGCCGTAGCCGGGCACCGTGAAGCGCATGGTCTTGCCGGAGATATCGACGATATAGCCGTCTCCAAGGTCGACAACCGCATCGTCGCCGTCGATCTTCACCCAGTCGGGCGCTTCAGCATTGTCATAGGTTGCGGTCCGCTCGCCCTCGATGGCCACTTCCAGGCCACCCCGGCGGATGTCCTTGGTGACATGGACTTTGTAGGCAACGGAATCGGTCGCCAGGATCGCGGCCCGCTCCGGCTGGGCCCGCTCCAGGATACCTGGAACATCGAAGGCAAACCAGGTGTAGGCCAGATAGGCGAGGATGATCAGCGGAACGGCGACGGTAAAAGCGGTGCGCCGGCGGATTGTGCGGAACACCTCCGCCGGATCGAAGCCGTGTTCCAGGGTATCGACAGCCATGAACGTGCTCCTCAATGCGCCCGGCCCGACCCGACAAGCTTCCCGCGCAGATAGGAAGACGTCTGGTCGATGATCATGATCGTGATGAACAGCAGCACGAAGATCGCGGCCGTCTCGTCGCCCGCGCCCTGACCCCAGCCGATGGTACGGCGGAGTTCGGCGCCGATCCCCCCTGCCCCGACGAAACCGAGAATGGCGGAAGCGCGTACATTGATTTCGAAGCGCAGAAGGAAATAGCTCAGATAGTTCGGCGCCACCTGCGGCATGACGGCGAAGCGGATCCGCTGCAGCCAGCTTGCCCCGCAGGCCGCAAGCCCCTCGATCGCCTTGCGGTCGATGTTCTCGTTGACCTCGGAAAAGAGCTTGCCCAGCGCGCCTGCCGTATGGAACGCCACCGCGATCATGGCCGGCACGGGGCTGGAGCCCAGGACGAAGATCAGAAACAGGGCGATGATGAGTTCGGGAAAAGCCCGCATGATATCCATCATCCGTCGGATGACCGGAATAAGCGGTGCGTAGGAATCGACGTTGCGGGTGGAGGCCATGGCAAGCACCACGGCGAGCGCTCCGCCGATCAGCGTCGCAACCGCTGCGATATTCAGTGTCTCCAGCATAAAGGGCATGAAATGGACGATCAGACCGAAAAAGGCAGGCCCGGCGTCCCAGGCTTCCGTCACGATTTCGCTCGGATAGTCAAAGAACTTGGACAGCCCCTGAACGAAGCTTCCGGAGTTCATGGCATTGGACTTTGAATAGCCGGAGACAAGCACGGCGACGACCAGCAGAACCCCGATCAGGGAGTAAAGCTGGCGCCGTTTGCGCATCGACAGGATTTCCTGCTCAAGGGCGGCAACGGCCATTTCAAGGAGCCTTCAGATTGAGTTCTTTTAACAAGAAGAAGCGCGGACCGGGAGCCCCGGTCCGCGCCTGGAATTGAGCCGGCCGTTAGCCTTTGCTCTTGGCCTTGCGAGCGGCAACGATGCTTTCGTAAGCCTTGTGGGTGATCGGCATGAAACCCTTGGCTTCGCCGGACATCACGCCATAGGCGCATTCCGGATCCATGGACACCAGGCTGGCCATCAGGCCGGTCATCTTCAGCTTGACGTCTTCCGGCAGCTTCTTGGACAACACGACCGGACCTTCCGGGATTACCGGCGAACGCCAGATTTCCTTGATCTCGGTCATGTCGACGAGACCGGCATCGGTCGCCTTGCGCAGGGCGCCGGAGTTGAAGCCGTCTTCCCATTCGCCAAGGCCGTCGGCCCAGGTAACGCCGGCGTCGATGTCACCGTTGAACACGGCAACGATGGTCTGCTCGTGACCGCCGGTGAACTTGACGTCAGAGAAATATTCGCCCGGCTTCATGGAATAGCCGAGTTTCGGGATTTCGATGGACGGGATCAGGTAGCCGGACGTGGAGTTCGGATCGCCGAAGCCGAAAACCTTGCCCTTCATGTCGTCGAGCGAGTTGATTTCGCTGTCAACGCGGGCAAAGCCGATAGAGTAGTAGCCGTAGCCACCGTCGTTGTTGACCTTGACCAGAACCGGATCAACGGCTTCCGGGTCGGTCAGGTAGATCTTTGCGTAGCCGGAAGCACCCAGCCAGGCCATGTCGAGGTTGCCGCCGAGCAGGCCTTCGATCACGCCGTTGTAGTCGGCCGGAGCGAACAACTTGACCGGAACGCCGAGGAGATCGGCGGCCTTTTCTTCAAGGCAGGTAAAGGCGCGCAGGCGGTCGGAAGCGTTTTCGCCGCCAAGGATGCCGATGCGGAATTCGGTGATGTTGTCGGCGGCATAAGCAGCGGTTGCGTTCAGGGCGATCATGCTGACTGCGGCAAGCGCAGCAACTTTGGAGATTACGTTCATGTGAGACACTCCACGAGCTTTCGAGATGTGATGACTTTGATTGTTTTTCCGGCCTCAACAGGCCGTTACAGCCGCCGGCGTCATCGCACCGGTGGGAACTTGTTCTTCCGGACGCACAGATCGGGCGCCCTCGATGGCAGTCGAGGTCGCTGCCTCGTTGAAGCTTTCGTCTGCGCCGTAGATTTCGCGCGCCACGTCGGTGGTAAGCTCTTCAGGCGAGCCGTCGAAAACCATCTTGCCGTCACGCATCCCGATCACCCGGTCGCAATAGGTCCGGGCCGTATCGAGCGTATGCAGATTGCAAAGCACGATCTTGTTGTCCCGTTCATGGATCTCGCGCAGCGCATCCATGACGATCTTGGCGTTCATCGGATCGAGCGAGGCAATCGGTTCGTCGGCCAGCACCATGTAGGGGTCCTGCATCAGCGCCCGGGCAATCGCGACGCGCTGCTGCTGACCGCCGGAAAGCTCCTCCGCGCGCTTTTGCGCTTCCTGAACGATGCCCAGACGATCGAGTGCGGCGAGTGCCGTGTTCACATCACTGGAGCTGAAGATGTTGAACAGGCTCTTGAACGTGCCGTGACCGTTCAGACGACCCAGCATCACATTGGTCACCACGTCGAGCCGGGGAACGAGATTGAACTGCTGGAACACCATGGCGCAGTCGCGCTGCCAGCGGCGCATGGTGGCGCCTTTCAGGCAGAGGATGTCCTCGCCCCTGAAAAGGATCCGCCCCGAACTTGCCGGCGTCAGCCGGTTGATCATGCGCAGAAGGGTCGACTTGCCCGCCCCCGAGCGGCCGATCACGCCGATCATTTGCGGCTTGTCGATCGAGAAACTCACCTTGTCGACGGCGGTTCGCGTCCCGAAGGTCTTGGTCACGTGTTCGAATTGAATCACCCGGCAGCCCTGTCCGTGTTGTTTCGTATTTGAGGGACAAGAGCCACGAGAGTATTACAGACAAATGACAGTCATCACGCCATTGCCGGACAACTCAAACGCAATAATGATGAATTAGAAGGCACTCGGATTTCGAGAATGGGTAAAACTTTGACGGCTCGGCCGATTTTTCCTGCTCAGGCAAGGCACTAAGAAATTTAAACAGCCTCTTCTTCTTGATGAATTCTTGAAAAATTCATCAAACTGTCACCGAACTGTCGTAGTTCGGCGCGTCGAAAGTAAGTAAGGGAAGCCCTGAAATGCCGGTCGCGGTCGGCATGCCCCCGCAACAGGAAGTCCCCGTCCATGAAATCGCCCACCGAAAAACCAGCTCTCTCCTCGGACCCGTCCATCCACGAACAGTCTGTCGTGATCGATTGCGAACTCGGCGTGTGGACGGAAGTCGGCGCTTACACGGAAATGCGCCAGAGCTCGATGGACGACTATTCCTATATCGTCCAGAACGGCGATGTGGTGTGGACCACCATCGGCAAGTTCTGCTCCATTGCCCGGAGCGTCCGGCTCAATCCGGGCAATCACCCGACATGGCGCGCCTCGCAGCACCACTTCACCTACCGGGCAGCCGCCTATGATCTGGGCGAAAACGACGACGCGTTCTTCGAGTGGCGCAAGAAGGACTGGGTGACCATCGGCCATGATGTCTGGATCGGGCACGGGGTGACGGTCCTGGCCGGCGTGACCGTTGGAACCGGCGCGATCCTGGCGGCGGGCGCGGTGGTGTCAAAGGACGTGCCGCCCTACACCATCGTCGGCGGTGTCGCGGCAAAACCGATCAAGCGCCGCTTCACCGAACCCCAAGCCGACGCGCTCCAGGAAATCGCGTGGTGGGATTGGGACCACGCGACGCTGAAGGAGCGCCTTCCCGATTTCCGGACCCTTTCCATCGATGCGTTTATCGAGAAGTACCGTTAGGCCGGCTCCCGTTCTCACCCCCGTTGAACGGGTACCGGCTGAAGAGCGGCTTTCGCGATCATTTCCTCTTCCGGCACGATCTTTTCTTCAGGCGTCTTTTTCGGCTGAACTTCGATCAGCCGGTCGGTCACCACTGCCGAGAACCAGATGCACGTCAGCGTGACCCAGGCGGTCAGAGCGACGATCGAGGCCCCGGTCACGCCCGCACCGACGGCGCAGCCGCCGGCCAGCATGCCGCCGAAGCCCATCATGGCCGCTCCGGTCATGTAACGGGCCATGGATTTTCCGCCTTCGAACCCCTGCAGCGCGAGTTCACGGGTCAACAGAGCCGCCAGGAAAGAGCCGAGAAAAACGCCCGGCACCACCCCAACGTCGAAGTCGAGGGTCGATCCCGGCGGAGACAGGAACAGCATGAGCGTATCGGCAGACGGGCCGGTAAACGTCACCGCTTCGATCTGCACCGGCTCGAAAGCCTGCGACGCCATCGACGATGTGAACCACCACGCGACCGGAATGGTCAGTCCTGTGCCCAGCCCCGCGATCATCTGCCAGAGCGGTGCCCGGCTTCTTACTGCAAAGAACACCCCCGCCGCCAGCCACATCAAGGACAGCAGAATCGTGACCGTGAAGGACATGGACAGGAATGACATCAGGTCGTTGCCGCCGATATCGGCGGTCGTCCACCACCCGGCGACCCATTCGCGGGCAGGCATCAGAATGCCGCGCAAGCTGGCCTGCGCCATGACGGCAAACACCAGACCGGACAGCAGAGCACGCAGGTTCCCCGTCGCCGACAGCACGAGAAGCCGGCTTGCGCAACCGCGGGCGAGGATCATGCCGGAGCCGAACAAAAGCCCGCCGATTGCGGCCCCGCTCAGGCTTTGCGGCGAAGCCAGCTGCCGTGCTTCGGTTGCATGCACCTCCCCAAGAGCGACCAGAACCTGGGTTCCAAGAACCGCGGCCGAGAAGGTCATCAGCCAGACCGAAAGCCGGACGCCGAAGATGCCATGCGCAAAATCGAGCGCGGCGGCCCGCAGACAGAATCGGCTCTGCTGGGCGAAAGCGCCGAAGAGTACTCCCACGGTCAATCCGCCGACCGTCAGGATCCAGGGTTCGGAAAACCGTTCCAGAAAGTAAGTCAAATTCATCGTTCTTCACTGCCCCTACCGGGCGCACCGCCCGTCTGAATGGAATAATCCTGAGTACAATTCGAACTGCCATGCATTGACGTTCCTCAAGGAAAGTCCGATAAATTCGAAAAAATGCATGTGTGGAGGATGAAATGCCCAAATTTCTCAATCCCGGGCTGTCGCGCCGGGAAATTCTTGCCGGTGGAGCAGCTTTCCTCACGATGGCCGGCGCAGGCCTGAAGCCGTCCTTCGCGGCCGCCGGCCCGATCACGATCGGCGATATGGAAGTTCAGGTGTTCTCCGACGGACATCTGTCCCTGCCGATGAGCTTCGTCCTGCCGGAACAAACCAAGGAAGAAGTCGCGGACCTTTTGAAGCCGCATGGCATGGCCACCGACGCACTGACACCGGACTGCAATGTCACGATGCTGCGCACCGGTGACCGTCTGGCGCTGTTCGATGTCGGCTCCGGCGCCAATTTCCAGCCGACGGCAGGTGAACTGCTGTCCTCCCTGGAGGCGGCTGGGATCGGTCCGGCCGACGTGACCGACGTGATCTTCACCCACGGCCATCCCGATCATCTTTGGGGCGTCCTCGACGACTTCGACGAACCGCTATTCTCCGAAGCCCAGTACTGGGTACCGCAGGCCGAATGGGATTACTGGCTCGCCGACGACACGCTCGCCAATACCCCTGAGGAGCGCAAGACCTTCGTTGTCGGCGCCCAGGCCCGGTTCGAAGCGATCGCCGACCAGGTGGCCATGATCACGCCCGGGATGGAAGTGCTGCCCGGCGTTGAGGCCATCGATACCTCCGGCCATACGCCCGGCCACACGTCCTATATGCTGCACGGCGGCGGCGACAGCCTGCTGGTCGTGGGCGACGCCATCTCCAATGCGGTCATTTCCTTCGAAAAGCCGACGTGGCAGTCGGGAACGGACCAGGACCCGGACAAGGGTGTGGCAACCCGCACGGCGCTGCTCGACCGCATTGCCACGGACAAGACGAAGATCATCGGCTATCACCTGCCCCACCCGGGCCAGGGCGTTGCCGAGCGCAACGGCACAGCCTACCGCTTCGTTGCGGCCGGTTGAGGCGGTTCGGTTTTAGAGATTATCTGACGCACGCATCCCCTTGCTTCCGCCGCCTCCCTTAACGGAAGTCGGAAGCAAGGAAGATGGTGTTTTATTCAGCGGCCTGGCGCGACCCGTCGTCGTGTCCGCTCTGATTGCGCTGGAAGGCCGCCAGGAACGAGCCTTCGAACAGCCAGGCCAGACCCAGCCGGGCACCGAAGGCAATTGACAGCAGCACGATCGGCGCCGACAGGGCCATCGTGGAAAAAGCCGAAATCCCCTGCCCCACCGTGCAGCCCATGGCGATGACGCCGCCGACGCCCATCAGAGCCGCCCCCAGAATATGCCGGCTGAGTTCGCGTGCGTCGTCGCAAGCCTCCCATCGGATATCACGCCGCCACAAGGCCGCGGCGATGGCTCCTAAAAGGGTGCCGCAAATCAGGCCAACGCCGTAATCCGGAAGGGTATTCGTATAGGTGATGAACTGCATGATCGTGTCGCCGACCGGGACGACGAAAGACCCTGCCTCGACCTGAACCGGATGGAACGCGGATTTGGCGACATGGCTCGTCGCCCACCATCCGAAAGCGATCGCAAGACCGATCAGCAGGCCGGTCAGGACCTGCGCCCCCTGCCTGCGATAACTTTTGACGGAAAAGACCCACAACAGGCCGATTGCACCGACCAGAATGACGAACGGCCGGCTTACATCGAAGCCCAGCACATAGGACAGAAGGCTGCCGATCGACTGGTTTCCGGCGAAACCCAGATCCACGGCAAGATTGTCGACCACGTGGATCCTTGCCTGTCCGAGCAGCCCGCGTTGGGTCGCAAGGGCTGTCAGGCCGATGACGATGAGCACGACAAACGCCCTCAGACTTCCGCCGCCGAGCCTGACCACGGCACCGAAGCCGCACGTTCCGACAAGCGCCATGCCGATGCCGAACATGACGCCGCCGACAATCGCCCCGGTCCAGCCGAAGCGAGGATCAAGATAGAAGGAGTTCTCAAGCGAGGCGAGATCAGCCGCGACCAGCAGCTGCGTGGCGAGCAGCGCCGTCAGCGACGCCAGGGCCCAGGTCCGCACGCCACTGCTGTCGCCGGCGTACCAGAGCCGTTCGAGGGACGACAGCGTGCAGAAATGGTTCCAGCGCGCGACAAATCCGAGAACCACCCCGGCGCCAAGCCCCAATAGAGGAAGTAATACCAGCGGTTCGAATTCACTCATTGGATTGCCCGGCCTGCTGTAAGTGTTTTCCCGTTGCCTTTACGGCAAATACGCGTCCAAATCGGCCGCCCGGCAAATATCCAGCGGTTAAAATTCTTTTATCAACCGGGAAGAGCCGCCGCAATCATTCGCCATGCTGCAGCGCAATGCGTAAATCCCTGTTTCTCCGGGATTCCGCCGTCTGTCAGGTGGGCGCACCTTCGGCTTTCGGGGGGCGAACATCCGTGCAGAAGAGGTCGTAGAGGGCGGAAATGATGCTGCTCACTTCATCGTCCCGGATGCTGTAAAAGATCAGCCGCCCATCGCGCCGGGACGTTACGAGCCCTTCCATCCTGAGCCGGGCCAGCTGCTGCGACACGGCCGCCTGGGGCATGGTCAGGATTTCCTCCAGTTCGGAAACCGACTTCTCCCCTTCCGAAAGCAGGCAAAGAATCAGAAGGCGCACTTCATGGGACAGCGCCTTCAAAAGGTCGCTGGCTTTGCGCGCCTGCTCGAACAGCTCGTCGAACTCCGCCGGGTCTGCACCCTTTTTCAGGATCGGAAGGTTCATATCCGCTACCGTTTCGATGTTGCCTGCCGCACTCGGGAGCGCCCACTACTTTCATGAACGCTTGAGTACCTCAGAGGAATACAGCCCTTACACCACTTTGCCAACAAACAAAAGTGACGCACAGGGGATTTTCTTGACTAATTCTGCGCGGTATCCAGCTTTTCCAACATCTCATCCAAAAGCGGCCAGAAGAAGTTCTCGCCCGGATATCCACGCAAGCGCGCAACTTCCTTGCCGGCATCCACGAGAATGAAGGTCGGGGTGACCCGCTCCGGACGGATGTCCTTCAGATCCTCCGGCCAGGGCTCGGTCAGGTCCACGCGCCTGAGCGGCGCCCGCTTGCCCTCCTCGGTCTTCGGATAGGCGATGCCGATCTGTTCGTTCCATGCCCGGCACCATGGACACCCCGGCTCCTCGATCATGATCAGTTCCGCCGACCATGCACCGGCCTGTACGCCAAAGCCCGCCAGGAGGGTCAAGGCTCCGATCAAAAAAGCTCGCACGTCGCCTCCTCGTGAGTTTCTGCGCATTATTTGAGATTCCCGATTGCTTTATATAGGAAGTTTTGAATACTTTGAAATCAAGGGACGGTGAACAGATAACGTCCGTTGGGAGGAATATAATGCTGGACATATCGGTTGGCGCGGCCTTTCTGGCCGGTCTGCTGTCTTTCGTTTCACCATGTGTTCTGCCGATTGTCCCGCCTTACCTGTGTTATCTCGCCGGCGTCAGCGTGGATGAGCTCAAGGGCGAAACCGCAACCGCGGCAACCAGCCGCAGGATCATTTTTTCTTCCATAGCCTTCGTTCTCGGATTTGCCACCGTCTTCGTGGCCCTTGGGGCAACAGCCAGCGTCATCGGCCAGACCATCGCCCAGTATTTCGACACCCTGGCGATCGTTGCCGGCGCCATCATCATCGTCATGGGCCTGCATTTTCTCGGTGTGTTCCGCATTGGCCTGCTCTTCCGCGAAGCCCGCGTCCAGGTGCAACGCAAACCAGCCGGCCTTGTCGGCGCCTATATCATCGGCCTCGCCTTCGCCTTCGGCTGGACACCTTGCGTCGGCCCGGTGCTGGCGGCAATCCTGTTCATGGCGGGAACGACGAATCCTGCACAGGGCAGCCTGCTTCTGCTCGTCTATGCACTCGGGATCGGTCTCCCGTTCATTCTGGCGGCCGCCTTCGCCAGCCGGTTTCTCGGCTGGGCGAGCCGCTTTCGCAAGCACATGGGAACCGTCGAAAAGATAATGGGCGGTTTTCTCGTCCTGACCGGCATTCTGTTCATCACCGGAAAGATGTCGGACATATCTTACTGGCTACTGGATACCTTTCCCGCCTTCCAGCAAGTGGGATAGCGGGTGCTCAGGTCCATACAAGGAGAGGACATCATGCCTGAATTCATAAGGAATGCCCTGTTCCGGTTTGCACTGCTTGCCCTTGCCTTCACCGGCCCGGCCGCCCTTGGGCCGGCAGGCGCTGTGACCATGGGCGAAGACGGACTGCACAAGGAACCCTGGTTCACCATCACGTTCCGTGACATCGCAGAAGACATACAGGCCGCCAATGCGGAGGGAAAACGTCTGGCGATCATTTTCGAGCAGCGTGGCTGCATCTACTGCAAGGCGATGCATGAAAAACTGCTCAGCGATCCGGAAGTCCGCGACTTCATCAAGGACCATTTCATGGTTGTCCAGTACAACATGTTCGGCGACGAGGAGGTCACCGACCTGGACGGAGACGTGCTGACCGAAAAGAGCGCCGCGCGCAAATGGGGTTATGTTTTCACCCCCACGATCGTGTTTCTGCCCGATTCCATTCCGGACGGAAAAACGGTCCCGCAGGCCGCCGTCGCGACCATGCCAGGGGCCTTCGGCAAGTGGACGTTCCTGAATATGTTCCGCTGGGTCAATGAAAAAGGCTACGAGGGGGACGAGCACTTTCAGAAGTATCATGCCCGTATAATCAATCAGTTACGAGAGGAGGGACGTCTCGGCGCGGAGTAACAACCGCGCGCGAATACCGCGGATATGGCAAATGCGTGAAATCGCCTATTGGCAACACATGCAAAAAATCATATCTTTTGTTGAATGAGGATCGCCGGGGATGTATGAAGCGTCCCGGGCGCACGTTCCGGACTAACCGGACTGCACTGAGGAGGAAAGCCGACTTATGACCAAGGGCTTCATTTATTCGATCGCCGTTGCATCGCTTGCATTGGCAGGAAGCGCAATCGCCGCGCCCGTGGCGCCGGATGATGTGAAATTCAACGACGACTTCGAGGTCAAGGCATCCCTGACGGGGCAAGCGGGCGACCCGGCGGCCGGACGCGCCGCATTTGCCGACCGCAAGAAAGGCAATTGCCTGGCTTGTCATGCGGCTACGGATCTCAAGGACCAGCTGTTCCACGGCGAGGTCGGACCGTCGCTCGACGGAGTTGCCGACCGCTATTCCGCGGATCAGCTGCGCGCCATCATCATCGACAGCAAGCAGGTCTTCGGCGAGCAGACCGTTATGCCTGGCTTCTACTCCATGCACGTCGGCATCAATGTCGACGAGAAATTCGCGGGCAAGACCATCCTGTCCGCGCAGGAAGTCGAAGATGTCGTCGCCTACCTGACGACGCTTAAAGAACAATAACCCAAATACCCAAGGAGAAAGGGATGACCCTAACCAGACGCGAGGCACTCGGCCTGACTGCAGGCGCAGCCGCCTTCCTGACCCTCGCCCCGCGGATCGCTTTTGCCGCGACCGAAGACACGGAAGCAGCGATCAAGGCATTCACCGGTGGCGCGATGCCGGAGAGCGGCAAAATCACGCTCGATACCCCGGAAATCGCAGAGAACGGCAACACCGTTCCCGTCGGCATTTCCGTCGAAAGCCCGATGACCGCAGACGACTATGTCGAATCGGTCCTCATCCTGGCTGACGGCAACCCGTCGCCGGCTGTTGCCACCTTCCACTTCACCGCGATGAGCGGTGCGGCTGATGCCAAGACCCGTATCCGTCTTGCCAAGACCCAGAACGTGATCGCAGTTGCCAAGATGAGCAACGGATCCACCTTCATGGACAAGAAGGAAGTCAAGGTCACCATCGGCGGCTGCGGCGGTTAATCCGGAACCAGCGGCTCTTCTAGAACAAATCGAATAAACAAGGAACGCATCATGGCAGCTCCGAAACCGCGCGTTAAGGTGCCTAAAAAGGCCTCCAAGGGCGAAGTGATCACCATCAAGACGCTGATCAGCCACCCGATGGAATCCGGTCAGCGCAAGGACAAGCAAGGCAACGTCATTCCGCGCCAGATCATCAACAAGTTCACCTGCGAATTTAACGGTCAGGTGGTCTTTTCCTGCGATCTGGAACCGGCCGTCTCGGCCAACCCGTACCTCGAGTTCAGCGCCAAAGTGGAAGACAGCGGCACGTTCAAGTTCAGCTGGCTGGACGACGACGGCAGCACCTATTCCACCGAGAACAAGATCACGGTCGAATAATAATGGCTGATGCGGGCTCCATTCCGATGGCACCGCCCGCATTTCACTCAAATCGGGAGGAGACGATTTGGCCAAGATAATGAAAATAAGCTTAGCTCTTGTAGCAATGCTTTCAGCCGGAACCTGCGGAAGCGCATTTGCCGGCGGTCCAGTCGATGAAAAACTGGTCATCGACGGCGAACTGGAAATGACAACCCGGGCCCCGGCTCCAGAAGGTCATCCTCTGGACGAGGTCATTTCCGGTTGGCATTTCCGGACCGACGAAACGCGCGAAATGGAAGCCGATTCCTTCCAGAACCCGGCCATGCTCTATGTGGAGCGGGGCGGCGAAATCTGGAACACGGTGGACGGTGCCGCAGGCAAATCCTGCGCCTCCTGCCACGGGGACGCCGCGGAAAGCATGAAGGGCGTTGGCGCCCAGTATCCCAAGTGGAATGCCAAAGCCAACAAGCCCTTCAACCTGGAACTCCAGGTCAATGAATGCCGCACGGAGAACATGAAGGCCGAGCCCTACAAGTTCGACGCCGGCGATCAGAAGGCCCTGGTCACCTTCATCAAGCATCAATCTCTCGGCGAGCCGGTGAAGATTGACCTTGCCGAGGGCGACATGCAGAGCTGGTGGGACAAGGGCAAGGACGAGTACTACACCCGCACCGGCCAGTTGAACCTCTCCTGCGCAAGTTGCCACGAGGAGAATTGGGGCAACTACATTCGTGCGGACCACCTCAGCCAGGGGCAAGTCAACGGCTTCCCGACCTACCGCCTGAAACAGGCGAACATGGTTTCCCTGCACAATCGCTTCCGGGGCTGTATCCGCGACACGCGGGCAAGTTTCCCGAAGGCGTTTTCCGATGAGCTGATGGCTCTGGAAGTGTATGTGACCTGGCGCGGTACCGGCCTTTCGGTCGAAACCCCTGCGGTTCGCCAGTAATTCAGGAAGTACTCAGGACCCGATAGGTCCCACGGCTTTTCGATAGCCCTCGATGCGGCGGTACGCCGCCGCATCCAGCTCCGGAGAGATCTCCGGCAAAGAACCAACAACAATCGGCAACGGCTTATCCGGTGCACATGCTTTGTGTGCCAACGGGCGAGCCTTGTCCGGATAAACCGAAGGAAACGGCACCCGGGCAACCGGCAGCCAAGACCTGGAGACGTGAATGTTTTCAAGACGTGAGTTCCTAATGGCGGCAACCGCCACAAGCGCCCTTCTCGGCTCAGGCATGGCGGGCAGCTGGTCGAAGCTGATGGCCCAACAGGGTCTGACGGAGGACGCACTCCTGTCGATGGAACCGACCGGCAACGTGACGCTGGTCCACATCACCGACATTCACGCCCAGCTCAAGCCGCTCTATTTCCGCGAGCCGTCCATCAACCTCGGTATCGGCGACGTCCAGGGCAAACCGCCCCATGTGACCGGCGCCGACTTCCTGAAGCTCTACAACATCGATCCGGGCTCGCCGGACGCCTACGCCCTTACCTCCGAGGATTTCGTCTCCCTGGCGAAAACCTACGGCAAGATGGGCGGCATGGACCGGGTCGCGACCATCATCAAGCGGATCCGCTCCGAGCGCGGCGACAACATGCTGCTGCTCGACGGCGGCGACACCTGGCAGGGCAGCTACACCTCCAACAAGACCCTCGGCCAGGACATGATCACGGTCATGAATTCCCTTCAGCCGGACGCCATGACCGGCCACTGGGAATTCACCTACGGCACGGACCGGGTGAAGGAAGCGATCGAAGCCCTCCCCTTCGCGTTCCTCGGCTCCAACATTTACGACAACGAATGGGACGAGCCCGCGTTCGAGGCGTGGAAGATGTTCGAGCGCGGCGGCACGAAGATCGCGGTCATCGGTCAGGCGTTCCCCTACACCCCGATCGCCAACCCGCGGTGGATGATCCCGGGCTGGTCCTTCGGCATCCGTGAGGAAGACATTGCCAAGCACGTCGGCGAAGCGCGCGACGAAGGCGCCGAGCTCGTTGTTCTTCTCTCCCACAACGGCTTCGACGTGGACCGCAAGCTCGCCTCGCGTGTCGACGGCATTGATGTCATCCTCACGGGCCACACCCATGACGCCCTGCCCGAGCCGGTGATCGTCAACGACACCCTCGTGATCGCTTCCGGTTCCAACGGCAAGTTCGTGTCCCGCGTCGACCTGGATGTGAAGGACGGCAAGGTCGCCGGCTACAAGTACCGGCTGATCCCGGTCTTCTCCGACGTGATCACGCCGGACGCGGAAATGGCCGCCCTGATCGACGAGGTGCGCGCCCCCTTCGCCGACGAACTGGTCCGCAAGATCGGCACGACGGAAGACCTGCTCTACCGCCGCGGCAACTTCAACGGCACCTTCGACGACCTGATCTGTCAGGCGCTGCTGGAAGAACGCGACGCCCAGATCGCCCTGTCTCCCGGCTTCCGCTGGGGCACGAGCGTCCTTCCGGGCCAGGACATCACGGTGGAGGACCTCCATAACGCCTGTGCGATGACCTATCCGGCGGCTTACCGCTCCTCCATGAGCGGCCAGACCCTGAAGGACATCCTGGAAGACGTTGGCGACAACCTGTTCAACAAGGACCCCTACTACCAGCAGGGCGGCGACATGGTCCGCGTCGGCGGCATGGGCTACACGATCGACCCGAACAAGGAGATCGGCGAGCGTATCTCTGACATGACCCTGCTTGCCACCGGCGAAGCCATCGATCCGGCCAAGGACTACGTGGTCGCCGGCTGGGCTTCCGTCAACGAAGACACCGAAGGTCCAGCGATCTGGGATGTCGTCGAGAACCACCTTTCCAAGAACCCCGTAGTCAAGCTGCCGGACAACCAGTCCGTCAAGCTTGCCGGCTGAAAGGTGCGCTGTGTCTCTCCCCACAGCGCACCACCACCCCGCTCATTCCAATAACTGGAAACGCCCTTAACCCGAGGAAATAAGATGAGTGACACAAAGGTTACGGGACACCCCTTGCAAGATCCGACCGCGGATCGGGGGCCCGACATGAACCGTCGGTCGCTGCTGAAAGCAGGCCTGACAACCGGTGGCGCCGCCGTTGCGGCTGGCGCACTGACCGTGCCCGCCCAGGCCGCCGGCGATCCGCTGATCACCGAGATACAGGACTGGAACCGCTATCTTGGCGACGGCGTCGACTCGGCGCCCTACGGTTTGCCGTCCGAGTTCGAGGCGAATGTCGTTCGCCGCAACGTCGAGTGGTTGACCGCCGATCCGGTCTCCTCGATCAACTTCACGCCGCTCCATGAACTCGACGGCATTATCACGCCGAACGGGATCTGTTTCGAACGCCACCACGGCGGCACCGCGCAGATCAACCCGGCCGACCACCGGCTGATGATCAATGGTCTGGTGGACACGCCGCTCGTCTTCACCATGGAAGACCTGAAGCGCTTCCCGCGCCAGAACCACGTCTACTTCCTGGAATGTGCCGCCAACTCCGGCATGGAATGGCGCGGCTCCCAGCTGAACGGCTGCCAGTACACCCATGGCATGATCCACAACGTCATGTACACCGGCATTCCGCTCAAGACCCTGCTCGAAGAAGCCGGCGTCAAGACCAACGGCAAGTGGGTCCTGCCCGAAGGGGCCGACGCCTCCGCGATGACCCGCTCGGTGCCGATCGAAAAGGCTATGGATGACTGCCTTGTCGCCTTCAAGATGAACGGCGAAGCACTGCGTCCGGAACAGGGTTATCCGCTTCGCCTTGTCGTCCCGGGCTGGGAAGGCAACATGTGGGTCAAGTGGCTCCGTCGCCTCGAAATCGGTGACGAACCCTGGCATCAGCGCGAGGAGACCTCGAAGTACACGGACCTTCTTGCCAACGGCAAGGCCCGCCGCTTCACCTGGGTCATGGACCCGAAATCGGTCATCACCTCGCCGAGCCCGCAGGCGCCGATCACCCACGGCAAGGGCCCGCTGGTGATCTCCGGCGTGGCCTGGTCCGGTAACGGCAGGATCACGCGTGTCGATGTCTCCATCGACGGCGGCCGCAACTGGACGACCGCCCGTATCGACGGTCCGAGCCTGTCCAAGTCGATGCACCGCTTCTATCTCGACATCAACTGGGACGGTTCTCCGCTTCTGCTCCAGTCCCGCGCGATGGACGAGCATGGTTACTACCAGCCGACCAAGAACGAACTGCGCGCCGAACGCGGCGAGAACTCGATCTACCATAACAACGGCATCCAGACCTGGCATGTCAAAGCAGACGGGACGGTTGAAAATGTCGAAGTTGCTTAAAACCCTTGCCCTGACGGCGACCCTCCTGTCGCCCCTCGCGCTCACTTCCGCGCACGCGTCCGGCGATGCGGACAAGGGCGAGAAGGTCTTCAAGAAATGCGCCGCTTGCCATGCTGTCGGTGAAGGCGCGAAGCACAAGGTCGGTCCGGAACTGAACGACCTGTTTGGCCGGACCGCCGGCGCGTTGGAAGACTACAAGTATTCCAACGACATGAAGGACGCCGGTGCCGGCGGACTGGTCTGGAACGAGGAAACCCTCACGACCTACCTGACCAAGCCGAAGGACATGATCAAGGGCACCAAGATGGCCTTTGCCGGCCTGAAGAAGGAAAAGGACATCGAAAATGTCCTGGCCTATCTGGCGACCTTCTCGGCTGCCCCGGCCAAGGAATCCGCGGCTCCCGCAGAAGACAAAGGCACGGAAACGGCCGCCGCGGACGCAGCTTCCACGGAAGCGTCGGACGCCACCCCGACTGCCGGCACACACGAGGGCGGTGTCTACGGCATCGGCCGTGTCGCCCTTCCCGAAGAAATCGCAGCCTGGGACATTGACGTCCGTCCGGACGGCACCGGCCTGCCCAAAGGCTCCGGCACGGTTGCTGATGGCGAAGTCCTGTTTTCCGAACAGTGCGCCGTCTGCCACGGCGATTTCGGCGAAGGTGTCGGCCGCTGGCCGGTACTGGCCGGCGGTCAGGGTACTCTGACAGCGGAACGCCCGGTGAAGACCATCGGTTCCTACTGGCCGTACCTGTCGACCGTGTACGACTACGTCCGCCGCGCCATGCCGTTCGGCAACGCCCGTTCGCTGTCCGATGACGACGTCTACGCGATCACGGCATACCTGCTCTATCTGAACGATATCGTCGACGACGAGGACTTCGAACTGTCGGACAAGAACTTCACCGACATTCACATGCCGAACGAAGAAAACTTCATCTCCGACGACCGCGATGAAGAACCGGTCTATGCCGAGAAGAAGGAACCGTGCATGAAGGATTGCACCGCCGATGCGGTATCGATCACCATGCGCGCCCGGATCCTCGACGTGACCCCGGGTTCGGGTGATGACGATGAAAACTCGGGTGCAGGCTCTGTCGACTGACAACCGAAACTTTCTGCTAGGGGCACGGGCGCAGAACATGCGCCCGTGCCTTTATCGATTCCGGCGCCTTTTTGCAGCCACCCTCACCGTTCTGATGTGGTCGTTCCAGCCGGCGGCTGCAGAAGAAGGCGATCCCGTGCGGGGAGAAAAAGTCTTTTCCGCCTGCAAGTCCTGCCATCAGGTCGGCGCGGGCGCGCGCAACGGCATCGGGCCTCATCTGGACGGCCTGTTCGGACGCACCGCCGGCTCCGTGCCGGATTTCAAATATTCCAACGCGATGACCGCGAAGGGCCAGAGCGGTTTCGCCTGGAGTGCGGACACGCTCGACATCTATCTTGAAAAACCGAATGCCTTCGTTCCGGGAACGCGGATGTCCTTCCGGGGCATGAGAAATGTCAATGACCGCCGCGATGTGATTGCTTACCTGAAGAGTGTAACCGGCGCGGCGCCGGCGGAGGATCCGACGGCAGCTGCTCCCGTCGGAGCGGAAATCGGAGCCGCGGCCATGACCCTTGAAGGCGACATCGCCTATGGCGAATACCTGTCCACGGAATGCGTGACCTGCCATCAGATCTCGGGCCATGCGGACGGCATACCCTCTATCATCGGCTGGCCGAAGAATGCCTTCATCCGGGCCCTGTTCGACTACAAGACGAACGTACGCACCCACCAGGTCATGCAGAACATGACCACCAATCTGGGCAATGAAGAGATCGCGGCGCTGGCGGCCTATTTCGGCTCCATCGAACCGCAGTAGAGACAGCAACGGGAGGAAGCATGATGACAAGATTGACCCGGCGTTCATTCGGACTTCTGGCCGGAGCGGGCGCAGCACATCTCGCCCTGCCCCATTATGCTCGTGCTGAAGGAAAACCCCGGGTGGTCGTCATCGGCGGCGGCCCCGGTGGAGCAACCGCCGCACGCTACATCGCCAAGGATGCCGGCGAAGATGTGGATGTCACCCTGATCGTCTCCGACCCGAGCTACATCACCTGCTTCTTCTCCAACCTCTATATGGGCGGTTTCCGCACGCTCGAGTCGATTACCCATAACTATGACACCCTGGCCGCCAATTACGGGATCACCGTCGTCAACGGCTGGGCCGAAGCAATCGACCGGGACGGCAAAACCGTGGTGATGGCCGACGGTTCGAAAGTCCCTTATGACCGGCTGATCGTCTCGCCGGGCATCGATTTCATCTGGGATTCTGTTCCCGGCTTCTCAGAGGAAGCTTCCGAGATCATGCCCCATGCCTACAAGGGCGGCCCGCAGACGACGCTTCTGAAAGCGAAACTGGATGCGATCGAAAAGGGCCAGCAGATCGTCATCGTACCGCCGCCCAACCCGTATCGCTGCCCGCCCGCTCCTTACGAACGCGCCTCCATGTTCGCCCATCTCCTCAAGGCGAAGGGTTACACAGACAACAAGATCATCATCCTCGATCCGAAGCCCAAATACTCCAAGCAGGCGCTGTTTCAGGAAGGCTGGGAGAAATATTATCTGGGCATGGTCGAATGGTACGGACCGGACGTGCACGGCGGCATCAAAAGCGTCGATCCGGCAACCGGCGACATCGTGACGGATCTCGACACCTTTCACGGCGATCTGGTGAACCTGATACCGGCCCAGAAAGCCGGCATGATTGCCGCCAAAGCCGGTCTCACCGACGACAGCGGCTTCTGCCCGATTGATCCGGCGACCATGCGCTCTGTCATGGATGACGCCATCTACGTTCTCGGTGACGCCACCATCGCCGGCGACATGCCGAAATCGGCCTTTGCCGCCAACAGCCAGGCCAAGGTCGCGGCCATGACCATCCGGGGTGAACTGACCGGATCCCGGGTCTTCCCGGCGAAATACTCCAATTCCTGTTGGAGCCTGATCGAAACCAACGACGGCGTGAAGGTCGGCGCGCAATATGCGCCCACGGCGGAGAAGATCGCCTCGACCACCAGCTTCATCAGCCAGACCCACGAGGACCCGGCCGTCCGCCAGGCGACCTACGAGGAGTCGCTCGGCTGGTACAAGGGCATCACCACCGACATTTTCGGAAGCTGATGGGACGTGACAGAAAGGCGAAAGGCGGGGCGTCGGGTCGCATAAGACCGCCCCGCTTTTCTTTTGGCGCGCGCGTTCCCATCTAAGGAACAATCACCCCTGAACCAGAACGGCCGGCGGAACCGGCTCCGCGTCGGGATTTCCCGGCGGCGGGGCTTTTCATCCCCACGTGAGTGTGAAATATACCGCGTAACCAGTCGTTTCGAACGCCTTGGACCGTTTCTGACGCCAGCCTCCGGGGCTGGCGGTTCCGGCCGCTCCAGAATGAAAGCAACCGATGAAAAGCTACATCACCACTCCGATCTATTACGTCAACGGGTCGCCCCATATCGGACATGCTTTCACCTCCGTGATGGCAGACATCCTGAAGCGCAACCGCCTGGCGATCGGCTACGAGCTTCTGCTTTCCACCGGCGTTGACGAGCATGGCCAGAAGAACCAGGAAGCTGCCGCCGATCTCGGCATGGAGATCAAGGACTACCTGGACATGCGCGGCAAGGAATTCCGCGCCGTTTTCGACAGGCTCGACGTCAGCTACGACTATTTCGTCCGCACCAGCCGCGAGGGCCACAAGACCGCCGTCGCCGGCATGGAACAGACGATTTTCGACAAGAACCTGATCGTCAAGAAGCAGTATACCGGCACCTACTGCAAGGGCTGCGAGGAGTTCAAGCGGGAGTCCGACCTCACCGAGGAAGGCCAGTGCCCGCTGCACCCGACCATGAAGGTCGAGCAGACGGACGAAACCAACTACTTCCTGAAGATGGAGCCGTTCCGCGAACGGCTGCTGCAACATATTGCCGACAACCCGGACTTCGTTCAGCCGCAGGCGTTCCGCAACGAGTTGAAGCAGATGCTGTCCGAACCGCTGGAGGATCTTTGCATCTCCCGGCCCAAGACCCGCGTAACTCTCGGCGTAGAGCTGCCGTTCGACCCGGATTTCGTCACCTACGTCTGGTTCGATGCGCTCGCCAACTACCTGACCAACGTCGGCTGGCCGGACGAAGGCTATGCGGACTGGTGGGCGACCTGCGAACACCTGATCGGCAAGGACATTCTGAAGCCCCACGGCGTCTATTGGCCGATCATGCTGATGGCGGCGGGCATTCCCCTGCCGAAGAAGCTGTCGGTGCACAGCCACTGGGTGGGCGCCGGCGGCGTCAAGATGTCGAAGTCGATCGGCAACGTGGTCGATCCGATCGAAATCGTCGATACGCTCGGCGCCGATGCGCTGCGCTGGTATCTCGCCCGCCACATGCGTTCGGACAGCGACAGCCAGATCTCGGTCGACTTCATCAAGCAGACCTACAACAGCGAGCTCGGCAACAAGATCGGCAACCTGTTGTCGCGCGCGGCAAAGTTCTCCAAGAGCCGCTTCGACGGCAAGGTGCCGGCCGCCGGTCCGCTGTCGGCGGAAGACGAGGCGATCCGCGCCGCCGTCGTGGAAGCGGTCAAAGGCTTCAGCACCTGGATCGACCTGCCCGACATTCCGCATAACCTGCAGAAGGTGATCACGGTCTGCGACGACATGAACACCTATTTCGCGGAACAGGCGCCATGGGAGCTGATCAAAAACCCGGAAACGGAAGAACGTTGCCGGACGGTGATCTATGTGACCCTCGACTGCCTCAGGCTGGTATTCGAGGCCCTGCGCCAGGTGATCCCCACCTCCGCAGACAAGGCGCTGGCCATGCTGAATGCACCGGTCAGCGACGGCGAGGTCTGGAAACCGGCCCTCGACGTCCTGGGCCAGGAAAGCGACCTCGGCGAGATCGAGAACCTGTTCCCGCGGGCGCAGTGAGACCAAGCTTCAGGCAAAACTTAGCCCACTCCCCGCTTGTCATCCCCGACAAGCGCAGCGCGATCGGGGACCCAGTAACCCGTGCCCGCACGGTTCAAACAACCGGCCTCACGGAATACTGGGTCCCGGCTCTCCGCTTCGCTGCGGCCGGGATTGTTTGTTTTGAGCGATGTTATGATGGGACTGGTCT